>Ga0213872_10001340_pt1 | contig 16240 bp, 12 predicted proteins | sample VelepicomBERX_R2_FD_160071 | JGI IMG/M metagenome (GOLD analysis project Ga0213872, IMG submission 160071) | Rhizosphere microbial communities from Vellozia epidendroides in rupestrian grasslands, the National Park of Serra do Cipo, Brazil - RX_R2 | ecosystem: Host-associated > Plants > Roots >...
CGATTTTGCGAACGCGCTGCGGGAATACGAAAAAGCCCTCGAAGTGAATAAGAACAGCTCCCTTGCTCATTACCGGATCGGCGAACTCTTCTTCAAACAGAACAACTTCCAGTCGGCTGCCAATGAGTTTCGCGCCGCTATCAACGGCGACCTCGATCCGAGGTGGACAGAAGTCTGGGCGCACGTCGAACTGGGCAAGATTTTCGACGTTACCGGCCAGCGCGACCGGGCCCTGAACGAATACAAGCAGGCGATCCGTACCCACGACAATACAGCGGGTGCGCAAGAAGAGGCGGCTCGATATTCGACAAAGCCTTACGAACAGAAGAACTCGGAAACCTAGCCGGGTGAAGCCTCGAGACCGTAGGTTTTCGGCCGGCCCCGCGCATATAGAGAACAAATCCTAACCGCAAAAGCATCAGATAGTTGGGCATATTCGGGATTCACGCCCACTAGTACTGCGAGGCGTCTAAATCATTACTCTTGGCACTTCTCCGACGGTTATGAGACGCCCGAATGGGTGTTAACCTGAAGATGCTGGGAAAGAGGAGATTTTGGACGAACGACTAAAGGAGCTGATGCAGGAGTTGGGAAACGCCATCAACGATTCGCTCTCTGATTCTGATCGCATCGCGGGCGCCATTGGAGAAATCAAGCGCGCCGGGTACGACGTCTTCCTGGTGCTTGAGGCGACCATTGGTTTCAACAAGCGTGAAGGTGAAGAAGACGAATCCGAAACCGAAACGACCGAGCAAGAACAGTCGGTGCGAAGCGAATCCACCGGCAAAATCCGACTAACCTCACAAGACCACAAGTTCCTTCGCGCACTGAAGATCTCTGTAGAAGAAGATCAGCGGTAAAGAAGCCGGCCCTAACCGCCACTCGCCTCCCGATACACGAGATACGTTTCCCGCACGGATCGTTTCCAAGGGTACTGCTCTGCCCTGATGCGGCCTTTCGCCGCCAGCGCTTCTCTCAAGGCGTCGTCAGAGGCCAGTTGACGTAACCCCTCTGCGATTTCATCGGTTCGCCTTGGATCTACCGTAATTGCGGCGCCGGCCGCCACCTCCATCAGCGCAGAGCCGTTCGAGGTGAGCACAGGCACGCCGTACGCCATCGCCTCGAGTACCGGGATACCAAAGCCTTCATCCAACGATGGGAACGCAAAAATCGCCGCCTCGGCGTAGAGGCGATGCAATTCTTCTCGCGATACATATCCGGCCATCACGATGCGGTCGCGCGCGCGGCTCGCCTGGATTCGGGTCTGGATTCCTTCCGCTCCGTAGCCTGAGGGCGCGCCGGCAAGCACGAGCTTCCAATCGTGCGGTAAACTCTCGAACGCCTCCACCAGGCGCGCGACGTTCTTCCGAATCTGCAGCGCGCCGACGAACAAAATCGTTTTCGTTCGCTGCCTCGTTTCGCTCAGGTTGGGTAAGTGTACGCCATGAGGGATCACGCGAATGCGCCGGCGGTCGAATCCCAGCAGCTCAACAATCTGCATTGCGGTGAAATTTGAAACCGCTATGATCCAATCCGATTGCGCAGCGGCGCGCCTCGCCTGTTCGGCAAAGCGCGCCCGAAAGTCTCGTGACGAGTATTCGGCTGTGAGCACGAAGAGATCGTGAAAAGTCGTGACTACTCGCTTCGCGGGCCGTGAGTCTACCCTCTGATTCAAAGCGTGAAAGAGGCCGGCGCGAAAAGTCGGTAGAGGAGGCAGTAACAATCGTCTCTTCACATTAACTGCGTAAGTCTTTGGAGCGCGGGCGAATTGTTTGGGGCGGTAGCAATACAGGAACCGGTCGCCCGGGTAAGTCGCCGCCAGTCCGGACAGGATCTCACGCGAATAAATGGCGATGCCGGAAGGGTGCGGGTCTACGCTGTACGTGGCATCAATCGCAAGCTGCACGCTGCCATCTTACAGCCCGTACTCTTTCAGCTTGCGGTAGAGCGTCGTTCTGCCGATCCCCAGCAGCAAGGCGGCCACGGTGCGATCTCCCTTCGTATGTTCGATCGCGTGAAGAATGGTCCGTCGTTCCACTTCCGCCAACGGTATTATGCCCTGCAGCGGTGGCTCCGGACCTTGTTCGGCAAGGGGGATGTACGCCTGGCTGTCAAGGTGTTTCTCAAGAGAACTGCTGATGACGCTGGAACCCAAGTCAGCCTTTGTCAGCCATGGCCCGGTATGCATTGCAACCATTTGTTGAACGGTATGTTCGAGTTGCCGCACGTTGCCCGGCCAATCGTAGGCCTGCAGCAGAGCCATTGCTTCATCCGCGACCCGATGCCCGCTTCCGTATTTCTGAAGAAAATGCAAGACAAGCGTCGGGACGTCTTCGCGGCGCTCGCGCAGCGGAGCAATCCGCAGCTTCATCACGTTCAGGCGGTAATAAAGATCCTCCCGGAACCGCTTCGCTTTCACCTCTTCCGCTAGATCACGATTCGTCGCCGCTATGATGCGAAAGTCGGAGCTGCGTTGCGCCAGCGCGCCGATCGCTCTGTACTCCTTTTCCTGCAGCACCCGCAGCAGCTTCATCTGCAGGTCGAGCGGAAGCTCACCGATTTCATCGAAGAACGCCGTGCCGCCATTTGCGGCATCGAGCAGCCCCAGCTTCTGACTGTGCGCTCCGGTGAATGCCCCCCGGGCATAGCCGAATAGCTCGCTTTCCATCAGAGGTCCGACAAGCGAGGAGCAGTCCACCACAACGAACGGTCCGCGGCCTTCGGTGTTGTGGATCGCTCGCGCCACCACTTCTTTACCCGTCCCGGTTTCGCCCAGGATCAAAACCGGGAATCGCGATTTCCCCATGCGCGAAACAAGCCGGTGTATGTGTCTCATGGCTGGCGAATTCCCGACCAGGGATGAGAGCGGTGAAACGTCAAGGGCGATCTGCGGTCTCACAACAGACTTTCAATGAAGGCAAACGTGCTTGTCAGATGAGTGCCGCGAAGGACGGGAAACTCTCTGGCCTGCGGGCGCGCTCCGCGTCTAATTGCCTGCCGGAGCCGGCGCGCCGGGCAGCGTTTCGTCAAGGCGCACGACAAACACTTGCCTCTTCTCCGCGCCTAGAACAATCGCGAGTTGTTGCGCTGCATCAATGGACGGCTCCTTGCCAACGAGCACGCGCCACAGCGGTGTCGCCCCTTGTTTGAGAACCAGTTGGGCGTTACCAAAACGCTGCGCGTATTTTGCGCGCAGGCTTTCCGCGTTGGCGTGCATAGAGAAAGCGCCCACCTGCACGGCATAGAAATTATTTGCGGGAAGAACGGCGGGGGCCGCAATCACTTCCAACCGTACCCGGCCGACTCCCGGACCAAGCAGGTCGATCTGCCTTGCTGCAGCCTTCGACAGATCGATAATGCGGCCATCTACAAAGGGTCCGCGATCAATGATGCGAACGTCCACGCTCTTGTCGTTCGCCAGGTTCGTTACCTTCAGCCAGGTGTTGAACGGCATGAGGCGGTGCGCGGCCACCAGCGTTTCCATGTCATAGATTTCGCCATCGGCTGCGGGCCGCCCGTTGTAAGGCACCCCGTACCAACTGGCGACCCCGTCTTCGGTGTACCCCACACGCGCCTGAACCGGAGCGGCGCCCCGCGATGCATTTACAGGCCGCGGCGCTTTGGGCGTGTTAGCGGCGCGATGATGTTTGTGCGCACATCCGGAAAGGAGCAGACCAAGAGCTACTGCAAGCGCGTCCGCTCTCAAGCGCCATAGCCGTTGTAGCAGCATTCGTCTCAATGATGCACCTCCCGCCGGTCGCAAGTAAATCGGATGAGAACACGAGCCGCATTGAAACCAGCGGATTTGAGATCGCGAAAAATCCCGATGCTCTCTTCAGAGAGACGTACGAGCCGCGGAAGAGAGTAAAACAAATTCCATAAATACGTTTTGGATGGGCTTAAAGAGCCCTACATCCTCCGTGGAAGTCGCCTCGATGATTTTTTTCTTGACATCCATTGAGAACAACCTTATATATGAATCACACTGCGATCTGTATGGATTGCAAATTTACGTTAGGGAGAATGGCTCGATGAAGAACGCAACCAAGAAGGCCACGAAGAAAGCAGCCAAGAAGGCGCCGGCCAAGAAGAAGAAGTAAGACTACGGCCCGCGCTAGCGGGATCAGTTCCAACCTCGCCCTCGGGTCTCCGAGGGCGTTTTTATTTTGCAGCGAGAGTTTCGCCGCAGGATCCTAAGCAAAAAGGGCACCGGCCGTCGAGCCGGTGCCCTTTGTTATTGGTGCGCGCCGTGGATTGGGGGCGCCCCTTTACCTACGGCAACGTGTAGCGCAGGTCGATGTAGATCATGTTCGTATGAGCCTGCCTTGGGCCGCCTATGGTCGCGACGTACCAGGGCTCTTTAAACACATACGAGTACTGGTTGATCATTGAAAGTGCGCCATAGTTCGGATTCTTCCAGAGCGTCTGGATCCATCCGAACGTGATTTCCTGACCAGTGCGGACCTGGCCCGAGTTGGGATATCCGTAGCCGACGAATCCGGGCTTGGTTCCCGTCGTATCGAAGACCACGTCCTTACCGGCGTACATGCCGCCGTAGTAAGCAGTGAGCACGGTGTTCTTGGAGACCTGGCCTTCGAAACCGTCCACCGTCGAGTAGGCCTTAAGCGTAGAGATGCTGCCATCAGGACGAATGACCACGTCTGGGACGGTACCGAAGATGTACCGGCCGCCGCCCTCGCTGGCGTAGGTGTTGATCACCATGCGCAGGTTTTTCACAAGCTCTAAATTCGCGTTGATGCTGCCGGCGTAACCGACTGCCGTATGCGATCCGTGAATCGCCGGGGGAGTGGTGAGCGTGACGTAATCTTTGAAGCCCATGACCATGGCCTCTGCCTCAACGTGCTCCAGCTTGTCACCCGCATGCCCGTCATAAGCCCCCTTGAATTGAATGTCGGGGAAAAAGCCCGGTACACCGAACGAGCTTTGGCCCGACTGGAACTGTGAGGAAAGCGAGGAATTAAGATTCGCCGGTAAAGTGACGGTGGACGCTCCGCTGCCGCCGCCGATATACTGCTGCTGGTTTTCAAGCGCGACACCGAAAGCCACGTTCTCGGTCGGATGAGCGATGAACCGGACCTGCGGCGCGCGGGTCCACACGAGACCTAACTGGTAGTTCGTGTCCATGTTCTGCGTGTAGAAGATGTCGCCCGGCAGCGGAGATATGCCCTTGCGATTCGGGGTCATCATGCTCCAGTCTTGCCCGGCCAGAACTTCGAAACCGTTCTTTTCGACATCGACAAAATAGCAGCGCAGCCGAAAGCCGTCGGAATTGCTGGTGATCTGCACGGTGGGCGCATCGTTGTTGAACAGGAAGTCACCCTCGAAGTAGCCGAGAACCTTGGAGCCCAGGAAGTTCGAATCCACCCGCAAACCCAGACGCGAGTTCTGCGCGGAGAAGCTCGAATCCTGAAGATGGTACGCCGCTACGTTGTTGTAGGGAATTCCAAGGAAGTTGGTACCAATCCCGCTGCCCACGTTGGTCGTGCGGAAAAAGTATGTGGCGTCGAGAAATCCCAGCGGAGTGAACGTTGTGTTGCCGATGCTGACAGAGAGCGGTGACGGCGTCGACATGAGCGTCGACGGTTTCTGGTGCGGGCTGCCGGCCGGGCCGTTCACTACGGGAATCAGCTTGGGATTTGTCGTGCTGGCGGTGGGAACCCCTGTGTTCCCGCCGGCTGTCGAAGCGGCATCGGTTGAGGCGGCGTTTGCCGAAGCGGCCTTGGCCGCTGCAAGTTCCTTCTCGAGCAGCTTCTGCTGGTCTTCCACCGCCTGTTGCAGGCGCTGGATTTGCTTTTCCTGTAATGCGATCGTTTCCCGAAGCTGCTGTAAATCTCCGGAATTTGTAGTTGCCGTTTGGGCCGAATCGGCCGGCATAGACGGTGTTTGCGCTACTCCAATCTGTGCTCCCACCGTGGCAATGCATAGCACGGCCAGGATTCCTCTTCTTTTCATAATCTCCTTCGAAAGTTGCGGACTAAACTCATCGAGGAGGATTCGGACACACGACGCACCCGAAGCCCAGCCCCTCGAAATCGCCCACCAAGTTACCGGAGGACTATTACAAGGCGATTAATGAAGAGTGACTACTGCAAGACAGCGTTGTAATATCGAGCGGGGGCGTCGCGCGCCCCCTGTAAAAATTACATTGCCTGGGCGGACCCCCGAACGACCCTACCGGTAAACTGAGAGTTAACTTGTAATGCCCGAACGTCCGTTCGTTCACCTTCACTGCCATACTGATTACTCCCTGCTCGACGGTGCCTGCGACATCAAGAAGCTGATGAGCACCGTCAAACACCAGCAGATGCCGGCCGTCGCAATGACGGACCATGGCAATCTGTTCGGCGCCGTCGAGTTCTATAACGAAGCCCACAAGAACGGGATTCATCCCGTTATCGGCTGCGAGGTATACGTCTCGCAGCAGGGTCACAAAAACCGCTCCGAGTCAGATCGCTACAATCACCTGGTCCTGCTGTGCGAAACGCAGGAAGGCTACAAAAACCTTATTAACCTGGTATCGACCGGCTACCTCGACGGCTTCTACTACAAGCCGCGCATAGATAAGGATCTGCTCGCCCGCCACTCGAAGGGACTCATCGCGATGTCCGCCTGCCTCCGCGGCGACGTCAACGAAACCATTCTGGCGGACCGCTATGCGGATGCCCGGCGCCTCGCCAACGAGTACGTCGACATGTTCGAGCCGAATAACTTCTTCCTCGAGATGCAGGACCACGGCCTCGATCAGGACAAATTATTGATGCCTCAGATCCGCCGCATGTCTTCGGAGAGCGGTATCCCCCTGGTGGTGACCAATGACGCGCACTATCTGGCTTATGACGACGTGCGCGCCCACGAGATCCTGCTCTGTATCCAGACGGGCAAGACCATGTCTGACCCGAACCGGATGCGCTTCAGCACGCCTGACTTTTATGTGAAATCGCGTGCCGAGATGATGAGCCTCTTCTCTGAGGTGGAAGACGCTCTGGACCGCACTTGGGACATCGCGCAGCGCTGCCACGTCAAGCTCGAAAAGGTCAAGGACCCTTTTCCCCGCTTTGACGTGCCCGGAGAGCACACCGCCGACAGCTACTTCGCTTACGTCGCCCGCGAGGGCTTCGAAAAGCGCCGAGCGCGCCTCGAAGCGCTGCGGAAGCAGGGCATTCTCAAATACGATCTGCCCGAATACGTAGAGCGCCTGGAGCGCGAGATCCGGATGATCCAGCAGATGAAGTTCTCCGGCTACTTCCTGATTGTCTGGGACTTCATCCGCTACGCCAAGCAGCGCGGCATTCCGGTAGGGCCGGGCCGCGGCTCCGCCGCCGGCAGCCTGGTGGGCTACGCCATGGAGATCACCGACGTCGATCCGTTGCAATACGGTCTGCTGTTTGAGCGCTTTCTCAACCCTGAGCGCATCAGCATGCCGGATATCGATATCGATTTCTGCACGAACCGTCGGGGTGAAGTAATCCAGTACGTTACGGAGAAGTACGGCCGGGAGCAGGTCGCCCAGATCATCACCTTCGGCACGCTTGCAACAAAAGCGGCCATCAAGGATGTCGGCCGGGTGCTCGACATGAGCTTCGCGGAAGTGGACCGTATCACCAAGCTGGTTCCCAAGCAGCTCAATATCAAGCTCAAGGACGCTATCGAAGATCCTGAGCTGAAAGAAGCCGCCAGGGAGCCGCGCGTCAAGGAAGTTCTCGACATCAGCATGAAGCTCGAAGGCGTGTGCCGCAATGCGGGCATGCACGCCGCCGGCGTGGTCATCTCCTCTGTTCCGCTGAAGGAACTGGTCCCCCTTTACGTCACGAACAAACAGGAAATTGTCACGCAGTACGACATGCTCGGCCTCGAAAAGCTGGGCCTGCTCAAGATGGACTTTCTTGGCCTCACCACCCTCACCATCATTGAGGAGGCCATGAAGCTGATTCAAAAGCACCGCGGCAAGCAGATCGTCATTGAGGATCTTCCGCTGGACGATCAGCAAACTTACGAGAAAATCTTCAGTACCGGCTTTACCAGCGGGGTCTTCCAATTCGAATCTTCGGGCATGCAGGACATCCTGCGCCGCTACCAGCCCAACCGCATTGAAGACCTCTGCGCCTTGAACGCACTTTACCGTCCCGGCCCCATCCAGGGCGGAATGATTCCGGATTTCATCGATCGCAAGCACGGCCGCAAGCCGATCGTTTACGACGTCCCGGAGCTCGAAGAGGTGCTGGCCGAAACCTACGGCGTCATCCTCTACCAGGAGCAGGTGATGCAGATCTCGAATAAGCTCGCCGGCTACTCTCTGGGCGATGCCGACATTCTGCGCCGGGCGATGGGGAAAAAAGATGCCGGTGAGATGGCGAAGCAGCGCGAGCGCTTCATTACCGGTGCGGCCGAGCGCGGCTTCCCGGCGAAGAAGATCGCCCGCATCTTTGACCTGATGGAGCAGTTCGCCGGCTACGGCTTCAACAAATCGCATTCCGCGGCTTACGGCTATCTCGCCTTTGTCACTGGATATCTCAAAGCGCACTACGCGGTTGAATTCATGTCCGCGCTGCTTACCTCCGAATCGGGGAGCACGGACAAAATCGTCAAGTACATTAACGAGTGCCGGGAAATGGGTATCCAGGTCCTGCCGCCCGACGTGAACCAGAGCGACCTGAACTTTACACCCTCAGGTGAATCCATTCGCTTCGGTCTGGGCGCGGTTAAGAATGTCGGGGAGGGCGCGGTGGACGCGATTGTCTCCGCGCGCCAGGAGGAGGGGCGCTTTACCTCGATCTACAACTTCTGCGAGCGTGTGAATCTCGGCAACGTCAACCGCCGGGTCATTGAAAGTCTTATCAAAGCCGGCGCGCTCGATTCCCTCGGCGGTAACCGCGCTCAGCTTAGCGAAGCCCTCGACCGCGCGCTCGAATCGGGCATTCGCTCCCAGCGCGACCGCTCGCTGGGCCAGCACGGCCTTTTTGGCGGCTTCGCCGAAGAGCACAAAACGGAAACCCCGCTCGCCAACCTGCCGGATTGGACCATGGAACAGAAGCTGGCGGGCGAAAAGGAAGTACTCGGCATCTACGTCTCCGGCCATCCGCTCGATCGCTTCAAGGACAAAATACCCGATCTCGCTACGCACTTCACTGATAAGCTGGAGGGCCTGGAAAAGGGCGTCGAAGTGAAGATGTGCGGTATCCTCACCAACATCGTGCGCAAAACGAACCGCGAAGGAAAATACTGGGCCGCTTTGAAGTTGGACGATGGACGCGGCGCCGCCGATGCGATGGTCTTCGCCGCCCGTTATGAGGATCTGCTTCCCGACTTAAAGGAGGATGCCGCCGTTTTTCTCCGGGCGTCAATCCTTCCGGAGGAGGGCGCTCCCCCGAAACTTTCTATTCAGGAAATGGTCAAGCTGGAGGACGCACGCGTGGATCTTCCCTCGCTGATCTCCATCCGCTTCTGGCTGAAAGATGAATCCGTTGAAAAGGCCAACGCTTTGAGCGAACTCTTCACTCGCAAGCAGGGTTCTACGGAGGTGCGCCTTCGCCTCGAAAAGGCTCGCGACTTTTCTATCGTGATGGATGTCACCACCAGAGTGCGGCCCGACCGCGAGTTCCGTGCTGAGATAGAGAAGATCTGCGGACCTGAATGCATGGAGATCCTCGCGAGCTGATATGGCCGAAAAAAAGACCCGGGCTGTTCATTCTGAAACGGCAAAACCCGAGCAGGCACCACCGGCGGATGGAACGCCGGATGCCGGAGCGCAAGCTCCCGTCCAGGAAACACCGCCCACCAATCCCAGTTGGCATCGTGTTCAATTGGCACGCCATCCCAAACGGCCGCATTCGCGCGACTACGTGCAAGGCCTGATTTCCGACTTCGAAGAACTACACGGCGACCGCCTGTTCGGCGACGATCAGTCGATCCTTGCCGGTATGGGCTTTTTCAAAGGCAGCCCGGTCATGATTGTTGCCCAGCAGAAGGGCCGGGATACCAAGGAGAAGTTGCTGCGCAACTTTGGCATGCCCAAGCCTGAGGGTTATCGCAAGGCTCTTCGCGTGATGCAGCTCGCCGCCAAGTTCCGCCGGCCCATCATCACTTTGATCGACACACCCGGCGCCTATCCGGGCATCGATGCCGAAGAGCGCGGCCAGGCCGAGGCCATCGCCTACAACCTGCGCGAAATGGCGCGGCTCGCGACTCCCATCATCACGGTTGTGATTGGTGAGGGAGGCAGCGGAGGCGCCCTTGGTATCGGGGTAGCCAACCGTGTCTATATGCTCGAAAATGCGTACTATAGCGTGATTTCGCCTGAGAGTTGCGCGGCCATCATCTATCGCGATTCCGGTAAAGCGGCCGAAGCGGCCGCCGCATTGCGCATGACCGCCAAAGATCTGCTCGCGATGAAGCTGATTGATGGCGTGGTCGCCGAGCCGCCTGGCGGCGCTCACCTGGATCCGGAGGCCACGATCGCTTCGCTTGGCGAAACCTTACAGAACGCCTTGCTCGAACTCGCAGCCCTCACTCTCAACGAGATCCTTGAACAGCGTTACGACAAATTCCGCCATATGGGCGATTTCTGCACCGGGGCTGCCCTCTGAACGCGAAGATCGGGATCCTCATCGCTGTCTTTATAGCAGGCTTTCTGGCGCTTCTCGTGTATTCGACGGTGCATGGCCCGCGCTATCGCGTCGAAGTCTGTATGTCATACCAGGGTCGCTCCGCCTGCCGCACGGTCAGTGCGAAGAGCGAACAGGCCGCCCTGCGCGCGGGCGCTGAAAACGCTTGCGCCGATATCGCCTCCGGCGTGACCGACACGATGCGCTGCCAGGATTCCACTCCGCAGAGCGTGCGCTGGCTCGAGCGGCCGCGCTAGATGCCGCTCCTCGACCGAGCCGCCCGGGCACACAAACAGACTTCTGAGAACATTTCAGGATTTTGCGGCATCCAAGCCTCATGTACACTTGCTGTCCGTTGAAAGAGGTGCAGTGAAATGAAATCTCGTGCTAACGCCGCTGGCGCTCCTCCAGGAGCCGCCGCGGACTTCCACGGATTTCCGGAAGAGGGTTTTCGCTTCCTCCGCCAGTTGAAGCAGCACAACGACCGCGATTGGTTCCGCGAGCGTAAGACCGGCTACGAGCAGCACGTAGAGCAACCCATGAGGGCGCTCGTTTTAGCTGTTGCCCGCCAGTGCCAGGCGCGCGGTCTGCCGCTTCACGCGAAAGACAAGCATCCGGTTATGCGTGTCTATCGGGACATCCGGTTCAGCAAGGACAAGCGGCCATTCAAGACGCACGTTAGTGCCGAGCTGCGCCGTTCCTTTTCCGACTGCGGCAACATGCTCTATATTCATGTCTCGCCCGATGAGTCGTTTGTGGCCGCGGGAGTTTGGCGGCCTGAACGGCCCCTGCTGCACGCCTGGCGCCAGGCGATCGTCAACGGTCCGGCTCGCTTCGAAAAGATCTGTACCGCACTCGCAAAGCGCGGTCTCGAGCTCAATCGCGAGCATTCCCTCTCCAGCATGCCGAGGGGCTTTCAGAACTACTCGCAGGAATCTTTCGGTCCGTGGCTGAAGCTCACTTCCTTTGTTGTCCACCGCCGCTTCGAGCGATCCGACTGCATGACCCCCGAATTTCTGAAAAGCGTCGTCGACTTCGCCATGTCAGTCAAGCCGCTGCTCGATTTCGGGTGGCGCGTGGAAGAGGCGCATACCGAGCGTTCGAAGAAGGTGATACCGGAAGCTGAATTCTTCTTTTAAGGCTGTCGCGCTTTTCATTGTCTGGGACGGAGTTCGCGTGTGGGAGACTAAGTGTCTTCGGAATGGCTCTCCAGATTGACAGTGCTCGAGCGGTGGCGTCTGTCCACGCTCGCGCTACATTTAGTCTGCCTAAATGGGCTCCGTACTTAGGACTTATAGTCGTGATCGCGATGCTAGCAGTATCGCTTTCAGGTCCAACGCTTCACGATGAAGCGCTAACGATGATTGAGCTTTCCGGTAATGCATACTCACCTTGGCCCACCGCCGGTGTTAACAGTGGAGAGCTGCGGCGCCACATGCTCTACACTCCGGCCGATCTGCCCACCGTCCTAAGGAATATCGGACAATACGATCGGCACCCTCCCCTCTACTACGTTTGCCTCTGGCTCTGGACGCAAATCGCTCCGCATCAACTGTTGGCGTACCGTTTACTATCAGCTATATTTTGGCTGCTAACGCTGATTATCGTCGCGAAATGGACAAGATCCGCCTGGTGCTGCATTCTCTTGGCCTTAAATCCCGACGCATTCGGTTTGGGATCGATCGCCCGCGACTACAGCCTTGCTGTGCTCTGTATTGTTCTTACTGCTTGGGTATTGGATCCCACAACAAAAATAAAGCCCAAGCTGCTCTTTCTGGCCAGTATCTCTGGCGCCCTCGCAGTGTGGACCCACTTTCTGGCAGTCGTGCCTGTGGGCATCCTGTTCTTGTGCGCCGCGTACAGGAATTGGCGCAAACAACGGTGGCAAACAGCCTGTTCGGTGGTGCTATTTGGAGCCCTGATCGGCCCAGCCTTGCTGATGGCTCACTCTCAAATGAGCACCGCTACCCAAACCGTTTTCGCAGGCTGGGGCCCGGAGTCCTATAAAATAACTCGAGCATTACTACGTTTTCCGTCTAACCCAGGCCAATTCTTACCAACTTCCCTGGATTGGATCGCTTCAGCAATTGTTGCCATAACGTTCCTAGTTGCTGGTTTTCGATTCACCAAGGCGTCCGAGCGAGCACGAATCGCCCTTTTAATAGTGTTCGGCGACGCAGCTTTTCTGGCGGCGCTGTCCGCCATTTCTCGCCAGGATCTCAGCGCTGTACGATATCTCGAGTTGACGCTGCCATTCTGCTATATTCTCTTTGCCGAATTCGCCAAAAATAAAGCTTGGGGCGGCGCGATCGCCGCCGCTTGTGCCATCCTTCTAGCAATGGGTTGCGTAACCAGCATCCGGCAATCGAGAAGGATTATCGCCGCGAGGGATGCAATCTTTGCGAAACCGGGAAATAAACTCGTCATCGTCGACGGGAAAGAGATTCCGGGCATGCCCGGGGCGATCCTAAACGATGTGCCCGAGGAGTCCCGATTTTATGTATTGCAATCCGCGGACCAGGTTAAGTCGGCAACTGCGCTAGCTTCTACCTCGCGTACTGCCGTTTACTGCCCGAGCGCAAGAGAGTCCGTACCCGGTCAATTTAGCTCCTTGGCCGAAAAGTTCCCCAGAGAACCCTTGCGTATTTTCATGGGATACGACTGCTATGTCAGGTTTAATCACTGACCATTCCTTACTGACATAACCCGATGCCATCTGGGCGTGCACCTTTCCCGTCCGCACTCCGAGGGCGGCTCAGGACGAGATCGTGCCGTATCCGCTAATACGTGAATCTGTGACGTTCTCGGCCCCCGGCTGAAACTCACTTCCAGGAACCCCGGTTCTTCGAGCTTGACACGATATACGGAACTCCATTATATGTGGAAGTGTCATATATGGAACCCGAGAACGCCGATCGCGAGTGGAAAAAAGGAAGCGCCGAGCTCCTGATCCTGTCTCTTCTCGAGCAGCAGAGTCGTCATGGTTACGAGATCTGCAAGTTGATCGAGGTGCGTTCCGGCGGCGCCTTGCGCTTTCATGTAACGACTCTCTACCCGCTGCTGTATCGTCTGGAAGAGCGTGGTTTCGTGCAGGGTAAGTGGATCGAGAAACCCGAGCAGCGGCGCCGCCGTTATTACAGCCTCACGCCACAAGGCCGGAAGGTGCTCGCGCACCAGCGGCAAAGCTGGCGTGAGTTCGTTGCGGCAATCAGTCGAATAGTGGAGCCTGAAAATGCCTGACTGGAAACGCGAAATCAGAAACCGCCTGACAAGCCTGCAGATTGAGCCGGCCCGCGAGGCCGGCATCATAGAAGAATTCGCCGAGCACCTGGAAGACCGTTACCAGGAGTTGCTTTCCGGCGGCGTGGACGAGACTGCGGCCCGCAAGATCGTCATGCGCGAACTGGAAAGCGCAGAGTTTCTTCCTGACGCGCTCCCGGCCCGCGAGCGTGCTCCCCGGCCCGAGCCCGTTCCGCAAGGCGAAACCTCCAGCGGCAATCCATTTGCGGACTTCGGGCGCGATCTGCGCTACGGCTTGCGGGCCCTGTGTAAGACCCCGTTGTTCACCTTTGTCGCGGTTTTGACGCTGGCGCTGGGAATTGGTGCAAATACGACTGTCTTCACCATCATCAACAGTCTGCTGCTGCATCCGCTGCCGGTGACCGAACCGTCACGCCTGGTGGCTGTCTGCGGCACACAGGCGAAGGGCTCAAAGCAGGCGGGCGGGTTGCTTCCGCTCTCCTATGCCGATTTCCAGGATTACGCGAGCCGTCAAACCGCCTTCTCCGGAATGAGCGCTTTTACGCCGATTCTTGCCATGACGCTCGAACGCGCTACGGGACCGCAGCGGGTATTTGGAGAACTGGTCACGGGCTCCTATTTTGAGGCGCTCGGAATCAGCCCGGCCGCCGGGCGCTTTTTCTCGCGCGATGAGACCGCTGTCGGAGCATCCGCGCCTGTGGCGGTAATCAGTTATAACGCCTGGAAAGGCAAGTTCGGTGGCGCCGGGGACGTAGTAGGGCACACGCTCGAAATCAACAATGTCGCGGTGACGGTGATCGGTGTTGCGCCGCCTGGTTTTCTTGGCGTAAGCGCCATCTTCGGTCCCGACCTGTGGCTTCCATCGGCCCTTTGCGAGCAGCTCTTCCCGGCGGAATTTCACAATGCCCTCACAGATCGCTCAAAGACCGTGTTTCACGTTGTCGCCAGGCTGAAGGCCGGCGTAGCGCGAAGCCAGGCGCAAACCAGTCTGGAACCGCTTGCGGCCGCGTTGCGAAATACGTATCCGGAAGCGGACGAAGCGCGAACAGTCACGGTCCGGCCCATCACTGACGAGCTGTACTGGGGCGCAGGCGGTGGAAGTTCGATCGTCTTATCAAGTGTCGTTCTCTTGGTTATCGTGGCGCTTGTGCTGGCGATCGCATGCTCGAACGTCGCCAGCCTGCTGCTTGCGCGAGCAGCCGCCAGACGCCACGAGATTGCCGTGAGGCTGGCTGTGGGCGCGAGTCGCGGCCGTCTCGTCCGTCAGTCGCTCACCGAAAGCATTTTGCTGAGTCTGTTGAGTTGTGCCGCCGGGCTCGGCATCGGCTATGCGGGCTGCCGGTTGCTCTGGTCGTTTAGCCCGCCGGAAGTAGCGCAAAATCTGCTCGAGCCGAAACTTGATCAAACGGTCTTCACGCTCGCCTTTCTGGTTTCCCTTGTGACCGCGTTTGCGTTTGGACTCATGCCGGCTCTGCGATCATCCAAAGCGGACGTGTTGGATGCTCTCAAAGAAGACACGCGAGGCGCCGGGCGAGGACGCCGGGCTGTCAGCTTCTCGAACCTGGTACTGGTCGGCCAGATCGCCTTTTCATTCGTCTCGCTTGTAACGGCTGCGCTGTTCTTGCGAGGCGTCCAGCGCGCTTATAACATGGATCCGGGGTTTCAAACCCAGCACCTCGCGGTCTTCATGATGAATCCCGGTCAAACCGGTTATGGCGAGGCACGCACAAAGGATTTCTACCGCACCATCCAAGAGCGTGTCTCCACACTGCCGGGCGTGGCCTCTGCTTCATGGGCTTACAACATGCCGTTCTGGGCGTCGGCTTCGCGCGCAATTTCAATCGAAAGGCGAGAACCGCGAAAGAAATCGGAAACGATCACGACGATTGTCAACACCGTAGATACGAACTACTTCGAAACCATGGCGATCCCAGTTGTTCGCGGCCGGGTGTTTACCGATGCGGATCGCGATGGAACCCTGCCGGCCGCAGTAATCAATCAAGAGCTGGCAGAGAAGTATTGGCCCGGCCGCGAGGCCCTGGGACATCGATTCCTCCTTGCCGGGGATAAGACCCCACGCCAAGTGATCGGTATCGTCCGAACGACGAACTACACGACTCTCGGTGAAAAGGCGCAGCCGTGCGTATATCTGCCCCTGCGACAGAATTTCTCGAACGGCATGACTCTTTACGTTCGAAGCAAAGCCGATCCCGGCGGTATTCTGGCCGGAGTACAGGCGAAGATACGCCGATTCGATCCGAACGTCGAAGTCAGCGATGTACGGACGGGCCCCAAAATGATCGGCCAGGTACTTTGGGCGCCTCGGATCGCTGTTGCTCTGCTCGGTGTTTTCGGCT
>Ga0213872_10001341_pt1 | contig 16239 bp, 9 predicted proteins | sample VelepicomBERX_R2_FD_160071 | JGI IMG/M metagenome (GOLD analysis project Ga0213872, IMG submission 160071) | Rhizosphere microbial communities from Vellozia epidendroides in rupestrian grasslands, the National Park of Serra do Cipo, Brazil - RX_R2 | ecosystem: Host-associated > Plants > Roots >...
GCGGCTCCCATTTCTTCGGCGATGGAGTGGACGGCGCTCTGGAAGACTGCGAGGTCTATGGGGTCTGGTTTGGGGGCATCTACTTTGGGCGGGTCTATTTTCGGTGAGGTCATGCGGTCTCCTCGGCGATCGTGAGGATGAGATTGCCGTAGCCGTCGACGCGAGCGGAGCAGCCGGGCGGCAGAACTGTGGCGGAGGTGTATTCGGTGATCATCGCGGGGCCGTGGATAGTGTCGCCAGGGACAAGCTTGTCGCGGCGGTAGAGGCGGGAGGCCATGAATTCTCTCTCGAAGAAGATGTCGCGCTCGGAGTAGAAGGCGGATGCGGCGTCTCCGGGCTCGGGCTGGCTGAAGGGCGGCGAATAAGGCTCGGCGGGAGAGGACATGCGCAGGCGGAGGTTGACGATTTCGACAGGCCTGCGCGGATCAGAGAAGCCGTAGCGCTGCTGATGGAGGTGATGGAAGGCTTCGATGCTGTGCTTGGGAGAGCGCGGATCGTAGGGGATGTTCAGTTCGTACCCCTGGCGGCGATATCGCAGGTCGAGCGAGCGGTCGGCTATTCCTTCCAAGCCTTCGGCGCTGAATTCTTCGACTGTGTGCAGTTCGAGGTCGAAGAAGATGCTTTCGAGTTGGTCTATGTTTTCGCCGGGGAGCATGACGGTACGGGAGTAGTCGCGCACGGCGTCGGCAAGCAGGATTCCGACGGCGGAGAGCGCCCCAGGCATGGCGGGGACAAGCACGGTGGGGATGCGGAGGGCGCGTGCAAGGGAGCAGGCGTGGAGCGGGCCTCCGCCGCCGAAGGCGACGAGTGTGAACTGGCGCGGGTCGTGGCCGCGCTCGACGGAGATGATGCGGATGGCTTTCTCCATGTTTGTCTCGACGACGCGGAGGATTCCGGCTGCGAAGTCTTCGGCGGTGGGAAGTGGGCCTTTCCCCTCGCGCATCACGCGCTCGGCTCGATGGCGATCGAGGTGAACGCTGCCGCCGAGGAAGGTGTCGGGGTCGAGGCGTCCGAGAAGGAGATTCGCATCGGTGACCGTTGGCCTTCTTCCGCGGCCAAAGCATATGGGGCCAGGATCAGCTCCAGCGGATTCGGGGCCGACACGCAGCATGTTTCCAGCGTCAAAGCGAGCGATCGAGCCGCCGCCGGCTCCGATGGTGTGGATGTCGAGCATGGGCACGCTGACAGGCACGCCGGCCACGATAGATTCACCGGTCCGCTGCGGGCCGCCTGAGGCAGAGGCGGCGAGGAAGACGTCGGTGGAGGTGCCTCCCATGTCGATACCTATGATTCGCTCAAACCCGATGCGATCAAAGCCTGCCCAGCGCGCGACCTGGCAGGCTCCGATGACGCCACCTGCGGGTCCGGAGAGGATGGTGCGGACTGGCTCCAGTGCGGCGAGGCGGGCGGGAATGATGCCGCCGGAAGACTGCATGACCTCGACGCGGCCGCCGCGGTGCTGTTGGGAAACGCGCTGTTCGAGATGCGAGAGGTAGCTGCCCATGCCGGGCGCGAGATAGGCGTTGACGACGGTGGTCGATGCGCGCTCGTACTCGCGGAATTCGGGCAGGATGCGGTGCGAGGTGGAGATGGGAAGTCCCAAAGGGCGCAAAGCTGCTTCGACGCGCCGCTCGGTTTCGGGATTGGCGAAAGAAAAGAGCAGCGAGATGGCGATGGCTTCGGGGCTGACTTCGGGTGGGGCGGCGCGGATTTGATCTGCAAGTGCGGCGAGTTCTTCTTCGGTGGGTAAGCGTAGGATTTCGCCCTCGGCGCTGACTCGCTCGGGCACGCCGAAACGGAGTTCGAGAGGCACGAGGCACACGGGCGCGGGCGCGAACCAGTCGTAGAGACGGCTGCGGGCCTGACGGCCAATGGCGATGGTGTCCTCGAAGCCGGCGGTGGTGACGAACGCGACGCGCGCGCCCTTGCGCTCAAGCATGGTGTTGGTGCCGACGGTGGTGCCGTGGCGGACCTGGAGTTCTGAGCCAGCTTCGATACGGGCGAGCGCGTGGATGACGGCGAGCGACGGGTCGGCGGGGGTGGAGAAGATTTTGAGGACCCGGAGTTCTCCGCCGGCGAGGTATACGCAGTCGGTGAAGGTGCCTCCGGTGTCGATGGCTACGCGCAAACGGTTCGGCTCTCGTATGGTGGAATGACGGCGGGTAGTGATGGCAGCAGCCGTACCCTTGAAACTCTAAATGCACGCGACACTCGGAACGCAAACGTGGCTGATTTGAACGCAATCTACGGCTGGCTGGTCGAAGCATCGGGGGAGCAGAGGCGAACGCTGCTGGCCGCGTCTCTGGGCTGGATGCTCGACAGCATGGACGTGATGCTGTACGCGCTGGTGCTGGGCGAGGTGCAGCGTGCGCTGCATCTCTCGGCAGCGCAGAGCGGGGCGATGATGTCGGCGACGCTTATCGCCGCTGCGGTCGGCGGCATGGGTTTCGGGTGGGTTGCAGACCGCTTCGGCCGCGTGCGCGCGCTGATGGCCAGTGTGCTGATCTATTCGGTTTTCACGGCGTTTTGTGGGCTGGCGCAGACGGCAGCGCAGCTTCTGGTCTGCCGGATCATGCTGGGGCTGGGCATGGGTGGCGAATGGGCGTCGGGCGCGGCGCTGGTCGCGGAAACCTGGCCCGCGCAGCATCGGGGGAAGGCTCTGGCGCTGGTGCAGAGCTCGTGGGCGATCGGCTATGCGCTGGGCGCAGGGGTGGTCGCGTTTGTCATGCCGCTCTTCGGATGGAGGGCCGTGTTCTTCGCGGGAATTGTACCGGCATTGGTTACGATTTGGTTCCAGCGTGGTCTGCGGGAGCCGGAGATCTGGCGCCAGGAACGAAAGCCGCAGCCGGAACTGGGGCGGCTGTTTCGCGGCGAGTACGGTCGCAGTATGGTGGTGTGCTCAACGATGAACGCGGCGACGTTGTTCGCTTATTGGGGTCTCTTTACGTGGGTACCGCGTTTTCTCTCGATGCCGGTTGCGCAGGGCGGCCGCGGGCTGAGCGTCGTACAGACCTCGGGATGGACGATGGCGATGCAGGCAGGAGCTTTTGCTGGCTATATCGTGTTTGGGTACCTGGCTGACCGCTTCAACCGGAAGTACATCTATATCGGATATCTGGCGATGGCTGCGCTGGTGGTTCCGCTGTTTGCGTCGGTGCGCGATGCACAGGCTCTGTTGCTGATCGGACCGCTGGCGGGGTTTTTCGGGACGGGCTACTTCAGCGGCTTCAGCGTCATCGCGAGCGAGCTGTTCCCTGCCTCGCTGCGCGGGTCTGCCATGGGATTCGCGTACAACGTGGGGCGCATTGTGAGTGCCGCCGCGCCGTACATTGTTGGGCGGATCTCGGAGCGTGCCGGGCTGGGCCATGCGCTTTCGATTACTTCAGGCGGCTTCCTGCTGGCAGGGCTGATCGCCACGTTGCTGCGGCTGCCCGGCGAACGTGCGTAGTCAGGCCCTTTGGATTACACAAAATGCAAAGGCCTTCCCCTGACAAAACTGACAGTGGTTATCAAGAATGCCCGGGCTTATCTTGGGAGTCTGTGACAGCCGTCACAGTGCTTTGGTTGCGTAAACCCTATTCTGTCGCTTAGTTCGCGGTAACGCATTGGGGTAGAACAGCGCCTGACTAATAGACAGGCCTACCGGGGCACCAGGCCCCTCCTTTTCGGGAGAGAGACAGATGAGACGTAAGCTGTTCGTTGCTACGTGTCTCGTGTTGTTTGGGATGGCCTGTACGACGCGATTTGCCAGGGCGGCGAGCGCGGAGCCGCAGCAGGCCGCCGTTTCCAATCCCAATACGAGCACTGCCAATGCCGACCAGTTTGTGGGGGCGGACACCTGCGAAACCTGCCATGCGGACGTCGCGAAGAAATTCTTAGAGACTCCCCACTCGCGTCTTGCCTTGGAGCACGGGGGCAAGGGCGTAACCTGCGAAAGCTGTCACGGGCCCGGCAAGGCGCACGTGGACGCAGGCGGGGATGCGACGAAGATCTTTCAGTTCAGCAAGGCCTCCCCCAAAGTGGCCGATGAGAAGTGCCTGAGCTGTCACGCAGGGACCCATCCAAATTTTGAGCACTCGGCGCACGGCGAAGCGGCGATCGGCTGCCAGAGCTGCCACAGCGTTCACCATTCGAAGACCGAGGAGCACCTGCTAACGGCTGCGCAGCCAAAGCTTTGCTACACCTGCCATGCCGATATCAAGCCGGCATTCTCGCAGCCCTTCCACCACAAGGTGGATGAAGGGCTGATGAGCTGCAGCGATTGCCACAATCCTCACGGCTCGTTCAACTCCACCTTGCAGCACCCCGCCACTATGCTCAACAAGGGTATCGGCGGCGACATCGTCTGCGTGAAGTGCCACACCGAGACTGCCGGCCCGTTCGTTTACCCACACCCTCCGATCCAGACCGAGGGCTGCCAAGGGTGCCATTACCCGCATGGATCGCCAAATCCAAGGCTTCTGACCCGCAATAACGTGAATCAGCTTTGCCTGCAGTGCCACACGGCTTCCATGAACTTCACGGCTCCGGGAATTCCGTCGTTTCACAACCAGGCAAACCAGTACCAGGCCTGCACGGTCTGCCACTCGCAGATTCATGGATCCAACACCGACTTCGTGTTCTTCAGGTAAGGGTGGGCACGTATGACGAGCAAATACTCATTCGGATCGCGGGCAATGAAATTTCAGCGCAACACTCGACGGATTTGGCTTTGCGTTTTTGCGCTGGCGGCGGTTGCCGTAACTCAAGCGCAGAATAATCCGCTGTGGACAGGGATCTCGACGGACACGGGTTCGGGCAAGAATGTCGCCGGTTATGAGGTCCACCAGTCCATCGACGTTGGCGGCCATATTCAGGAACAATCCGGCAGCCCCCAAATGTGGGCCACACTGGTCAACATCTACTCCGGGGCTCGCGTACTCGATCAGTCGCTGACAATGCGCGCCGCGGATCCCGGACATGCAATCGTCTTCGACCGGCTCTCATCCTATAGCTATGGATACGGTGGCGATCCCATTAATGTCACCAATCTCAACTTATCAAAGGGACGGCTTTACGACTTCCGTGGGAGTTACCGCAGGTATCGGCAATACTTCGACTACGACGTGCTGGCGAATCCGCTGATACCTCCGCAGTCGACCCCGTTTGTGCCGTGGCTGAACAGCCCGCACCTCTACAACAGCCTGCGTCAGATCACCGATTTCGAGCTGAGGCTATTTCCGCTGTCACATGTGAGCGTGCGGTTCGGGTACAACCACAACATCAACCAGGGGCCCTCCTTTAGTTCGACACATCTCGGCAATGATCCATGGCTGTACCAGAACTGGAGAAATTCGACCGACACCTGGACTGGAGGTGTGGACTGGAAGCCGGACCCGAAGACGACCATCAGCTATGACCAGTTTGTGACTCATTACAAGGGCAACACGATCTGGACCCTGGCAGGCCTGGACTATGTGCTGCCCAACGGCCAGCCGGTAAGCCTCGGGGTGACTCTCTCGTCTGTGTGGAACGCTCCGTGTTCAGCTCCGTTTAACCCCGACGGCACGGTGAAGCCAACGTGCAACGCCGCCCTGGCCTACTCCCGGGTACAGCCCACACGAACCCTGTTTCCTACAGAGCAAGTACGGCTGCAGAGTTCGGACATTCCACACCTCAAGCTGAATGGGCGTCTGGCGTACACCGGTGCAAACAGCACACTCAACGGCTTCAACGAATCATTCAACGGATTGATTACCAGAACATCGCAGCGCGGGTACGTCGACACAGGTTCGGCACGTGTGCAACGCGTCAATGTCAACGGCGATTTCGCGCTCGAGTGGGAGATTACCCCAACGATCAGAGCCTCGGATGTTTATGACTTCTGGGCTTTCCGCATGCCAGGCATCAATACCCTTACAACAACGAGCTTTACAGGCACCTCGATGCTGCTCCCGCCCACTAGCTCGACCACAACGACCGCGACTGACCAGCAGTATCTGAATCAAAAGACCAGCACCAATACGGCTGTCCTGTCCTGGGACGTGACGCCAAAGGCAACCTTGTCGGTCGGCTATCGCTATCGCGCCCGCCGCATTACCGATGCAGGAGGCGACTCCATCCCGATCCATGAGAACTGGGGCCTGTTCGGCGCAGCGCTCCGACCCCTGCCTGAGCTGCGCATCAACTTCAACTTCGAAGGCATGTCTGCAGATAACGCGTTCACCCGCATCGACCCGCGCCAACTGTATCACTACATTGTGCGCGCGACCTACAATCCGCGTACCTGGCTTTCTGTCAATGGCGCGGTGAACATTTTCGAGTCGAGAGACAATGTGCAGACGGTCAACCATCTCGAGCACGATCGCGACTTTGCCTTCGGCGCGTCGATTATCCCCAGCGAGAAATGGTCGGTGGATCTGGGCTACTCGTACAACAGCGTGTACTCGACGACGCTGATCTGCTATCCCTCGACGCCGCCGCCGCCGGGAGCCGGAACCGCGCCTCCAGTCTGCGCCAGTGCGGGCACACCGTTTTCGGGGAACGGCTACTACAATGCTCCAACGAACTTCGGCACCATCGGCTTTACGTTCAACCCCATCAATCGCGTGCACGCCAGAGCGGGATATCGCATGAGTTCGGTGAATGGCACCTCGGAGTCGATCAACATCCGACAGGTGCCTGGCTCATTGCAGTCGCAGTATCAGCAGCCTTATGGCGGATTGGGCGTGGAGATTGCTCCGAAATGGACATGGAAGTTCGACTGGAACTACTACAGCTACGGCGAAGGAACTCCGATCGGCCCAACGCTACCCAGAAGCACCCGCGGGAATGTGTATACGCTGGCTGTAAATTACGCCTTTTGAAAACTAGTCGTGCCGCGCTATGATTGGCGCGCTTAACAGGAGGAGCAACTCACAATGGTTAAACAATTCGCAGGCGCCTGTCTCATGACCCTGCTCGCAGCAGGAACGGCGAGCTTTGCCCAGGATGCAGCGGCTACTTACAAAGCCAAGTGCCAGATGTGCCATGGCGCAACGGGCATGGCCGACACTCCGGCGGGCAAATCGACCAAGGCAAGGCCTTTCAACTCACCGGATGTAACGAAAATGTCTGATGATGATCTGATCAAAGTTATAACCGACGGTCATGCCAAAATGCCGGCTTACAAGGGCAAGCTGACGGATGCCCAGATTAAGGACCTGGTCGCCTACATCCACACTCTGCAGAAGTAGTAAGCGAAAGAGACAGCCCAAGAATGGCACAAACCGGGGGCATCAAAGAGCGCTGGATTCAGCCGGGCGTTTTCCTTGCGAACAACGCAATCAGTCTTATTGGAGTGGGGCTTACCACGGCGTCGGCCCTGATTCTGATTGGGTTCTGGGTCATCGATGTATTCGGCCGGGGCGGGTCACACAACCCCTACGTCGGTATCATCGTCGACTTGTGCCTGCCGGCGCTCTTTGTCCTTGGGCTGATCCTGATTCCTCTCGGCATCCTGCTGCGGCGGCGCAAGCTGAGGGTGGCGGGCCAGTTACCAACCGAGTATCCAAAAATCGAGCTGAGGAATCCTGTCTTCCGCGAAGCCCTCATTTTCGTTGTCGTTGCCACATTTCTGAATTTTGTGATTGTCGGGACGGCCAGCTATCGCAGCGTCGCCTACATGGACACGCCGAACTTCTGCGGCCAGGCGTGCCACGTGATGGCGCCGGAGTTCGCCGCGTATCAGGTGTATCCGCACTCGCATGTGGCATGTACGGAATGCCATATTGCTAGCGGGATTCCCGGCTTTATTGCCGCGAAGCTGAACGGAACAAAGCAGCTTATAGACCTGGTGCTTGACACCTATCCGCGACCGATCATGCAAGCGGGCAAAGTGCCTGCGGCAAGCACCACGTGCGTTCATTGCCACAATCCGGGGAGATTTGTTGGCGACAAGCTTGTCGTGACCACAGCGTACGGAGACGATGAGAACAATCCGGCGACCAAGTCACTAGTGCTGCTGCATGTTGGTGGCAAGGACATGGCGGGGCATCTGAGCGGGATCCACGGCGCTCACATGGGACGTATCGAATACATCGCTACTGACAACACGAATCAGACGATCCCGTGGGTGGCTAAGGTGAATGACGATGGATCCACCACTGAGTTCGTTTCGTCGGACGCGAAGCAGCCGGTGAATGGCGCAAAACGCGTGATGGATTGCATCGACTGCCACAACCGGGCCGCGCACTCGTTCGATACGCCGGAAAAATCGCTGAATAAGGCGATGCTGCGGGGGCTGGTGGATCCTTCTCTGCCCTTCGCGCACAAGGAAGGCCTGGCCCTCATCAAGGCCGAGTACGCATCACAGGCTGAGGCGGATTCAAAGATCGTCTCGGGATTTCAGGACTTCTACAGGACACAACATGCTGACGTGTGGAACCAGAAGCAGTCGCAGATTGAGCGATCGGCGAAGGCCCTGAGCGCGATCTACGACGTGAACGTCTTTCCCAACATGAAGCTCACGTGGGGCACGCATCCCAACAACCTCGACCATAACGACTATCCGGGATGCTTCCGCTGCCACGATGGAAACCATAACACGAAAGACGGCAGCAAGAGCATCAACAACGACTGCTCCGTATGCCACAATCTGCTGGCCACGGACGAAGCAAATCCCAAGCAGCTTGCCGACCTGGGATTGCAGTAAACCTTCAATCCTATAGAAAAGACGGCCCTTTCATTGAAATCGGGTGGTGAAACGCGAAGCTTGCATCCATTCACATTCCGTTCACGATTCGGTGACACCAGTCACTTACAGTAGCGCCTGGCGCAAGCAGGTTGTCAGCTGAGCGCTGGACGCTGTCACTTCTGACAGACGACAACAGCATGGCTCGATTCTAGACTCTCTCTGACCTTATGAAGGAGTGTGATTATGGCGACCACATTGGCTCCAGAAAAAATTCACGATGACATCACGGCTTACGGCGCGGCCAGGTCGACAGTGCAGGGCACGCCCTTGAGCGATGAAGAACTACGCAAAACCGACGCCTACTGGCGCGCGTGTACCTACATGATGCTGGGGATGATCTATCTGCAGGACAATCCTCTTCTGAAAGAGCCACTGAAGCCGGAGCACATCAAGAATCGGCTTTTGGGACATTGGGGATCGAGCCCGGGTCTTGCGTTCACGTACATCCATCTGAACCGGCTCATCAAGAAGTACGACCTGGACATGATCTTTCTCGCCGGCCCGGGCCACGGAGCGCCCGGCGTGCTCGCGCCTGTGTATCTCGAGGGCACTTATTCGGAGATTTACACCGACAAGTGCGAAGACGAAGAAGGGATGCGCGCGTTTTTCAAGCAATTTTCGTTCCCGGGTGGGGTCGGGAGCCACTGCACGCCGGAGACTCCCGGGTCGATCCATGAAGGCGGTGAGCTGGGCTATGTGCTTTCCCATGCGTGCGGCGCCGCGTTCGACAACCCGAACCTGATTGTTGCGGCGGTTGTCGGCGATGGCGAGTCCGAAACGGGGCCGCTGGCGACGTCCTGGCACATCAATAAGTTCCTGAATCCGATTCGCGACGGCGCGGTGCTGCCAATTTTTCACCTCAACGGTTACAAAATCAACAATCCAACACTGCTGGCACGCATACCGCATAAAGAGCTGGAGGACCTACTCCGCGGTTATGGATGGACGCCATATTTCGTCGAAGGCTCCGACCACGCGAGTATGCACCAGGCGATGGCGGCGACGACGGAACACTGCGTCAATGAAATCAGAAAATCACAACAGGCGGCGCGCGAGACGGGCGTTGCCACGCGCGTGCATTGGCCGATGATCGTGCTGCGGAGTCCGAAGGGTTGGACTGCTCCGAGACAACTGGATGGGCACTATGTTGAAGGATTCTGGCGCGCGCACCAGGTGCCGATGGCCGACGTGAAGACGAATCCGCATCGGTTACAGGAGCTCGAGGATTGGATGCGGTCGTACAAGCCGGAAAAGCTATTCAATGCTAATGGAACCCTTATTGAAGAATTGAGGGAGCTCGCTCCCAAGGGCACTCGGCGCATGGGATCGAATCCTCATGCGAATGGCGGCGGACTGAAGCGGGCACTGCGGATGCCTGATTTCCGCGACTATGCCTGCAAGTTTGAGAAGCCCGGAACCATTGAGGTGGAGAACGCGAAGCCGCTTGGAACCTTCCTCCGCGACGTGATGAAGCTGAACATGAAGAACTTCCGCGTCTTCGGACCCGATGAAAACACATCGAACAAGCTGAGCGACATTTATGAGGTAAGCAAGAAGCTCTGGCTTTCCGAATACTTTGAGGAGGATATGGACGGCGGCGAACTGAGCCCCAATGGACGGGTCGTGGAGATGCTGAGCGAGCACACGATGGAGGGCATGCTCGAAGGTTATCTGCTGACGGGCCGCCACGGGTTCTTCTCGTCGTATGAGGCGTTCATTCATGTGATCGACTCGATGTTCAACCAGCATGCGAAGTGGCTGGAGATATGCAACCACCTGTCGTGGCGAAAAAAGATTGCGTCGCTGAACATATTCGTAACGTCGACGGTCTGGAGGCAGGATCACAATGGCTTTACCCACCAGGATCCGGGCTTTCTGGATGTGGTGGTCAACAAGAGCGCGGCTGTCACGCGCATCTACATGCCGCCTGATGTGAATTCCCTGCTCTCGGTCGCCGATCATTGCCTGCGAAGCGAGCAGTACATCAACGTCATCGTCTGCGACAAGCAGATGCACCTGCAGTACATGGACATGGATGCAGCGATTGTCCACTGCACCAAGGGAATCGGCATGTGGGACCCGGCGTGCAACGATCAGGGCGTCGAGCCGGACGTGGTGATGGCTTCAGCCGGCGACATTCCCACGCAGGAGACGCTCGCAGCCATCTGCATGCTGCGTGAGGCGTTTCCCGACCTGAAGATACGCTACATAAATGTCATAGACCTGTTCAAACTGCAGCCGAGCACCGAGCATCCTCATGGGTTGACGGACCGGGACTTCAATTCTCTCTTTACAGTCGACAAGCCGATCATCTTCAACTTCCATGGGTATCCGTGGCTGGTTCACCGGCTGACCTATGCTCGTGACAATCACAACAACATGCACGTGCGTGGATACAAGGAGAAAGGCAACATCAATACGCCACTGGAGCTTGCGATTGAGAACGAGATCGATCGCTTCAGCCTGGCGATGGATGTGATCAAGCGCGTGCCGAAGCTGCAGAAGATCGGCGGTCATGCCAGGGAGAAATTCCTGAACGAGCAGATTGAGTGCCGCAACTATGCGTTCCAGCATGGAATCGACAGGCCTGATGTCAGGGACTGGCGTTGGCCTTACTAGTCACGCCCGACAAGCCGAAAGGAAATGAGGCGATGAGTACTGAGATTGTTGCAACTGAGGCGAAGACAACCACGATCGATACAGCGCAGCTGCTGAAGCAGTATGGTTGCGGGCCGATAAAGTTCTCGAGCAATGATGGCCTTTACGAGCGGCATCTTCAGTTCGATAACGTCATTGACGAGAGCGAAGTCAACGCGCGCGAACAGTTCGAGGCCGGGGCTCATGCAATCCGCGATGTGCTTTCGCAGCGCTGGGTGGCGACCGAAAGGACCTACGACCAGCAGAACGCCAAGAGGGTCTACTACCTCTCGATGGAGTTTCTGCTCGGACGCTCGCTGTCAAATAACTTCACGAATATGCTGGTCACCCCTGAGATTTCGCGGATGGCGCAGGAGAACGGCATCGACCTGTTTCCCTTACTGGAGCAGGAACCCGATGCCGGGCTCGGCAATGGCGGACTCGGTCGCCTGGCGGCTTGTTTCCTGGATTCGATGGCCACGATGCAGCTTCCGGCGATGGGTTATGGGCTGCGATACGAGTACGGCATCTTCAAACAGGTCATCGAGGGCGGATGGCAGAAAGAGCAGCCGGACAACTGGCTCCGCCGCCCGGATCCCTGGGAAGTGATTCGCCCGTATGACCAGGTGGAAATCAAACTGAACTGTACATTCCAACTGCACGAGGGGACCCTGCAACCGCTACGGGGCATGCCCTCCACCCTGTATGGCATACCGTTCGATCGTCCGGTAGTCGGCTACGGTGGAAAGACAGTGAATACGCTGCGGCTCTGGGCGGCGGCAAGTCCGGACTATTTCGACTTTCAGAAGTTCAGCAGCGGTGACTTTGTCGGAGCGCTGGCGGAGAGCCTCGCGGCCGAATCGCTTACGCGCGTGCTTTATCCAGATGACAGTACAAGCATGGGCCGGGGGCTGCGCCTGGTCCAGCAATATTTCCTTGTGGCGTGTTCGCTGAAAGACCTGGTACGCCGCTTCCGCCGTTCCAACACAGATTGGAACACCCTGCCTGACAAGGTGGCGATCCAGTTGAATGATACGCATCCCACACTGTCGGTTCCGGAACTGATGCGCATTCTGCTGGACGAGGCGCATCTTGGCTGGGACCAGGCGTGGGACATCACGCAGCGAACACTGGCTTACACGAACCATACGCTGCTGCCCGAGGCTCTGGAGAAGTGGCCGGTCGACTGGTTCGAGGCCATGATGCCAAGGCAACTCGAGATTATCTACGAGATCAACCGGCGCCTCCTGAGGACAGTCAGAGATCGGTACCCCGGAGACGAGGGTCGCGCAGAGCGTGTGAGTCTGATCGAAGAGAAGCCCGAACGGAAAGTCCGGATGGCAAACTTGGCGATTGTGGGGTCGCACAGCACGAACGGGGTGGCGGCCATCCACAGCGAACTGCTGCGGAAGATGACGGTCAAGGACCTGGCAGAGCTGTTTCCGGAGCGCTTCAATAACAAGACGAATGGCGTGACGCCGAGGCGCTGGCTGTTGTTGTGTAATCCGGTGCTGTCAAACGTCATCACGGATACGATCGGGGATGACTGGGTGACGGACCTGAGCGAGTTGAAGAAGCTCGTTCGGCTTGCCGACGACCGTGGGTTCCATGCGTCATTCCTGAAGGCGAAGCGCGAAGCCAAGGTGAAGTTTTCCAATTGGTTAAAAGCGACTACAGGGCAGGAGGTGGATCCCGACACCATTATCGACTGCCAGGTGAAGAGAATCCACGAGTACAAGCGGCAATTGCTGAATGCGCTGCGGGTGGTTGTACTGTACAACCGTCTGCGGGAGAATCCGAACCTGGAGATGGCGCCGCGCACGTTCATCTTTGCGGGCAAGGCGGCGCCGGCGTATCGGCTGGCGAAACTGATCATCAAGTTCATCAACAATCTGGCGGGGACGATCGATGGTGATCCGGCGGTCAAGGGGCGCATCAAAGTGTTGTTCCTGCCTGAGTATTGCGTCACGCAGGCCGAGCGGCTGATTCCGGCGTCGGATGTGTCGAACCAGATTTCGACGGCCGGATACGAGGCGAGCGGCACAAGCAACATGAAGTTCATGATGAATGGCGCGCTCACGATCGGCACCAGAGACGGCGCAACGATCGAGATGGCCGAAGAGGCGGGCGAGGAAAACTTCTTCCTGTTCGGTCTGACAACGGAGCAGGTGGCAAACAGCCGGGGCTGGTACAACCCGTGGTGGCATTATCACAACGAACCGGAAACGCGTGCGGCACTGGACATGATCTTCTCGGATTATTTCAGCCGGAATGAGCCGGGAGTGTTCGATCCGCTGCGCGAAACGCTGCTACTGAAGGGCGACTACTACATGCATCTGGCCGATCTCACGTCGTATCTGAATGCGGACCAGCAACTGCGAGATCTATACGCCGACCGCAATGGGTGGGCCAGGAAAGCCATTCTGAATATTGCAAACTCCGGCAAATTTTCGAGCGACCGCACGATTGCGCAGTATGCCTCAGAGATCTGGGACGCGAAGCCGTGCCCGGTATTTTGCGGCTGATGCTGCACGGCCGGACGGAAAAGAGGCGCGATGGGGGTAGCGCGGGTAAGTCCGGAACAGCAGGTTGATGGAGCCGGTTACAGCAAGGACGGCACTCGCGGCAGAAGCTCCCCCCTTGGCGCGACGCCAACGCAGAACGGCGTAAACTTCAGTGTTTATGCGCGTGATGCGACTGGCGTGGACCTCGTGTTGTTCGATCGCGAAGATGACGCGCAGCCGGCGCGCGTCATTTCGCTCGATCCTTTCGCAAACCGCACCTATCACTACTGGCATGTCTTCGTTCCGGGCGTAAAGGCCGAACAGCTTTACGGATATCGTGTGCGTGGGCCGTTCGATCCGGAGCGCGGTCTGCGCTTCGATGAGTCGAAGCTTCTGATTGATCCTTACGGGCGCGGTGTTACTGTTCCCCTCAACTACTCGCGCGAAACGGCGAAGGGTACCGACAATGCCGCGACCGCGATGAAGAGCGTCGTGGTCGATACCAGCGCGTACGACTGGGAAGGCGACGCACCTCTGTGCCTGCCGCCGGGGCGGACGATCATCTACGAAATGCATGTGAAGGGGTTTACGCAGAATCCCAACTCCGGTATTTCGGAGCAGACGCGCGGTACCTACCTGGGATTGATCGAGAAAATTCCCTATCTCAAGGATCTCGGTGTAACAGCCGTTGAGCTTCTTCCCGTATTTCAGTTCGATGCGTTGGATTCCCCGCCGGGCCGGGTGAACTACTGGGGCTATGCTCCGGTCTCGTTCTTCGCGCCGCACCAGGGTTACAGTTCGGGGGCTTACAGTTCACGCCGGAATCTCCTCGCACCGGTGAATGAATTTCGCGACATGGTGAAGGCGCTGCACCGGGCGGGCATTGAAGTCATCCTTGATGTGGTGTTCAACCATACGGCGGAGGGGGACCAGAACGGACCTACATTCTGCTATCGCGGCTTCGATAACTGCGCTTATTACGTTCTGGAGCCGAACCGGGCGTGCTACTCAAACTACAGCGGCACAGGAAACACGCTGAACGCCAACCATCCCATCGTCCGGCGGATGATCGTGGACAGCCTTCGATACTGGGTGGAAGAGATGCATGTAGATGGGTTCCGCTTCGACCTTGCCTCGATTCTGGCGCGTGATTCGACCGGCAACGTGCTGGCGAACCCGCCGGTGCTGTGGGATATCGAGTCGGACCCATCGCTGGCCGGAACGAAGATGATCGCGGAGGCGTGGGACGCAGCCGGTCTCTACCAGGTCGGCAGCTTTATCGGCGACAGTTGGAGGGAGTGGAACGGGCGGTTCCGGGACGACGTGCGCAGCTTTATGCGCGGGGAGGATTGCTCGGTGCGAAATTTTGCCGACCGTTTCCTCGGGAGTTGGCAGATCTATCGACGTAAGGAGCGCGAGGCGGAGCAGAGCGTGAATTTCGTCACCTGCCACGACGGATTTACGCTGAACGACCTGGTTTCCTACAACCAGAAGCACAACGAGGCGAACGGCGAGAACAATCGCGACGGCGGAGATGACAACCGCAGCTGGAACTGCGGGGTCGAGGGACCAACGGACGATCCTGCAATCGAGGAATTGCGAAACCGGCAGGTGAAGAACTTCATGACGGTGACGCTCATGTCGCTGGGCATGCCCATGTTCCTGATGGGCGACGAAGTGCGGAGAACGCAGTTTGGAAACAATAACGCCTACTGCCAGGATTCGGAGCTGAACTGGTTCGACTGGTCTCTGGTCGAGAAGCACAGAGATATCCATCGCTTTGTGAAGCTGCTGATCGCGAGACGACATCTGCGCGATTCGGAGGGCGAGTGGCGGGGTCTAAGCCTCAACAAGCTGCTGGCTCAGGCGGTGGCGGAGTGGCATGGGATCAAGCAGGATCAGGCGGACTGGAGCGATCACTCCCACAGCCTGGCCTTCAGCGCGGACATAAAGCCGGAAGGCATTCTCTGCCATTTCATCTTCAATGCGTACTGGGAGCCGCTGACGTTCGAGTTGCCCTCTGTCCAGAACGGCGAGCGATGGAGGCGGTGGATCGATACTTCTCTGCCTTCTCCGCAGGACATCGCGCCCTGGAAGGATGCGCCTGAGATAGCGGGTCAGGCATATCAAGCGGGGCCGCGCTCGGTGGTCGTTCTCTGGGCACCGAGTGCGGAGAATACCGCAAAGTCTGCGTGACGAGCGCGTTCTGCCGGACTACGCCGGGAGCCCGGTAGCCATCGTTTGCCAAATCAAAGCAGGACCGGGAACTGTCAGTTCTGCCAGTTCTATTGCGCAGCGGTGGCGGCGTAACGTAACGGCACTGGACTGTTTTTGCCATTCGTTCCGGTAGTTGTTCGATCTGAAGGTTTTTCCCTTGTTTTGAGG
>Ga0213872_10001342_pt1 | contig 16235 bp, 13 predicted proteins | sample VelepicomBERX_R2_FD_160071 | JGI IMG/M metagenome (GOLD analysis project Ga0213872, IMG submission 160071) | Rhizosphere microbial communities from Vellozia epidendroides in rupestrian grasslands, the National Park of Serra do Cipo, Brazil - RX_R2 | ecosystem: Host-associated > Plants > Roots >...
CCGGCATCGATATCGGACAGGCCGGAGCCGATCTCCCTCGCCGGATCGGGTTTGCTGTAGAGTTTGAGTTCGATCTCGGGCTGCAGTATCAGGCGCTGGGTCAGCAGCAGGTCGTAAGAGGTCCGCAGTTTGCCGGCGAGACGCCCGGAATCGCTGACATAACCGGTCGCTTCCAGCTCGAAGAAAAAGGGCGCCAGCCCCTGCACCCCGAAGGCCGCCCAGTTGCGGCTAATGTGGCTATCGAGATCGCTGCGCAGGCCGGCCTGCAGATCGAAATAGGTCGAGACCGCCCGGTCGTAGAGGAGTTCGTGATCGCCGTCGCTGACGCGGCCATTGCCGCCGACGAAGCCTTCGCTCTTGACCCGCAGCTTGTCAAAGTCACCGCCGATCCAGCCTTGGCCGTCCCAGCGGAACTGTGCGTCCCTGCCGCCAAACCGGCCTTCGAACTGATCGAGCAGGGCGTGGGCGTAAATCTGATCGCCCATTTCCGCCTTCATTGCTCCCATACCCATATCCATGCCGGCCATGGGATCTTCGGCTTTCGCGCCGGTCGCCAGCGAGGCGATCATGAGGAGGAGGAGGAACCTCATGATACGAGCACCTCGCGGAACATGCCGCTCGCCATATGCAGAAGCATGTGGCAGTGGAAAGCCCAGCGGCCGGGTTCATCCGCCGTGACCAGGAAGCTCAGCTGCTCGCCCGGCTTGACATTGATCGTGTGCTTGTAGGGGCGGAACTCCTCCTGGCCATTGTCGAGCTCGCTCCACAGGCCGTGCAGATGCAGCGGATGCTCCATCATGGAGTCGTTGATCAAGGTGAAGCGGACCCGCTCGCCCTGCTGCAGTTCGATCGGGCCGGCTTCGGTGAATTTCTTGCCGTCGAAGCCCCACAGGAAGCGCTCCATATTGCCAGTGAGGTGCAGGGTTATCTCGCGCGAAGGCGGCCTTGGATCGGTCCCCGGCCGGGTGGCGCGCAGATCGGCATAGGTCAGGATCCGGCGCCCTTCCGCCGCGCCGGAGTCGGCAAGGCGCGGGGCTGGCATCATCGCCACATTGTCGACCGCAACGCCCTGTTCCGGCGGGTTTTCGCTCATCGGACGGTCCATCCGCATATCGCCCATGTTCGCCATCCCCATATCCGCCATGGTGCGCAGCGGCCGCGGGTCCATCGGCGGAATCGGGCCGGCAAGGCCGGGGCGCGGCGATAGGGTGGCGCGCGCAAAGCCGCTGCGGTCTTCGGACTGGGCGAAGATCGTGTAGGGGCGGTCGTCCTTAGGTTCGACGATGACGTCATAGGTTTCGGCCGGCGCGATGCGGATCTGGTCCACCGTCACCGGCTCGATTTCATTGCCGTCGGCCTGCACCACGGTCATCGGCAGATCGGGAAGGCGCAGATCGAACACGGTCATCGAGGCGGCATTGATGAAGCGCAGGCGTATTTTCTCGCCTGGACGGAACAGGGCGCTCCAATTGCTGTCTGGCGGCTGGCCGTTGATCAGATAGCTATAGGTCGCTCCCGTCACGTCGAGAATGTCGGTCGGCGCCATCCGCATGCGGCCCCACTCCAAACGGTCCGACAGGGCGGCGCCCAAACCGTTCTTCCGCACGTCCTCGAAGAAGGTGCCGAGCGTGCGCCGTCCGTAATTGTAATAATCGCTCTGGAATTTGAGGTTGCTCAGCATCTCGGCCGGATCTTCGGCGCTCCAATCGGAGAGCAGCACCACATGGTCGCGGTCGAATTTCTGCCTATAGCCGGCGGCCGGTTCGATGACGATCGGACCAAAGAGGCCCGATTGTTCCTGAAAAGCCGAGTGACCGTGATACCAGTAGGTGCCGCTTTGCCGCACCGGGAAGCGGTAGGTGAAGGTCTCGCCGGGGGCGATGCCGGCAAAGGACAGGCCGGGCACCCCATCCATGGCGGAAGGAGTCCTTACGCCATGCCAATGAATCGAAGTCGGCACGGTCAGGCGGTTGGTGACGGCGAGGGTCACCTCATCCCCCTGCCGCCAGTGTAAAAGCGGCGCCGGCACCGATCCATTGACCGCGGTCGCGGCGCATTGCCGGCTCCCGACAGACAGAGGGATTTCGGCGATTTCGAGATCGAACCGGCTGCCGGCCAGGACCGGACGCAGGGCGAGCGAGGCGCCCAAGGCGCCAGCGCCTTGCAGCAGGCGCCGTCTGGATAGCCTGATCATTTCGCCTGCGCGACCGGCTTCAAGGACTCGACACGACAGGGTGTGGCGGACGAGAAAAACTTGTTCATGACGGGCTCCTGTATCCGGCCGAAACGGTAGAGCAGCCGGCCAGCCCCGGCAATTGCGGTCCCAACTTTTCCTCGCCGCCGGCGATGCTATTCTGCATCGATCGGCAAGGAGAAAAAGGTGTCGGAACAAGGTCGGATCGTCATCATCGGAGCGGGTCATGCCGGCGGGACCGCCGCCGCGCTTCTGCGGCAGGTGGGCTGGACCGGATCCATCACGCTGGTCGGCGAGGAGACGCTGCCCCCCTATCAGCGGCCGCCTTTGTCCAAGGCCTGGCTCAAGGGCGAGGCGGATGCCGAGTCCCTGCTGTTGAAGCCCGACAGTTTCTACCCGGACAAGGCGATCACGCTGCTGCTTAACCGGCAAGTGACCGAGCTGGATCGCGGCGGCAAGAAAGTGCTTCTGTCGGACGGGTCCGCGCTGGCCTATGACAAGCTGATCCTTGCCACCGGCGCCCGGCCGCGCCGGCTGTCCATTCCCGGCGCCGATCTGGCGGGCGTGCTGGAACTGCGCGGCGCCGCCGACGCCGACCGGCTCAAGGCGCGTCTCGGCCCGGGCAGGAAGCTCGCCATCATTGGCGCTGGCTATGTCGGGCTGGAAGTGGCGGCGTCGGCCCGCGCGCTGGGTGCCGAAGCGGTGGTGATCGAGCGCGAGCCGCGGCTGCTGGCGCGGGTCGCCTGTCCGGTCCTGTCCGACTTTTTCCTGGGGCTGCACCAGCGCCGTGGGGTGGGTTTCGAACTTGCCGCCGGCGTGGTTTCGCTCGACTCCTCCGACGGCATCCAAGTCGAGGGGGTTCGGCTGGCGGACGGCCGTCTCATCGCCTGCGACACGGCGCTGGTCGGCATCGGCGCCGAGCCAAATTGCGATCTGGCGCTGGCGGCGGGGCTGGCCTGCGGTGGCGGCATCATCGTCGACGGAGCGGCCCGGACCGAGGATCCCGACATCTATGCGATCGGCGACTGCACGATGCGGCCGGTGCCGCTCTATGGCTGTTCGGTACGCCTCGAAAGCGTGCCGAACGCGCTCGAACAGGCCAAGCAGGCGGTGGCCGATCTGTGCGGCTCGACCCCCCCGGCGCCGGAAGTTCCCTGGTTCTGGTCCGACCAGTATGACGTCAAGCTGCAGATCGCCGGCCTTCCCATCGGCGCCGTGGCCATGAGTCTGCGCGGCGATCCCGCCGCCAATCGCTTCGCCATCTTCCATCTCGATGCCGACAATAGGATTCTGGCGGTCGAGGCGATCAATGCCGTACCGGAATTCATGGCCGGACGCCAGCTCATCGCCTCGCGCCAGCCCGTCTCGCCGGCAAAGCTAGCGGACCTTTCCGTAGCAATGAAGGATCAGACGGCGAGCTGACGCTGCTCCTCCATCCCCATCGCCATCAGCAAGGGCTTGTCGGCTTGACGCGCCTGGAACTCCGCCTTCGAGGACAGGCCCAGCCAGTCGGCCTGGATCAGCGATTGCGCCACGGCCCCCCCCAACGTCGTGCCCGGACCGGGAACGATGAAGAGGTCGGGGGCGAATTCACGGGCGGCGATGCGGATCGCCTGGGTGAAGTCGTAGGTCTCGACCACCTGATGGTCGAGCGTGTAGCGCCACAAGGCCTCGATGTCGGTGGCGCCCGGCCACCAGATGGCGCCGCGCCCGTCGATCATCGGCAGGATCGGCTGACCGAACAGCGAGACGGGCAGGCGGGCGCGCGCCCTCTCGGCCACCGGCGCCTGCAGATGGGAATGGAAGGCGGCGTGGTTGGAAAGCCGCATCGGGAAGCGCTCCTGCGCCACCGGCACGGCGGCTTGGAAGGCGCTGAGCCCGGCTTCGTCGCCGGCCAGCACCAGCATGCCGCCGAGATCGATCGAGAGAGTCAGCGTATGGCCCGGCTTGGCGCCGATATCGGCGATCAGCGCCAGCAACTCGGCCTTGCGCTCGGGGGCGCGCTTCCAATCCTCGGCGGTGAAGGGGTAGATCAGCTGGCCGCCGATCAGGCTTTCCTGCATCAGCGTGCCCATGGTGTTGACCACCTTGAAGCCGTCTTCCGGCGTCAGAGCGCCTCCGCAGGCCAGCGTCGAATACCAGCCCATGGAATTGCCGGTGACGGCGACGATCTCGATCTTGTTGCGGTCGATGGCGAGGAAATCGCCATAGGTCGCGGCATAGATCAGCGCCGAGGCATTGTCGCCCCGAGTATGGGTCGAGATCGAGAAGCTGGAAGCGCTGTCGAGTTCGGCCAAGGTCTGTTGACCGAGCTTCTGCCGTTCCGCGTCGAAGCGGGCGTAAAGCCCCGCCAGATCGGCGTGATAACGGCCAAGATAGCCGAGCTCCGGCTTGTTGTAGACACCCCGGCCGGGGCAGATGACGACGGCGGTTCTTTTCATTTCAGTGCCATCGCGGCTTGGAAGATGGACTCGGCGGAGGGCATGGTCGCGGCATAGGCCGGACCGGTGGCAATGAAGCTGTCTTCCGAGGCGATGCGGACCGCGCGCTCGCCGAGCAGGGCGACCAGCGCGTCGGACGGACCGCCGCCGGTCTTGCGGCATTCATCGACCACCAGGATGCGCTTGCAGCCCTCGACCGCCTTCAAGAGCGATTCTTCCGGCAGCGGATTCAGCCATCTGAGATCGATGATCCGGGTCTTGATCCCCGCCTCCTTGAGGCGCGGTTCGGCCTGGCGCGACAGGTAATAGCCATTGGCGAAGCTGACGATGGCCAGATCCTTGCCCTCGCCATGCACCCCGACCTCGCCGAACGGGATGCGGTCATTGACCGGCGGATAGAGCGTCATCCAGCCGCCATCCTTGTCGGCATGGAGATCGCGCATCGGATAGAGGGCGATCGGCTCCAGGAACACCACCACCCTCTGCTCTTCGCGCGCCAACCGCACGCATTCGCGCAACATGCGGGCGGCGTCGGCGCCGTTGGAGGGGATGGCCAGGATCAGGCCGGGAATGTCGCGTAAGACCCCGATCGAATTGTCATTGTGGAAATGACCGCCAAAGCCCTTCTGATAGCCCAACCCCGCGATGCGCAGCACCATCGGGTTGGTATATTGGCCGTTCGAGAAGAAGGAGAGCGTCGCCGCCTCGCCGCGGATCTGATCCTCGGCATTGTGCAGATAGGCGAGGAACTGGATCTCCGGCATCGGCAGGAAGCCGTTCTGCGCCAGACCGATGGCGAGGCCGAGGATGGCCTGCTCGTCGAGCAGCGTGTCGATCATGCGGTCGGGGCCGAAATTGGCCTGCAGCTTCTGCGTCACGCCATAGACGCCGCCCTTCTTGCCGACATCCTCGCCCATCATGACGATCTCGCCATGGGCCAGCATCAGATCATGCAGCGCCCAATTGATGATGCGGCTCATCGGCTGCGGCTCGGACAGGGTCTTGTCCGACAGACCGATCGCGGCACGCGCTTCGGCGCTGGGACCGTTGGACGGTTTGCAGGCGCGGGCCGGCGGGATCAGGCTGGCCATCACCTCGTCGGCGGTCTTCAGGCGCGGCCGCTTGACCGCTTCGGCGGCGAGGCGGTCCACGCGGGCCAGCGTTTCCTGATAGATCGCCAGCGCCAGGTCGGGATCGAGCGCGCCGGCTTGATGGAGGAGGCGCACGCTATGCAGCAAGGGATCGTTGGCCTCCTCGGCTTCGACCTCTTCCTTGGGCATATAGGTGGTCGGAAGATCGGCGCCGGCATGGCCATAGAGGCGCACCGTGCGGACATGCAGGAAGGCCGCTTTTCGCCGAGTACGGACGTAATGGGCAGCTTCCTGAGCGACTTTGTAAGTGTCGTAAATATCCAGGCCGTCGCAGGCGAAATATTTCAGTCCCGGACGATGGGCGAAGGAAGCCTGGATCCAGCCCTTCGGCGTCTTGGTCGAAATGCCGATTCCATTGTCCTCGCAGACGAACAGCAACGGCATCGGCACGCCCTGGAACCCAGTCCAGCTCGCCGCGTTGAAGGCGCCCTGCGCGGTAGAATGATTGGCCGAAGCATCGCCGAAGGAGCAATAGATGATGGCGTCTTCCGGCAATTGCCGGTGCTCCGGCGGCCGCCGCTTGGCCAGACCCAGCGAATAGGCCGCCCCCACCGCTTTCGGCAGATGGCTGGCGATGGTCGAGGTCTGCGGCGGGATGTTCAGCGCCTTCGAACCCAGCACCTTGTGGCGCCCGCCCGAGATCGGATCCTCCGACGAGGCGGCGAAGGATAGAAGCATGTCCCAGGCGATCGATTGCCCCGGCACCTGGTCGGCGCGGGCGATCTGGAAGGCGGCGTCGCGGTAATGCAGGAAGGCCATATCGGTCGGGCGCAGCGCCGTGGCGATGGCGGCCAAGCCCTCGTGACCGGAAGAGCCGATCGTGTAGAAACCCTGCCCCGCCTTCTGCATGGCGCGGCTGGTGCGATCCAAGGCGCGGGACAGGCAGCCGGCTCGGTAGAGCGCGACAGCCTGTTCCCGGCCCAGCGGGCCCGCGGGAAATTGGCCCGAGGGGAAATCCCGCGCCGCGACTCGGCGCAGGAAGTTCTCATGAACGATCTCGGCGCGATCCATTTTTAGAAGAAAGCCTGCAATCCGGTGATGGCGCGGCCCAGGATCAGCGTGTGAACGTCGAAGGTGCCTTCATAGGTGTTCACCGTCTCCAGATTCATCGCATGGCGCATGACCTGGAATTCCTCATGGATGCCGTTGCCGCCGTGCATGTCGCGGGCCATGCGGGCGATGTCGAGCGCCTTGCCGCAATTATTGCGCTTGATCAGCGAAATCATCTCAGGCGCCGCCTTGGCCTCGTCCATCAGGCGGCCGACGCGCAGGGCGCCCTGCAGCCCGAAAGCGATGTCGGACATCATCTCGGCCAGCTTCTTCTGGAACAGCTGGGTCTGGGCCAGCGGCCGGTTGAACTGCTTGCGGTCGAGGCCATATTGGCGGGCGGCGTGCCAGCAGAATTCGGCGGCGCCCAAGACACCCCAGCCGATGCCATAGCGGGCGCGGTTCAAACAGCCGAACGGGCCCTTCAGCCCCTCGACATTCGGCAGCAGATGTTCTTCGCCGACCTCGACCCCATCCATCACGATTTCGCCGGTGATCGAGGCGCGCAAGGACAGCTTGCCGTGGATCTTCGGGGCGGAGAGGCCCTTCATGCCCTTTTCCAGCACGAAGCCCTTGATCTTGCCGCCATGCGCCTCGGACTTGGCCCACACCACGAACACGTCGGCGATCGGCGAATTGGTGATCCACATCTTGCTGCCGGTCAGCTTGTAGCCGTTGGCGGTCTTGACCGCGCGCGTCTTCATGCCGGCCGGGTCCGAGCCGGCGTCGGGCTCGGTCAGGCCGAAGCAGCCGATCAATTTGCCGCTGGCCAAGCCGGGCAGGTACTTCTTGCGCTGTTGCTCGGTGCCATAGGCATAGATCGGGTACATCACCAGGGAGGATTGCACCGACATCATCGAGCGATAGCCGCTATCGACCCGCTCCACTTCGCGCGCCACCAGCCCGTAGGCGACATAGCCGGCGCCCAAGCCCCCATATTCCTCGGGGATGGTGACGCCCAAGAGACCCATCTCGCCCATTTCGGCGAAAATGGCCGGATCGGTGACTTCTTCCGAGAAGGCCTTGATGACCCGCGGCTGCAATTCCTTCTGGGCATAAGTTCGGGCCGCGTCGCGCAGCAGGCGCTCCTCTTCGGTCAGCTGGTCCTCGAGACGGAAGGCGTCTTCCCAGTTGAAGCTGTTGAGATCGGGGGCGTCCTTGGGCTTGAGCATGGCGGCAATCCTGAAATGAGATGCCGCATAATACGCTTTCTCCCGCTTGTGAATAACCCTATCCTTGCATCGATATATTCATTTTAGGAATAGAATGGCAACTCCGCGCCGCCTTTTGCCCTCGATCAGCCTGCTGACCGCCTTCGATTCGGTGTGCCGCACCGGCTCGACCGTGGCGGCGGCGCGCGACCTGGCGCTGACCCAGGGGGTGGTCAGCCGGCTGATCCAGACCCTGGAGGCCCAGCTCGGCGTGCCTCTGTTCCTGCGGCAGAACCGCCGGCTGGTGCCGACCGAAGCCGCGCTGGCTTACGCGCGCGACGTGGCTCGCGCCCTCGATCTGATCAGCCGCGGCTCGATGCGGGTAAGGTCCAGCACCGGCGGCGGCACCTTGTCGCTCTCCATCCTGCCGACCTTCGGCATGCGCTGGCTGGCGCCGCGCCTCAATAAATTTCTGGCGGCCCATCCCGGGATCACGATCAATCTCGGTACCCGACTCAGGCCTTTCGATCTGGAGGAGGAAGGGTTTGACGCCGCCATCCATTTCGGCGCCGAGACCTGGCCGGGGGTCGGCTATCTCAAGCTGTTCGAAGAGAAACTGATCGCCGCCTGCTCGCCGTCTTTTCTCAAAGCGCATCCGGTGAGCGGGGCCGCTGATCTGCTGCGCTTGCCGCTGTTGCAGCTGGAGACGCGGCCAATGGCCTGGACCCATTGGTTCGGCCGGCATGATGTGTTCGATCGCGCGCCCCAAGGCATGATGTTCGATCAGTTCGCGCAGATGATTCTGGCGGTGATCGACGGGCTTGGGATCGCGCTGTTGCCGGAATTCCTGATCGGGCCGGAACTGGCCGATGGACGGCTGGTGCGGGTCTGGGGCGAGCCGGTGGCGAGCGAGGGCAGCTATTATCTGGTCTGGCCCGAGGCGGCGGAAAATTATCCGCCGCTGGCCGCCTTCCGCTCTTGGCTGGCGGGCGAGATCGACCTGTCCCGGCCGGACGAGATATGGGCGAATTGATCAGTCGGGCATCGCCGTGACGTCGACCGGGCCGGTCTCGGGCTTGGTTCCCATCATGCCCGCGAGGTGGCGGCTGATGCCATTGAACTGATCCATATATTGCTTGGAAGCCTTCCTGGTGAAGGCCTTATGGCAGTCGGCGACCTGGTCCAGATCCTTGCATTCCATCAGCTTGCCGAGAATCTGGAAATCTTCCTGCAACCGCGTTTCGCCGAATTCGATGCATTGCAGGGTCAGCTCGAACGCGTTCTTCATCAGGATCTCGCTGGAATTCAGCCATTCCTGGAGCTGGGTCATCATCCGTCTCCTGGGATCACGGGGCGAGACGAATAATAGAATAAACGGCGGAGGGAGGACTTGATCTCGATCAAGGCGCCCCGTCCGCCGATATCCTAGATAAGGGGAGCCCGGTGGCCCCCCTGCCGGGCGGGCTAATCACAGCTTTGGGCCCGCCGCCCGTGTCCGTTCTGGCGGCGGGCCTCTTTGTCAGCGCATGCCGCCGCTGGCGAAGATGTCCTGGCCGTTTACCCATTGGGCATCGTCGGACGCCAGGAAGGCGACCACGCCGGCCACGTCGTCCGGCTGGCCGATGCGGCCCAGCGGTGTCGCGGACAGCGCCCATTTCTCCAGGTCCGAGCCGATGAGGCCGGCAGTATGGGTGCCTTCGGTTTCGATCACGCCGGGATTGACGGTATTGACGCGGATCTTCCGCGCGCCCAGCTCACGGGAGAGCACGCCGGTGATGGCGTCGACCGCGCCCTTGGTGGCGGTATAGACCGCCGTGTCGGGCGGGGTGATGCGGGCCACCAGCGAGCCGATATTGATGATGCTGGCGCCTTCGCCGAGATGCTTCGCCGCCGCCTGGGTGACCAGCAGCAGGCCGAGCACATTGACGTCGAACTGGCGGTGGTAATGGTCGAGGGTGATGTCCGCCAGCGGCGCGAATTCATAGACGCCGGAATTGTTCACCAATATGTCGAGGCGGCCGAAACTCCTGACCGCGCTGTCGACCAGGGCGCCGGCCTCGGCCGGCTTGGAGACGTCGCCCTTGACGGCGATGGCCTTGCCGCCCGCCTCGGCGATTGCGGCGACGACCTTGTCGGCACCTTCCCTGCTGGAAGCGTAATTGACCACGACCTGGGCGCCGTCCGCGGCCAGACGCTTGGCGATGGCCGCGCCGATGCCCTTCGAGGCGCCGGTGACGAGGGCGACTTTGCCGGAAAGCTTGCTCATGGAAAACCTCTTGCTGGTTCAGTGATTCGATATTTCGGAAATTTAGAACTATTGAACCAGGCTTCAAGGGGTGTATATGAAGAAAATCATGAGGCCGCTTTTTCATCCCCCCTCGGACGCCATCTCATTGGAGGGCGTGCTGCACGCTCTTTCCGATCCGGTGCGTCTGGCGCTGTTCGCCAAGATCGCCTTTGCGGATTGCGCGCAGAATTGCACGGTCTTCGCCAGGATGAGCGAAAGGGAAATTCCGAAATCGACCCTGTCGCAGCATTTCAAGGTGCTGCGCGATGCCGGGCTGATCCGCTCGGAGCGTCAGGGGGTCGAGATGCAGAATATTTCCCGCTGCCCCGAGATCGAGGCGCGCTTTCCCGGTGTGATTACGTCGATTCTGAAGGCGTACAAAGAGCAGAGTCAGGCCTGACTGATCCCTCGGAAGTTTTTCGGGTGATCGACGTCGCTGAGCAACAGCGCGGCTGCGCCGGAGCTTCCGCCCCTCCGTCACCTCACGCCGAGATGGCGCGCGAGGTGGTCCAGGGTCTGATAGCCGAATTCCACGGCGCCGAAGCCGATGGTCGCCTCGCGCTGCTCCCTGGTCGGATGCAGCTGGCGCAGGGTCAGCACGGTCTTTCCGTCGCTCTGGGAATCGAAAGTCACGATGACATGGAAACGCGCCGGATCATCGTCCTTGTCTGAGCCATGCTCCATCTCGATCAGAAAGGGGGCCTCGACGCGCAGGAAGACCATGCGGTTGTCATAGCGCGTGCCATCGGGGCCGGTATAGATGAAGCGCCAGCGTCCACCCGGCCGGATGTCGCATTCCAGGCTTTCCACCGTGAAGCCGTCGGGGCCGAACCATTGAGTGATCTGCGCGGGATCGGTCCAGGCCTGAAAGACGCGCTCGCGCGGGGCCGCGAGCACCCGGCTCAGCACGATTTCACGGTCGATGGCCCAGTTCGGGCGCGGGTCAGCGTTCATGGTCGTCACCTTTCGTCTCTATCGTTGCAAGGAAACGTTCCAGGCGGTCAAGGCGGGCTTCCCAGGCCTCCCGCGTGTGGTTGAGCCAACCCATCGCCTCGACCAGCCGGCCGGGGCGCAAGGAGCAGGGCCGCTTCTGGCCGTCGCGGCCGCGCGCGATTAGCCCCGCCCGCTCCAGCATCTTCAGATGCTGCGAAACCGCCGGCAGACTCATCGCGAAGGGCTCGGCGAGTTCCTGCACCGTCAGGTCGCCCTGAGAAGCGAGGCGGCTGAGGATGGCCATCCGGGTGGGATCGCCCAGCGCCGCGAATGTCTCGGTAAGATTTTGAGATATATGCACTTTGTCGTGCCATCCAGATATTTAAGTATTTCCTTAAATATATGGGCGGCACCGATCCGTCAAGGGAAAAGGAACCCTAGAAGGCGTATTGGGCGAACAGGCCGATGCTGTGGGCGGTGAAATTCTCCGGCACGACGCCGAGATAGGTGTTGTTGTCGAGCGCCCCCGCGCGCAGCCCGTCATAGTGAAAATCGTGCAGGCTCTGATAGGCGAAGCGGTAGACCAGCTTGGTCGAAAGCGTCTCGGTCCATTGATAGCGCAGGGCCGTTTCCAGCGTATGGGCGGCAAAAGTGATGTCGGGGAAGGCGTTGCCGGCCTGCGCCGCGCTGGTCACTCCGAAAAAAGCCCCGGTCGAGGCGTAGGCGTAATTCAGTGCGCTGGCGCTGTGGGTGAAGCTGTAATCGGCGGTGAGGGCGAAATCGCCCCAGCCATGGCGGAAGGTGGCGCCGAACGTGTAGTCGTGCGAGCCGACCGTCTCGGACCAGCCATTGGCCAGGGGATAGGCCGGACTGCCGGCAAAGCCCGCTACGCCGCTGCCGGTCGGGTTGATATTGGCCACGCCTCGATCCTGCGTCTCGGCGGTGACATAGAAGGTCAAGGCGGTGCTGTTGGAAATCTGGTAATTGACCGAGCTGCTGACGCTCCACTTTGTGCTGGATTGCAGCCCGTATTGCGCGTCGTAATCCAGCTTGGTGGACTCGCCGCCCAGCTGGAAATCGAGATCGTCGGCCAGGATGAAATTGCTCTGGGCATGCACCTTGTGCTCTGTGCGGTTGGCCACGTCGAATTTCCGCAGATCGGTCAGAGCGAAGGGCGTGTCTCCCGTCGGGGTGGCCGGCACGTAACCGGGCAGGGAGGCGCTGTAATAGGGCGTGTAGGGGTTGGACTCGTAGTCGCTGCCGGTGCGCCTCGCGAATTGATAGGAGAGGCGGGCCGATCCCCAGGAAAAGCCGGTGGCGGCCAGGGACAGTTTGGCGATGCCGTCATCGGCATCGGGCACTTCGCGCACGCTGTGATGGATCTGGTTCCGCGCCAGTGACAGATCGAGCTTCAGGTGATTGTCGATCCGCCAGCCGCCGCTGGCTGTGACCTGCAGGCTGTCATTGGCGAAGGGCATGTTGCGGATCTGCACGAGGCTGCCCGGCACGGAGGGTTCATAGACCCCGCTCAATGATGGAATGAAGCCGGCCAGTCCGCCATCGATGGCGATATAGCCGTACTGCCCGGTCTGCGGGTTGAAGGCCATGTAATTGGTGCGGTTCAGCTCCTGGCGGTCGCGCACTTCGAGCGTGAGGCCGACCGAAGGCGACAGGGTGTAATGGAGCTGGGAGAAAGCGTTGAAAATGTCGATGGCGGCCCCCGCGCGAGGGCGGGACAAGGCGGCGCCGCTGTTCCATTGGCCGAGATCGATCGGGGTCGTCACGCCGAAGATGGATCCACTATCGGCGGTCGGGGCGAGCAGCGTGTCATTCTGGCGCATCAGGCTGTAGGACAGGCTGCCGGTCAGGCGCAGGCTTGGCGTCAGCAGCGCCGCGAAATCGCCTTTCAGCGTGTGATAGTCATTGCTGGGCGGCAGGCTCAGTTGGCCGACCGTCGGGATGAACGACCCCGGCAGGAGGAAGGCGTTGATCCCCGGATTCTCCCAAGTCAGCGCTTGGCCGTCGTCGCGGAAGAAGGAGCCGGTATAGGTCAGGTTGGCCTGGAAATCATCCTTCTTCCAGCGCGCCCCGGCCGAGAGGTCGAAGGTCCGGTAATGAATTGGCTCGATCAGCTGATTGGCGCCGTTCTGGAAGGGATAGCCGAAGGTGGCGCTGATCGGCTGGGTGCCGGTACGCCATTCGTTCGAACCTTTGACGAAGAGATCGAGATCCTTGAACGGCGTATAGGTGAGGCCCATGCCGGCCTTTTCGCGGGTGACGGGCAGGGTGCTGCCGCCCACCGCCGCCGCCACCGCCGAAACCTGCCCGGGAAAAGAGGCGCCTGGGCTGAGACCGGGGCGCAAGGTCAACCGGTCGGTGCCGACCCCGTCCCACAGCGACTTGGCTTCGGTCGAATAGAGATGCGGGATCCTATCGAAATAAGTCGTGAGGTCGAACAGTCCAAAGCGTCCGATCTTTACCTGATAGAATTGATCGGCCCGCCCGACATTCTCCGCCATGCCCGAGACATAAAGGGCGGTGGCGCGATTCTCGGCGGTGAGGCCGAGATTGGTCAGCAGCCATCCGCTGCGCCAATCGCCATATTCATTGAGCATGGCCGATTTTGGGTCTTGGCCGAAAGTGCCCAAAAATCCGGCACGGACCCAGCCGCTGCTCCACCAATCGGGATCGCTCTCGCTTTGATTCATCGCAGGTGCGAGGAAGGGCACGTCATAAAGAAGGCCGGTCGGGTTGCGTGTATGGCCGCCGGACAGGGGGGATAGTCCGTCGGGGTCTCGCGCCAAATCGACCGGCAAACCGGATGGGTTGAGGATATCGCCCGCGCAAGCCGGATAAGCCAGCAGGCTGGTGGCGAGCAGAAGCAGCCGTCTCATCGCTCGAACCTCGGGCCGGAGGGGTCGTTCGAGCCGTGGATGTTCACATGGCAGGTCTGGCAGCTGGTGGAGACCAGCCGGGGATCGGGCGCCGCGCCGCGCGGTATGTTGGCGCGGGTGAGAAGCTGGGCGGGATGGCCGTCCTGCGAATGGCATTGCTGGCAAAGCACCGGACGCGGCGTGGTCAGCAGATTTTCGAAATTGGAGCCGTGCGGCGAATGGCAATTGAGGCAATTTTCCCGCACGGGGGCGTGCTCGAACAGGAACGGCCCGCGCTTTTCGGCGTGGCAGCCATAACAGACTTCGTTGACGCTGTCGGCTTTCAGCAGCGGTTGGGTGGCCGAACCGTGCGGGTTATGGCAGTCGGTGCAGGTAATCTTGCCTTCCAGCAGCGGCATGTGGGAGCGCCTGGTGAATTCGGCATGCTGCTCCTTATGGCACTGGAAGCAGGTCTCGCTGACCGACTGCTTCACGGTCAGCCCGTGACCGGCAAAATTGCTCATCGGGTTATGGCAATCGCTGCAGGCCAGCTGATTTTTCTCATGCACCGACTGATGCCAGAAGATGCGCCCGCCGCCCTTGTGGCAGGACAGGCATTGGTCGTTTTGCGCGGCGATCGGCGTTTTGCCTTTATGGGAGAAGCTGATGATCTTGGTCATATCGGCCGGGTCGTCGATATGAGCCGAGCCGGGACCGTGGCAGGCCTCGCAATTCTTTTCCTCGCTTGCGTCGCGCGGATGCAGGTTGAATACTCTGGCGTGAACCGTGTGCGCCCAGTTGCCGGCCTCGTTCTGGTGGCAGGTCATGCAGGCCTGCTGGCCGACGAAAGTGCGGCCGTCATCGGGTTTGGCGGCGACCTGCGCAGCTTCTGTGAAGACCGGTTTGGGAAGGCCGGCGCCGAACGGCTCATCCGCCTTGGCCACACCGAACAGCAGAATCAGGAACAGGATCAGGAATCGAAACGGCATCAAGCTCCCCGGAACGGCCATTTCTCATGAGACGGGGCCGGGGCCGGTTTTATTCCCGTCCAACATTAAGACGAATTAATCTCGGCTTAATTCGGGCTCAATCCCCCGATCGGTAGGGTGCGGCCCAAGCTGCAGCCAATGTCTGGGAAAATGAGCTTTCGCAACCTGATCCTTCTGGTGCCCCTGCTGGTCGCGGCGTGCGATCTCGGGCCCGATTACCAAAGGCCCGATACGCCCGCCCCCCAGGCTTGGCGTAGTCCGCCGCCGCCCTCGGTAGAGCTCTGGCCCTCTTCCGACTGGTGGCAGGGTTTCGGCTCGCCTCAGCTCGACCTCTATATCGACGCGGCGCGGGACGCCAATAACGACCTGGCCGCCGCCATGGCGCGCGTGCGCCAGGCCGACGCCCAGGCCCGCATCGCCGGCGCCGCCCTCCTGCCGACGGTCGATTTGAACGCCAACGCCATCCATGAGCGCCAGCCCTCGGCGCGCACCGGCAAGATGCAGAATGGCAATGTGCTGGAGCCCAGCCTGACCGCCAGTTACGAGCTGGATTTCTGGGGCCGCAACGCTGCGACCGCGCGCGCCGCCGAACAGCTGCTGGAGGCCAGCCGCTACGATCAGCAGACGGTGACCCTGACGGTGATGACCAGCGTGGCCACCAGCTATTTCCATCTGATCGAGCTGCGCGACCGCCTCAAGGTGGCCGAGGACAATCTCGCCACCGCCAGCCAGACCCTGGACGGTCTGCGCCGACAGCTCCATGCCGGGATCGGCACCGCGCTCGATGTGGCGCAGCAGGAAACCGTGGTGGCCAATCTCTCCGCCTCGGTGCCGCCTTTGCGCCGGCAGCTGGGCCAGCAGATCGACGCGCTGGCCATTCTGGTCGGCAAGAGCCCGGAAGAGCTGCAGGTCTGCGCCGAGACGCTGGCCCAGCTGTCCCAGCCCGCGGTGACGCCCGGCCTGCCCTCGGCGCTTTTGCAGCGCCGGCCCGACGTCGCCAACGCCGAGGCGCAGCTGATCTCGGCCAATGCCAATATCCAGGCGGCGCGTGCCGCCTTCTTTCCCAGCATCACCCTCACCGCCGATGGCGGGCTGGTCAGCTCCTCCCTCTCGAACCTGTTCAACCCGTCCAATGCGATCTACAGCCTGACGGCCGGTCTGACCCAGCC
>Ga0213872_10001343_pt1 | contig 16234 bp, 12 predicted proteins | sample VelepicomBERX_R2_FD_160071 | JGI IMG/M metagenome (GOLD analysis project Ga0213872, IMG submission 160071) | Rhizosphere microbial communities from Vellozia epidendroides in rupestrian grasslands, the National Park of Serra do Cipo, Brazil - RX_R2 | ecosystem: Host-associated > Plants > Roots >...
ACATGGAAACGGCGGCCGAGACATTCTCCGAATGGCGCGGCCGCGATGCGGCGCTGCGCGACATCGCCATGAACGCCGCAGAACAAACGCGCCAACATCACACCTGGCGCCATCGCGCGCAGCAGATACTCGCCGACGTTAGCGCCGTGCGTGACACCCGGATTGAATCGGCATAGGAGACGGAACGGCGCGCGGGGCGGCCATCCCCTTATTCAGTGGGATCCGCTCACCGGAGGCACGCAATAAGCCTCCGGTAGCGCCGCCAGACACCAATCCTCCAACGGCAGCGCATCGATCTCGGACAGAATACCCTGCAGGGAGGGAAATCCACTGCTCCTCGGCGACTCGACGGTCTTGCGGAAACAAAGCGCCCCGATCAGCCAGGAAGGGTAACTGTCGAACCTCATTGCGGGATGGATACGCTGGAATACCGGAATACGCGGGCTGCTCCAGGCATAGGGCTGGCCGAGCGCATATCTTCGCTGATGATAAAACGCGAACAGCGCAATCGGACTGATGTTCCAGAACCCGTGGTTCGGGAATGCGATTGCGATCTGGTGAAACACGAATCCGTCCTGCTCGAGCAAATCATCGACGTTCTGCAGCGCCTGGCTGACATTGAAACAGTGTTCGATGGTACCCGGATCCAGAATGATGTCGAACTTCCCCAGCGCATGCAGCATTGCATCATCAATCGGCAAATTAAGGTTGAGGATGAAATCCTCTCCCCCCCAAGTGATGGCATCGACGACCACAAATTCGCAGCCCATGGTTTCAAACAGGCTGCGCGTCTCGAACATGGGTTTGTCGATGAATTCGTCCCAATTATGTTCTTTCCAAAGAGCGGCGCTATCAGATTCCAGTTTTATGTCTCGCCAGTCAACCGCAATATTCAGTTCGGCAAAATACTCGGCCAGGGCAAGAAAGGTGGGATATCCCAACGCCAGTACGCGGAGCTTCCTGTTTTTCTTGTTTTGATTCAATTGGATGAAATGTTCCAGTACACGCAGCTCCGTTACCAATAGGCCCATACCGGGTCCTCCATTCGTATCCTGTTTAAACGCGGCAACACGGCTTAGTTTCTGTTAAGACGGAATAGATGCGTTGCAGGCAATGCATCGGCAACAAAATCCCCAAAACTGAGATTCCTGCTCCGGCTTGAATAGCAATGTTGAATGGGAAACCCGGGGTCATCACTTGCGTATACACCCTTGCGGAAGATAAACGATCCGCAAAAATGCGCCGGATATTGGGGAATGGCCTCGTAAGGCATCGCTTCCTGCAACACCGGTTCAAAGCCGTACGCATCCCGCTGGCCTGCCCATAAACAGGGAATGCCGAGAAAATAGCCGCGCGTCCGGTAGAAGTCGTAGAAAGCGGTTGGGCTGATACCCCAAAATGCGTGATTCGGCGAGGCAATGACCGCCTGGTGATACACGATGGCCTGCTGGGGCAGTAACCAATCGATATTCTGGAAGCCCTGGGCAATATTGAACCGGCCCCCCAACACACCGGGGTCGATAATGAGGTCGATTTCACCCAATTGGCGGCGCAACGTGCCAGCAATGGGATAGTCGAGGTCATGCACGACATGCGGACCAGTGTGCGGCTGATCGGACATTACCCACAGATTAGCGCCCATGCGGTCAAACAACGAAGCCGCTTCGCACATGCCGGTGCCCGCCATGTCCAGCCCATGCGCCCGCCAGGCTGCCTCGCTGTCCTCGCGTTTGACGACCTCGTCCCAGGCGACCGGGAAATCGAGATTGGCAAAGGTTTGTGCATTGGCCAGGATGGCAGGATATCCGAGGCACAGCACCCGTGGGCGGCGCTGCTTTTCAGCATGCAAGCTTTGCACCAGGCGAAAAAGGATGCTCAATTCACTGCCGAAAAGCGCCATAACAATACCTTAGCGTAAAAGAGGTGGGACGGCATGGCACTCAATGCCGCTACCATGGCGTCCCTTTCATCCTGCTGGATGGCACCGGACGCCCTGGTTAGGGCCTGTCTGCAAACTATTTGCAGACAGGCCCTAAGAAGCGCGCTACTTCCCGTACGCGCGCACCCACTCGTCCAGATGATCCTCCAGCAGGTAATGCTGCGTCACCCAGGCGCGTAGCGCATCGCCTTCGCGGTAAGTCGCGTCCAGATCGTGCACCCGTTCGCGAATGGCCTCTATCCAGGCTTCCGGCGTATTCGGCACCCGCTTCACCGGCGCGTCGTTGGTCTGATACGGGATGATGTCGCTCGCCACCACCGGCCAGCCCAGCACGCCATATTCCAACAGCCGCAGATTGCTCTTGCTCTCGTTGAACGCGTTTATCTCCAGCGGCGCCACCGCCAGATCCAGGTTCATGCTGGCCACCGCCTGCGGGTAGTTCTTGAACGGCACACCCTGGCGTTTCTCGCGGATGCAGTCATCCACGTCTTCCGGCCACATGCCCATGAAGACCCACTCGACCTCGTCGGCAGTGGCGCGCACCACCTCCTTGATCAGCTCCAGATCGCCCTTATGCTGCAGCGCGCCCACCCAGCCGACGCGCGGCTTGCGGCCGACGCCGCGGGCGGAGGCCAAGTGCTGCCATTTGGCCTTGCTCACGCGGTTCGGCACCACCTGGATGTCGTCGATGAAATCGCGCGCGAACTCCGCCAGCGGCGCGGTCGACACCACCAGCCGGTCCGCCATCGACAAGCAGGTGCGCAAGCGCCGGCGCGCATCGCGGAAGTTGGCCTTGATATGCTTGTACTGCGAGCTTTTTTCCGGCAGATCGGTCAGCAAGTCGTCCAGCGTCACCACGCGCCGCTTATCGGCGAAATATTTCTGGTAGTAACGCAGGGTCTCAAGATGGTGATCGCTGATGCCGTTTTGCGTCACCAGCACATCCGGGTTCATGCGCTCGATCTCGGACAGCTTGAGCGTGCGATTGCCGCTATTGACCGCCCGCACCGTGCACACTTGCGCCTTGCCCGCCACCGCCAGGGCGACGAGCGGCTCGATGACGCGATACTCGCCGCTGCCGCCGGGAATCGCCGTCGCCAGGATCTTCGGCCGTTCGGTGAAGGACGGGTCCCAGGTGAACGGCACCGCCGGCTCGATCGTCAGCGGCGCCCCTTGCAGCGTCAGGTTGCGGTTATAGGCCGGGTCGTTGGCCAGCGCCGGCAGCCAATTGTCCAGCATGTATTCGTGTTCGCGCTGGCTGCGCTCGGCAAAACGGCCCTGCTCGATCGGATTCTTCAGCTTGTCGTTGACGCTCATGCCATGGTGATGCACGAGGACCGCGTAAGGCGTCCACAACAGCTTGTAGCCGGCCTGCCCCATGCGCAGGCAGAACTCGACGTCGTTGAACAGCACGCTGAGCTCTTCGTTCATGCCGCCGACTTCGGTGTAGACCTCGCGCCGCATCAGCAGGCAAGCGGCGGTCAACCCCGACAGATACATATCGCACTGGTTGCGGTTCATATAGCCCGGGTCGTCGAGCTTGCACTCCATGCCGAAGTGCGTCGCCACGTCCAGCAACATCGGGCCGCCGCCGAGCACGATACCGCCGTGCTGGACCATGCCGGTTTCCGGATACACCAGTTTGGCGCCGACCATGCCGACCTCGGGACGCTGCGCGTGCATCAACATCCGCTCCAGCCACTCGGGCTGCACGATCTCGATGTCGTTGTTCAACAGCAGCACGTAGTCGCCCTTGGCCACGCTCACGCCCAAATTGCACTGCGCGGAGAAATTGAACGGCGCATCGTACTCCACCACCCGCACGCGTTCGGGTTCGCGCTCCTGGATCTCGCGATAGTAGTCGAGCACGTCCGGATCGACGCTCTGGTTATCGACGATCAAAATCTCGAATTGTTGGTAACGCGTCTTGCCCAGCAGCGTCTCGACGCAAGGCTGCAGAAATTCCAGCTTGTCGCGGCTGGGGATGACGATCGACACCAGCGGCGTGCCGTCGATCTCATACGCCACCTTGAAGGTATCGGGCAGCGCGCCTTCCAGCACCTGCGCCTTCTCGCGCCCCTGGCGCGCCAGATGGTTCATCACCGCGACGCGATGGGCCGCGCGCGACAGATCGGTCTCCTGCTGCTGGGGAAGATGCGCCAGCGGATACGCCAGGTGGCCGACGTTGTCGGCGCCGAACTGATCGATCAGGCGCAACAACAGCTCGTAGCCCTCCTTGCCCGGGAAGGCGGCGAAGCCGCCGACACTCATCACCGACTGCTGGTTGAACCAGCATGCCGCTTCGATGTAGTCCCAGTTGAGCAGGTACTCCAGGTTGATGTCCGGCTTGAACTGCGGCTCGGCATAGCAGCCCGGCAACAGCATCGTGTCGTGGTCGCTGTAGACGGCGACCAGCTTGTCCTTGTGCTGCACATAATCGGCCACGCGCAACAGGCAATCGGGCGCGAGCTCGGAGCCGGAAGGCAAGAAGCCGATCCAGTCGCCCGGCAGATCGGTGACGATGGCATTGAGCGCCTGTGCCAGCACATCCGCGTCGTCCAGGCGGTCGACCTGCAGCCAGCCGAGCAGGTCGGTGCTGTTGAAGATCGGGTCGGGCGCCGGGAAATCCGCCACCACCACCAGACGCCAGGTGTTGTACAGCTGCTGTTGCAGCGACTGGATCGTGCCGCCCAACGCATCCAGGCGCGCCTGGGGCACCTTCATGACGATGGTGATAAGCGGCCGGCGATGCCACTTGCTCATCATGCGCTCGGCCAGAATTTCGGCGTCGACTTCGCGCAAGCCATGGTCACCTAGCCAGGCTTGATAGCTCATCGAGCCGAGCGACGCTTGAATCGGATGTTCCGCCGCCAAAATCGCAGCCCGGCCGACACGCACCGCCGGCTCGCCCAGATCGTCGTAACGCGCGTAGATCTTGCGGAACAAGTCGTGCAGGTTGTCGAACTGGCGGCCGGTCTGGTGTCCGCTGCGGTCTTCCAGACGCTGCCGCACCTCGACCGTGTTGCGCTGGATGTGGACGAACGGCACCACGCGCGACAGGCGGATCAACAGATCCCAGTCTTCCAGCGCATGCAGCGATTCGTCGAACAGGCCGACGTGGTCCAACAGCGCGCGCGCGTGGCAGAAGGTGTTGATCGGGATGTAGTTGCATACCTGCAGGCGCAGCTTGTCGAATTCGTCGTGCGCGTAAGGGATGAAGCGCTTGCGTTCGATGCGCAGCCCCCCCTCCAGCGATTCGGTCACGTACTCCGCCGTGGTGTAGACCACCGCGTCGGGCGTCAGCTGCAGCTGCTCCTTCAGCGTCTCCAAGTGCTTGGGGCGCATCAGATCGTCGTCGTCCAAATAGACGATGTAGCGCCCGCGCGCGAGCTTCAGCGCGGCGTTGCGCGCCGCCGACGGGCCGCGGTTCGGTTGGCGCAGGTAGGTCACGCGCGCGTCGCGGCCGACCCAATCGAGCGTCGACTCGACCATCGGCCCGCCGTCGTTGACGAGCAGAATCTCGAAATCCTGGCACGATTGCGCGAGCACGCTCGCCAGCGCGTTCTGCAGCAGGGCCGGCCGCTGGTAGGTGGTCAGCACCACCGAGAACAGCGGTCCGATATTTTGCGCCTCGGCAACGGGGAAGTGCAGCGCACGGCCGGCCTCCAGCACGCCTTGCAACACCGGCGGCACGCTTGACGACGGGTCAAGCCGCAATAGCGTTTTGAAACGTTCGCAATACGCGCTGAAGCGGCGGCGGATATAGTCGTCGATCTGCTGCGACGCCGGCTTGGCGTGTTGCGTGTAAAACAGGAACTTGCCATACAGCAGCGCGAAGATCGGGCCGAGCTGGCCGGTCAGGCGCGGCAGGTTCTCGTCGGTCAGATAGCGGTCGAGCAACAGCATGTGCTCGGTGATGGCCACCCCGCTCGCGCCGTATTTGTCGACGCTGGAGGCTTGATGCTGGTGCTGGCGGAAGATCGAGATCTGCTCGTTGAGGAACACGCCGGTCACATTGTTGAGGCTGAGAAACAGCACCAGATCCCAGTCGGTGGCGCGGAAGAAACGTTCGCCCTCGAAGGTGCGCAACAACACATCGAAAAACGATTCGCGCAGCTTGACCGACGCGCGGCGGAACAGCGTGGCGCCGATGTTGATGTAACAATCGTGACGCAACAACGGTGCGAATTCGTCACGCGTGCCGGCGTAGCCGTGGTCGAGCCAACCGGGGTGCGTGAGCGCCGCGATCTGGCCGTTGCCCACTTCGATGTTGTAACGGCCGAAGGCGTAGCCGCATTCCGGATGATCGTCGAGCGCGGCTTTGAGATGCGCGAGCGCGCCGGGCGCCAGATAGTCGTCGGCGCCCAGCACCAGAATATAATCCCCGTGCGCCAGGCTGACCGCGTAATTGATGTTGATGACCGCGCCCAGGTTCACTAGGTTGCGGTAGCCGTGCACGCTAGGATGCGCGGCTTCGTAGCGGGCGATGACCTCCGGCGTATTGTCGGTCGACGCGTCGTCGCAAACCAGGATCTCGATATCCTCGATCCCCTGTGCCAATACGCTGTCGATGGCCGCGGGCAAATAATCCGCGTAGTTATAGGCCGGAATGACGACGGAAATCATGCACCCTCCCGAGCGCGCGCTCTGAGTTGTTATTGTTGGGCGGCTCGTGCCGCCTTAAATGAAGTTGATATGCTCCGGCGGGTTTTTCAGATCCCACAGGAATTTATTCACATAGTCCTGCCGGCAGCCGACCGCGCAATCCTTGTGCACGTCGACCGACTCCGACACGTCCTTGTGCACGGCCCAGTAACGGTCGCCCATTACCATGTCGTAGAACGACTGCTCGTGCAAATCGCCGATATAGAACCGTTCCTTGTTGAAGAACGGTCCGCACGGGTAGATTTTGCCGTTGCCGGAAATCTGCAGCAGGAACGGCGTGCCGTAGCAGACATCATATTTGCGATAGCCGTCCTTATACAAGGCGGATTCCGATGCGGCATTGATCTTATTCCACTTGGCTTGCACCACATAGCTGTCAGTGGAGTAGCTTTCCGCTTCCTTCAGCACGTCCTGAATCGACAGGTAGTCTTCGTACTGGATGCCGATTTCCTTGTACTCGGAATCGGAGCAGTGCTTGATAACGAAATAGTCGACGCCAAGCTCGGCGCCGAGCTTCGCCTCTTTCAGCACCTGATCGAAGCATTCCGGAATCAGCACCATCTGCAAGCCGAGCGTGCAGGGGTAATTGTTTTCCTTTTTGATGCGCACGAGTTCGCGGATCTTTTCCACCAGCTCGTCGAAGTTCTTCTCCTTCGACTGATGCACGCGGCGGAAACCGTCGCGTTCGCCGGCCGACAGATTGAAACGGATCCAGCTCATGTTCTTCAACAGATCGTGCGCCCGGTCCATGTCCAACAGCAGACCGTTGGTCGCCATCGAGGTATCGATGCCGACTTCGCGCGCGCGCACCACGGCGTCGTACAGTGCCGGATTCAACGTCGGCTCGCCGTCGCCGATGAAGCCGATCGAGCGCACGCCCAGGCGGCCGCAGTCGTCGATGTAGCGCAGCAAGGCGTCACGCTGGATCATCGTGCCCTGGGTCATGTTCTGCACCACGGCATAGCAATAGATGCAGGCGGTGTTGCAGAACTTGGTCAACCCCATGTCGATGTGGATCGGAGCGAAGCGCTCGCCGCGCTGCCAGGCCGCCAGCCGGTCGAGATGATGCATCATCTTGTGGCCGTCGAAGCGGAAGCGCTGCGGCGGATTGCGGTAGCTCGGACCGGTGAACTGGTTGGGCGCGCTGGGCGCCTCTTCGCCCTCGGACAGGCGCATCACGCCGATCTGGTTGCCTTCGCTGACGAAGTGAATCTTCTGCCCGGTCATCTTGTCGAGCTTGTAGCTATCGATCTGCTGCTGCTCGTCGGTCAACGCCGCGCGGTTGACGATGACGTTGGACGTGCGCAGCTTGTGCCCGGGGTTGCGCTTGAGCGGTGCGTCGTCGGGAATGGACGTGGTGGTTTCGTAACCGAAGCGGTTAACGTCCTTGTGCTTGTTGTCACTCATGATTCTGTCTCCTTACCCGCTTGCACGCGGCGTCAACTCAAAACGGCCCGCTGAACCAGACGCCCGGCACATCATGGTGCGTGTGGCGCTGGGGCAGGAACTCCAGCGGCAGGCTGGGGAGCCCCAGCATCTTGCCGATACAACGAACAATCTCTTCCGCGCCCGGATAGAACTGCCGGGTCAATCCATAGCTGGTCGGCTCCGGACAATCCGGCAGCGCGAGCCGCAACGGCGGCGCCTTGAGCGCGCTCCAGCAATCCATGCTGGCCCGCGCCACGATTTCGCCGGCAATCGAACCGGTGGCGGCGCCGGTATCCAGCGCCAACAGCCTGCCGGTACGGCGCACCGAGGCATAGACCGTGTCCCAATCAAGCGGCTTGACGGTACGCAGATCGATCAGCTCGCAATGCACGCCGGCGGCTTCCAACGCGCGGCAGGCATGCAACGCCTCCACCACCATGTAGGAGGCCGCCACGATGGTGACGGCGTCGCCGGCCTGACGGATGGCGGCCTTGCCGAGCGGCACGCGCACATCGCCCTCGGGCACCTCGCCCTGAGCGAAGTGCAGCCAGCGGTGCTCCAAAAACACCACCGGGTCGTCGTCGAAAATCGACGACAGCAACAGGCCCTTGGCATCGGCGGCGTTGGCCGGCATCACCACCTTCAAACCGGGCACGTGGGCAAACCAGGCCTGCAGGTTTTGCGAGTGGGTCGGGCCCTGCCCCCAACCGCGCCCCATGATCAAACGAATGGTCAGCGGCACAGGGCGGCCGAAGGTGTAGTGCCATTTGGCGGCGTTGTTAACCAATTGATCGAGCGCCAGCAGGAAGAAATCGAGCCGCTGGTGGCACATGACCGGGCGCATGCCCGCCAGGGCGGCGCCGATGGCGATGCCGGTCATGCCGTTTTCCGAGGTCGGGGTATCGAACACGCGCGCCGCGCCGAAACGTTCCTGCAGGCCCGCCGTGGTGTTGAAGATCGCCTTGGGGTCATCCACGCCCAAACCGAATTTCAACACGTGCTCGTCCTGCGCCATGGCAAGATGCAGCGCCTCGTTGATCGCCTGAGCGGCGTTGATGGTGGCTTCGCGGCTCATGACGCCAGCTCCGTGCGGTAAATGCCGTCCAACGCGGTCGACGCGTCGGGATACGGGGCGGCCAACGCCAATTCGAAAGCGAGGCCGATCTCGGCGGCGATCTCGGCCGCCATCGCCTGCTGATCGGCCTCGGTCAGCGACAGCGTCCGCGCGAGCCGCGGCAGCGGATCGCGCGCCTGCCAGGCGGCGAGTTCGCCCTCCGGCCGGTAGCCCAGCTCGTCGTCGTAGTTCGGTCCGCAATGCTCGCGCCAACGGTAGGTCGTGCATTCGACGAACCGCGGGCCGCCGCCGGCGCGGATGGCGGCCACCGCCTGCTCCGCCGCGGCTTCTACCGCCAACGCGTCGTTGCCGTCGACCCGCACCGCGGGCACGCCCAGCGCCTCGGCCAGCACGCACAGGTCGCGCGAGGCCGGCTGGCGCTTGGACAGCGGCGAATACACCGAATACAGGTTGTTTTCGCAGGCGAACAACACCGGCAACTGGCGCAGCGCGGCGAAGTTGGCCGCCTCGTAGAACGCCCCCTCCTCGGTCGCGCCGTCGCCGAAAAACACGCAAGTCAGCGTCTTGTCGCCGCGCAATTGCTGCGCCAGCGCCACGCCGACGCCGAGCGGAATGCTGTTGCCGACGATGGCCGTGCTGGCCAGGAATCCCGCGCGCGGGTCGGACAGGTGCATCGAGCCGCCACGGCCGCCGCAGCAGCCGGTGGCCTTGCCGTACAGCTCGGCGATCATGGCGTTCAGATCCCCGCCCTTGCCCAGGTAATGGGCATGGGAACGGTGCGTCGACAACGCCTGATCCTCGGCTGTGAGCGCGAAACCGAATGCCGCCGCCGGCGCTTCCTGGCCGATGGACAGATGCACCGGGCAACGCATCTGCTGCGCCGCATAACGCCGCGCGATTTCCTCCTCGACCAGGCGAATGCGCAGCATGGCGCGATACAGCGCGATCGGCCGCGACGCCGTCTCAAATGAAGTTGATGTGCGGCACACTTTGATTCACCAGCCGGTCGAGATAACGGTTGACTTCATCCATGCGGCAATTCTTGCGGCACTCGTGAATATCCAGTTGATGACGCACGTACTGGAAGTTCTCGCGCCGCTTGTCGCCCTCCCAAATCTCCTGGAAGGTGTTTTGATTGATGTTGCCGTATTCGAAACGCGGATCGAGCAGATAGGCGCTGCAGCCGTAGACGCGGCCATCGGCCATCACGTAGCCCCAGAGGAACGGCGTGGCGTGGCATTGCTTGTAGCGCGTCTCGGGGTCTTCCTGGTATTTGCGCATCGTGTGGGCGCGGAACACCACCTGAAACGTGTCGCTGTTCATCGGCGCCAGTTGTTCGGCCAGCGTCAGATAGCCTTGATAATTGACGTTCTCGTATTCGTGGGTTTCGCTGAACAGATGCTGCGAGTACGGCTTGATCACCAGATAATCGGCGCCGATCTCGTCGCGGCAGATGCGCGCGAGTTCGACCATCTCGTGCGCGTTCTCCGGCAGGAGCAGCGCTTGCACGCCGATCACGGTGTCCAGTCCATGCGCGCGCTTGTGCTCGGCGGCGGCGCGCAGGTTGTCGACCACGCGCTGGAAATCACGCTCGCGTGTGCGATGGATCGCCGCGTAGCTCTCGGCGCTGCCGGCGTTGAGCGATACCTTGATCCACGACACCTTGTCGAGCGACTCCTCGACGAAACGCTGATTGAGCAGCACGCCGTTGGTGGTGAAAGCCACGTCGATGCCGCTGGCTTTCGTCATGGCGACGATCTCGTTGATCTTCTTGTGCAGAAGCGGCTCGCCCTCGCCGGCGTACATGATGCTCTTCACGCCCAGACGCGCCATTTCCGGAATCCGCTCGGCCAGTACGGCCTCGTCGAGCATCACCGACTTGTAGCCGATATAGTCGACCGCGCAGAACGTGCAGCGGTGATTGCAGGCGCCCACCGGCGCGAGCTCCAGATAGATCGGATAGACCGACTTGGCGCGCTCCCACGCGTCGCCCACGTCCAGCAGTTGCGCCACCCGCTGCGGGTGATAAATCAGCTTGTGGCTATCGATCAGAAATTTGTCCATCGCCCGGTCCCTCCCGCCTTATTTGAGCAACGTCGTGGCATATTTGCAGAACAGCACCGGATCGACCGGCTCGCGGTTGCAGACGATCTGCACATCGAGCGCGGCGGAGATGCTGCCGGCCAGCACGGCGATTTCCGGCGGCTCGCCGGCCCCCATGCAGGTGCCGGCCAACGACAGGAACGCGTCGCCGGCGCCGATGCGGTCGACGACCTTGGACGACAGCGCCGGAATCGACAGCATGCTGTCCTGGCCGACCAGGAGTGCGCCGGCGCTACCGCGGGTAATGGCGGTGGCCCGGGCCGACAGGCGGCTATTGAGCTCGCTGGCGATCATTTCCAGCGGCGAGAGGCGGTCGTGCGCCGCCAGCCGCGCCTCGGGCTCGTTCAAGCACAGGAAATCGGCGCGCGGGTAGCGGGTGATCACGTGATAGCCGCGGTTGCCGCTGTTGATCTGCGTATTGACCGCCAGGAAACGGGCATGGGTCGAAATGGCGTGGGCGATGTCGCGCGAGATCATGCCGTTGCCGAAGTCGGGCACGATCACCGTGTCGTAGTCGGCCGCATGCGCCGCCAGCCATTGGCAGACCTGATGGTCGAGCGCGCTGCGCTCCTGCTCCACGCCGCCGAAATACACTTCGAACAAACGCTGCAGATCCTGGTCGACGAAGCGGCGCTTGATCAGCGTCTGCGCCGTCGGAAATTCGATGTGCGGCAAGCTGACGTTCGGGCGCAGCTTCTCGCTGACGTATTCGCGCGTGCCGGGCTCCTTGCCCAGCGCGGTCAACAGCGTGACCTCCTGGCAGAAGCCGGCCACATGGTTGGCCACCGCGATGGCGCCGCCGGCGAAGCGCTCTTCCGAGGCGTAACGTACCGCCAGGGTATTGCCCTTGCCGGTCTGGCCGAGCGTGGACACGTAATGGTATTCGTCGATGATGGCGTCGCCCACCACCAGCACGCGCTGCGACTTCAGGCGCCGGATGCGGCCGATGAACTCGTCGAGCGGAAACTGCTGCTTGAAGTCGGCCAAAAAGGCGCGCGCCTCGGGCGAGAACACATCGAAATGGTTATTCAGCAGGCTGGTGGAGCTGAAGGTGATCTCATCGGTGAAATGCACGTCGCCGCCGTGCGCGCGCACCGCCTCGACCTCGCGGGCGATATTGCCGGTCAGATCGGCGGCGGCGTCGACATAATCGCTGCCCTTGACATACAGCGACGGCTTGAGCGCGTGAATGACGTTGATGGCGGTCTCCGCCTGATTGACGGCCACCAGGTCGACGCAGGCGAGCGCGGCCAGATTCTCGGCGCGCAGATCCTCGCCGAACACCGGGCGGCCCGGGCCCTTGCGCACAAACGCGTCGCCGGTCAGCGTCACCACCAGCACGTCGCCCAGCCGGCGCGCGCTTTGCAGATGGCGGATATGGCCGGTATGCATCAAGTCGAAGGTGCCATGGCACAGCACCACGCGCCGCCCTTGGCGCTTATGCTCGTCGACGATCGCCGCCAGATCTTCCAGGGCGTGAATTTTGTGCTCGGTCATGTCCGCTCCGCCAGGCAATCCGCCACGTAGTGCAACAGGAACAGATGGGAAACCTCCACCTCGCCATAGTCGCCGGACGGACTCCAGAAGTTGATGTCGCCGCGGTCGGAAAGCGGATTATGCTCGGCGAAACCGCTCAGGGTAACCACATGGGCGCCGGTTTCGCGCGCCGCCGCCACCGCCTGCAGGATATTGGGCGATTTGCCGGAGCTGCTGATGGCAATCAGCGCGTCGCCTTTGCGGGCATAGCGCGCCACCATGCGCGCATAGGCCTGGTCGTAGCCGAAGTCGTTGCTCATGCAGGTCATCAGCGACGGCTCGTGCAGCACGTGGGCGCGCAGCTTGCCTTTATTGACCAGGTCGTTCTGAATATGCGCCGCCACGGCGGCGCTGCCGCCATTGCCGATGATATAGACCGCGCCGTCGGCATGGCGCAACGTGACCAGCATGTCGAGCAAGGCGGCGATGGCCGCATCGGTCGACAACGTGCGGCCGGCATGGCTCGCGACGATACCGCTCATGACGCCGGAAAAGCGTTCGCAGGCGCCGGACAAGGTTACGCTATTCATGATTGTGTCCCCAGGTTGTCGAACCAGCTCTTGGTCGCGTGTTCGATGCTCGCCGGCGTCCACAGCGGCGCGTCGCGCCAATCGTCGAGACAGGCCAGCATGTTGGCCACGCCCTGCTCCAGCGGCACTTCCGCCTTCCAGCCAAGCAAGCGCGCAATCTTGTCGGTATCGGCGAACGTGCAATCCGGTTCGCCGGGCCGTTTCGGAATATGGACCTTGTCGCCGCCCAACAGCGCGACCAGGCGATTGACTTTGTAATGGCCGCCGCTGCCGACGTTCATGATCTCGCCGCAGATGTCCGAGGCGCCGGCCATCATGAAGGCGCGCGCCACGTCGGTGACATAGGTGAAATCGCGGCTCTGCTCGCCGTCGCCGACAACGGTGAACGGCAATCCCTTGAGCTTTTGCGCCAAAAAAACGCCGAACACCGCGCCATAGGTGCCGGCCGTGCGCGAACGCGGACCGTAGACGTTGAACAAGCGCAGCGACACCACCGGCAAACGATAGACCTTGCCCCAATGCAGCACCAGCTCCTCGCCCATGGCCTTGGTCAGCGCATACGGGTATTCCGGCTGCACTGGCGCGGTTTCCGGCGTCGGATAACGATCAGGGATGCCATAGCAGGAAGACGAGGCGGCGTAGACCAGGCGGCGCGCGCCGTGCAGGCGGGCCGACTGCAGCACGTTCAACGTGCCTTGCACGTTGACCGAGAAATAGGTTTCGGGATCATCGATCGACGGCACGATATCGGCGCGCCCGGCCAAGTGGAACACTTGCTCCACGCCGGCGAAGCAGGGTTCCAACGCCTCGCGGTCGCGGATGTCGACTTGGCGGAAGACGCAGCGCCCTCGCGCCAGCAACGCGTCGATATGGGCTTGTTTGCCCGTGGACAGATCATCGACCAACACCACTTCCGCACCTTGCGCCAGCAGCATTTCCGCCAGATGACTACCGATGAATCCGGCTGCGCCGGTGACAAGAGCTTTCATCTTTCACAACACCTGAATGAATGAATGATTTATCGGCCCGAACAGGCATTACTTGAGTTGCGCAACTACCGCGACTGCAGCAACCGCTGCAAAATCCGCTCCACCGAACGCAGCGACGTATCCAACACCGACGAGGCGCCGGAGAAGTCGACCTTGTCCGCGCTCTCGCCGCGGCCCGCGGCGTAGTTGGCCACCACCGTCAGCATCGCATAGGGCAACCCCAGCTCGCGCGCGAGCGCTGCCTCCGGCATGCCGGTCATGCCGACGATATCGGCGCCGTCCCGCTCCAGCCGGTTGATCTCGGCGGCGCTCTCCAGCCGCGGCCCCTGCGTGCAGGCATAGACGCCGCCATCGATCAGCGCGATCGATTCGTCCGCGGCCGCCTGAGTGAGCCCGGCGCGCAAATCGGGGCAATAGGGATGGGTGAAATCGACGTGCACCACCGGCTTGTCGAGCCCCTCGAAATAGGTATGCTCGCGGCCCCAGGTGTAATCGAGCACGTCGACGGGCAACACGATGGCGCCGGGACACATGTCCGGGCGGATGCCGCCGACCGCGCCGATGGCGACGATGCCTTTGATGTTCTGCTGTTTGAGCGCCCAGATATTGGCGCGGAAATTGATTTCGTGCGGCGCCAGCGAATGGCCGTAGCCATGACGGGCGATGAACACGACGTTGCGGCCGCCGACCAGGCCGAAGGTGAGCGCGCAAGAGGGATCGCCGTACGGCGTGCGCACGACTTGGCGATGGGTGACTTCCAAGACCGACAGCTGGGCGAGACCGCTTCCGCCGATGATTGCCAGCATCTTAGCTTCCCGTAATAAAGTATGTTGTGATACTAGTGGTTGGAGTGTATCGGCTTTAGCGGACTAGGGATAGGGGAAAGAAGGGGAAAAAGCCCGGTTTGCCGCGGCGCATCATGCGCCGACAGGCCGAACCGGGCTGCGTCAGGCGTTTACTTCAGCGCGTGGATCGCCGGCAGGTTGCGCCATGCGCCGCGCACGTCCATGCCGTAGCCGAACACGTAGCGGTCCGGCACGTCCAGGCCGACGAAATCGGCGTGGATCGGTTTTTCCTTGGCGATCAGCTTATTGGCGAACACGCCGCTGAAAAACGCCTTCGCGCCCATGGCCATCACCTTGTCGCGGATGGCCGCCATGGTATGCCCTTCATCCAGAATATCGTCCAGCACCAACACCACACGGTCTTGCACGTCTTCCTTCGGCGCTTGCTTCCATACCAGTTCGCCGCCGTGGGTCTTGTCGCCATAGCGGGACACATGCACGTAGTCGAAATCCAGCGGGAAATGCAGGCGCGGCAGCAACTGGCCGGTAAACACCACCGCGCCGCCCATGACGGACAGCACCAGCGGATAGGCTTCCCCAAGCTTGGCGGAGATTTCCCCAGCCATGCGATCGACGGCGCGATCGACGTCCTCGGCGGTAAACAGAATGTCCGAGCTATTCAAGATGCCCAGGGCTTCGGCAACGTTTGCCATGCTGACTCCTTTACTTCAAACCGCCGCGCCGCAGGCAGGACGCAGCGGGATTCGATGATTCGTTTTAGCGCTTGGCCAGGTAATCGGCAAAGGCGGCGCCCACTTCGTGGTGTTTCAGGCCGTAGCTGACGGTCGCCTTCAGATAGCCGAGCTTGGAACCGCAGTCGTAGCGCACGCCGGAGAACGGTAGCGCCAAGATCTCTTCGTCCTTGAGCAGCGCGGCGATCCCGTCGGTCAGCTGGATTTCGCCGCCGGCGCCCGGCTTGGTGTTGATCAGCTTGTCGAAGATCTGCGGCGTCAGGATGTAGCGGCCGACCACGGCGAGATTCGACGGCGCCTCCTCGGGACGCGGTTTTTCGACGATGCTCTTCACTCTGCGCCGGCCGTTCGGCTGTTCGTCGATCTCGACGATACCGTAGGAACCGGTTTCGGACGGATCGACGGTTTCCACGCCCAGCACCGACGAGTGGG
>Ga0213872_10001344_pt1 | contig 16234 bp, 13 predicted proteins | sample VelepicomBERX_R2_FD_160071 | JGI IMG/M metagenome (GOLD analysis project Ga0213872, IMG submission 160071) | Rhizosphere microbial communities from Vellozia epidendroides in rupestrian grasslands, the National Park of Serra do Cipo, Brazil - RX_R2 | ecosystem: Host-associated > Plants > Roots >...
CAACATCACGGTGGTCGGACGCGTTTTGCGCGGGATGGAATATCTCTCGGCCCTGCCGCGCGGCGAGGCGCCGATGGGCATGTATGACAAGCCCGAACAGCTCGTGCCGATCAAATCGGTGAAGTTTCTGGCCGACCTTCCGCCCGATCAGCGCCCCAAGCTGGAGGTATTGAAGACCGGCAGCAAGACCTGGAAAGACTATCTCGAATCCCGGCGCAACCCGCCGGACGAGTTCCATGTCTATAAGGCCAATTTCACCAATGTCTGCAATGTCACGGTGCCGGTGCGATGACTCACCCCGCCCGGTAGCCCTTCTGCGGCCCCAAGGCGGGGTCGAACAGTTTGCGATAGACCAGGAAGCCGGATTTTTCGGCGACCTCGTCATAGAGCGCCATCGCCGTCTCGTTGGTCTCGTGGGTCTGCCAATAGACCCGCGAGCACGAAGCCGCCTGGGCACGGTCATAGACCGCCTCGATCAGCGCCCGCCCCACGCCTTTGCCGCGCGCCTCCTTCGCGGTGAACAGATCCTGCAGATAGCAGACCGGCTGGATCGAGATGGTGCTGCGGTGGAATAGGAAATGGGCGATGCCGAGCAGATCTCCGCCTTGTTCGGCGACCAGGGCATGGACCGGTTCGTAACTATCGAAAAATCGGTTCCAGGTGGTCTCTGTGATGTCGGGATCGAGCGCCGTCGCCCCCAAACGGCCATAAAATTCGTTATAACCCAGCCACAATCTTTCCCACTGTTCGCGATCGGCCCCGATCACCGGACGGATAAGGGCCTCGGCCATTTCAGTGCTGCTCTCGCGTGTTGGAGAAGCGGATCTCGGGGAAATCCTGCTGCGCCCGGTTCAGGGTCCAGGCGTTGCGCGCCAGAAAGACCGGGGCGCCGTCGCGGTCCTCGGCCATCGCCGAATTATTGGCCTCGGCGAACTTTTTCAGGATCAGCGGGTCGTCGGCCGAGATCCAGCGCGCCGTGTCGAACGGCGCCTCTTCGAAGCCGGCCTTGAGGTTGTATTCGCTCTCGATGCGGTTGGCGATGACCTCGAATTGCAGCTGGCCGACCACGCCGACGATCCAGGTCGCCCCGTTGGTCGGTTTGAATAGCTGCGAGACGCCTTCTTCGGCGAGATCCTCCAGCGCCTTCCTGAGCTGCTTCGCTTTCATCGGATCATCAAGCCGCACGCGGCGCAGAAGTTCCGGGGCGAAGCTGGGGATGCCGGTGAATTGCAGATCCTCGCCCTCGGTCAGGGCGTCGCCGATGCGCAAGCTCCCATGGTTGGGAATGCCCAATATGTCGCCGGGGAAGGCTTCTTCGGCCAAGGCGCGGTCGCGGGCCAGGAAGAAGACCGGATTGACCATGGCGATCAGCTTGCCGGAGCGCACATGCTTCAGCTTCATGCCGCGCTTGAACTTGCCCGAGCACATGCGGAAGAAGGCGATGCGGTCGCGATGGTTGGGATCCATATTGGCCTGGATCTTGAACACGAAGCCGCTGACCTTCTCCTCGACCGGATCAACCGTGCGGCTGATGGCCGGCTGCGGACGCGGCGGCGGCGCCAGGCGGCCGATGCCGCCCAGCAATTCGGCGACGCCGAAATTGCGCAGGGCCGAACCGAAGAAAACGGGAGAGAGATGGCCGGCGCGGTAAGCCTCCAGATCCCAGGCCGGACAGGCGCCCTGCACCAGCTCGACCTCTTCGCGCAGACGTTGGGCGGCATCGCCCCCGACCAGATCGTCCAGCTTGGGATCTTCCAAGGCCATGTCGATGCCTTCAGGGATGGTGTCGCCCCGCGTCTGGTCGAACAGCAGGACCTGATTGCGGGTCAGGTCGTAAATGCCCTTCAAATCGCGGCCCATGCCGATCGGCCATGTCATCGGACAGACGTCGAGCGCCAGCCCTTTCTCGATCTCGTCGAGCAGGTCAAAAGTGTCCCGGCCCTCGCGGTCGACCTTGTTGATGAAGGAGATGATCGGCACATTGCGCAGGCGGCAGACCTCGAACAGCTTCCTGGTCTGGGTTTCGATGCCTTTGGCGGCGTCGAGCACCATCACCGCCGAATCGACGGCGGTCAGCGTCCGATAGGTGTCCTCCGAAAAATCTTCGTGACCCGGCGTGTCCAGCAGATTGAAGGACAGGCCGTCATGCTCGAAGGACATGACCGAAGCGGTCACCGAGATGCCGCGCTCGCGTTCGATCGCCATCCAGTCCGATCGGGCGCGACGCTGCTCGCCGCGCGCGCGGACGGCGCCGGCCATCTGGATGGCGCCGCCGAACAGCAGCAGCTTTTCCGTCAGCGTGGTCTTGCCGGCGTCAGGATGCGAGATGATGGCGAAAGTTCGCCGCTCATCGATCGCGCGGGTCAGGTCACTCATCTCAATGTCCAGTGGGACGGATCAGAAGATCCAGTCGAACCAGGAGCTGCTCTTGCGGTCGATGACGATCGTCTGGCCTTCGGTCGCCGGCTTGCCGGCGGCGGCATTGTCCTTCAGGCGCTTGCTCTCGGCGCCGGGATTGACGATGTCGCCGGGCTGGACCTTGTCCTGCCAGAACATCAGCTTGTCGATGAAGCGGTCATCGGCCTCGACCATCCGGGTGGTCTCTTCATTGACGATGCCGCGGATGCCCGGCGTGGACCTGTCGGCGCCGGCCTTGGAGAGGACCACCTGCTCGCCCTTGGTGACGCCGGTCAGCGCCGCGGGCACGGTCTTGCCGGGCGTGAGAGCGGCGCGGGCCTGATCGGTCGAAGTGCCCTCCTGCGGACGGGCGGCGCCGGGGGCCGGCGGGCGCAGATTATAGTCCGGCGGCTGGGCCAGCGGCGCGCGGGCGACGACGGCGAATTCGTCGGGCGGAGCCTTGTCATAACCGAGGGCGCGGCGGGCCGAGGAGCAACCGGAAAGAGTGGTGGCGGCGGCGAGCACGACGACGAGAGCGGCGGTACCGGCCTTCAAGGGGCGATGAGCGATCATGGCGTATTCTTATGCGAAAGAGGACGATCAAACAAGGAGTCGAAAACCATAAGGGCGGCACCGACGCAAATGGCCGAATCGGCGACGTTGAAGATGGCCGGAAAGGCCAATGGGCCGGCATGGGCGTAGATGAAATCCTCCACTGCCCCGAATCTTACGCGATCCATGAAATTTCCTACCGCGCCGCCGGCCACCAGGCCGAGCGCGATCAGGATCAAAGTCTTGGCGCCCCTGGCCATCCAGAACACCAGGGCGGCGCTGACCGCCACGGCGAGGATGGCGAAGATATAGCGGTCATAATCGGTCCCGGTGCCCATCGAGAAGCTGACGCCGCGGTTCCAGGAGAGCACGAAATCGATGATCGGCAGCACCGGCACCCGTCCCTCGCGCGCTTCCGGCAGGTGATGCAGGATCGCCCATTTCGACAGCTGGTCGAGGATGATGGCCAGCACCGCGACCGGCAGGCCGATCGATAAGCGGCGCGCGACACCGGGCTCGAACTTCATAGGCGGCCGACCACGTCGTCGCAGCGGGCGCACAGCCCCTCATGCGAATGCGTGCCGACATCCGGCAGCACCCTCCAGCAGCGCGAGCACTTCTCGCCCTCGGCTGCGGCGAAGACCACGCCGGCCTCGGCGACGTCGGGCAGGGTGAAGGCGCCTTCCGGCGGAGTGGCCACCTCGATCTTGATCGAGGAGGTGATGCAGATTTCCTCCAGCTCGATCCCGGCCAGCACCTCGGCCTGCCTTTGATTGATATAGAGGAGCGGCGCCGCCTGCAGCGACGAACCGATGCGCTTGGCGGCGCGTTCGAGCTCCAAGGCGCCGGTGGTGACGCGGCGCAGGTCGCGGATCACCGCCCAGCGGGCGGCCAAGCCCTCGTCGCGCCAGGTCTCCGGCAAATCGGGGAACTGTTCGAGATGAACGCTGCCTTCCGTGCCGGGATGTCGGGCGAGATAGGCTTCTTCCGCCGTGAAGCTGAGAAAGGGCGCCAGCCAGCGCGACAGGCAGGTGAAAAGAATGTCCATCACCGTCCGCGCGGCGCGGCGGCGCGGGTCCGACGGATGGTCGCAATAGAGGCTGTCCTTGCGGACATCGAAATAGAAGGCCGACAGATCCAGGGTGCAGAAATTGGTCAGTTCGGCGAACAGGCTGTGGAACTGGAAGTCGTTGAGCGACTTCCGCACCAGCCCGTCCATCTCGGTCAGACGGTGCAGCACCCAGCGCTCCAATTGCGGCATGTCGTGCACCGGCACCCGTTCTTCCTCGGTGAAACCGTCGAGCGCGCCCAAGAGATAGCGCAGCGTGTTGCGCAGGCGGCGATAGACGTCGACCTGGGTCTTAAGGATCTCATGGCCGACACGGACATCTTCCGAATAATCGGCGCAGGCGACCCACAGGCGCACGATGTCGGCCCCCATCTGGCCCAGCACGTCGGGCAGCTCGATGCCGTTGCCGAGCGATTTCGACATCTTTCGGCCCTGCTCGTCGAGCAGGAAGCCGTGAGTCAACACCGTGCCGAACGGAGCGGCGCCGCGGGTGCCGCAGCCCTCCAGCAGCGAGGACTGGAACCAGCCGCGATGCTGGTCCGAGCCTTCGAGATAGACATCGGCCGGCCACTTCATATCCCAGCGGCCGCTTTCAAGCACGAAGGAATGGGTGCAGCCGCTGTCGAACCAGACGTCGAGAATATCGGTGACCTGATCGTAATCCTCGGCCTTATAGTCGTTGCCGAGGAAATCCTGTGCCGGACGGGTGTACCAGGCATCGGCGCCCTCGGCTTCGACCGCCGCGGCGACGCGGTCCTGCACTGCCTGATCGCGCAGCACCTCGCCCGAAACCTTGTGCACGAAGACGGTGATCGGCACGCCCCAGGCACGCTGGCGCGACACGCACCAGTCGGGACGCGTCTCGACCATCGAAGCGAGGCGGCGCTGGCCGGCGGCCGGCACGAAGCGGGTCGCCTCTATGGCAGCCATCGCCTTGTCGCGCAGACCGCTCTTCTCCATCGAGATGAACCATTGCGGCGTGGTGCGGAAGATCAGCGGCGCCTTGGAGCGCCAGCTGTGCGGATAGGAGTGGGTCAGCTTGCCGGAATTCAGCAGATTGCCTTGCGAACGCAGCGCCTCCATCACCGGCTTGGCCGCCGGCGAGTAATATTTTCCGTCCTTGCTCTTGGCCAGCACCGAAAGGCCGGCGAACAGCGGCATGACCGGATTGTAGGTGCCGTCGGGCATCACCGTGTCCGGCACCGGAATGCCGTTGGCCATGCCGAGCTTCCAGTCATCCTCGCCATGGGAGGGCGCGATATGGACGAAGCCGGTGCCGGCATCGTCGGTGACGAAGTCGCCCGCCAGCAGCGGCGCCTTGCCCCAATAGCCGTCATTGCCCTCATGCTTCGCCAGCGGATGGCGGGCCACCGTGCCGGCCAGTTCCGCCCCGGCGAAGCTCGCGAGCTGCGTGAAGTCGGTGACCTTGGCGTCGGCCAACACCTGTTCGGCCAGCTTGGTCGCCAGAACCAGCTTTTCGCCGGGCTGAGCAAGGCTGCCTTCGGAAACCGCTTTAACCTCATAGAGGCCGTATTCCATCTCGGTCCCGTACGCGACCGCCTTGTTGGCCGGCATGGTCCAGGGCGTGGTGGTCCAGATCACCACCGAAGCGCCGTCGAGATCGGGACGGCTGGTCTTCTCGATCGGGAAGCGCACCCAGATAGTGACCGAAACATGGTCGTGATACTCGACCTCGGCCTCGGCCAGAGCGGTTTTCTCCACCACCGACCAAAGAACCGGCTTGGCGCCCTTGTAAAGGTCGCCCTGCATCACGAACTTCGACAATTCGCGGACGATCTGCGCCTCGGCCCGGTAATCCATGGTCGTGTAGGGATTGTCCCAATTGCCGGTCACGCCCAGGCGCTGGAACTCCTCGCGCTGCACGTCGATCCAGCCCTCGGCGAACTGGCGGCACTCGCGGCGGAACTCGACTGGATCGACCTCGTCCTTGTCGCGCCCGGCCTCGCGATAGCGCTCCTCGATCTTCCATTCGATCGGCAGGCCGTGGCAATCCCAGCCGGGGACGTAAGGCGCGTCCTTGCCGCTCATCTGCTGTGACTTGACGACAAAGTCCTTCAAGATCTTGTTCAGCGCATGGCCGAGATGCAGATGGCCATTGGCGTAGGGCGGGCCGTCATGCAGGACGAATTGCGGACGGCCCGATGCCTGCGCGCGCATCTTCTTATAGAGGTCCATCTCCTTCCAGCGGGCCAGCAATTTCGGCTCCAGCGCCGGCAGACCGGCCTTCATCGGGAAGTCGGTGGCAGGCAGGAAGACGGTATTCTTATAATCGGCGGTCATTGCATCGGTGCCTTGGACAGAATGGAGCGCGCGGTGTCGCAATCCTCGACGATCTGCGCCTTCAAAGCGGACAGACCGTCGAACTTGCGCTCCGGCCGGATATGGCCGGCGAGAGCGACGCGCAGATGGCGGCCATAAAGGTCGCCGTCGAAATCGAACAGATGGGCTTCCAGGATCACATCCTGCTTGTCGAAGGTCGGACGGCGGCCGAGATTGGCGACGCCATCATGCCAGATGGTGTCGGAGCCATGGTCGATGCCGGCCCGCACCGCATAGACGCCATTGGCGGGCCTGAGATAATCGGCCAGATGCAGATTGGCGGTCGGAAAGCCGATGGTGCGGCCGCGCTGGTCGCCGGTCTCGACCCGTCCTTCGATCTCCCACAAGCGCCCCAATATCTCGGCCGCCCGCTCGGGCTTGGCGTCGAGCAGCGACTGCCGGATCATATTGGAGGAGAAGACCTGCCCATCCGCGCCGCCCTGGGCGTCGACGGCGAAGGTCTCGAATTCTTTTTGTTCGCGCAGGCGTGCGACATTGCCGGAGCGGGCCTTGCCGAAGCAGAAATCATAGCCGACCACGACGGCGCGGGCCCCCAGCCCTTCGATCAGCACCTGCTGGACGAATTCGTCAGCGCTGTGCGCGGCGAAAGCCTTGTCGAAATGCTGCATCAGCAGGAAATCCACACCCAAGGCCTCGATCAGGCGGGCCTTGATTCGGAACGGCGTCAGGCGGAAGGGCGGCTGGTCGGGAAGGAAGACCGAGCGCGGATGCGGCTCGAACGTCATCACGCCGGCCGGAGCGCCCCAGCCTTTGGCCAACTCGAGCGCCTTGCCGATCACCGCCTGATGGCCGCGATGCACCCCGTCGAAATTGCCGAGCGCGACCACACCGCCGCGCACGGCGTCGGGCAATTCGGCGAAGTGACGAAAGATGCGCATGACCTCAGAAAGCGTTCCCATTGGACGAAAGCGGTTAGGCGTAGTCGATAATGCGATCAAAGGCAAGCCGCCGCGCTTGAGCTTAATGCCCTCCTCCGCGTCCATGCGCCTTGGCCTCGAATTATGCCATCACCATAAGGTCACGATGCCGCTCCTCAAGATCACAACTTCTGTTGTCCGATCGCTGACTTAATCACAGGGCGGGCGCTCGGGAGCGACTCTGATGGAGCGATCTGCCATGACCTCTCGACCGCCGGGTTTGGAATTCCCAATCGACCGCTCGCTCATCGGTGTTTCTTCCCGCCAGGAAGAAGTTGCCCTCATCCTTGGCGCCGCAGATCAACGCTCCCTGGCCGAGGTGGCGTTTTCAGTCCTTTTGGTCTTCTCCCGCATGGTGAGCCAGGACACTCTGAGCGTTCGGCTTCGGCGGAGAGCCGGGGATACAGACTACGCCGTCGCCGAGCTCAGGCAGGGCGCGACCCTGGAGGAAGCGCTCGATTCCTGCCGGTTCGTTCCCGCCACCGACGCGCCGGAAATCGGTCTGGTGATTTCGGACCGGAAAATGGAAGGAGGGAGCGCCGGCCCTGAACTCCGGATCTGCGACTCGCCGGGAGAGATCCGGCTCGCTCTTTTCTTCGACGTCGCCCAGATTTCTCCGCTCTCGGCGCGCGACTTCCTGCAAAAGATCGCAATCATCCTCCGAGCGCTCCGGGCGACGCCGCAGCTGCCTTGCCGCGATCTCACGCTCCTGACCGAGGCGGCCCGAGACCTATTTCCCGACCTGTCTCAAGAAATCGATGCGCCACGTCCCGAATTCGTCCCGGAGACGTTCTTTCGCATTGCCCTAAGGCATGCGGGCGAAATCGCCATATCCGACGGGGTCCGCAGCTACAGCTATGGCCAGCTCGCCAAGCTCGTGCGTCACCTGGCGGCGCTGTTGACCGAAGCCGGTCTGGGCTCCGGCGACATCGTCGGGCTTTATGGCGTGGCCAATATGGGGATGATCGCGAGCATGCTGGCCGTCATGGCCGCCGGCGGCGTGTTCGTCACGGTCGACTCCACCCTTCCGGAGGAACGACGGCAGCTCATCGACAAGGTCAGCCGGCCGCGTCTGCGCGTCGAAATCCAGCCGGCGGGAGCGAAGCGGCCGGATGGCGGCATCGCCGTGACGGACTGGCCGAGCGCCGATGAAATAGACTGTCTTGCGGATGCTCCGGCTCCCATCGCCACGCTGGCTGCCGATGCCGCGGCCTATGTTTTCTTCACCAGCGGGAGTACCGGCGTGCCGAAAGGCGTCCTTGGCACGCATGCCGGCCTCGGCCATTTTCTTGCCTGGCAGCGCGGCAATTTCCCGATCGGCCCGGGCGACCGCGTGGCGCAACTCACGGCGCTGTCCTTCGACCCGGTTCTCCGCGAGATTTTTCTTCCCCTGACGTCGGGGGCCCGCCTTCAGATCCCCCCGCGCTGTCTGCTGCTTGACGCCCGCTCCATGCTGCGGTGGTTTTCGGACTCGGCCATCACTTTGGCGCATTGCGTGCCGTCCTTGATGAAGGCCTGGCTTCAGGCGGACCCGGATGACAAGCCGTTCGAAACGCTCCGCGCCATTCTTTTCGCCGGCGAGCCGCTCACCGATCGCCTGCTTAAACGTTTTTCCGCAGCCGCCGGGCCGAAAACCGCCATCGTCAATCTGTATGGCCCGACGGAAACGACCCTGGCGAAGCTGGCGAACCTGATCGATCCGATCGAACCGGGGGTGCAGCCGCTCGGCTACCCCCAGCCCGGCGTCGAAGTCGGTATCTTGCGCGGCGGGACGACCCGCTGCGGCCTGTGGGAAATCGGGGAGATCGCCATACGCACTCCCTATCGCTCCAAGGGCTATCTTCATAGCCAGGCGCTCACCGCCGAGGTGTTTCGGCCCAATCCCGAGCGAAACGACCCCGAAGACCTCATCTACCACACGGGCGATCTTGGCCGCGTCCGCTCCGACGGCAAGGTGGAAATATTCGGGCGGATCGACTCCCAGATCAAAATCCGCGGCGTGCGTATCGAGCCGGACGAGATCGAGAGCCGCATGGCCGATTTGCCGGCGGTAAAGGACGCCGCGGTGACTGTCCTGACGACGGCGAACGAGGATAAGGTCCTCGTCGGCCTCGTCGTCCCGCGCGAGCCGTTGCGATCCGGCGAAGAGGCCGTTTTCCGGCAAGAGGTGAGGGAGGCCCTGAAAACCCGGCTCAGCGACGCGATGATCCCGTCGCAATTCGCGCTTTGCCGATCGCTGCCTTATTTGCCGAACGGTAAGATCGACCGGAAAAGCCTAGCCGAAATCGCCAGGAATTGCTTATCCGAATCGGAAGCGGGTGATGAGGCAGGATTGTCCGAGGTCGAACAGAAAATAGTCAGCGCGTGGAAGAGCTGCTTCATCTCGGCTCGAATAGGCAGAAATGACAGTTTCTCATCTTTGGGCGGAGATAGCCTGTCTTATGTAACAGCCTATCTGTCGCTGCAGGACATACTCGGTTTTGTCCCGCAAGTCTGGACCAGTTCGCGCATTTGTGAAATCGCCGCATTGAAGCCGCGCCCGAAATCCGGATGGCTCCGCGACGTCGAAAGCGCGATTTTGCTGCGCGCGATTTTTATTATCGTCATCGTCATGGGTCATTATAACTTTTTTATTTATGAGGGCGGATCCACCAGCGGACTTCTTTTCATATCGGGATTTATATTCGGGGGCTTGCAGCTGCACGAAGTGGAAAGCAGCGGTCATTACACACCTATTTTGAAAATAATGGGAAGCATATTGTTTCCTTACTATTTCTTTATGTCGGTCCTCTCGGCATGGCAAATTGCCACTGGTCAAAAAATCGGCCTTCCCTACATATTTTTGTGGGGTGATTTAAATGGCCTTTCCAATGATTGGAACGATTCTTACCTTTGGTACATCGACTGTCTGTTTCACATATTTTTGATGATCATTTTTTCGCTGTGGTTATGCCGACATCTTCTGGAACGCCACTGGGTTGCCGGATCCTTGATCCTCTGCATAGGCGCGGGCATCTGCGGGCGTCTGGTGGCGCCGCTTTTTCTCTCCCGGCATTTTCTGGCGACACCTCTTCCCGACGGCTCGCTCTATCTGGTGTCGCCGATGAGTCATATCGGGACCTTTTGCCTGGGAGCGCTTGCCGCGCAGCAAAAAGGGAAATGGAAGAAAGCCATATTCGCGGCCACCGCCGTCTATGCCGCTGCCGGGATCGTACCCTTTGGACTCTTTGACACGCTGTTCATCGCCGCGGCGGCGTTTTTCGTGCTTTTTTTCCCGACGGTTACGCTGCCGCGGCTACTGGCTTCAGCCACTTACAAAATAGCGGGCGCGTCGCTCTTCATCTATCTGCTGCATTTGCCGATGTACCGGGTCTTCGGCATCCGGCTCGGCCTGCCGACCGCTCTGTGCTTCGCCGGCGCGATTTTGGCGGGGCATCTGAGCTGGCTTTGCTGGAATTGGTGTAGTCAGAATGCCGGACGCACTCTTGCGCTTCGGCTGGAAGGCCATTCGCTTCGGCGCCACACGCTGGCCGAGGACGGGTTGTGAGGCGGGAGGTCCAGGGCGATCTCTTTGCCACACTTGCGGCGCGGCCTGCTCCGTGAGCATAGTCACGGCAGTTCTTCCCGCACTGGATCGATGATGCGTCTTCCCCTGGCCCTGCTCTCCCTTTGCCTGCTGGCCGCCTGCACCGCCCAAGCGCCCAAATCGCGCTTTGAAGCCGATCTGGCGGCCTGCCGGCGCAATGCCGACGACACGCTGGGGCCGGCCTCGATCGACCCCAGCCAGGAACATAATCCGAGCCCGATGGCGCTGGCCGACCGCGAGCATCTGCGCGGCCAATATGATTCCATGGTCGATCACTGCATGAAGGAGCTGCCGCCCTTCACCGATGCGCCGGCCAAGGAAGACGGGCCTAAGTGATTCCTTAATATCTCTTTTTTAGAGTAGCCCCTCGCAGTACCGGGTGAGGGTGGCGATGGGGAATGACGGGCCTAAGCTGATGCAGATCGCCGCGCGCGCCGCGGAGATCGAGGGCGTCACGTCGAACATCCGCACTGCCAGCCGGGAAACCGGCGTCAGCTTCGACTATCTGATGGCGCAGGCGAAGAAGGAAAGCGCGATGACCAGCGACGCCAAGTCGCAAGTGTCCTCTGCCGCCGGCCTGTTCCAATTCACAAAAAGCACCTGGCTGCAGCTGGTCAAGTTGCATGGCGAGAAATACGGCCTCGGCAAATTTGCCGACATGATCCAGAAAAACGGCCATGAATATTCTGTTTCGGATCCCGAATCGCGCCAGCACATCCTCTCCTTGCGCAAGGACCCCGCCTTGGCCTCGCTGATCGCCGGCGAATATGCCAAGGACAACCGCCATTGGCTGGAAAAGTCCCTGGGCCGCAAGATCGGCTCGACCGAACTCTATCTCGCCCATTTCCTCGGCCCGGCCGGCGCCGTCAAGCTTTTGAAAGCCCGCGCGGAAAATCCCGAACAGGCCGCTGCGGATCTGGTGCCCCAGGCCGCCGCCAAGAACCAGACCATGTTCTACGATTCCGATCATTCGGCGCAGAGCGTGGCAGCCCTCTATAACCGGGTGAAGCAGGTGATGGAAAACCCGGCCCATCCGCGGCACCATGCGGCGCCCCCGGCCGAGCTGGCCGTCGCGGCGCTCCGCTATGGCGGCCTGCCCTGGACCGACAAGCCGGTGGCCGACACACCCGACGCCGACCAGCTTTTGGCCACGGTCCGCATGACCGTGCAGGCTTATACCGACCGCTGGCAAAGCGCCGACCGCATCTCCGCGCCGATGCCGGAAAGCGCGCCCCAGACCGTTCAAGCCGCACCGGCGCAGAGCTCGAAGAGCAAGCCGACTCTGGAGTGACACCGCCGCCGACCGTGTGCTATTTTCCCGCGCACCTTGCCGATTATTAATGAAACGGCTTGCCGATAGAATGGCGCCAAACAACGGAAACCGGATTTCAGTGCGATGACGTTGCCTCAACTTCCGCCGCCCGTCGAAATGAACAATGAGACCAAGCGGAACATCATCGACGCGCTGAAACAGATCATCGAGATCTTCAAAGGCGCCGGCAAATTGAACGCCGATGCGACTTATGGCGCAATTTTGCACGATCCGCGCGATCTCTACCGCTTCATCCGAGCCTATCGCGCCAATAGCGGGCTGGCCGCCGATTTCGTCAAGGACAAGGAAGGCAATCCCGTCACCGCCGAAGACGAACCCCTGGTCTGCGGCGTCTCCTTGGCGCAGATTCAGCAATTGCTGGTCAAGACTTGTGCCCGCCATTACCTCGAACAGGAAAATAAGGAAGAGGTGAAGGTCGTCACCGAGACCGTGAAAAAGAAGGTCCTGGGCGTCTTCACTAAGACCGAACAGGTCGAGCGCAGGGTCGGCGGCGGCTTCGACGAGCGCAAGGTGCGCGATATCTCGAAATGCATGGCCTTCGACTGGCAGCTTCCTCTGCTGCCGGCCTACAACATGCTGAATAACGCGCAGATCTTCGAACTGGGCGATTACTTACATTGCCTGACCAGCTTCGAAGGGATCCGCGACTATAGCCAGCTCGATCAGCCGACGATCAAGAAGGCGAAACAGACGGTCGGGGACGATTTTCCTTTTTTCCTCGCCACCCGTCCGGCGGCGCTGGCCGGCGTCGGCTCCTGGTCGCGCGAAATGTATCTTTTCTACCGCAAGGCTCTGGGTGACGCCGCCTTCGATTTCTTCTCGCGCGACAAGCATTTCTACTCGGTCTGCGCCGCGCTCGACAAACCGCTGATCGAAATCTATGGCGATGTGCTGGGCTATATCGATAGCGGCAATCTGGAAGAGATACAGCGCCTCAACATCGACAAGACCGACGTGTTGCTGAACGCCATGCGCACCGCGTTCGGCTCGAATATGAAGGAAGCTCTTTCGAACCCCAATTTCGCCAAGGATATGCTGCGCAAAGTGGTGGAAAGCCTGCAGCATGTCAGCCAGGAAAAGGCGCAGCTGGTGCAGTCGGCGATGATCACCTGCAAGGCCTTGGCACCGCAGGTCGCGCTCTGGGTGGAGAGGCAGAAGAACGTGGCATGAGGTCGTTAGGCTACCCCGCGATACATTCTTAAACTCCGCTTGCCGTCGCGGAAGTTCCCGATACAATTCAACGCAACGGGGAATTAATTTCCGACCAAATCCGGAGGGCGTTCGTGAGCGGCGATTGGATCGTTGAAACCGAATCCTTGAGCAAGGAATTCAAGGGATTCTTCGCGGTCCGCGGCGTTTCGCTGAAGGTCCGGCGCGGCTCGATCCATGCGCTGATCGGCCCCAATGGCGCGGGCAAGACCACTTGCTTCAATCTGATCACCCGCTTCCTGCCGGCCAGCGACGGCAAGATCACCTATAATGGGCGCGACATCACCAAGACCGAGCCGGCCGATGTCGCGCGTCTCGGCCTGGTGCGCAGCTTCCAGATTTCCGCCGTCTTCCTGCATATGACGGTGCTCGAGAATATCCGGGTCGCCTTGCAGAGAACGCTCGGCGACTCCTTCCATTTCTGGCGCCCGCAAAGCGAGCTGTCGGTCCTCGACAGTCGAGCCGCGGAACTGGCCGAAGCGGTGGGGATCGCCGATTACCTCCACACGCCGGCGGTCAATTTGAGCTATGGCCGCAAACGCGCGCTGGAGATCGCCACCACCCTGGCGCTCGATCCCGAAATGCTGCTGCTCGACGAGCCGATGGCCGGGTTGGGGCGCGAGGATATCGAGCGCATCAGCAATCTGATCAAAAAGGTCGCCCAAGGCCGCACCGTCCTGATGGTGGAACATAATCTCAAGGTGGTGGCGGATCTTTCGGACACCATCACGGTCCTGGCGCGCGGCGAAGTGCTGGCCGAGGGCGACTACAAGACCGTCTCGCAGCACCCGCAGGTCATCGAAGCCTATATGGGCTCCTCCACGGCGGAGGACCGCGCTCATGGCTGAGCCGATCCTCAAAATTTCCAATCTCCAGGCCTGGTACGGCGAGTCCCATATCCTGCACGGCATGGATTTCGAGGTGCCGAAGGGCGAGGTGGTCACGCTTCTGGGCCGCAACGGCGTCGGCAAGACCACCACCTTGCGCGCCATCATGGGGCTGACAGGCAAGCGCACCGGCAGCGTGCTGTTCGAGGGCAAGGAGCTGTCCGGCCTGTCCTCCGACAGGATCGGCCGCGCCGGCATCGCCTATTGCCCAGAAGAGCGCGGGATCTTCGCCAGCCTGACGGTGGCCGAGAATTTGGAGCTGCCCCCGATCGTGCGTCCGGGCGGCCTGTCGATGACGGAATTGAAGGAGCTGTTCCCGCGCCTGTGGGAACGCGCCAGCAGCCAGGGCACCAAATTGTCGGGCGGCGAACAGCAGATGCTGGCCATCGCGCGGATTTTGCGCACCGGCGCACCCTTGCTGCTGCTCGACGAGCCGACCGAGGGTCTGGCTCCCGTGATCGTCCAGCATATCGGGCGCATCCTGCATCAACTCAAGGAACGCGGTTTCACCATCCTGCTGGTGGAACAAAACTTTCATTTCGCGGCCGGTGTCGCCGACCGCCACTATGTCGTCGAACATGGCCGGGTGATCGATTGCGTAGCCAATGCCGGCGCCGACATGGCCAAGCTCAAATCTCAACTGGGCGTTTAACGGAGGAAGAGCCAATGAATTTCAGGAAATGGATGATGGTATCTGCCCTTGCGCTGATGGGAGTCGGCGCGCAGGCTCAGATTTCCGACAATGTGGTGAAGATCGGCGTGCTGACCGACCTGTCCGGCGCCTATTCCGATCTGGCCGGCAAGGGCTCGGTGGTCGCCGCCGAGATGGCGGTGGCCGATTTCGGCGGCAAGGTGAAGGGCGCCAAGGTCGAAGTCGTCTCCGCCGATCATCAGAACAAGCCGGATATCGGCTCTGCCATCGCCAATCGCTGGATCGACACCGAGCAGGTCGACGCCATCGTCGACGTGCCGACCTCTTCCGTCGCGCTGGCGATCCAGGAAATCACCCGCACCAAGAACCGCGTGCATCTGAACTCGACCGCCGGTTCCTCGGCGCTCACCGGCGAGAAATGCTCGCCGACCATGGTGCATTGGACCTACGACACCTATGCCCAGGCCCATGGCACCGGCACGGCCCTGACCAAGCAGGGCGGCGACAGCTGGTTCTTCATCACCGCCGACTACGCTTTCGGCCATGCGCTGCAGGACGACACCGCGGCCGCGGTCAAGGACGCGGGCGGCAAGGTGCTGGGTTCCGTCAACGCGCCCTTCCCCAACACCGACTTTTCCTCTTTCCTGCTGCAGGCTCAAGCCTCGGGCGCCAAGGTGATCGGGCTCGCCAATGCCGGCGCCGACACCATCAACGCCATCAAGCAGGCGCATGAATTCGGCCTCGACAAATCGGGCCAGAAACTGACCGGCCTTCTGACCTTCGTTTCCGACATCCACAGCCTCGGGCTGGAAACGGCGCAGGGCCTCGTCATCACCGACGGCTGGTACTGGGACTTGAATGACGAGACCCGGGCCTGGGCCAAGCGCTGGTCCGAGAAAATGGGCGGCGGACGCATGCCGACCAGCGTGCAGGCCGGCGTCTATTCCGCCGTCTCGAATTATCTGAAGGCCATCGACAAGGCCGGCACCGACGAAGCCAAGAAGGTGGTCGACACGCTGAAGACCATGACGGTCAACGACATGTTCGCCAAGAACGGCCATGTCCGCGCCGATGGCCGCATGGTGCACGACATGTACCTGGTCGAGATCAAGAAGCCGTCCGAGAGCAAATATCCGTGGGACTACTATAAGATCCTGCGCACCATCCCGGGCGACGAGGCCTTCCGGCCGCTCGACAAGGGCAATTGCCCGCTGGTGACGGCGAAATAATGCCACCGCTTCCGGTCCTGATGGGCCAGCTGCTGCTGGGCC
>Ga0213872_10001345_pt1 | contig 16231 bp, 13 predicted proteins | sample VelepicomBERX_R2_FD_160071 | JGI IMG/M metagenome (GOLD analysis project Ga0213872, IMG submission 160071) | Rhizosphere microbial communities from Vellozia epidendroides in rupestrian grasslands, the National Park of Serra do Cipo, Brazil - RX_R2 | ecosystem: Host-associated > Plants > Roots >...
GCCTGAGCCGGTTCCTTCAAACACCAGCTTATCAGCATCAAGTCCTTTCACGTGCACGTCGCCAGGGCCCGAGTTGTGCAATGCATTCAGGCTGCGTACCACCACTTTCACGCGCAGGCGCTCGTCGGTCCGTGCGTCACCACCCGTCACGATCAAGGTGTCGCCTTCGACAAGGGTTTTGACAAGATGCGTGAGCTTACTGTCGCCTTCAACCACGACACTCGGCGTCGCACCGATCGAGACATCGACGTCGACAGGGCCCGTCACTTGGATCGTGTGGACATCCGAAATGACGCGCGTCTCGGTTTTCTTTGGTCCGCTTGCCACGTGCACACCGAAGCCAGGCAGATCGCTACCGATCGACACATGGACCTGCTTGAAATCGCCCGTCTTTTCGTCGTGCTCGACGTCGATACTGCAGGCAGCCAACAAAGCCACCATGGACAAAGCAAGAAGTAGTTTCATGATGCGGCGCCCCTCAATAACATTCCAATGAGTATGTTATACGTCAAATCCACGATGCATTCAAGAAAATGCCGTGCGTCGTCGTCGCCAAGCGACAAACAGGGCGGTAAGGCAAGGTCTGGAATCGCCGCACCCGGCAGGAGGCCAGGTGCAAGCCATCAATGACTAATCTTCTTCCTTGCTCGCCATCGCCTGCTCCACCGCCTTGCGCGTCAACTTGGGCGCGAAGCGCTCGATAAAGGCATAGGTGTAGCCACGCAGATAAGCATCGCGGCGGATGCCGATGCGGGTGGTGGAAGAATCAAAGAGATGCGATGCGTCGATCGCCGTCAGGCCCGCATCGTCATCGGGATCGAACGCCATGCTGGCAATGATGCCGACTCCCAACCCGAGGCGAACATAGGTCTTGATCACATCGGTATCGATGGCGGTCAACACCACATTCGGCGTCAGGCTCAACACCTCGAAGGCACGATTGATCTTGGAACGGCCAGTAAATGCAAAGTCATAGGTGATGATGGGCCATGAGGCCACATCGGCAAGCGTGATCTGCCGACCCAGCGTCAAGAGCGGGTGGTCATCTGGCACCACAATGCTGCGGTTCCATTCATAGCAGGGCAGCGCCACCAGCTCGGGGAACTGATCCATGCCTTCGGTTGCAATCGCGATATCGGCACTGCCATCGATCACATGCTCGCAAATCTGCGTCGGGCTACCTTGCTTGATCGTCAGCTTCACGCCCGGGTAGCGCTTCAGGAAGTCTTGAATCGTATGTGGCAGCGCGTAGCGCGCCTGCGTGTGGGTAGTGGCAATGACCAGCCCGCCTTCGCGCTCGTTGACGAATTCTTCCGCCACGCGCTTCAGGTTGCGCGATTCGCGCAAGATGCGCTCGGATATCTGCAAAATCTCCTTGCCCGGCGCCGTCACGTCGACCACGCGCTTGCCGTTGCGCACAAATACCTGCACGCCCAGCTCGTCTTCCAAGAGGCGGATCTGCTTCGAGATGCCGGGTTGCGAGGTATGCAGCGCCTCGGCTGCTTCCGATACGTTCAAGCCTTGCTTGGCAACTTCAACCAGATAACGCAGTTGTTGCAGCTTCATAGTCCACCCTGGCAGTTCAATTGCACACGCCCTATCGGTTGCCGCCACCGTACACTTTCCGGCCACCAATTTGCGTTACCGAAATAACCTTACTTTATAAAATCTTAACACATCAATCTTAATGATTATTTGAGTAATAATCTAAGATGCACGCTCCTCCCCAAGTGAGCCCCCATGGAATTCGCTTACGTCATCGCTGGCCTGGTTGTTGGTTTCGTCGTCGGGCTCACCGGCGTCGGCGGCGGCTCGCTGATGACGCCCATCCTGCTGTGGTTCGGCATCCACCCGACTGCCGCCGTGGGCACAGACCTGCTTTACGCCGCCATCACCAAGAGCGGCGGCGTGATGGTGCATCAGCGCGCGCACAATATCGACTGGCGGCTGACCGGCTGGCTGGCGCTTGCAAGCGTACCCACCACCATCGCCACGGTCGTCGCCATCCACCTTTGGCATCCCGATACTCACACGCTCGACAACATCATGCGGCACGCGCTTGGCGCTGCCCTGCTGCTGACCTCGGTCGCCATCCTGCTGCGCGGCAAGCTCATCAGCTGGCGGCAGGCCTCGCTCGCGCAATCGACCGAGCACGCCGATGTCGCCAGGGTCCGGGTGGTCTGCCAGACCCTGCTGGTCGGTGCCCTGCTCGGTGTCATCGTCACACTGTCGTCGATCGGCGCGGGCGCGCTCGGTACGCTCGCCCTGTTCCTGCTGTACCCGACCATGCCCACCTCGCGCCTCATCGGCACCGAGATCGCCCACGCTGTGCCGCTGACGCTGATCGCGGGCCTTGGCCACGCGGGCCTTGGTCATGTCGATTGGCTGCTGCTCTTGAAGCTACTCTGCGGCTCGCTGCCCGGCATCTGGATCGGCAGCCACCTCACCGGCAAGCTCTCAGACCGCGCCCTACGCCCTGCCCTCGCTGGCATGCTGGCCTTTGCCGGCGCCCGGCTGGTCTACTAAGCCCCTCGCTTTCGCGCATCACTGTAGTAGATAGGAGTCACCCATGTCGCACCCCCTGAGCGCCGAGCTACAAGCCAAGGTCGACCACACGGTCGCCCTCCTGCGGCGCATCGCGCAAGACAACGCCCCCGCCGTATTCGCCAACTCATTCGGCGCGGAAGACATGGTGCTCGCTGACCTCATCACCCGGCACGACATCGGCATCGAGCAATTCAGCCTCGACACCGGCCGCCTGCCCGCCGAAACCTATACGTTGATGCAGCAGGCAGCCGAGACCTACCCGACCAAGCCGATCAAGGTCTTCTTCCCCAAGGCTGAGTCGGTCGAGCGTTATGTGAACACCGAAGGCATCAACGCGTTCTACCAATCGGTCGAACTACGCAAGGAATGCTGCCGCATCCGTAAGCTTGAGCCACTGGCCCGCGCGCTGGCAGGCAAAAAGGCCTGGGTCACGGGCCTCAGAAGCGCGCAATCCACCACGCGCACCGATATGCGCGAAGAAGAATGGGACGCCGGCAACGGCCTCACCAAATTCAACCCGTTGCTCGCGTGGACAGAGAAAGAAGTCTGGGCCTATATCAAGGCCTACACCGTGCCCTACAACGCCCTGCACGACCAACACTACCCCAGTATCGGCTGCGCCCCCTGCACCCGCGCCATCGCCATGGGCGAAGACATCCGCGCCGGCCGCTGGTGGTGGGAGAACCCCGAAAACAAGGAATGCGGCCTGCACGCCAAGATTCCAGCGCATGGCTAACCCAGCCAGCTGCCGTCCGGCCATTGCATCGCTTGTGTTGTTAATGCATAATGCGCGGCTTCGCGGAAAGGTGGATGAGTGGTTTAAGTCGCACGCCTGGAAAGCGTGTATAGGTTAATAGCCTATCGGGGGTTCGAATCCCCCCCTTTCCGCCACGGATACAGAGCGGGCCCCAGAAATGGGGCCCGCTTTTTTTGTACTAGTAGATTGCCGATGTACCATTCAAAACCCATTCAACGAGTAAACCAACTCCGGTTTGACATGGCCACCACCTATACTCGTACGCATGGTCTTACTCATCCTCTTCACCTCGCATTGCTATCAAAAAGGCGACCTCTTGGCGCCAGAAGATACTTACCGGGCCATTGAAGAGCACTTCGAGCAAATCGTGAGCGGACGTGGTGTGCGCACGGTAGGCGAAGAGCTGAACGAAGGGGCCTTGAGGTCAAATCAAACCGATCCGACATCGGACACTTTGAGCCGGTCGATCCTGAAATCGGTGGCTGATCGCCTGGGCATACCCCATCGGTTTTGCGAGCCGGAGCCGGTCGCTGGGATGCCCTGGGACGATCCTGACGATAATCGGTAGCGGGCATATCATCGATATATCTCCACAGCATTCTCGGCAATCTCCATCAACTGTGCCCCATTCAGCGGGATCATCTGTAAGTCGGCCAAGGAAAAGCGTCCGCCATTGGCCTCGAAATAGTCAAGCAAGCGTTTCGACTCCATCCACCAGTTGCACTTGTCCCGCCAAGCCGGTTGTATGCGGAATCTCAACGTTTGGATAACACCCGCATGCCATTTGAAATGGTGAATCTGCACCCAGCCACGCGCTGACGTATAACTCCCCCCGCTAAAGGGCCTATGGTGACCAACGTCGAGTTGAATATGGCCACGACAAAGTACAACTTTTCTAGTTTCCGCCTTGGCTAATAGGGCGGAAACGTTGCAACACAGCGGAAACTGAGCCCAAACGGACATTGCCGGATCAAATTGAGGCAGACTGTAGTCAGCTGCAATACGGTCGATGAACACGCCGCGTAGCAATTCAATACCTTTGCTTTCGCACTCAGTCGTGAGGGATTTCAGCCCACAGGGATAGACCTGGAATTCGTCGCTATCGCACCAGACCACCCAATCTTCGGCGGAAACGAACTGTGCATGCAGGCGTGCGTGTTGTTCCCGTAGTGCCCAGACATCGAAGGTTGCATTGAGCGAGAATGCGTGTTCGCACTCCAGCACCCGCAATTGCTCGGCAAAGCGTTCGAACGCTCGCTCGCGCATTAACCGGTTAACTGTTGGTTCCTGCTGTAAGCTGAAGAGGAAGCGATCTACGCCCAATGTCCGATAATGCTGTACTAGCTGGGGCAGCCATTGAATGCGTGTCGGTTCGAGGGTGCAGATCAAGTAGATCATCCTGGCTATGCCCTCCTCTACGAGATGCTGCAGGCGGTCATCGTAGTGCGCATGCAGGGCTCGAAGATGCAACTCTTGAGACACGATCTATTTATAGCCTTCCTGGTGAAACCCGCATGAAATAGCGTGCGACAGATAGAATCCCGCCGTAGGGAGTGCGAGGCAAGCTAACGCTTCCACCATGAATTGCATACGCAGGAGAGGACCGTCTGCGGCGTTCAGCTTGCTAGCGACAGTTCTGTATTGATTGCGGATTTGATTTACGCAAGTGTGCTACTTCGACACAACACACGCCTTGCCGTTGCCTTTGGCGATGTACAGCATCTTGTCAGTTTGGCTCAGTGCTTCCTCGGCGTTCTCAGGCGGAGTGTCGAACGTGATGCATCCAATGCTGACAGTTGTCTCAAATCCCCTCTGGATACTATGTGCCCGGATGGTGTCAGACAGCTTCGCACAAATGCGCGAACTGTCTTCGCGATTGGACTCCACAAGCATGAGTGCAAATTCGTCACCCCCCAGCCGACATGCCACGTCGGTACGACGAATCGTACTGCAGATGTCATCTGCGACCATCTTCAACAGTGCGTCCCCCGCCTTATGGCCCATTGTGTCATTGATTCTTTTGAAATCATCAACATCAATCATCACGATTGAAAACATGCCCCTGTGACGGGAGAGCCTGCCGATTTCCCGCTCGATCGAGTCCATCAAGACGCGTCGATTCGCGATGCCCGTGAGCGCATCGGTCATCGCCAAGTTCACGGTCTGGGAGTAATAGCGACGAATCTGGCGAGCCAATGCCACTGTTAACAAACTAGTCATCGCAGTGTTCGCCAGTGCGATAAACCAATACAGCTGGCTGGCATAGACGAAACCTTCAATTTCGCTCACAAACTGCCGACAGACAACGATAGAAACAGCGAATAGCATAGCTTCCAGGGTGCTTGGAAGCTGAAGTGCGGCGACAGCAAGCGGGAAGAAATATAGCGTCTCGACCTGAATCTGGACGTTGGTGGCCAGGTCCAGGGCGAGTATGACTGCGATCGATGTAAGAACAAAAAGACGCGCTCGCGAAGCAGCCACCTTCCCTGGTTCCACAAGGTTGGATAAGTACCGAAATACCAGCATTTTCGTCGACCACGGTTCAAGAGTAAGCTTCTATATCGTAGCTGTGCGGACAGAGTTTGCCCAACGATGTGGTCAAGCCAGGTAGGTGCTGACATTGCGCCTTCACGGAGAAACAATGACGGTATCGCCTCCAAATCGCTGCCCGATATGCCGCTGCTAAAGAAAACAGCAAGCAGACAAAGCGTCGGAGAAACAATCTTGTACATTGGTTCTCGCGCAAACTATCCACACAATCTGTGGATCATCTAACTACTATAGTTTGGACGTCTGTACAAAGAGCAATGGTAATGTCGATCCTCGAATCAAGAGAGATGCAGGTGGCACGACTGGTTGCGATGCTGAAAGTAGCGGTACGCGACAGAGACCAGCCTGCGGTACTGACCATAGTGCGCGAATTTGAACGTCTTGCCGACGAGGAGCTGCGTTATCTGCACCAACAATCGTCAATCGATGCGTTAGAGCATAATCCTGCAAGTGATGTCTAGCGTGAAAGGCGCTGAAGCTGACGCATTTCTGTCTTGAGGTGGATCAAAGCGGTTCAATGGTTGCCGACGACAGCTTAGGGTCGAAAGTGGAGAGTCAATTCAGGTCATGCGGCACCAATTTACCGGCGGAAAGCCGTCACCAGCATGACAGTCAACAACTACCTGCGCCGGCAGAAGATACGGTTCATGCTTCACACAGCCGACGGCGAGTGAGACGGACGAAAAATAGCGTGAAGTTAAGGGCATTGACTAACAAGGTACGATTGTTACAACCCCTGGCGACTGAATTGAACTTGCCGTGCCTTGGCCCGCAGCGCCTTGCCCGATAAGGTTATCGGAGAAAAGCCCTGACAACGCAGGGCTGTGCTTTTCATCCATGAGTCAATCTATACCGCAAAGCGCGGCGCATCAAACCAGGGCATACAGGTACCGGTATTCCCACGGCGTGATCTGGCGTCTGAATTCCGCCAGCTCATACGACTTGAGATCGCAATACGTCTTTACGAAACCAGGCCCCAATATCTCTGCCAGTTCAGCACAGGCTGCCAAACGGTCGATCGCTTCTTCCATCGTGCGCGGGAAGGCATACGGACGCCCATAGGCACTACCGGCCAGCGCTTCGGTTGGGCGGATTTCCTGCTGCATGCCAAGCAGCCCACATGCGAGCGTCACCGCAATAGCGAGATAGGGATTGGCGTCGACGCCGGGTAACCTGTTCTCTACGCGGCGCGCTTCCGGCCCACTGGGCGGCACACGCAGACCACAGGTACGATTGTCGTAGCCCCACTCCACATTGATCGGCGCTGCCGTGAAGGGCGCCAGCCGGCGTAGGGAATTGACGTAGGGTGCCAGCAGCAATACCGCTTCTGGCAGGTAGCGCTGTAAGCCGCCTATGTAATGCGCAAAGCGCGGCGCCGCTTTGCCGTCGGGTAACGAGAACGCGTTACAGCCATCTGCATAGACCAGACTTTGATGAATATGCATCGCGCTGCCTGCTTCATCGGCATGCGGTTTGGCCATGAAAGTACATTCCAGACCGTGCCGACGGGCTGCCGCTTTGGCCAGGCGCTTGAACAGAAAGGTTTGGTCAGCCAAGGCAAGCGCCTCGCCATGGATCAGATTGAATTCAACCTGACCGTTGCCCACTTCCTGCAATAAGGTGTCGGCACTGATATTGAGCTGCATGCAGTAGGTTCGGATGTCGTTCAACACCGGCTCTAGCCGCTCAAGACTCTCGATGGAATACGGCTGGCGCACGGCATCGTGCCCGCCGTCCGTCCAGGTGGACTTTCGAGGCGTGGCCGACTCGTCGGCGCGAGCAGCAAGCAGGTAGAACTCCAATTCCGGCGCGACCTGCGGTGTGAGGCCCAGCTCGGCATAGCGGGCCAACACGCGCTTGAGTACATTGCGCGGCGCAATTTCGACCGGGCTGCCATCTTCATGCGCGCAATCGTGTATCAACACGGCGGTGGGCTCTTCAGCCCAAGGCACCTGCCGCATCGATAGTAGATCGGGGACCAATTTCATATCCGGGTCGATCTGCGGTACCAGATCTTGCAGGCATTCTCCAGTCACGGTCTGCACCACACCGACCATGGGGAAACGCAGGTCTTGGGTACGCAGCAAAGTCTCGGTCGGCAGCACCTTACCCCGCGCATTGCCACTCATATCGGTGAACAGGCATTCCACCCGGCGAATATTGCAGGCATCCAGCCACAAGGCTATGTCGTTCATGTTCTTCTCCATCAGACATACAGGATCTCGCGCCCGGGGCTCATCAACTGAGCGGCGCAACAGGCGGAGATCAATGACGTGTAATCCACACGCGGCGAGGCGGCGCTGGCCACGCACCCGTGGTCAGCCTATTCGGTCTATCGACCGGCATCCGCCTTGAAAGTGATCAACAGCCGTATGGCGAAAAAACCCTGTGGCCGACGCAGGTGAAAGGCTGGATGAAGAAGCCAAGTGACAATGCAAGAACCCATACGGACAACCGTAGCCATGCCGCTCGATTCGGCAAGATGGGCTGCAGATGCAGCGTATACGGTTGACGTGGCATGGTCGCAGTGTTGAGGAAGGTTGGGCTGAGGTATGGCAGCGCCAATGGGGGGTCGGGTCTTCAATGTAGCATTTTGGGCGCCGCGTGGCGATGTCGGCCGGTGCAGGCGCTACGGCGCTGGGGTATTGGCTACATCGCCTGCTTCAGCCCCTGCCCTGCAAGCATCTCGCCCGGCTCAACTGGCGCATCGGCCCTTACCGGGCGCAGGTTAAAGCGCTTGACCATGTCGTCATGGCTGAGGCTGCCTCTCGGCAGCGTACAGCAGATAAACAAGCCACCTTTTCGCCCATGTTCCTGAAGGGCCATTGACTGAAACGAACGTTACATGTAACGTTCGTTTCATGAGCGAACGCAAATCACAGATCCTTGATGCCGCAATCGACTACATCGTCCAGCACGGTATGGCCGACCTCTCGCTACGCCCCTTGGCCGAGGCCATCGGCACCAGTGCCCGCCTGCTGATCTTTCATTTCAAGTCGAAGGATGGACTGATCGCCGCCGTGCTCGAAGAAATCCAGGCGCGGCTGCGGGTCTCGCTGATGGCCGTGCCGGCGGGCGTGCTGGGCCAGCCAGAAACCAGCCCAATGAAACAGTTCTGGCGATGGGCCATCACGCCCACCAACCTGCCCTACCTGCGCCTTTTGCATGAGGTAAACGCCATCGCCCTGCAGAACCCGGCGGCCTTTGGCCCGGCGCTGGCCACGGCCTCGCAAGGTTGGATCGAGCTGATCCAATCGCGCCTGCCCAGCGAGATTCGCAACCCGGTCACCGCCACGCTCTGCGTCGCCGTGTTCGATGGGCTGATGCTGGAACTCATGGCAACGGGCGACGCGCTGCGGGCCGAGCAATCCCTCGACCTTTTCATTGACATGTTGATGCACGAACGACAACGGAGAATGCAAGCATGAGCAAGCCACGCAGCCCCTATACCGTCATTGGCCTTTTGCTAACGCTGGGTCTCGGTAGCCTGCCCTACCCGGTTTGGGACAATGAGTACGCCGGGCCATTGCACATGGTCGGCAATGAGGCCATCTATTGGGCGTTGGTCGCGTTGGTCGTGCTCTACGTGCTGCGAATCGAAAAACGCCCCCTCGCATCGATCGGCATACGCCCGATGGCGGGGCGCGATTGGCCGATCGCCATCGGCTTCGCGGCCATCATGATCGTCGGAATCGGCACGATCCTGCTGGTCGTGCTACCTGCGATCGGCCTTGATGAGCACAAGCAGATCAATCACCTGCAGTCGGCGCCGGTTTGGTGGCTGGTCATCTCGGTGATTCGTGCCGGCGTATCGGAAGAAGTGCTGTTTCGCGGCTACCCGATCGAACGCTTACAGGCCTGGACCGGCAGCCGCACGGTCGCCGTGTTGATCCCACTCGTCATCTTTGCAGGCGCCCACGTCGGCCCCTGGGGCTGGGGGCACCTGCTGGTCGCAGGCTTCGGCGGCGCGGTGCTGACGTTGCAATACCTTTGGCGCCGCAATCTGCTGGCCAATATGCTGACGCATTGCATCGTCGATATGGTGGGCGTATTTGCTTAGCAGTTACCAACGACATTCAACGAAAAGCCGCCGCAGTACACTGCAGCGGCCTTTCACGCACACGCACTCACGCAAGCCCAAGCTGCTCTTCGCGTAGGCGTTTGATATCGCGTGCCGGCGGGGCACCGAAAAAGCGGCTGTATTCGCGATTGAACTGTGACTGACTTTCGTAGCCAACACGGTGCCCGGCCAGGCCTGCATCCACCGATTCGCTGAGCATGATGCGACGCGCTTCCTGCAGACGGAGCTGCTTTTGGAATTGCAGCGGGCTCATGGCTGTCACGGCCTTGAAGTGATTGTGCAGCGACGACACGCTCATATGCACTTCGCGCGCCAGGTCTTCCATATGCAATTGCTGGCTGTAATTCATCTGCAGCCAGCCGATGGCCTGGGTGATTCGCTGCCCATGGCTATCGGTCACCGCCATCTGCGCCAGCTTCCAGCCGTCCGGCGCGCGAAGCAGCCGATAAAGAATTTCGCGCAGGCACAGCGGTGCCAGGGTGGCGATGTCATTCGGCGTATCGAGCAAGTTGATTAGCCGGAGCGTTGCGTCCAGCAAGGTGGTCGAAACCTCGCCGGTAAACACGCCGCGCTGCATTTTGCGTGTCTCGGGGGTGTCGAGCCCATTGAGCTCCAGCACCAAGGCGGCGATATCTTTCGCGTCGAAATCGATCTTCAGCCCCAGATAAGGCACTTCGGGCGACGCGTCGATCACCTGGCCCGAGATCGGTAGATTCTGCGAGATCACGAAGTAGTGATTGGTGTCATAGATATACACCTCGTCACTCAAGAGCATGCGCTTGCAGCCCTGCGCCAAGAGGCAGAACGCCGGCCGGTGAATGCCGCACGACGGCAGCTGGCTGCGCGTTGCCCGCACGATGGTCAGCTTGGGGATCGCCGTCGCATACACACCATCGACACCGCCTGTGTGGCGCTCGATCTGGTTGGCGAGATCCGCACGCATGACGGTGATCTGCATTTGCTCAGCAGACCGATCACCGGGGTCCGCACGTTTGAATGAGGTCAACATGGCCACCACCATAGCGCGCAATTTTTGCGCTGTCGCGCGTCGCAATCGCGCTTTGAAGGATCGTGCAAACAATCGAGAGAATCACGCAAGCACCAAGCCACTGCTTGCTTGGGCAACTCTCGGCAGATTTTGCTGCATTGCAGAATCAGGCAAAAATTCGCGAGGATCGATGTAACGACGAACACTGCCAATTCGTAGACTAACGGCACGTAATTCAGTTCATCGGCCGTTCAGGCCCAACATTTGGGAGACGCATATGCAGCAGATTCCATTTCACCACATAGACGTGTCGACATCCGGCTTATTTGCCGACCGCTGTCGTTGACGCCCTAAGGATTCGGTAGGTGCGGCAGTGAGTCGTACGCATCCACTGCAGCACTGACCTTACCACGCCGACCTGACACATATTCGATCTGATCGCCTTCGCACGGCCACCTATGGCTGGGCGCGGCCCCCTATTGCCCAAGTATTGCTAAAAAAGGTGCTACCCATGAAATCGCCGAATACGCATGACCTGCCCCGCCTGCGCAAGACAGGCCTCACTGTCGGACTCACCGCGGTTGCCGTCGCGGTTGCAGCCCTGCTGATCAACCATCGCGTCTCGGCCGAGCCGCCGGCCGCCATGGCGCCTGCCGCCATCCCGGTCTCGGTATCGGTCGTCGCGACGCAAAACGTCTCGGTCTGGGATGAATTTTCTGGCCGACTTGAAGCGGTCGAGCATGTCGAGCTACGGCCGCGCGTCTCGGGCGTCGTGCAATCGGTGCATTTCCACGAAGGCGCCTTGGTCAAACAAGGCGACCTGCTGATCGGCCTCGACCCTGCGCCATACGCAGCAGAAGTCGACCGTGCAGCCGCTCAGGTCGCCGCCGCCCAAGCCCGTTTGCAACAGGCGCAGACCGAACAAGCCCGCGCCAAGCGTTTGCTGGCCGACCAGGCCATCGCCCAGCGCGAGTTCGACGAGCGCAGCAATGGCTTGCGCGAAGCTGAAGCCAACCTGCAAGCCGCCCAAGCGGCGCTGCAATCCGCCAAGCTGAACCTGGACTACACGCAGGTACGGGCACCTATTTCCGGCCGCGTGGGCAAACTGGAAATCACCATTGGCAATCAGGTAGCCGCAGGCCCATCGGCGCCCATCCTGAACACCATCATGTCGGTAAACCCCATCTACGCGAGCTTCGATGGCGACGAAGCCGTTGTCGCCAAGGCGCTGAACGAGCGTACCCAGATTGACAAGATCCCCGTGCAAATGGCGACGATGAATCAGACCGGTGCGCCGCTTGATGGTCATCTGCAATTGATCGACAACCAGATCAATCCGCGCAGCGGAACCGTGCGCCTGCGCGCCGTATTCGACAACAAGGAAGGCGGCCTGTTGCCTGGCCAGTTCGCCCGCATCCGTATGGGTTCGCCGCAGAAGACGGCCGCTTTGCTGGTGACGGAACGCGCGGTCGGAACAGACCAGGGCAAGCGCTTCGTCATGGTGGTCGGGGCCGACAACAAGGCGCAGTACCGCGAGGTGGAGCTGGGCGCGGCGGTGGATGGCCTGCGCATCGTGAAATCGGGCCTCAAGTCGGGCGAGCGCATCGTCGTAAATGGCCTGCAACGCGTCACACCGGGGGCGCTGGTTGCGCCCAGCGACGTTGCCATGAACAGCAAGCCCGAGCTGCAGGCCAAAGCCGCCGCTTCGGCCAATAGCTGATCGCCTTTAAGGAAAATCTGTCATGAATTTATCGAAATTCTTTATCGACCGGCCCATCTTCGCGGGGGTGATCTCCGCGATGATGGTGCTGGCAGGGCTGATCGCCCTATTCGGGCTGCCGATTTCCGAATACCCGGAAGTCGTGCCGCCGCAAGTGGTCGTGCGCGCCAACTACCCCGGCGCCAACCCCAAGGTCATCGCCGAGACGGTTGCCACGCCGCTTGAGGAATCGATCAACGGTGTTGAAGGCATGCTCTATATGGGCAGCCAAGCCACGACCGATGGTCTGATGACGCTGACGGTGACCTTCAAGCTCGGCACCGACCCGGACAAAGCACAGCAACTCGTGCAGAACCGTGTCGCGCAAGCCGAACCGCGCCTGCCGCAAGAAGTGCAGCGCCTTGGCGTGACGACCATCAAGAGCTCGCCCGACCTGACGATGGTCGTGCACCTGCTGTCGCGCAACGGCCGCTATGACATGACCTACCTGCGCAACTATGCAGTGCTCAACGTCAAGGATCATCTGGCGCGCCTGCAGGGCGTGGGAGACGTCCAGCTCTTTGGCTCGGGTGACTACTCGATGCGCGTCTGGCTCGACCCGCAAAAGGTCGCGCAACATAACCTGTCGGCCGATGATGTGGTCGCGGCGATCCGTGCTCAGAACATCCAGGCGGCTGCAGGGGTGATCGGCGGCTCGCCAGGCTTGTCCGGCATTGACCTGCAGCTGTCGATCAATGCACAAGGTCGGCTGCAGAACGAAGAAGAGTTCGGCGAGATCATCGTCAAGACCGAGGCGGATGGCGCTGTCGTGCACCTGCGCGACCTGGGCCGCATCGAACTCGGCGCGTCGGATTACTCGCTACGCTCCTTGCTTGATAACAAGGATGCGGTTGCGATCCCGATCTTCGCCGCGCCGGGCTCCAACGCCATCCAGATCTCCGACCAGGTGCGCGCCACCATGGCCGAGATCAAGCAGCGCATGCCCGAAGGCCTCGACTACGAGATCGTCTACGACCCCACGCAGTTCGTGCGCGCCTCCATCGAGTCGGTCGTGCATACGCTGCTTGAAGCCGTTGCGCTGGTGGTCATTGTGGTGATCCTCTTCCTGCAGACTTGGCGTGCATCGGTGATCCCGCTGCTGGCCGTGCCCGTGTCGGTGATCGGTACCTTTGCCGTAATGCACCTGTTTGGCTTCTCCATCAACGCGCTGAGCCTGTTTGGTCTCGTGTTGGCGATCGGTATCGTGGTGGATGACGCCATCGTGGTGGTGGAGAACGTCGAGCGGAATATTGAAGCCGGCCTTACACCGCGCGAGGCGACTTATCGCGCCATGCGCGAGGTGTCCGGCCCCATCATCGCCATTGCGCTGGTGCTGATTGCGGTGTTTGTGCCGCTGGCCTTCATTACCGGCCTCACCGGTCAGTTCTACCGCCAGTTTGCGCTCACCATCGCCATCTCGACCGTTATCTCGGCCGTGAATTCGCTGACCTTGTCGCCCGCGCTGGCTTCGATGCTGCTGCGCAGCCACAGCGCACCGCAAGATGCGCTGACGCGTGGCATGGATAAGCTATTCGGCCGCTTCTTCGCTGCATTCAACCATGTGTTCAAGCGCGGTTCCGAGTCCTACGGCACGGGGGTGCAGGCCGCTATCCGCCACAAGACGCCTGCGCTGGTGCTGTATGCAGCGTTGATTCTGCTAACCTTCGGCCTCTTCAAGGCCGTCCCCGGCGGCTTTGTCCCGGCACAGGACAAGGAATACCTGATCGGCTTCGCTCAGCTGCCCGATGGCGCGAGCCTCGACCGGACTGAAGACGTGATCCGCCGCATGACGGACATCACGCTCAAGACGCCGGGCGTGGAGCACGCCGTGGCCTTCCCCGGCCTCTCGATCAACGGCTTCACCAACAGCTCCAATTCCGGCATCGTCTTCGCTACGCTCAAGCCCTTTGAGCAGCGGCGCGGCAAGGGCCTGTCGGCTGGTGAGATCGCCGGCAATCTGAATGCGCAGTATGGGCAGATCCAGGATGCCTTCATCGTCATGTTCCCACCGCCGCCGGTACAGGGCCTGGGCACGACAGGTGGCTTCAAGCTACAGCTGGAAGACCGTGCTGGCCTCGGCTATGAGGCGCTCGATGAAGCCACCAAGGCTTTCATGGCCAAGGCGGCGAAGACACCTGAGCTGACCGGCCTCTTCACCAGCTACAAGGTCAACGTACCGCAGCTCTATGCAGGGCTCGACCGCACCAAGGCCCAGCAACTGGGCGTCTCGGTGACGGATGTGTTCGACACCATGCAGATCTACCTGGGTAGCCTCTACGTCAACGACTTCAACAAGTTTGGCCGCACCTACTCGGTACGCGTGCAGGCCGATGCACCGTTCCGCGCGCATCAAGAGGACGTAGGCCAACTGAAGGTCCGTTCGGCCAGTGGTGAGATGGTGCCGCTGTCTGCGCTGATGAAGGTCGGCAACTCAGTGGGGCCAGAACGCGCCATGCGCTACAACGGCTTCCTCTCGGCCGACATCAATGGCGGCCCGGCGCCGGGTTATAGCTCGGGCCAGGCGCAAGACGCCATCAAGCGCATTGCGGCTGAAACGCTGCCCAAGGGTATCGGCTATGAATGGACGGAGCTGACCTACCAGGAAATCCTCGCCGGCAATTCCGCGGTCTGGATCTTCCCGCTCGCCATTCTGCTGGTATTCATGGTGTTGGCTGCCCAGTACGAGAGCCTGACGCTGCCGCTCGCGATCTTGTTGATCGTACCGATGGCGCTGCTGGCAGCGATGACTGGCGTATGGCTCACACGGGGTGACAACAATGTGTTCACGCAGATCGGGCTGATGGTGCTGGTCGGGCTATCGGCCAAGAACGCCATCTTGATCGTGGAATTCGCACGAGAGCTGGAGTTTGCCGGGCGCTCGCCACTCGAAGCCGCCATCGAAGCTGCACGCCTACGCCTGCGCCCCATCCTGATGACCTCGGTCGCATTCATCATGGGTGTGCTGCCACTGGTCATCTCCAAGGGCGCTGGCTCGGAAATGCGCTCGGCGATGGGCATTGCGGTGTTCTCGGGCATGATCGGCGTAACCGCTTTCGGCCTTTTCCTGACGCCCGTGTTCTACGTACTGCTGCGCCGCCTGGCGGGCAACCGTGCGCTCAAACACCACGGCGAGGAAGCCCACGACCTGGAAGCCTTTGCCGGTACCGAACAGATGCACGCCCAGTTGCATGGTGGCGCCTTACCTGCTGCCCCCATGGCGCCTGTGCGCGATGTTGAATGATTGAGAGGAGCCGTATCATGACTGATCCAAAACGTATCCTCCTGCCCCTGGTCGCGGCGCTCGTATTGGCCGGCTGTGCTAGCGTCGACGTTGCGCGGGACCACCCCTTGCCAGAAGCTCCGTCAGCCTTCCGCCAAGGTTCGGCCACCGCTGAGTCCGAAAAGCTGCGCAGCGATTGGTGGCAGATCTTTGCCGACACGCAGCTCAACCAGTTGGTCGACGAGGCCATGACCAACAGCACCACCATCCAGGCTGCGGCTGCCCGCCTCACCCAGGCGCGCGCTGCCAGTGGCTTGACCGACGCGCAA
>Ga0213872_10001346_pt1 | contig 16228 bp, 15 predicted proteins | sample VelepicomBERX_R2_FD_160071 | JGI IMG/M metagenome (GOLD analysis project Ga0213872, IMG submission 160071) | Rhizosphere microbial communities from Vellozia epidendroides in rupestrian grasslands, the National Park of Serra do Cipo, Brazil - RX_R2 | ecosystem: Host-associated > Plants > Roots >...
TCACTACTAGAAACAGTCGTATCGTCATGGAACTCCAGAATGTGCGTGAGTGACGGTGGAACCGATGCCACGGGCAAAACACTTGCGGGAGTATATCGAGGATTTGTGTGTAGGAACGCGATGACGCCGGCATCTGGATCGTTGATTTTAAAAAGAAATTCAACTTTCTTCTTGCGCTTGCACATCGCCCTGACGCAATAGCACCTGAATTTCCCTCGGGTGATGCGATAACTCCTGAATTGGTACTCTCTGCGATTGGGGGGCGCACTACGGACTAGTCAAGTGTAAGCCGACGTGCACTTCCAGAAGGCGGGTCACCGAGGCCCTCCCGGTGTCACCCGCTCCCCCAATTGACTTAGATATAATGCCGGTCGATTGGAAAATTCTCTACTCACGCTTCTTAGTCAATAAGTATTGATGAATTCCATATTCCTTCCTCAACACCATGCCGACTCGCTTAATCCAACGAATTTGAGTGTCTTGTGAGGCAGAATCTACTTGTGCCCAGATCGATTCCGGCAGCTTTCGTTTAAGGTCTTCTACTACAACCGAGACAGGCTGAACTTCGCTAGCAGAGGCACGGCTAATTCTACTTACTTGCGTTGCAAGAAAGTCAGAGAGGTTGATGGACGAACCCTCAAGGACGAATGGAGAATGAAAGGCAATGTCATTCGCATGAATTGAATATGAATAATGATGCTCATGCGTTTCCACCTTGCCATGAGGAACTATGCATACATGGGCCTGCAAGAATGGCATGTTCATGAACATCGCTGCAGTTACCTGTGCTTTAATTGCCAGGTCTTGGCGGCTCAAGCGCCAAAATGGCCCGTCATAGAGAAAAGCCCAGTGAGCTTTGTCTCTCAGCAGCTGCCAATATTCATCTTTCTTATAAGTAGTCGGTGCAACATACATTGCATAACTTGCGTTATTTTCGTCATGCATTGCGAAAAGTAAATTATGCTGAAGCTCATCTGGCACAATTGCATTTTTCGCCGGACGCCTCAGCGGGAAGCACAAAGAATAGGGCTCTTCACATAGACCATTGTCTTTCCTGAATTTCCTAATAGCATTTAAACCATCGTCTTCTTTTCCTTTGCCAATTGGAACTTTATCTGTGCTAAGAAGCCCAATTGGCGCCTTTGCCTGTATATAGTATCGCGCAACAACACCTTGATACTCGTGATCCGCGCCTGTATTCGCCTCAATGGACGGTTCGAGATCAAAATGAGTTTCAAGCCCTGCCTCAAGGAGACCAAAATAATGCCCGAGTTTTATACCAATCTGATCTTCATTGAGATCAAAAGGAAATTTGAACTTATCTCTGCGCAATGTGCGTTTGGCACTCTTGGAATTTGTTGACATTACTTCTCCATACAGGTTGATTGGCTTTCGACAACATGAATTAGCAGCTCTTCACCAGCCGAACAGATGCACGTCATTGCGGTAATGAAGGGCTCTATCCTTCCACACTATCTACCAAGTTGATCATCTCATCCAAAATACGGAAAACCTCGGGCAGAGTTTCGGCATACGACTTTGCATAGCTCAGCGTGATCACTTGCTTATCCATAGCTGGGAGATTCAATGCCTTGATTCGGTCACCGGACTCCCGCCAGTACTTCTTCAGCTCTGAGCGATCCAGAGCCTCTACCAGGCCTGTGTCATCTGGCACATAACGTTGATTACCGCTACCTAATCCGAACTTACCGCTCAGATTGCGCAAGCAGAAGTCAGCAAACAATAGGGCGTTGTTCTCGCTCCTTGATAGGTTGAAGCACACATCGAAGACATACTTATTCATTGCGACGCTTATCCCGCCCAAATCATCCTTTCCAGTTTCGTCGTAGAAACCACAACCCACGCCAGATGAATTAGCGTTTGCGCGATTGGCGAGCTGATAGAGAACGAAGCTCTTCACCACGGAGCGAGCAGCCAATAGGTCATTGCTTAGCGAGCGATTCTCGTCATGCAACTGCGCATAGCTCTCTTTGAACCATTCCTCTAAATCACCAAAAAATTCGTGATCTTCTGCACTATCGACTTCGGCAAGAAAATTTCGCTGCGTTTCGATATAGGTCTGTCGAAACAATGCGAATACGCGCTGGGATAGGCCTCTCATACCATGTAACGCCAGTGAGGACACCAGACCGGTTGTTGGAGCGCTTGGATCGTCATGAAGAATTAAGCCGGCATGGACGTTGAACACCTGCCCGCCACGGTCAGCCGAACACTGCAATCGAAATAACATCAGGTCATGCCACCCAAGAACGCCTCTGTCTACCGACGCCAATCGGTTGATGAGCCCTTTTCCTCCGTACTTTCCCTCCCCAAAGATTCGCTGAGCCACTTCGATTTTGTCTTGAGGAGTAGCCAAATATCGTCCCCTCTCAACGGGACCGGCACCTGCTCGATTCAAGAGTCGGATAATCGTATAGATGGACCCCGGCCGCAAACCTCGCTCACTGTTAACTGACGAGTATCGTGGGAGATAATCTACGAGCGTATCGATGGCCTGATCTACAAACTGCGACGATATTTGATAGGAACGTGCTACTAGTACTCGCCAGAACTCGTCGTGGGTCTGCTCGCCATTAGCAAGTAGAAAATCTGATTCCGCCAAGATGGAAGCGATCGGCGTCGCATTCGCCACTCGATCAACCGCGTCCATGTACAGCTTGAAGGTCTCACGACGCGCTGGCGTAGCGAATCGGACAATCAATTTCAGATATTTTTCAAGATTCCGACAGGAAGGCTCATTGAAGCAAGCACGTGAACGGTAATCTGCCTCATCCAGTTCATCGGGCTTTGCAAGCCCAAGCTTACCGATATCAAAGAGTTGGGCCAAAAGAAACTGAGCAGGCTCTTCTTGATTTTTCAGTAATTCTTGGAAAGCATCATGATTTGCCCAAGTGGTACGTTGTTCGCCGAAATTCCGCTTTGCTGAGAATGCACCGGACCGGTTTTCAGTTTCCTCTGCATAGATTCGGCGAAACAACCCTGGATAGTTTAAATGCAAAAGCATTAGGTTTATGAGGTCTCTTCGATTGAAATCGGTAGCGCCCAGGTCAATTAAGTCAAGCCGAACGAGCAGTGCGGCATTCACGAAACGCTTAAGTTTGCGCAAGTCCCCAATGAGGGGAAGGTATCGATGTGCGCTGTCGCCGTCGAAGATGTCCGCTAGCTCGCTTAAGACTGACGAGAGTTTGAGCATCGCGTCCGAAGGAATTGTCAGGAACTTGCGCTCGTTCTGCCTCCAATCTGCTCGGAGGAATTCCTGTAATTTGGCAGTGTCGACAAATAAGCTGAGCTTTACGGTCACGAACTTTTCCAAGAATTCCCGAGCCTTGTTGCTTTCATCCTTACCATTCACAAGATTTTCGGTGTCGTAAACCAGAACGTACGTTGCTTGCGATAGCTTGAACGTACGCTGGATAGTAAACAGCACGTTGTTGACCATCTTGGCTTCGAGTCGGTCCAGATCATCGACAACGACGATGACGCGCCGACGGATGCGCTTCAACACATCGTCGATGTCTTCCAGCAGTTCATCGATAGTTTCGCTCGAAGGCTCTAGCGAGAGCTTGAAGCCAAACAACGAGAAGTCCATCTTGCCCTTGAGCATTCTTGAGTAGCGTGAGGCGGCGGGGCTGAACTCAGGGATAAATACTTGCCTCTGGATCGTGGAAGAAAGGTCCCGTATGAACCGTTCCGCCAAGTCAGGGTCGGCCGCATACCTAAGCGGCTCAAAGCGAAAAACGATCACCCTGTCATGCCCCGTTTCTACCCAATGTTGCTGAGCGAGATTGATGAAACTCGTCTTGCCTGCCCCCCATGGCCCGTCGACGCCAAACATGAGACCAGGGTGCGCCTCGCTTGCCAGCACATTTTCCGCAAATGATTTAGCGTGCTCCGTACTCGCCAGCATGTCGCTATCTTGCGTCTCGATTTCATCGTCCGCGAGAAAACGGAACTGGGCGTCGGGCAGCTTCCGTCGAGGCCACCACGTTCGCACGATGGGCGACAGTAAGAGCAGGAGCAGTGCAGCTAAGAGCGTCGGCGACCATTGCGGGTTCGCACCGCTGACAGCTTTGTGAATCTTCTCCAGCCACGGTACGGCCAAGTTATTTGACCAAATGCCGAGGATCAGCGCGAAGAGCAGATCAAAGCGATAGCTGGATATGAGCCGATACGTGCTCAGGTGCCCTTGTCGCAGGACTATATAGGTAAGGCATATCAGAAGCATTGCGGCAGCTACTGCGGCGTACATAAGCAAGCCCATGCACGCCACCTGTGGAGCGAGCTTTTCCCCTAGGGAGTAGGCGATGCGGAACGCTTCCGCTAAGACGAATCCGACAGCAAAAGCTCTGGCAAATACCAACAGCTCCGGCATCTTGATAGCCGAGCGCTCGTTTTGCATATTCTCCCCACTCCCGTGCGTTGGCGCTGCGTACGCGATGTTTCGTTTTCGTTGACATCACCGACCTAGAACGAGGCTAGCGACACATTAACTTTTGGATTTGAGGTGCAGGCGCTGAAGGCTGTTGACCACTATGCCGGTCGCGACCGACCGGAGCGTGGCGCCCCCTGGGCATCAGAAAGTAGCGCGCACGCTAAAGCCAGCACAAGAGCGGTCAGTCTGCATACACTCAGCGACTTCCCACGAGTCTGCTGGTGAGTCGGCTTATTTCGTCTATGAGCGGGTGCACTTTGTTGAAGGCGTCCATCGCGGCCATTGTTTCCTTGCGGCGCTCCAACGCCAGGTGGCGGGGCCGCAAATGCCCCCGCGCCGCTTCCTCCCCGTACTTCTCGACGCGGGCCTCATAGCTAATCCCCGGATCTACATCGGGCTCGGCCGCGACGAGCGCATCATATGCAGATTTATCTGCATGCGTGAGCGCCGCGCGTTCGCGCAGCAATTCACGCACCTCCTGCGCCTCATACATGGTTTTCAGCAACGCCGTCACTGCCAGCGTTTGCAGCGGCGCATCAAGCGACTTCAACTGGCTATTCAACATCGTAATCTGCTCAGTGGTCTTGTCAGACATTCTAGTTCTCCCCTCTCAGGTGTTGATTGGTTCTCTTTCGCTCGCCGCCGAACGCCCTTGCGATCCTTGCCTTCCTAATCGCGACGTCTGCATGTACGCCGTTGGAGTGTAACGGCCTGCTCTCACGAAAGCGATGGCATGTACTCGCGATCACCCTTATTGGCCGCTACGGCTGGTGTCGATAGTACTTTCTGTACGGTGGACGAACTTCTACCGGCGTGGCAAAGCGATAGCGTTTATGCCTAGGTGGGACTGACTGGGCGCGCGCCTCGTTTCCTGCAGAGTGCTCGACCGGTAGTAGTGCTGCCGCGAGCCCATTCAGGCATTGGCGAGGAAGATGCCTTCCTCGCCAGCGCGGCAAGGGCCTCAGCTCAGTGGGAATCGGCGCTTGATATTCCCCCTGGTGCCTTGAGGAATCGGCGCTTACGCTCTCGATACTTCGATACAGCGTCCGCAAGCCATAATGGCACTGTCGGGTCATTAGCGAAATACACGCCGGTGTATGGTCCAGCCAGGTCGACAGTCGTGGTGAACCGGCGAGGCCAGTCTTCGAAGATCCGAGCTACCGCATCCAGGACGGTGACACGATCTGCTGCAGGCGAGTATTCGAATGACTGATATGTACGTCCCCCGCGTGCCAAGAGATATGGGGGTAGCAGCAGTTCATCCTCCGCAAAAGCACGGAACTCGTCGTTGGTACCGGAAGCGAGTAATAGCCGAAGGATGAGGCGTACACCAAGCAGGGCCGGTTGCATATGTGTTGCGGCCATTGCCGTCCAGCGCGTGGACACGTCAGGACTGAGAAGGCCCACTTGATATGAGAACCAAGGGCCATTTGCCAGACCCGCGAGTGGTGCGAGCTTGAGGCCACAGCTACAACATCGAGAACCCGGGATTCGTACCCCGGCGCGATCGAACTCCACGGTCAACAAGGTTTCGCAATGCCGACATCGATCCACGAGCGGGGTCCGGTGCGTCGGACAATAGGCGACGAACGCATAGCGCCACAAGAGCTTGAGATGCGGTTGATCGCTTTCGTCAATGCAGGCGGGGCACACTGCAGGGCTTCGATCCTTGGGATGGAACAAACCAGGCAGTAACCATGCAAGATCGACGTCCACCTCAGCGTCGTAATGGAGCTCATATGGGTAGGCGTACCGGGTTGCCATCTCGATCTGGCTTTCGGTAAGACCCATCATCGCAGCGATGCGGGGGAACTTCCGCCGATGAGGCCTATCGGGCTGACCGTAGCAGCCAGTGCCAAAGGTGTTTCGAGCAAATTCATCGAACGATACCCCGTTCTGGCTGGCCGCCCTTGCGAAGAGGCTGTCAAGCGACTCGCCTGGCAAGGGTTTCGGTCTGGCCAGCCAACGCCAAGCTTCTTGTTTGCTATGCGCCATGATTGTCTCCCTCCTTGGGATCTGCCGCGTATGGCTCGCCCGGCAGATTCAATCTGGTCCACGTAAACTCCTTGCTGAAGGGATCTCGCGGTGGTGGTGGTTCGTGCCATAAGGAGGCGCAGAACGCCTTGCTGAGCAAATCAAACGTTATCTTGGACGAAGCGTCGGCATAGCTGCAAAGCCTGACAAACAGGAATGACAGGGGACGCATGACGCCATCGGTGGCGTACCACAGTCGATGCAAGGTCTCCGGCATGAGCAAGAAGCTGTCATTAGCAAAGCCAAGTGGGAGCTGATGCTTCACCACGGCACAGAACATTTCGCGGCTGGCCTGCTCATCCCAGCGGAATGGGCGCAGTTCGATTTCCAGCGGCATGCGCGAGCGCAACTGCGAGTTATTGTCGAACAGGATGCGGGAGGACCGGGCACCGGCCATGACGACGGCGCCGGAATAATCATTGACCAATGCCTTGAATGTGTCGGCACAGTCAGAAATCCGCGTTGTCTTCCGCATGTGCTCGACAAAATGCTGCACTTCGTCGACCAGGATTAGCTTGGTCCCCGCGGATCGTAACCCGGCCCTTAGGCGATCACGCATCTGCGTTGCGGTGCCATACGCTGGCCGCGGATCTCCCAAAGCGGTAAGCAACTCGACGTACAACGACTTCTCGCTAGGATGCGAAGGTATCGACACATGCAGTACCGCTACCTTCGTGCCATCCTCGTGTTCGGCACGAGGATGTTGGGCGGCATACCGCTTTAACAAGTCAGATTTGCCGACGCCTGACACACCGACCAGGCGAAGTGCCTTTTGGTGTTCGGTATCGGCTGCGCGGAAGACCGAATCGATCGCCTGATAAGCTGCCAGATATTCGGCATGAAGTGCGGTTTTCCAGCTGGCGTTATTTGACATGATGGAGGTCCTGTTCTGGCGTAAATGCCTGTGCGGGTAGATCTGGAATCTCAACGGCGACATGCCGGGTACGCGTGGACGATTGGTCACCGGCCGGCCGAGGCGGGTGCGTCATGTCGCTGGAACTGCGCGAGCGGACGTGATCCATGCGTGCGACTGCGGCACGTTCAGATTTGCGCGACTTCTGAATCGCCGCATTTGCTTCCTCAACGATCGCCGCCGCCGTATCGCGCTGGGCTGGACGGCTGACGTCGAGCCCTTTCTGCTTTGCCGTAAGCTTGATCGTCCGCCAGCGATCGCGGCTGTACTCTGGTAGACAGCCCGGGTTCTGGTTGAAGGTGACTAGATAGGTGTCGTCCATCGGGTGGATCACGAAGATTCGATATGCCTCGCCCGCGTGTGAAACAAAGCGGACTCTCACCCCATCTGTACCGAGCGTTGCCACTAACTGCTCCAGTGCGGCGCTGTGGTAGTAGTCGCCCTCAAATTCGATGCCTTGCCGGGTGAGCGTGCGCGTTTCAATGCGACCGGCGCGCACGAGGAGATCGTCGACCGACTTGATCATCGGTATGTAGACGTCGGCGCTATCACGCCGCCACGCGTCGATCGGCGACATCCCAGTCGTCGAGCAAATTTCCTGGTGATAAACATCGGCAATCCAGCGACCGACTAGCTCGGTAAGTTCCTCTAGCGTTGGGGCATTGGGTGATTTCTGCGGTTTTCGCGGTACCTTGGAGTCACTGGCTCGCGGGACCGCACCCACCATTCGACGGATGAGCGAATCCTTGATGGTCCGGTGGTAGCGCTCCAAGGAACCCTTCCATTCGGCGGCATATACCGGCGCATAGGCGATGTTGCTACCGAGCCTGGTGCAGAATCGGGCGAACTCTTCGAACAGGAATTCGTTGCCATTGTCGCAAACGAGTAGAACGGGAACGCCGAAGCAAGGCCAATCGTTCGTCGCACGTGGGCACCACTGCTTGAAGTTGGTCTTCGGCAACACGGCCATGGTGAAACACTTCATGGCGACCTCGTGATCGTGCCGCGCGACATGCAGAGTGAACGCCAGGATGACCCGTGTTCGGCGACAGCGCATTGTGGTCATCCAGACCTCGCCGTGCAGTTTGCCGGTGACGGGGTCAAGCACGGACAGCTGCAGGCGCGTATGGTCGATCTCGACGACCATGAGTGCGTAAGCTGGATCCGCTACCGGAGTGGTGCCCTTGTGAGTACGCTCGGCGACGTCCTTTCCATGCTTCGCGCGGACCCGCGTAACTGCCTCGATCTCGCGGATACGGCGGTTCCATGTGGACACCGAGACTTTCGGTAGCTGCCGGTCTACCGGCACACAGGCATTGAATGCATCGATTTGTGCATTGACCTGTGCCACCCATTCCTTCCCGGTTCGCTTGACCAAGCATTGTCGATACAGGTCCAGCTGTTCATTGAGGAACTTCACGATCTCCGCTGGCAGCCGTGGTGTTCGGCGACTGAGACCACGGGGCGCCCCGACCGGCAGCAACGCTTCGATGGAACGTCCACCTCGACAATATTTCTTGTACCAGGCGAAGAATGTGGATTTGCCGGGTGGCTTGGGGTCAGCCTGCTCCCGTGCTGCGGTGGCCAGCAGCTGCTCCAATTGGCCTTTGGTGTCGAACACGACGGTGCCTTGTCGCTCGACTGCGGTCACGTATGCATAGGCGCGAGATGCGCGGCGCCGAGCCGCCGGCGACGCGTTCTCCCATCTGGCCGACAAGATGGCGGGCGTTGAAGGTTCAGGATGATAGGGAACGCCGTTTGAGCGAAGGTCGAAAATATGACCGGCGCGATATTCTTCAAAGAATTGCGTCAGTCGAAGTGTGCAGATATCACCCTTTTCGCTTTCGATAACGATGCGATCCTGGTCAATGACCTGGCGCGCTTGATATACGCTGGGGCCTCGACGGAATGACAGCCCTGGGGCGAGATAGCCAACGATGCTCATTGGTATTCCTCCTCAAGCGGGATGACGTATCGGAGGTCAGAAGCGTTGGTGATGGCCAGCTTGCTCAGGAGGTCACGGTAGTCCCCATAGGGGGCTGGACGGAGGAGCGCATCGCCGCCGAGTTCGTGGTGAAGATTGGCAAAGCAGCGACGCGTCGCAAGCGCATGGCCAATCTGAAAGCGCGTGAAGCCGCGAGATAGGGCGGTGTCGATCGTCAACGCACCGCCTTCATGCAACATGCCCACAAGCCGATCGGCGGCAGGCTCGAACTCCATTGCCCTACGCAGATGCCACAACCAAGCCAGGTTATTGCGCAGCGTCGACCCAAATACGTCAAGCTCGTCGATGATGACGAAACGCAATCCATAGGTGGCGAAGTAGTCGTGCAGCCGGTTACAGCGCGCGCCCCAGGCCACGTCCGCGCGCTTCCAGAACGGCTTGCATTCGACCACGCATGCTCCCAGACACGTTAGAACGACAGCATCGGGCGTATAGGTGAATACGCCGTCGTCATCCCGTACTTCGCAGGTGAACAGCTGCGTCCCCACGTCGAGCACATACGGGCTGAGTTCAGCGGCAATGCAGAAAGCAGTTTCGATGCCGCTCTCACCTGAAGGCGTCAACATGAAGCGTATCGACGCCACGAGAGTCCTCATCTGAAGCATGTTGGCACGAAGCGTCGGGCGCCGACGGCATGGCGGGAACCACTTCTGAATCTCTTTGATTGTTTCCATCTCAGTCTCCTTGCAGACGAGCGACCTCCTGCCGCTCGCCGGCATGCATGTTGAAATTGCATGGATTTCTGTTGCACGGGCAATACAAGTCCTGCGGCCCTCGAATAAGCGAGGGTCGTTGGCTTGACGTAGAGGGGAGCCTGCGAGAAACTGAGACTGCTAGGTTCCAGTTTCAAATGCAGTGCTCTTAACCGCTAGGCCCATTTGGGTTTTGGCGGTTTTGTGCTTTTAGGGTGTCCTTTCATGCAATGCAAATTACGCCGGCGGTCGCTCGCTCGGCGTAATTGCTAGTGGTCAAAATATTTTGGGATGGGTAAACCAGGAGCGCCAAGCGTACCGTCCCACGGACAGTATCAAGCGCTTTGTTCGGGTGCGTAAAGCTGACACGTACTGAGGGGCAATTGCCTGCGGGGAGCGCGCCTGCGTAGGCGCTATAGCAATCGCCGTTTTTGAATTTGGTGACTTACAATAAAATCAATTACTTATTGTGGTGCGTATTATATGTATATATATCATATAATACATATGCATACCACAATTTCGGGTATATACGTGGTCGGTTCAGGAAATACTAGGTATGGATATATGTTGTATTTTTGCCTGATCAGAATGATCTCGTCCAACGATACACGATCGTAAAGACGGCGCTGATGAAGAGCATGTATATCGCCGGACGATGTAGGCGATAGAAAAGTCTGTACAGCCATGAGAGCTTTGCGTATTCGCTAAGCAGTACATTCGGCTGAATGTGCGCAATGACTTCGTGGGTTTCGTTCTTAACCCGAAGGTCTTCCAATACGCTTTGGCTGAGTTTTTCGCCTGGATACAGTTCAATTAGGCAATCTTCGGCGTATCCAGGTTTCAGACCTCGAATGGTCGCGCTTATTTTCCGGTCGACGAGCTTTCGCCGGCGGCTCTTGAACACAACGACGTCAAACTGGTACGAGCGGGTCTCCTGTGATCGATTGGTCACTCGAATCGCGATCCCATCGAGGACCCAGCTATGGAAGACTGTGCCGCCACCGTATACCTGGCCCTCGCCTTTGCTGACAACATCGCTCTGGTAGCTTCCATACTGCTTGACGGGACGATAGCGCATGTGGGTATCGAAATCCGTGCCGACGTCGAGTGTTCTGGCGGGGAATGAGTCAAGCATGCGATGTCCAGGATGGTTGAACGGGGCAATTCGCCGCACCTACATACAAATGCATACTACTGTATGCGGACGTTGTATGTCCACGCAACGTATGGTCTCCCGACTACTGGAGGGCGTACTTGTTGGATGTCGAGAAGGCTTTTGGAGCGGTCCTGCGCAGGATGCGCAAGGAACGTGGGTGGACACAGGAGAACCTGGCCGCCCGCGCCGACATTGAACGTACGTTCGTCTCGTTTCTGGAACGTGGGCTGCGTCAGCCTACGCTGACCTCTATCCTTAAGATTGCCGAAGCGCTTGGCGTCTCAGCGGCCGACATCGTTGGTCAAGTTGAGGCAGAAATGAGCAAAGCGGGTAGGGGTGGTACGCACCGCTGAGGCTCGGCCCGGACGAGCCCGCCCATCTGGCAGCACACGAAGCCCTGTCGATTGCATCCTTACGTCACCGCCACGTCTCCAGGCTGCTGCATAGATGATATGTAGCCATTCAACCTCACCCGCTGTATCGTTAGAGCCAGTACTGGAGGCTTATCGGAACCTTCGTTGATGGGGCAATAGACATGGCACAGAAATGCCGCTTTGACTTTCAAATTGAAATACTTGAGTGCGATGAAACAAATCATACATTCAAGGCGAGCATAGTCCCCGATCCGCGTAGATACGAGCAAGTATCTGAGCATGGGGATAAGTACTTCCTCGACAAATATCTGAAAGTGTTAATCAGTGCAGCGGAAATGGCATCCCAAATGGAAGGATTGCCAATCTACCACCTGCAACCTTCCATTGACTCCACGTCGGAGTACGCCAATTCACGTCGTGCAGCGTTAGAAGTCGAAACGCAGACCGGCGAATACAGACCACCTAAAGAATTACCAACAAGGCATAGTGATTTTTCGTCGGACGACAATGGAAAAGATCTCTCTTTTCTATCAATTGATATTTGCGGATCAACAGCATATAAACTAAATGACTCAAGCGGCTTTGAGCGCGCGTATGATATTTTTATCCGAGAGCTTGGCACTATTGTTGGTCAGTTCAACGGTGCAATATTGAAAACGAAAGGCGATGGCTTTATTGCATATATTGACCACCCATCATTTACCAGTCAATGTGACGCTACTATTGACCTTGGCCTGTCTCTTCTATATCTTCTAAAGAACTCGGTAAACCCCGCGTTGGTCGACGCAGGGTTAGGCCCCATGGAAATCAGAATTGGAGCGGACTATGGGGCCGCTACGATTCGGCAGCTATCCATTCCGGCAACTGGATACAATGGTACGGAGGTTGCAAGCGATGCTCTCAATAGGTCAGTAAAAATCGAAGAGAGTTGTGAGCCTGGTCAATTTCGAATTGGGCGCGCGCTATATGAATTGATTCATGTAAAGTGGCTTGAACGCTCCAAGGAAGTCGCCTTCGACGGATCCGGAGTTGGCGATGATCAATATAAAGTTTATCTTGTTTCATAAACATTCTCATTCTTTGAACCCGAAGGACTCATATGAACTATGATGCTTTGGAGCAACGATACTGGGGCGACCAACAACGGCGAGTCTCTAGCCTCGTGCAAAAGATTCAAGCAAGGCCGTCATTGTCCAATGGGAGAGTCGTTCCGGAGGATGCTGATTTGTCAATCGGAGACGGACGCCGCCTGTCAATGGCCGTAATGTTTATCGACATATGTGGATTTTCGTCGAGGCCAATGGAAACGCTTACAGATCAAGAAAATACGCTACGTTGCCTTAATTTGTACTTCACTGAAATGATAAGAATAGCGGAAGACTATGGTGGAAATGTAGAAAAGAACACTGGTGACGGTCTATTGATTTACTTCAATGACGGTGAGGGCAATCCTGCCGAGGCAGGTTCCAAGCGTGCCGTTTCCTGTGCCTTAACAATGCTTGCAACAACCAAGCACGTAATAAATCCAGTGCTAGAGATATCCGGAATTAAAAGCATTGAGTTTAGAACATCAATCGACTATGGAAATGTAACGGTTGCGAAGATTGGGGCGCCGCGGCGTTTCAACGCGAATGTTGCAATTGGCGCAACCGCAAATTTTGCATCCAAGGCGTTGCGTTTCGCTGGGGCAGGGGAGATTGTAATTGGAGAGGCGGCAAGAAACCAGCTGCCACAATATTGGCAGGCGAATTGGACGGAGTTAATTGCTCTGCCATCGGGATGGATTCATGTCAACGATCAATCCCCGTACTGGCTGTACCGCTATATTGGTAGGTGGGTAAACCTCCTTTGAAAGGCAGAATATAAATGCAAGCGCAGAATCATCAGGACACTATAAACTCCAACCTTAAGGCCGACATTGCCTCGCCGTCCTCACTGGTCGCGGCAGCCGCACCCAGCGAACAGGCAGCGGGCATTGTGGCTGATGCGTCCAAGAATTCCTTTGATCAGAAGGATTTGGAGATTAGGCTTAAGTTCGGAGAAGAAACGCACCAATATGTTAGAGACTATATCAGGCAGGCAGACCAAAAGGCAGCATTCTTTTTTACAATTGCTGCTGCCGTATTGGCATACATTAACACGCAGGGATACACAAGTAAGTGGCTTGTAAATCCGACAACGTGGAATTTAACTCAGGCCTTATCTTTCTTGTCAGCAGTATGCTTGGCCATTTCAAGCATGTTTTGCATTACCACTGTCATGCCTCGTTTGGGAGGCACGAAGAGAGGGCTGATATTCTTTCACGCAATTCGAGAGTTCGACGCGCAATCTGATTACTCGTCTGAACTATTTCGTCGAAGTATCACCCAGCTGTGCGATGAGAAATACAAGCACATATACGAACTGTCAGGAGTGTGTCGTGACAAGTACAAGTCATTAGTTTTTGGTTTTCGATTTGGTATCTTAGGGCTGGCCCTGGCACTTTTACTATTATTCTTGAAGTGATAAACAGACCGGCATCGCAAATCGTCATCGGAGGTCAAGTGTAGCGGCCGGCCTGCAGCCAGGGCGTGACAAGTGTGGATCTTGGGTGACCGTTCCTGAGTTGGTAGGTAGTAGCTAGCCTGTCGTCATCGCACCGAGACGGGCAACCTAGCGCGGCAAGATGACGGAAAATCTCGGTGCTACCGCGTCGCCAGTTCCGAAGTTATCGCGTAGTTCAGACCTTATCGATTCCCAACATTGTGTCGCCAGTTGCCCCTACACATGCATAGCTTAAACTTCGCATAATGTTTATTATGTAAAGTTACGGATGATTGCAGGATCCACCTACGCAGCATGTTGCACATCCTCACGCCAGTGCAGACAGTAAGATCAACGGCCCAGGCCTGACCAACAACGCGGCCTACACTGGCTCGATATTGAACGCCTTCCAGAATATCGACGCGTGGATGGCCTGGCCGAACGGCAGGCAGACCTAATCGAACGACTGACACGCGAGCGCGACTGGTACAAGCGCCAATGTGAGCTTGAAACAAAGTATGGCTTAGATATGTCACCACTCATTCGGCACGTTCTCAGTCATCCATTGCCAGGCCTCAATGGGCAACCACCCATCGCCCGGTCCTTTCGCAGGCATTACCAACAGTCGATCTGACTGAAAAATCAAGGGCCGAAGCTTCGGGACAAAGTCAATTAACTGATCATATCGCAATACGATCCATGTATTCTGTATATAGTGACTCCATTTATATGACCGCATTAGCTCATCGAAGAATGGAGCATACTTCTCAATAGGCTGTCCCAAGTCATAGGTAACCAAATATGCAGCAGGGAATTGAAGGTCCTCCATCAAACTTTCCCTTCAATCTTATTGGTAGGTAAGCTCGGCAACTGCCCAGTAGGCGAACTTGGTGCTGCAATAGGCACGAGCGACTTCAAGACACTACCATCAATAGACTGGCCTTCTCTGCCGTAAAAACCCATAGCATCATATTGAACATGCGACTCTTCGCTAAATACAAGATTCCTTGGATATTTAATAACAAGCCAAACTACCGTAAAAAACACCGTAAGGAAAAGTAGGATTCCGAGACAAATGGCGGCTATCTTCCAATTATCAGAAAGGCCAAACGACATGCCAACACCAAACAGAAACGCTTCTACAATTAAAAGCGCAAGAACAAAGAATCCAAGCGGCGAGTGTACTGCCGTTATTATATGTGCTCGTGAAGAAAATCTCGAAGGCCTCGGGTGTTGTGAATCTTCAGCATCCTTCGGTTGTGATCGTATTTGCATACCCACTACCTCTCCAGGCGAGAACTCCAAAAGGCTAGTTCAGATACGGTTATTTTGCACAGCTTTCGTACTTAAGCGCAACTGCACGCGAATGGAGATGAAAATCCCACCGTGAAATGATGAAGGGGAAAACCATAGGAATGTTCCACTGTAGGACAAAGTGCGGGTGTCACTGTACTCGCACATAGCCGACTCGCATGGTCTCAGCGCATAGGGCAGCGCGCACACAGAAACATGCCTTCGTCGCGAATTAGTTCAGTTGTTTCCCTCTTAGGCGGCCGTACCCAAATGCGTCGCAATCAACCGCTCCAACACCACATACACCGGCACACCTTCCTGCTCAGCTGCACGCCGCAGCAAGTTAATCGCCACTTCGTCCAAATCACAAGCAAAACTACGCGGAATACGTTTGCCAAAGTCGGCGAAGCCGCGCTGGCGTTGTTCCGCCCTGCTCTTCCGCTTGCGTTCGGCTGCCGTCATGGCGACGGTGCCGATGGGTTTGCGGCCGCGCCGTTTGGGTGTTTGGTTGGCGGGGGCGGTGGTTTCCGTGTCGATCATCGTGGGCTCCTTGCGGGTTGGGTCCAAGCCACTGATTGATATGTTATGTGACCAGTCACAATAAATCAATCTACGAAACCTACTACCTCTTGGGTTTAACGAGCCCAGCAAGCGCCGCTGCCATGGCGCCTTGCATCGGCGGGGCGCTACTGGCTTGCCTATCATTGCGCGGCTTATTCGCGACCGGCGCGGCCGCGGACGGTCGACCGCCCTGCCCTGGCTGATCGTCCATGCGCATGGTC
>Ga0213872_10001347_pt1 | contig 16224 bp, 16 predicted proteins | sample VelepicomBERX_R2_FD_160071 | JGI IMG/M metagenome (GOLD analysis project Ga0213872, IMG submission 160071) | Rhizosphere microbial communities from Vellozia epidendroides in rupestrian grasslands, the National Park of Serra do Cipo, Brazil - RX_R2 | ecosystem: Host-associated > Plants > Roots >...
TCGGCGATCTCGATGGCCGGCGCGAGCAGCTCGGCAAAGGGCAGCTTGCCGAAGCGCTCGCTCAAGGCAGCCCAGCCAGCCACGGCGCCGGGCACGGTCACCGAACCCCAGCCCCGCTGGGGCGGGGTCTTGGCGTCGGCACCGTAGGACTTGCGGAAGTACTCAGGCGACCAGGCTGCCGGCGCCGGCCCTGAGGCATTGAGGCCGTGCAAGGCGCTGCCGTCCCAGAGGATGGCGAAGGCGTCAGACCCCAGGCCGTTGGAGCAGGGCTCGACCAGCGTCATGCAAGCGGCTGCAGCGACGGCCGCATCGACGGCGTTGCCGCCCGCGGCCATCATCCGCAGCCCGGCCTGGGCCGCGAGCGGGTGCGAGGTGGAAACGATGTTGCGCGCGAACAAGGGCGCGCGGACGCTGGGGTACTCGGTCTGCCAGTCGAAGCGATTCATGGGCCGCCGTCTCATCACGAGGGGCGCCCAGTATCGAAGATCAGGCGGGGGTCAGGGCGATGGTCTTGCGCGGCCGGCCGGCATCGTCGATGTGGCACAGGCCGGGGCAGCCGGCCATGGCGTCGTCAAAGACCTCACGCGCGCAGTCATGGCAGCAGCCGCAGGCCGAGGCCACGCGCGTTTCGTCCTGCAGCACCTCGAAATTGCGCACGCCCGACTCCACGCTGCGGCGGATGTCGCGGTCGGAAACTCGGTGGCAAAGGCAGACGATCATGGCGGGACCAGAAACGAAGTCTGATCCGAATATTAACGCAAATGCGAACGTTTCTCAATCATGTTCGCATTGACCACCCTCGCCCAGCGCCAATTCCTGCCGGAATTGGACCTCAGGAGGGCTCGCCGACCTGGAGCTGGAGCCAGTTCTGCTCGCCCAGCTGGGCCACGAGGTCGATCTGAGTTTCCAGGTGGTCGATGTGATCCTCGGTGTCGCTGAGGATGTCTTCGAGGATCTCGCGCGAGACGTAGTCGCGCACGCTTTCGCAATAGGCGATGGCTTCCTTGAGCAGCGGGTGCGAGGCCATCTCGAGGCGCAGGTCGCAGTGCAGGGTCTCGACGGCGTTCTCGCCAATGAACAGCTTGCCGAGATCTTGCAGATTGGGCAGGCCTTCGAGGACGAGCACGCGCTCGATCAGCTTGTCGGCGTGCTTCATCTCCTCAATGGATTCCTCATACTCGTGCTTGCCAAGCTTCTCCAGGCCCCAGTTCTTGAGCATGCGCGCGTGTAGAAAGTACTGGTTGACGGCCGTGAGCTCGTTCTTGAGCTGGGCGTTCAGATATTCGATGACCTTGGCGTCGCCCTTCATGGCATCTCCTCATGAACATGACCGCGGGGCATTGTGCGCGGGCGCTGCGCGCTGCGCACGCCAATCCCGCGCCCGCTCACTCTGCATGCGAAGCGTTCCTATTCATCGCGGCCGGCGCCATGGCCGCCCCCCCGCCTCAGCGGATCGAAGGCAGGCTGCGCGCGGCCTTGACCAGGCTTTCACCCATGGCCGCGCCGAAGCGTTTGGCCAGGCGTTCGGCGACGTTGTCGCGCGTCGTGTAGTCGACCACGTCCTCGGCCTTGATGACGTCCCGGGCCACGTAGTCCACGTTCCCGAAGTCGTCGGCCAGCCCCATCTTCACGGCTTCCTCGCCGTTCCAGAAGAGGCCGGAGAAGGTGTCCGGCGTTTCCTTGAGCCGCTTGCCGCGGCCCTCGCGCACGGCGGTGATGAACTGGGCGTGGATCTGGTCCAGCATGGTCTGGGCGTAGGCGCGCTGCTTGGGCAGCAAGGGCGAGAAGGGATCGAGCATGCCCTTGTTGGCGCCCGCCGTGAGCAGCCGGCGCTCGACACCGTAGCGCTCCATCAGGCCGTTGAAGCCGAATCCATCCATGAGCACGCCGATCGAACCCACGACCGAGGCCTTGTCCACATAGATCTGGTCCGCCGCTGCGGCCATGTAGTAGGCCCCGGAGGCGCAGATCTCCTCGCAGACGGCGTACACCTTCTTGTGGCTCTCCTGGCGCAGGCGCTGGATCTCGTCGTTGACGATGCCCGACTGCACGGGGCTGCCGCCCGGCGAGTTGAAGCGCAACACGATAGCCTGCGCCGCCGGTTCGGCAAAGGCATCCTTGAGTGCGGAGACGATGCGCTCGGCGCTGGCCTCGCTGTCCTCGGCGATCTCGCCGCGCACGTCAATCAGGGCCGTGTGCGGCGTGGTGGGCGCACTCATGTGCCAGCGCGGCGCGAGCAGCGCCCAGGCGATCGCCGCGCCGATCAGCAGCCACAGCAGGCGCAGCGCAAAGCGCCAGCGGCGCGCGCTGCGCCGCTCGCGCAGGTACTCGTGCGCGAACTGTTCGAGCACGGCCTCGTAGGCGGTGCGCGGAGCCGGTGCCGGCTGCTGCTGCTGCTGTTGCTGTTGCTGTTGCTGTTGCTGCTGGTCTTCGGGATTCATGATGTGGACTTCAGTCTTCGAATGCGGGGCGCGTGTCGCGGGAAGGATACCAATACACCTGACCGTCGCGCTCTTCCACGCGGATCTTGGTCAGGCCCATGCGGCCGCACATGCCCATCACGCAGCGGCCGGTGCGCGGGTCGTAGGTCGCGCCGTGGATGCTGCAGATGATGTAGCGCTTCTCGCCGTCGAGGAACTCACCCTCCTGCCAGTCCATCTCGGTCGGCACATGGGCGCAGCGGTTCAGATAGGCGTGGACCTCGCCGTCAAAGCGAAGGGCAAAGGCGCGCTCGGGGCGCCGCCATTGCAGCACCTCGAAGCTGACGGCCTTGCCGCGTTCCTCGAGCGCTTCGGAGGCGCACAGGTGCAGGGGTTGATCCTCGCGGACATCCATCAAGCGTGCTCCAGCAGCCAGCCGTGCAGCTCGGCCGTCGAATGGGCGACGAAGAGCGGCCGGTACTCGGCAAAGGACTCGTGATCATGGGCGCCAAAGCTCACGCCGACGCAGGGGCATCCGGCGTTGACGGCCATCTGCAGGTCGTGGGTGGTGTCGCCAATCATCAGCGTGCGTTCGGGCTCGGCTCCGAACTCGCGCATCAGCTCCAAGAGCATCTGCGGGCTGGGCTTGCCGGCGGTCTCGTCGGCCGTGCGGCTGCCGTCAAACAGGCCGACCAGGCCCGCGCGCTGCACCGAGTCCGTCAGCCCGCGCCGGTTCTTGCCCGTGGCCACACTGAGCCAGTGATGGCGCTGCTTGAGTGCGGCGAGCATCTCCAGCGTGCCAGGGAAAAGCTCCACCTCGTCCTTCTGGGCCAGGTAGTGATGGCGAAAGCGCAGCGACAGCTCCGCATGCCGCTTCAGCTGCAAGCTGCGCACGGCGTGCAACAGGGCCGCATGCAGCTCCATGCCGATCACGTAGGCCGCATCCTCGTCGCTGGGCCGGGGCTCGCCCAGGTCCACGGCAGCGGCCTGGATGCAGCGCGTGATGAGGCCGGTGGAGTCGGCCAGGGTGCCGTCCCAGTCGAAGGCGATCAGCTCGAAGTTCATTGCGCCTGCACCAGCTTCTCGCACTCGGGCGGCAGGGGCGCCTCGCAGACCACCGTCTCGCCGCTGGCCGGATGCTGGAACTGCAGGCGCCGCGCGTGCAGGAACATGCGATCGAACTTGAGCGCGCCGCGCGCCAGCTCCCGGTTGCGCTCGAAGTCGCCGTACTTGGGGTCGCCAACGATGGCATGCCCGGCCTGCTGCAGGTGGACGCGGATCTGGTGCGTGCGGCCGGTCTTGATGGTCACGTCGAGCAGGCTGTAGCCGGGCAGCTTGCGCACGATCTTGACAAGGCTGATCGAGCGCTTGGCCTCCTCCTCGCCGGCCGTGCCGGGGCGCACCCAGCGCTCGCCGTCGCGGCCCACGAACTTGACCAGCGGCACATCGACCACCTTGAGCTTGACCGGCCAATCGCCCCAAACGAGGGCGGCGTAGGTCTTGCCGGTCTCACGGTCGCGGAGCTGGTCCTGCAGGGCCACGAGGGCGCTGCGCTTCTTGGCGATCATCAAGAGCCCCGAGGTCTCCTTATCGAGCCGGTGCACGAGTTCGAGGAACTTGGCCGTGGGCCGCGCGCGGCGCAGCGCCTCGATGACGCCGTAGCTCACGCCCGAGCCGCCGTGCACCGCCACACCGGCCGGCTTGTCGATGACGAGCACATGCTCGTCTTCAAAAACCACCGGGAACTCGCGTGCCGGCGCCGCTGGCTGCTCTGGCTTGGCCGCCACCCGCACGGGCGGCACGCGCACCACGTCACCCAGTTCGAGCCGCGTGTCGGCCTGGGCCCGGCCCTTGTTGACTCGCACCTCTCCCGCCCGAATCACCCGGTACACATGGGTCTTGGGAACGCCCTTGAGCTCGCGCAGCAAGAAGTTGTCCAGGCGCTGGCCGGCCGAGCCTTCGTCCACTTCGACGTGGCGAACCTGGGGTTTTTCCGGGGCCGCAATGGGCAATCCCTCACCTTTTGGTGCGGCTGGCGCCCGTGCTTTCGCCCCTATAATGTTGCTCACTACCTTTGCGCCGTAAGTGTTTGATTTTTCAGATTTTACCGGGTGAGCCCGGGATGAACGCGGCAGGTGCAGGGGTCGGGCGCGGCAAGAGCCGCGTCATAGGTGATGCAACGCGCATCCCTCGCAAGGCGGGCCCTGTCCCCAAGTGACCTGGCGGTCTTGCGGTTTGCGCGGCAGAGCAATGTAGACAGAACCATGCCTCGCGCGCCGCGATTCTTTTCGATTCGGCGAGCGGGCCCAAAGAACAAGGTTTCATGGTTGAAGATGCCTCGCCGGCGTCTTGAGCCAGCGTCCAGCCAGTCCACGCGGATGATTCCCCAACTCTCCCCCACCACCACCGCCTGGCGCGCGCATCGCCGCCAGGCCGTGGTCCGGCCGTGCCAAGAGCGCGTCGGGGAGTCCGGAATCCTGCCCACGCTGCTTGGTCGCACGCGCCAACGCTGAAGCACCGATCGTCTACCGATCAAGGCTTCAGTCCAGGGCGATTCCTTCCTCGGTTCTCCTCCGTTGCTCGTGCATCGAGCAAATGTTTGGTCGTGCAAGCCATTGCACGTGAGGAGTGATTGATGAAACGCATGCTGATCAATGCGACGCAGCAGGAAGAGCGTCGCCTCGCCATCGTTGATGGCCAGAAGCTGCTGGACTTCGAAACCGAGATCGAAGGCCGCGAGCAGCGCAAGGGCAATATCTACAAGGCCGTCGTGACGCGCGTCGAGCCGTCCCTGGAAGCCTGCTTCGTGGACTACGGCGAAGACCGCCACGGCTTCCTGCCCTTCAAGGAAATCTCGCGCCAGTTCTTCCGCGAAGGCACGGACGTCAAGAACGCGACCATCAAGGACGCGATCAAGGAAGGCCAGGAGCTCCTGGTCCAGGTCGAGAAGGAAGAGCGTGGCAACAAGGGCGCCGCCCTGACCACCTTCATCTCCCTGGCCGGCCGCTACCTGGTGCTGATGCCCAACAACCCGCGCGGCGGCGGTGTCTCGCGCCGCATCGAGGGCGAGGACCGCGAGGAGCTCAAGGAGAACCTCGACCAGCTCGAATATCCGAAGGGGATGAGCCTGATCGCCCGCACGGCCGGCATCGGCCGCTCGGCCGCGGAGCTGCAGTGGGACCTGAACTACATGCTCAAGCTCTGGACGGCCATCGACGATGCGTCCAAGGGCGGCAAGGGCGCCTACCTGATCTACCAGGAGTCGTCGCTCGTGATCCGCGCGATCCGCGACTACTTCACCGCCGACATCGGCGAGATCCTGATCGACACGGACGACCTGTTCGAACAGGCCCACCAGTTCATGAACCACGTGATGCCCGACCAGGGCCATCGCGTGAAGCGCTACCGCGACGACGCGCCGCTGTTCAGCCGCTTCCAGATCGAGCACCAGATCGAGACGGCCCACAGCCGCACGGTCAACCTGCCCTCGGGCGGCGCCATCGTGATCGACCACACCGAGGCGCTCGTTTCCGTGGACGTGAACTCTGCCCGCGCCACTCGCGGCGGAGACATCGAGGAAACCGCGACCCGCACCAACCTCGAGGCGGCCGACGAGATCGCCCGCCAGATGCGTCTGCGCGACCTCGGCGGCCTGATCGTCGTGGACTTCATCGACATGGAAGAGTCGAAGAACCGCCGCGAGGTCGAGCAACGCCTGCGCGACGCACTGCGCAACGATCGCGCGCGGGTGCAGTTCGCCTCCATCAGCAAGTTCGGCCTGCTGGAGCTCTCGCGCCAGCGTCTACGCCCGGCGCTCAGCGAAGGCAACCACATCACCTGCCCGCGCTGCAACGGCACCGGCCACATCCGCGACACCGAGTCGAGCGCGCTGCAGATCCTGCGCATGGTCCAGGAAGAGGCCATGAAGGACAACACCGCCGCCGTGCACGTACAGGTGCCGGTGGAAGTGACCAGCTTCCTGCTCAACGAAAAGCGCACCGAGATCACCAAGATCGAGATGAAGCAGCGCGTGACCGTGCTGCTGGTGCCCAACAAGCATCTCGAGACGCCCAACTACAAGCTCGAACGTCTGCGCCACGACGATCCGCGCCTGGACAACCTCCAGGCCAGCTACACGATGATCGAGGAGCCGACGGACGAGGTCGGCATCACCCGGCGCAGCGACGGTCAGGGCAGCGAGAAGAAGAACAAGCAGGAGCCCGTCATCAAGGGCATCCTGCCCGAGCAGCCCGCTCCGATTGCGCCCCCGAAGCCCGAGCCCGTCAAGGCTGCCGCCCCGGTGGCCGCACCGGCACCCGCGCCGGCTGGCGGCGGCTTCTTCGCCTGGATCAAGAGCCTGTTCGGCGCCGCCGAGCCCGCGCCCGCACCGGCTCCCGTGGAAGCCAAGCCCGCTGAGAAGAAGCGCGAAGGCCGTGACGGTGGCCGCGACGGCGGCCGCCGTGGTGGCCGTGGCGAACGTGGTGAACGCAGTGAGCGCGGTGAACGCAGTGAGCGCGGTGAGCGCAACGCCAAGCGTGAAGGCGGACGTGAAGGCGGACGCGAGGGTGGTCGTGAAGGTGGGCGCGAAGGCCAGCGTAGCGAGAAGCCTCAAGAGGCCCGCGGCGAGGGCCAGCGCGACCAGCGCCGCCAGCGTGGCGAACAGCGTGGCGAACAGCGTCAGGACGCCAAGCCCGAGACAACGGAAGGCCGTGGCGAGCAGCAGCAGCCGCGTCGCGATCGTGGCGATCGTGGCGAGCGTGGTGAACGCGGCGAACGCGGCGAACGTGGCGAACGTGGTGAAGGCCGCCGCCGTGAACGTCAACCCGAGGCCGCGCCGCAAGCCGCACTCGACCTGAACGCCGTGCACGAAGCACCGCCGGCCTTCGTTGATACGCAGGCCGAGGCCATCGAGCCCGCCGGTCACGAGGCTTCCACCGAGGCCACGACCGAAGAGCGCCAGGGTCGCAACCGCCGCCGCCGCCGCGGTGGCCGTGGTCGCGACGAAGGCGCCCCGCAGCAAGACGAGGAAACCAAGGTCGACACTGAGGAAGTGGCCGTTGCCGCTGACGAAGCTGCTGAAGCTCAGCCCGCGGGCGAAGGTGACGACGCTGGCGAAGGCCATGGCCGCGAGAAGCGTGGCCGCGGGCGCCGCGACCGCTACCGCCGCGAGCGCCGTGAAGACGGTACGCCGGAGGCCGCCGATGGCCAGATCGATGCGCAAGCCGACGTCGCCACCCAGCCGATTGAATCGGTGGAAATGGCCACCGCCGCTCATGCCGCTGCTCATTCCGCCGCTCATGCCGCTGCTCCTGCCGCCGAGCCGGCCGTCGTGCCACCCCAGGCTGCCGCGCCCATCGTCGTTGAGCCCTTCGTGCTGCCCGTGGCCGACCTGAACACGGTCGCCGAAACGGCCGGCCTGCAGTGGGTGAACTCCGACGCCGACAAGGTCGCTGCCGTCCAGGCCGCCATCGCCGCCGAGCCCAAGCCCGTGCACGTGGCGCGCGAACGCCCGCCTGCGGTCGTGGTCGACGAAGGCCCGCTGGTCCTGGTTGAAACGCGCAAGGACCTGAGCCAGATCAAGCTGCCTTTCGACGCCGCTTGATCGAGCCCCGAAAGCAAGGCCGCCGCAGCTACCGTTGCGGCGGCCTTTTCACATCGACTCCCACAACGAGACGACCCACATGAGCAACATCGCCAGCGCGCCGAAGATGCCGCCGCAGATTCCCTACATCATCGGCAACGAGGGATGCGAGCGCTTCAGCTTCTACGGCATGCGCAACATCTTGACCGTCTTCTTGATGACGAGCCTGCTGCTCGCCATTCCCGAGGAGCTGCGCAAGGGCGAGGCCAAGGAGGTCTTCCACACCTTCGTGATCGGCGTGTACTTCTTCCCCCTGCTGGGCGGTTGGATCGCCGACCGCTTTTGGGGCAAGTACAGGACCATCCTGTACTTGAGCCTGCTGTACGTCTGCGGTCACGCCTGCCTGGCCTTCTTCGAGCACAGCATCCGGGGCTTCTATTTCGGCCTCTTCCTGATCGCCCTGGGCTCGGGCGGCATCAAGCCCCTGGTGTCGAGCTTTGTGGGCGACCAGTTTGACAAGAGCAACCGCTCGCTGGCCCAGAAGGTCTTCGACGCCTTCTACTGGATCATCAACTTCGGTTCCTTCTTCGCGTCTCTGTTCATGCCGGTGCTGCTGAAAAACTTCGGCGCCGCCGTGGCCTTCGGCATTCCCGGCGTGTTCATGTTCATCGCCACCGTGATCTTCTGGTCCGGTCGCCACAAGTACGTCCATGTGAAGCCCACGACCCATGAGGACCCGAACAGCTTCCTCAAGGTCGTGCGCACGGCGCTGGGTGGCGGCGGCGCGGGTCTGGCCGTGACCCTGCTGGGCGTGGTGCTGGCGCTCTATGCCGTGAGCTGCTTCGAGGCCTTGGGCCTGGTGGCCGCGCTTTGCCTGGCCCTGCTGCTGGTGTTGGCCTTTGGCGGCATCGGGGCGTGGATGCAGCTCGACCGCGCCGCGCCCAAGCATGGACCCGAGGCCGTGGAGGCCGTGCGCGCCGTGCTGCGCTTGCTGGTGCTCTTCGCGCTCGTCACGCCCTTTTGGTCGCTCTTCGACCAGAAAGCCTCGACCTGGGTGCTGCAGGCCGACCAGATGAGCAAGCCGCAGTGGTTCCAGTCCTCAATGATGCAGGCCATCAACCCGGCTCTGGTGATGATCCTCATCCCCTTCAACAACACGGTGCTCTTCCCGCTGCTCTCGCGCCTGGGGCTGAAGATCACGGCGCTTCGCCGCATGGGCATGGGGATCGCCTTCTCAGGCGTAGCCTGGATCGTCGTGGGCGCCATGCAGCTGATGATGGACGGGGGCGACAAGCTCCTCATCACCTGGCAGATCTTGCCCTACGTGCTGCTGACCATCGGAGAAGTGCTGGTCTCGGCCACCGGGCTGGAGTTCGCCTACAGCCAGGCGCCGCTGGCGATGAAGGGCGTGATCACGAGCTTCTGGAACCTCTCGGTGACGATGGGCAATCTCTGGGTGCTGCTGGCCAATTCCAGCGTCAAGAGCGACGCTGCCACGGCCTGGATCCAGTCCACGGGTGTGAGCGTCACGAGCTTCCAGATGTTCTTCTTCGCCGGCTTCGCCTTGCTGGCCGCGGGTGCCTTTGGGCTCTATGCCAAGGGCTACCGCATGCTGGACCACTACAGAGGCTGATTCCCCGCGCGCCCTGATGAGCAAGAAGCCGCCCCAGCGCAAGCTGCGGCGGCTTCTTCACTTCAACCTTCCTTACGTCTTCCTTATGAAGGCGCTGGCATGATGCACGGGACACCACTTTGCAAGGTCTTGACATGCGCTTGCCTCTCCTCGCCCTGCTCCTGCCTCTGTTGATCCCGCCGGCCCATGCCGCCCAGCCCGAGGCCCAGGAAGTCGTCCTGCAGTTCGAGCCGCAGCCCGGCGACAAGCTGCGCCAGAGCATGGAGATGAAGATGCAGATGAGCATGAACATGCTGCCCGGCCCCAAGACCACGGACGAGCAACGTGCCAAGCTGGCCGAGGGCGCGCAGAAGCTGGGCAAGGGCATGTCCATGGCCATGAAGATGGCCATACGCACCGAGGCCAGTGAGGCCGACGCCAAGGGCGACTACCTGCTGCACATCCGCGGCGAGGGCGGCGAGATCCACATGAATTTGCCGGGCGACGAGGCCAAGACCCTGCCCAACCCCATGGCCGATCTCGAGATCGACGCCTTGCTGCACCCCAATCTCGCGGGCGTGGAGCTTCTTCGCGTCAAGAGCGGCCAGCCCGCCCTCAAGGACGGCAAGGTGCTCGATGGCATGGCCCAAGGTCTCGTGCAACAGGCCTTCGGTGCCATGCGCGAACTCGAAGGCCGGCACCTGAAGATCGGCGAAACGGCCGAGATCCCCTTCAACCTGCAGATGCCCATGCAGCAGTTGCCGGCGAATGCCAAGGTGAACGCCACCATTGCCTTCACGCTCAAGTCCGTCCACAAGGGCGTCGCGCATTTCGACACGACCGTCAAGATGGACATGACGATGAACACGCAGGCGCAAGAAGCGCAGCAGGTCCACATGAACGTGCGTGGCGCCGGCACCGGCACCATGGACTACCGCGTCGCCGACCGCCTGCCGATGCGAAAGGACATGACGATCCACATGCAGATGGACACCCAGCTGCCCGGCGACGTGTCCATGCAGATGGACACGACCATGCAGATGGACATGAAGGGCGAGCGCTACAAGTGATTCAAGAAGAGGCGTGCTGCTCAATGACGACGAAGGCGGCCGCGTAGTCGACCTCGTCGGTCACGGTCACATGCGCGCGCAGGCCGCGTGCCTCGAACCATGCGGCCAGCTCGCCGTGCAGGCGGACCTCGGGCTTGCCGCTGCGCGCCTTGACGATCTCGCACGCACGCCAGGTCATCGGCATGGTCATGCCGAGCCCAATGGCTTTGGAGAACGCCTCCTTGGCCGAGAAGCGCGTGGCCAGGTAGGCGATGCCACGGGCCTCGACTCGCGCCAGGCGCTCGTGGAAGACCTCGATCTCATGCGCTCCGAGCACCTTCTGCGCGAAACGCACGCCGCGGCGCTCGTAAGTGGCGCGCAGGCGGCGGATGTCGCAGATGTCCGTGCCGATGCCGTAGATCACAGGTACGCCTGCTGAATGGCACGCAGGTAGCCGCGAACAGTCTCCGCGTAGCCAACTTCCAGGGCATCGGCGACGAGCGCATGGCCGATGGAGACCTCCTGGACACCCGGCACGGCACGCAAGAAGGCCGTGAGGTTGGGCTGGTTCAGATCGTGGCCGGCGTTGATGCCCAGGCCCTGGGCGAGCGCAGCCTGGGCTGTGGCCGTAAAGCCGGCCAGCACCTGTGCCTCGCGCGGCGTGCCGAAGGCCGAGGCAAAAGTTTCCGTGTAGAGCTCGATGCGCTCGGCACCCAGTTCTGCGACCAGGCGCATGGCCTCGGGCACCGGGTCCATGAAAAGGCTCACGCGCACGCCGAGCTGGCGGCATTCTTCGATCAGGGGCCGGAGCCTTTGCATGTCGGCAGGCAGGCTCCAGCCATGGTCGGAGGTGAACTGCGCCTCACTGTCGGGCACGAAGGTGACCTGGTGCGGGCGGAACTCGCGCACGAAGGCCATCAGGTTCTGGGTCGGGTTGCCTTCGATGTTGTATTCGGCCTGGGGCCAGGCCTTCATCAGGGCGGCCAGTTCGCGCACATCTTCGCTGCGGATGTGGCGCGCGTCGGGCCGCGGGTGCACGGTGATGCCCTGGGCGCCGGCCTGCAGGCACAACTCGGCCGCGCGCGTGACGCTGGGAATGCCCAGGTGCCGGGTATTGCGCAGCAAGGCGACCTTGTTGACGTTGACCGAAAGCGCACAGCGCATGGAAGGGGCGACGAGAGGGTTCATTCGATCAGCTTCTGGACATCGATCATCAGCTGGCGCGTGCGCAGCGGCTGGCCGCCCAGATGGTAGAGCAAGAGCGAGCGCAGCACCGCACGCAGGGGCTGGAGGGCCGTCTGGCAGGCATGGCGCAGCGCCGCACCGCTGCCGTGCAAGAGCGCGGCCTGCAGTTGCACGAGCGTGGCGCCGTCAAGCTGCGCCAGATCGTCGCCGGGTGCCATGATCACGCCGGCCTGCGCAGAAACGGCGTAGCGATGGCCTGCCTTGACGGGCTCCTGCGTGAGCGTGGCCAGGCTCAGGTCGGGCAGCAGGCCCAGGATGAAGAGCAGGCGCAGTTCAAAGGCTCGCAGCGCGGCCTGGGCCTGCGGCTCCTCGGCCGAATGCAACTCGGCCAGGGTTTCGGCATACAGGTCGAACAGCTCCGGATGCGGATCCTGCCGGCCCAGCAGCTTCATCAGCAGCTCGTTGAGGTAGTAGCCCGAGAAGAGCGCCGCGCCGGGCGGCTGGGTGGCTCCGCCTTGCCACTCGGCGCTGCGCAGCGTCAGCACGCCCTCGCCTTCTGCGCCCTTGGCCGGCTTGGAGAGATGGACCAGGATGCGCTGAAAAGGCAGCAGCACGGCCCGCAGCTGCGAATACGGCCTCTTGGAACCCTTGGCGGCCACGGGCACCCGGCCCTGCTCGCGGGTGAAGAGGTCCAGGATCTGGCTGGACTCGCTCCAGTCGTAGTGGTGCAGGACAAAGGCTTCCTGCCCGTGCCGGGCGCCAGCCTTGTTCACTCGTATCCGTAGGTACGCAGGTGTTCCTCGTTGTCGGCCCAGCCCGAGCGGACCTTGACCCACAGTTCAAGGAACACGCGCCCGTCCATCAGCTGCTCGAGCTCCTGGCGGGCTTCGGAGCCGATGCGCTTGAGCCGCTCGCCGCCGTTGCCGATGATCATGCCCTTGTGGGCCTCACGCTCGACGACGATGGAGGCCGAGATGCGGCGCAGTTGCCCCTCGTCTTCCCACTTGTCAATGACGACGGTCGAGGTGTAGGGCAACTCATCACCGGTCAGGCGGAACAGCTTCTCGCGGATGATCTCGCTGGCGAGGAACCGCTCGCTGCGGTCGGTCAGCGCGTCTTCCTCGTAGAACCAGCCCTGCTCGGGCAGGTAGGGCTTGAGGATGCCGAACAGGCGCGTCACGTCGGCGGGCTTCTTGGCGGACAGGGGCACGAATTCGCTGAAATTGCGCCGCTCCTGCATGCTCTTGAGCCAGGGCGCCAGCTCGGCGCGGCGGTGCACGGCGTCGAGCTTGTTGCAGATCAGGACGACGGGCTTGTCCTCGGGCAGCAGGGAGAGGACTTTGCCGTCGTCGATGCCGAACTTGCCCGCCTCGACGACGAAGAGGACCACGTCCACATCGCTCAGCACGCCATGCACCGTGCGGTTCAGGTTGCGATTGAGCGCGGCATTGTGTTTGGTCTGAAAGCCCGGCGTGTCCACGAAGATGAACTGCGCCTCGTCGACCGTGCGCACGCCGGTGATACGGTGGCGCGTGGTCTGGGCCTTGTCGGAGGTGATGGACACCTTCTGGCCCACCAGCGCATTGAGCAGGGTGGACTTGCCCACATTGGGGCGACCGACGATGGCGATGAGGCCGCAGCGCTGGGCGGGTGCGGCGGGCGTGGTGTTTTCAGTCATGGGTTCAGTCCCGCAAGCCGGAGCCGGGTGTGTCGCCGGCCAACAGCTCGTCGAGCATAGCGCGCGCAGCGGCCTGCTCGGCGCTGCGACGGGAGCGGCCTTCGCCCTTGTGGACCAGATTGAGCGAGGCGACGGCGCACTCGACCTCGAAGGTCTGGGCATGGGCCTGGCCGCGGGTCTCGGTGATGCGGTAGGCAGGCACGGGCAGCTTGCGGGCCTGCAGCCATTCTTGCAGCGCAGTCTTGGCGTCCTTGGCCCAATCGCCCGAGGAATCGCTACTGGAGATGACCTCGCCGAGCAGCCGCTCGACCAGCGCACGCGCGTGCTCGAAGCCGCCGTCTTGGTAGACGGCGCCGAGCACCGCCTCCATGGCATCGGCCAGGATGGACGGGCGCTGGGCACCGCCGCCGCGCGCCTCGCCCTCGGAGAGGCGCAGCACCGCGGGCAAGCCCAAGGACAAGGCGAGCTTGTGCAGACTTTCCTCGCGCACAAGGTGGGCGCGGATGCGAGTCAGGTCGCCTTCGTCGGAAGCGCCGTGGCGCTCCACGAGGAGGCTGGAGACGGCCAAGCCGAGCACGGCGTCGCCGAGAAATTCGAGGCGCTCGTTGTGATCGGCGCCGAAGGAGCGGTGCGTGAGCGCGCGCTGCAGCACCTCGGGCTGACCGAAACGGTAGCCCAGGCGTTGCTGAAGTGCGGACAGTGCAGCGCTCATCAGTTGGAGTTGCCTTCGTACTTGATCAGCAGGAAGACCGGACCGAAAAGCTCGATCTGCCTGTCGTAGGCGAAGCTGATCACGAGCTTGTCGTTCTCCTTGGTGACGACCAGATCTTCGCTGGCGATGCTGGAGATCGAATACTCGACTTGGCGGGCCTTCTCGAACTCGGCCCGCACGGCCGGCACGGTGCCGGGGTTGTCCAGGGCGATCTTGTGGATGACGCGCTTGATCGTGACGTATTCGAGCACCGTCGGGAAGGTCTTGGCCGCCACCACGCCCACGAAGGCCAGGAGGATCGCCCAGAACAGCAGACCGAACAGGCTGACGCCTCGCTGCTTGCCGAGGCGGCGTTCACTGCACTGGACTGCGGGTTGGCGAATGGGCATCAGACTCTCCGGTCAGGTGGTCGTCGGGGTTCTCGAAACGGAATCGGCGTCAGTCAAAAAAGGTTCCGATGCGCTTGAGGTTACCGAAATTCATCCACACCATGAAGGCTTTGCCCACGATGTTGCGATCCGGTACAAATCCCCAGAAGCGCGAATCGCGCGAATTGTCGCGGTTATCACCCAGCATGAAGTAGTGTCCGGCCGGGACCTTGCAGGTCACGCTGTCCGCGGTATAGACGCATTGGTCGCGGAAGGGAAAGTCGTCCGGGTGGACCTGGTTGCCGTACTGCGGCTCCACCAGGATCTGGTGCCGCTTCGCGTCCAGCTGTTCGATGAACAGTGGCCGGGTGGCGTGGCCGTCGACGTCGTAGAACTGGTTCTGGAACTGCGTCTCGGCCAGCTTGCCGTTGATGTAGAGCTTCTGGTTGGCGTAGCGGATCTCGTCGCCCGGGATGCCGGCCACGCGCTTGATGAAGTTCTGGCTCGTGTCCTCGGGGAACTTGAAGACCATCACGTCACCACGCTGCACGTCGTGGTTGGAGATGATCTTCTTGTCGATCACGGGCAGGCGCACGCCGTAATGGAACTTGTTCACGAGGATCAAGTCGCCCACCAGCAGGGTGGGGACCATGGAGCCCGACGGAATCTTGAAGGGCTCAAACAGGAAGCTGCGCAGCAAGAAGACCAGCAGGATCACCGGGAAGAGCCCGGCGGTCCAATCGAGCCACCAGGGCTGCATGAGCAGGCGCTGGCGCGCCCCTTGCAAGTCGCCGTCGACCTGGGTGATGCCCTGGGCAGCCAGCGACGCGCGGCGCGCGGCGTCCTGCGAGCTCAGCGTGGCGGCGGCTGCTTCGCGCTGGGGCTTGAAGTGAAAGCGCTCGGCCAGCCAGTACAGGAACGTGGCGAAAGTCAGAATGAACAGCAGCAAGGAGAAATCCCCGCTCCAGTAGCCCTGATACCAACCGCCCAGATAGGCGACAAGGGCAGCGTACAACAATCCGGTCAGGGCACTCATCAATGGTTCTTTGTGATCAGTCTTCGACTTGGAGGATGGCCAGAAAGGCCTCTTGCGGGACTTCGACGGAGCCGATCTGCTTCATGCGCTTCTTGCCCGCCTTTTGCTTCTCGAGCAGCTTGCGCTTGCGCGTGATGTCGCCGCCGTAGCATTTTGCCAGCACGTTCTTGCGCAGCGCCTTGATGTTCTCTCGGCTGATGATGTTGGCGCCGATGGCGGCCTGGATGGCCACGTCGTACATCTGGCGCGGGATGATCTCGCGCATCTTGGCCGCCACCTGGCGACCACGGAACTGGCTCTGCGTTCGGTGGACGATGATCGAGAGCGCGTCGATGCGGTCGCCATTGATCAGCATGTCGACCTTGACGACGTCGGAGGCGCGGTATTCCTTGAACTCGTAGTCCATCGACGCGTAGCCGCGCGACACCGACTTCAGCTTGTCGAAGAAGTCCAGCACGATCTCGGCCAGCGGGATTTCGTAGGTCAGCATGACCTGGCGGCCGTGATAGGCCATGTTCAGCTGCACGCCGCGCTTCTGGTTGGCCAGCGTCATCACCGGGCCGACGTAGTCCTGCGGCATGTA
>Ga0213872_10001348_pt1 | contig 16206 bp, 13 predicted proteins | sample VelepicomBERX_R2_FD_160071 | JGI IMG/M metagenome (GOLD analysis project Ga0213872, IMG submission 160071) | Rhizosphere microbial communities from Vellozia epidendroides in rupestrian grasslands, the National Park of Serra do Cipo, Brazil - RX_R2 | ecosystem: Host-associated > Plants > Roots >...
GGCGCGGGCGTCTGGACCCAGTGCGCCGATTCTCGAAACTGCCGTGCCGGCGGTGAACGAACGAATTCAGATAACTTAGCTTGCTAAACGGGTTTTTGTTTTGTGTTAGCAGGCTGGCTGCTGCGGGCTTCGCGCTGACGCGCCATCTCGTGCCCGCGCCGGAACACCTCTTCCATGCGCCAGTGCAGGTTGGGGTGTTCGCCCCCGGCGGCCCATTCGTCCCAGCCGGAGTCGCGTCGGTAGGCCCCGAGCAGGCCGCTGCGGCGCAGCCAGGCCTCGTCGACCGGCGTGGCCTGCGCCACATCGGGGTCCACGTACAGCGCATCGGCGGCGCAATACAGCTCGCAGGCGAAGCAGGTCTGGCAATCGGCGGGCCTGGCCAGGCGGGGCGGCGTGCCGAGAGGCCCGGCGGCCTCGAAGACCGAGGTCGGGCAGATCTGCACGCAGCGCTGGCAGCCGGTGCAGCGGTCCGTCAGCAGCAGCGCGATCATGCCCGCCTCCGCAGATCGGCCGGGCATTCGATCCAGGTCTGGTCGAGGCCCCCCACGGGCAGGCGCCGGGCCCAGTCCGGATGGCTGGTCGGGGCATCGGTGCGCTGGTGCATGCCCCGGCTCTCCCGCCGGGTCAGGGCCGCCAGCAGCGACCAGCGGGCGCTCGCGACCAGGGCCAGGGTCTCACGCAGCGGCAATTGCGCGATGCCCTCGGGGCGGGCCTGCCGGCGCAGCCACTGCCAGTGGCGGTCCAGCAGCTGCAGGCCCTGCTGCAGCTGTGCGGCCTCGCGGAACAGGTTTCGGCAGGGGTCGAGCACCACATGGCGCACCTCGTGCACGATGCGCTGCAGGGCCGGGGCGCTCAGTTCCTGCGCGTTGCCGAGGGGCGCCAGCGCCACCGACCGCGAGGCGCCGGGGCGCTGTCGGCGCGCCCGCTCGGCCGCCCCGGCGCCGGCCCAGCAGCCCGAGGACAGGGCCCAGGCCGAATTGATGTTGCCACCGCCCGACACCGCACCGGCCACCAGTTCGCGCGAAGCCGCGTCCCCGGCCACGAAGAGCCCGGGCACCAGGGTCTCGCAGGCATCGCTCTCGACCTTGAGGCCGCCGATGCCGCGCACCGTGCCCTCGCCACGCAGGGTGATCTCGAAGCGGTCCTTGAACGGATCGATGCCGCGGCGCTGGAAGGGCAGCATCACATTCGGCGAGATGTGGTGCAGGATCTCGCGCAGGTCCTGCGGCATGCGCTCCAGGCTGCACCACACCGGCCCCTGGGCCAGGGCTCGCGCCAGCACCGGGTTGGCGGCGGGGCCGGCGGGCACCTCCAGCTCACGGCCGTCGGCATCGAGATAGCGCGCGAACACGTAGGACATGGCCCGCGTCATGTTGGAGAACACCGGGGCCACGGTGTAGAAGCTGGTGAATTCCATGCCCGACAGCTCGGCGCCCGCCTCGGCGGCCATCAGCAGACCGTCGCCGGTGTTGTTGTCGGCACCCAGCAGCCGGTCGCGGAAGGCGCAGCCGCCGCTGGCCAGCACCACCGCGCCCGCCTCGATGCGCCAGGGCCGGCCGTCCGGGCGGCGCAGGCCCTCGGCGCCGGCGACGGCCCCTTCCGGGTCGCGCAGCAGGTGCAGGGCCGGGTGGTGGTCGAGGATCAGCACCCCGGCCTGTTCCAGCCAGCGGCGCAGCGAACGCATGTATTCGGGGCCGCGCAGCGCCCGGAAGACCGGTCGACCGAGTGCGTCGCTGGGGAAGTCGTAGTAGGGCGCCAGGGTCGGCAGGGTGGTCCAGGTGGTCTCGATGATGCGCCGCATCCAGCGCGGGTCGGCCAGGCCGGCGCCGGCTTCGGCGCGCTGGCGCACCGCTTCCTCACGCTGGGCCGGCGGCACCCACCAATGGCCGGGTCCGGCCGTGGCCGTCACGCCGCTGGTGCCGCAATAGCCCTTGTCGACCAGGACCACCCGGGCCCCTTGCCGGGCGGCCGCGAGGGCGGCCCAGGCACCGGCCATGCCGCCGCCGATGACCAGGACGTCGTGGTGCAGGTGAAATGTGTCGGCCATGGTGGCGAGATGCTAGGCCGTCGGGGCGTTGGGCCACAGACGCAATCTGCCTATCGATATGCGGCTCTGGGCCACGTCGCGGACGGCCTGCTTTGACGGCCTGAACAGAGGGGGCAGCCCTGCTGGCAGCGCTGTCCGACCCCGAGGTGCGCAAGGCGGCGCGGCTGGCCCTGCTGCGCCCCTGAACCCGCATCGGATTTTCAACCTGCTTGCATATTCGAAAATAAATGCAGCGGAGTGCGTTTCATTGAGCAGAATAAAACCTGAATCAGGCATTTTCAATCGAATGGCCAATTCGATTGGAAGGCAGGATTCTTGCGACTGTCTCCTAGCTTTGACTCACCGTCAATTATCCCCCGGGGTCCCTCCCGGGGGATTTTTTTGCGGCCAGAAAAGGCCAGGAAAACCAGCACAAAAACCCCGCCACGGGTGTGTGGCGGGGTGGCAAGACCAGTGAACTGGCGTGGTGGACTTAGAAGCGCACGCGGATACCGACGTCCAGCCCGGTGGAGGCGCCATTCACATTGTTGGCGCCATTGACGCCGCCGAAACCGGCCGAACTGAACGAGGCCGCATTCAGGCTGGCGCCGCCCGAATTGGTGACCCGCGCCACCGTGCCGTAGACGGCGGTGTTCTTCGAGAAGTTGTAGACATAGCCCAAGGCCCACTTGTTGGCGGTGCCGGCGCCCGAGAGCTTGGCGCTGCTGAGCTGGGCCAGCACATTGGCCGCACCCACCGGGGCGTTCAGGCCCAGCGAGTAACCCTTGACGGTGCCGGTGTTGCCCAGCGAGATGAAGTCGCTGTATTTCTGCTGCGACACGGTGCCCAGCAGCTTGAGTACGCCCAGGTCGTAGGAGCCGCCGAAGTTGGTGTCGGTGTAGTTGCCGAAGGTGCCGAAGGCGCCCAGGCTGTTGGTGGCCGAGCCGAAGGACTGGGCGCCGTTGTTCACGTACTTGGTCTGGCCGTAGGCGCCCGAGATGTCCAGCGGACCCTGGCCGTAGCCGACGCGGGCGCCGTAGTAGCGGCCGTTCTGCGACGAGTCGACCGTCGTACCGGCCGAGTTGGTCTGGGTGGCGTTGCCGGGCTGGTTGCCGAAGGCCACGGTGCCCTGGCCGTAGAAGCCGCCGAGGTTGGTCGGGGTCAGGTAGCTGACCGCGTTCGAGGCCCGCACGAAGGTGCTGGCGGCGCCGGTGTAGTTGGTGATGATGGCGCCCACGCTGCCGGCACCGAAGGGGTCGTTGATGGTGTAGTTCCAGAAGGTCGGCACGATGTCGCGGCCCAGGCGCAGCTCACCGAAATTGCCCGACAGGCTCAGGGTGGCGCGGCGGTTGAAGGTCAGGCCGCCGGCGGCGATGCTGCCGGCCGAAGTGGCACCGTTGGTGGTGTTGGTGCCGCTGCTGCCGATGCCGCTGTTGGGGGCCAGGGCCGCCTCGAGCCAGAAGCTGGCGGCCAGTCCGCCGCCGAGGTCTTCGGTGCCGCGAAAGCCCAGGCGGCTGGCGGTGTTGCCCGAGGGGGCCAGACCGGTCTGGGTGCCGGCATTGCTCTTGACGCTTTCCACCGCCAGGTCGACCACGCCGAACAGGGTGACGGAGGATTGGGCCTGGGCTGCCGTGCTGGCGCCCAGTGCGGCCACAGCCGCGAGGGCCAGCAGGGAACGTTCGAAACGATTTTGCATGGGTTATTCCAATTCAATGAATGGTGATGGATTTCAAAACCCGTGCCTCGGTATCGCTAATCATCCAGCGGTCGCCGGCACGAGTCTGAACTCAAAATTTAATGGGCCGACCGCGCCATCCATATCAGCATTGCAGATAAACAAGCTGATTAATTGTCGGCTTGCTAGCTTCATCGCTCGGCGCATGGCGCCAGGCCTTGGATGCGGCCGATTCAGGGCTTTTTGCTGCCCTGCCGGCGCAAAAAAAGGGGGGCGCCGTGATTTTGGGCGGGGCGTTGCCGATATTCAGGCGCAGGCGTGGCGCGAAATTTGTTGCAAATTGTTGACAGTGCCGGGCGCGCGGCGCCGCCATCAGCTGGCCGATTCGGCCTGCAGGGCCCGCAGCGGGCCCGCATCCACCCAGTCGGCGACCTCGAAATCGCCCTCCAGCACACCCTGGCGCCGCAGAAAGTCCTTGAAATATCCGATGGCGTCGAGCCAGTCGGGGCGCAATTGCAGGTCCAGATGCGCATGCAGCTGCGGGCCGTTGCTGGCCAGCACCGTTTCTTCGGAGGCCTGGATCTCGCGCGCCACGAAGCGCAGGGTCTCATCGGGGTGGCTGGCGGCCCAGGCCCCGGCGCGGCGGACCAGGCGCAGAAGCTGCAGCACCAGATCGGGGCGTTCGTCGGCGAGGGCCTGGTCGACGGTCAGCAGGCGCGGGGTGCCGTTGTTGATGCGGACCCGGGGATCGGGGTGGCTCCCCAGGTCGGCCAGGACGCGGGCGCCGATCAGGTTGGCCGCCAGCACGCCCTCGGCGCCTTTCACGAAGACTGCTTCCACCTCGCCCGAGGCCAAGGCCTGCAGTTCGGCCAGGTAGGGGTGGCGTCGGCGCAGGCCATGCAGGCTCGGGTCGCCGGGCGAGGCGAGCGACGGCTCGGTGATCGTCAGGTCCACCGTCTGCACCTCGGACAGCGTCAGGCCGGCGAGCCCCAGCGCCGAATCCAGGCCCTTGAGCGCGGTGGCCCGGTGGAAATCGATGGCGTCGTGGATGCGCCGTGGGACGCCGACGCGCTGCCCGGTCAGCTGTGCCGTCTGCCGCAGCGGGCTGTCGCGGCGTGTGATCACCGCCTGGAACTCATCGGTCCAGGTGATGCCCACCAGCCGGGTGCGGGCGCCGCGGGCGCGGGCCCAGATCGGCGGGATGTTGCCGCCCTGGCGGAACGACCAGGGCAGGTGGTGGTTGAAATGGCTCTCGCGCACCGATGTCACCGGGCTGTCGATGATCGAGCGCACCTCCAGGCCCAGGGCCTGGAACTCCGACTCGAGCCAGCCCAGTCGGGCGGCCAGACCGAGCGGCGAGGGCACCGGGCAGCGGGTGTACCAGAGGACGGAGGCCGGGGCGGCGTCCACAGAGGGCAGACTCATGGGGAGGCTTTCAGGTCGCCGCCAGCCAGACACCGGCGAGGTTGCCGGCCGTCCCGTCCGCTCCCACGGTGTGGTTGCGCACGCGGCGATCGGCGATGGTGTAGGTGTCCGGGGCGATCAGGTTGATGTCGGGCAGGTCGCGCACGATGAGGCGCTGGAACGCGGTGATCTGCTCGACGCGCCGGGCCTCGTCGGTCTCGACGGCGGCGGCCTCGAGCAGGCGGTCGACCTCGGGGTTGCTGTAGCCCGAGCCGTTCGAGAAGGGCAGGCCGGGACGGAAGTTCTTCGACCAGTACAGGCGCTGGATGCCCACGCTGGGGTCGAAGGTGTTGCTCATCGCGCTGATGTGCAGATCGAAATCGCGATCGGTGTAGATGCGCTTGATGTAGGTGGCGAAATCCTGGTTGTTGACCTGCACCGCGATGCCGATGCGCCCCAGGGCCTGCCGCAGGAAGTCGGCGGTGCGCTGTCCCCCTTCGTTGGGGATGGGCGTGGCATTGAGCCGCAGGCGCAGTCCTGGCCCGGCCAGACCGGCACTGAGCCCGGCCTGGTCGAGCAGGCGCTGGGCGGCGGCCGGGTCGTAGGGCAGCACCGGCAGATCGCCCCGGTAGAACTTCTTCAGCGCCGGGTTGACCGGGCCCGGCACCAGCTGGCCCTGGCCGTACCAGGCCACCCGCAGCAGGTTCTCGCGCTGGATGGCCTGGGCGATGGCCTGGCGCACGCGCAGGTCCTGGAGCGCCGGCGTCTCGAGGTTGAACTCCAGCCGGTAGACGTTGTTGATGTACTGGTAGCCCTGGGTCTCGAAGACCAGCTGCGGCAGCTTGCGCAGCCGCTCGACATCGGCCATCGGCACCGGCGAGGCCGGCGCCAGCAGCACCTCGCCGCTTTCGATGGCGGCCGAGCGCGCGGCCGCATCCGGGATGAAGCGCAGGATCAGGCGGTCGATGTAGGGCCGGCCCGGGTCCCAGTAGTCCGGGTTGCGCTCGTACAGCACATGGCTGCCGCGCACCCATTCCCGGAAGATGAAGGGGCCGGTGCCCACCGGCGCATTGTTGGCCGGGTGGCTGTCGGCGCGCCCGCTGTCGTAGAGGTGCCTGGGCACGATGGGCGACTCCGAGGCCGCCAGCGCGGTGATCAGGTAAGGCACCGGATGGGCCAGGCGCAGCACCACCGTGTGTGCATCAGGGGTCTCGATGTCCTCGAGCGCCGCGAAGGTGGCACGTCCGCGCGGATGGAATTCCTTCAGCAGGCGCAGGGAGTGGGCCACGTCGGCCGAGCTGAAGGGCTTGCCGTCATGCCAGCGCACCCCCCGGCGCAGGTTGAAGGTGTAGCTCAGACCGTCGGGGCTGATGCGCCAGCCGACGGCCAGCTGGGGCCGGGGACTCAGGTCGAAGTCGTAGCTCAACAGGCCCTCGCAGACCTTGGCCGAGGTCAGCACCGACGAACCCGCCGTGTGGGCGATGGTGGTCAGCGTCGGCGGCTCGGGAAAGATCAGCACGCTCAGGGTGCCGCCGCGCCGGGGCGTCTCGGCGGCCGCTGCGGTCCGGGTCTGGGCGCCGAACAGGCCGAGGGCCATGGCGCTGGTCTGCACAAAGGCACGCCGGGTGCCTGCGCTCAGCTTGGGTGTCGGGGTCGTCATGGTCGGCTCTCCTCAGACCGGCGTGGCCGGGCCGTCGGGTGTGCGCTCCAGCGCCTGCCGACCGAGCTGGCTGCGCAGCAGGGCGTTCGGCGGCGCATGCACCTGGCTGCACAGCACATTGCGGTGATGGCGCTCCAGCGGGTGGTGGCGCGACAGGCCGTGGTTGCCCGCCAGTTGCAGGGCCTGGGTCAGGGCCTGAACCGCGTTGTCGCTGACCACCTGTTTCACCAGGCTGCCGAGCGCGTCGGGCGCCTGCCCCAGGTCGTAGGCCTGGGCATGGCTTTGCAGCAGCCAGTCGTTGGTCGACAGCAGCAGCTCGATGCGCCCCACCGCCTCCTGCACCGTCGGCAGGCTGGCCAGCGCCGCGCCACCGAGCACGCTGGGCCGGCGCTGCTGCAGAAAGCCCAGCAGCCAGTCGCGTCCGGCCCGGGCGGTGGCGTCGTAGAGGCTGGCCACCTGGCTGAAATACCAGGCGATGGTCTGCGGATCGCGCTTCTGGCCCAGATGGGCCGGGCGCAGGCCGACCGCGTGGTCCTCGGGGACGGCCACCGCGTCGAACAGCACATCGTGGCTGGCCGTGGCCCGCATGCCGATCGGGTCCCAGGTCTCGACCACCTGCACCCCCGGCGCCTCGCGCGGCAGCAGGAAAGAGCCCAGGCGGGGTTCGGCCTCGTCGGTCACCGCCAGGACGCTGATCCAGGACAGCAGGGGCACGCCGGTGACATAGACCTTGTGGCCGCTGATCTGCCAGCCGCCCGGCACCCGGCGCGCCAAGGTCGCCGGCAGGCCGCCATGCGAGGGTGAGCCCAGGGCCGGCTCGACCTGGGCCGCATTCATCAGCGAAGGGCTGTGCAGCGAGGCCTGGATGAGCCGGTGCGCCAGGCTGACGGGCCATTCGCCATCGGCCAGCTGCAGCGACCGCGCGATCGCGGCATGCAGGCTGTAGTGCATGCTGAGGATCAGCGCCACCGAGGGGTCGCCGTAGGCGATGGCGGCAATCACCTGCCGCGTCAGGTCCAGCCCGGCGCCATGCCCGCCGTGCTCGCGGGCGATGGTCAGGCGCAGCAGGTCCTGCGCCTGCAGGGCTTCGAAGGCGTCGGCAGGCGCCTGGGCGCTGAGGTCCCGCTCGGCCGCCTGGGTGGCCAGGGTGCGGCCCAGCTCGCGGGCCCGTCCGAGCAGTGCCAGGGCCTCGTCCGGTGGCGTGCGGGCCGGTTCGCCGGTGTGGTGCAGGGGTTGTGACAGGTCGCTCATGCGCTGGCTTCCGGCGGCGCGTAGCCCGGTGGCAGCTGGAAGCCGCCATACAGCGATTCGAGCAGGCTGGCGAAGCGGATCGGGCTCAGGTCTTCGAGGTAGGGGCCGACGGCCTGGGCGCCGATGGGCAGGCCGGCCTCGTCCAGTCCCAGCGGAAAGCTGGTGGCCGGCAGTCCGGGCAGCACCGGCAGGCCGGCCCAGTGGAACAGATCCTGGAAGCGGGTCGGCGCCACCCCGTCCTCATAGGCCACCGGGTAATGGCGTTCGTCCTTGGGCTCGCTGTGGTTGTGCTCGAAGGCCGGCAGCGGGGCCACCGGGGTCAGCACCAGGTCGAAGGTCTGGAACAGGCGCTCCCAGCGCGCGCGGGTCTGCAGCCGTGCCTCGTTCTGCCGCAGCCAGTCGCGGTGGCTGATCGTCTGTGCGCGCAACCAGCTGGCGTCGGCGCTGCTGTCGTCGGGCTGCAGCCGCTTCAGGCGCTGGCGGGCCGATTCGCTCAGCGGCGGCGGGTCGATCAGCGAGGCCCCGAGCAGGCCCCGATACAGGCTGTGGTCGGCGGCCAGGTCGGGCAGCAGATCGGCCGGGAGGTCGCGCGGGCGGCTCAGTGCCACGCCCTGGGTGCGCAGCCGCTCCTGCAGCCGTTCGCCGACCAGGCGCTCGTGCAGGCTCTGGCGCGTGCCGGGCCAGTGGTCGATCAGCAGCACCTTGTAGTCGGACAGGCGTTCGTGGCGCGGCGCCGGCAGCTGCGCCCGCCAGGCCTTGGACAACAGCCGGTCCTGGTTGAGCAGCAGCGGCAGGGCCAGTGCCAGGTCGTCTGCCGTGCGGGCCATCGGTCCGGCCACGCTGAGGTCGCGGTCGGCCAGGCGGCCGGGCGGCAGGCCGGCGCCATGCAGCGACACCAGGCCCTGGCTGGGCTTGTGGCCGTAGACGCCGCTGAAATGGGCCAGGATGCGGATCGAACCGCCGATGTCCGAGCCCAGCTCCAGCGCCACCAGGCCGGCGGCCAGCGCCGCCGCCGAGCCGCCCGACGAGCCTCCGGGGGTGCGCTGCAGGTTCCAGGGGTTGCGGCTCAGGCCATGCAGGGCGTTGTAGCTCTGCAGATCGGCCAGGGCCAGCGGCACATTGCTCTTGCCCAGGATCACCGCACCGGCCTCGCGCAGGCCCAGCACCGCCTCGGCGTCGCGCCGTGCGATGTTGCCGGCCTGCGAGGGGCTGCCGCAGGTGGTCGGCAGCCCGGCCACGTCGAAGGATTCCTTCACCGTGATCGGCACCCCGAGCAGCGGGCGGCGCTCGCCGCGGGCCAGCGCGGTGTCGGCGGCGCGGGCGTCGGCGCGGGCGCGCTCCAGATCGAACACCACGATCGCATTGAGCACCGGGTTGTAGCGCTCGATGCGGGCCAGGGTGTGTTCCAGCAGGTCCACCGCGCTGACCTGGCCTTCGGCCAGCGCCCGGGCCTGCGCGCTGGCGCTGGCAAAGCTGAGTTCGGCCAGGCGGGCCCGGCTGGATTCGGATAGCTGGCTCATGTCGGTCTCCTTGTGATCTGGGGGTCAGCGGGCCTCGACCCAGGTGTCGGACCAGTCGCCGGCATGCAGGTCCACGCTGTTGAAGAACTGGTGCACCCGGGTGCTGTAGGCGGCCGGGTTGGGCACCGTCACCAGGGGGTAGACCGGCAGGTCGCGGCCCACGATCTGCTGGATCTGCTTGAACTGGCTGGCGCGCCGGCCCTCGTCGATCTCCACGGCGGCCTGACGGAACAGCTCGTCGACCTGCGGGTTGTTGTAGTGCGCCGCGTTGATCCAGATCAGCGGGTTCTTGATGCCGTCGGACCAGTAGAAGCGCTGCACGCCCACGGTCGGGTCATAGAGGCGCCCGAGGCCGTTGATGTTCAGGTCGAAATCGCGCGCGGTGTAGATGCGCTTGAAGAAGGTCGGCATGTCGCCGTCCTGGAGTTCGACCTTGATGCCCACCCGGGCCAGGGCGGCGCGCAGGAATTCCGAGGCCCGCTTGAAGTCGGCGCCCGGGATGTTGGTCAGGCGCAGGTTGAAGCGCTGGCCATTCGCCTGGCGCGGATAGCCCGCCTGGTCGAGCAGCTGGTTGGCCCGGGCCAGGTCGTAGCCGTACCGGAAGGTGCTGTCGTCGTAGTAGCTGGCGAGCACGCTGGGCACCGGCGAGTTCACCACCTCGGCATGCTTGAAATACACCGCGCTGCGCAGCGCGTTGCGGTCGATCGCCTGGGCGATGGCCTGCCGCACCTCGGGCTTGGCCAGGATCGGGTGCTCGACATTGAATTCGAGGAAGGCGGCGTTGTTGAGGAAGGCGTCGTAGCTGTCATCGACCTTGACCTTCGGGTTCTGGCCCAGCCGGTCCAGATCGGCCAGGTTGATGTTGGTGGCCACGTCGATCTCACCGGCCTCCAGGGCCGCCGCGATCGAGGCGCCGTCGGCGATGAAGCGGATCACCGCACGGTCCAGGTGCGGCTTGCCGGCCGCCCAGTAGTTCGGGTTGCGCTTGAGGATGATGTGGCTGCCGCGCACCCACTCGCCGAAAGTGAAGGGCCCGGTGCCGACCGGGGCCAGCTGGTTGGGGCTGGTGAGCGGGTCGCCCTCGGTGTAGCGGTGCGCCGGCACGATGGGCAGTTCGGCCGAACTCAGCGACTTGATCAGGAAGGGGGTCGGCTTGCTCAGCACCAGCACGGCGGTCAGCGCGTCCGGGGTCTCCACGCGGTCCAGCGCGGCCAGGGTGATGCGCGCGCGCGGGCCCAGCTTCTTCTCGGTCAGCAGCGAATACTTCACATCGGCCGAGCTGAAGTCCTGCCCATCGTGCCATTTCACATGGGGCCGCAGCTTGAAGGTGTAGCGCAGGCCGTCGGGGCTGATGGTCCAGCTGGTGGCCAGCAGGGGCTGGGGCTTGAAGTCGGCGTCGTAGCGCAGCAGGCCTTCGGTGATCTTGCCGCTGATGTTGCGGATGCGGGTGTTGGTGTCGAGGAAGGACACCAGGGCCGGCGGCTCCAGATCGGTGGCCAGGGTCAGGGTGCCGCCCTGGATCGGGGCGTTCTGGGCCAGGGCCGGGTGCAGGGCGGCACTGAGGGCCAGCAGGGCGCCGGCCAGGGTGGGAAGGATTCGGTTCCGGTTCATGTCTTGTGGGTGGGTTTGGGAAAGGACGAAGGGGGCGGGTCAGAGGCGCAGGCCGGCCTGCTTCATCAGGGGCAGGATGCGGTCGCCGAAGAATTCGAGGTCGGGCTTGAAGTCGAAGAAGCTCAGCTGCAGCCCGTCGATCCCGGCGCGCTGCAGCTGGACGAACTGCTCGACCACCTGCTCGGGCGTGCCCACGACCTCGATGTTGCCGCCGATGGCACGGCGCTGCGGCGCATCCTGGCCGACACGGCCGCGCCAGGCATGGGCGTCGCTGACCAGGCTGTTGAAGCCCTTGGGCGCGGCCGGGTCCTGGTGTGCCACGATGGCGTCGTAGTAGGCGCGCGTCTCGGCTTCGGTGTCGCGGCTCACCACCAGCGGATTGAGCAGGGTGCGCAGGCGGCGGCCCTGGCTCTGGCCCACCGCCTTGAGGCGGGCGGTGTGGGCCGGCAGGGCCTCGATGGCGCCGGCGAAGTCCGAGCGCCCCGGGCTGGTGATGAAGACGATGTCCGAGTAGCGGGCGGCATATTCGAAGCCGGCTTCCGAGCCTGTGGCATTGACCAGCACCGGCCGGCCGAAGCGCGGCTTGGGGCTGACGAAGGCGCCGTCCAGGCGCCAGGGCGACTGGCCCGCATAGGAGAAGTTCTCGGGGTCGCTCCAGAGCCTTTGCACCACTTCGATGAACTCGGCGCTCAGCACGTAGCGGCGGTCGTGTTCGATGGGGCGGGCGCCGAACATCTCGTGTTCGACCGCGCGGTGCCCGGTGACCAGGTTGATGCCCCAGCGGCCGCCGCTGATGTGGTCCAGCGTGGCACCCCATTTGGCCAGGTGCAGCGGGTGCAGCGGGCCGTAGAGCACATGGATGGTCGAGATCAGGATGATGCGCTGCGTGATGGCGGTCAACGCCGCCGTGGTCATGAAGGAGTCGAGGGCCTGGCCGTCGAACACCCCGCCATAGCCGCCCTTGGGCAGCCATTGCGACAGGGCGAACACCAGATCGAAGCCCAGCGCCTCGCTCTTGAGCACCAGGTCGCGGTTGTAGTCGAAGCGCCAGTCGGTGCTGCGCGGCAGGGTCGAGGCGCTCCAGCCACCGGCCTGGATCGGCAGGAACAGGCCCAGCAGGACGGGCTGGCGCAGCGCCTGTGACAGCGGGCTGTCCGGGAAGTCGGCCGGTGAGGCGAAACGCTCGAGGCCGACGAGGGCGCCAGGGTGGGCAGGAAAGGACATGGATCTCCCTTTTGCGCATGCCGGCTGCGGGCCTGCATGGAGGCGTGAATCGAGGCAGTCGATTCTGGGCATCGCGGCGGATTCCTGCTATGCCGAATCCGGATGAGCATCCTTGGAAAACGTCGCTGCCGTGGCTTCCCAGGCCGGGATCCGATTTCTAGAATCGACCCGTCTCCGGGGGCATCTGATTCCCGGATTCAAATGCGGGCGCAACCTTTTGCGCCATTCCAGATGACAGGACCCACATGAGCTACCGTTACCTCGGCCGAAGCGGCCTGCGCGTTTCCCGTCTGTGCCTGGGCACCATGATGTTCGGTGGCGCGACCGACGAGCCGACCTCGCACCGCATCATCGAGGCCGCGCGCGAGCAGGGCGTGAATTTCATCGACACCGCCGACGCCTACCAGAAGGGGCGCACCGAGGAGATCGTGGGGCGCGGCATCGCGGCCCACCGCGACCACTGGGTGCTGGCGACCAAGCTGGCCAACCCCATGGGCAGCGGGCCCAACGAGCGCGGCACCTCGCGCAAATGGATCGTGCAGGCCGTCGAGGCCAGCCTGCGGCGCCTGGGCACCGACTACATCGACCTGCTGTACCTGCACCGCGCCGACTTCCAGGCGCCGCTGGGCGAGGCGGTGCGCGCCCTCGGCGACCTGGTGCGCGCCGGCAAGCTGCGCTATTTCGGCCTGGCCAATTTCCGCGGCTGGCGCATTGCCGAAGTCGCCCATCTGGCCGACGCCGAAGGCATCGACCGTCCGGTGGCCAGCCAGCCGCTCTACAACATCGTGGACCGCAGCGCCGAGGTCGAGCAGCTGCCGGCCGCCGCCCACTACGGGCTGGGCGTGGTGTCGTACAGCGCGCTGGCCCGTGGCGTGCTGACCGCCAAGTACGAACCCGATGCGCCGCCGCCGGCCGATTCCCGCGCCGCCCGCAAGGACAAGCGCCTGCTCGAGACCGAGTGGCGGTCCGAGTCGCTGCACATCGCCCGCGAACTGCAGGCCCACGCCCGGGCCCGGGGACTCTCGCCGGTGGACCTGGCCGTGGCCTGGGTGCTGAACAACCGCCTGGTCACCTCCTTCATCGCCGGTCCGCGCACCGAGGCCCAGTGGCAGGCCTATGTGCAGGCGCAGGACGTGGTCCTGACCCCCGAGGACGAGGCCCTGGTCAACCGCCTGGTGGCGCCGGGCCATGCCTCGACGCCGGGCTACACCGACCCCGGCCACCCGGTCGAGGGCCGCCAGCCCTGGGTGGCGGCCGCCTGAATTCCCGACTCTCTGCATTGGAACACCATGAGCCAAGACCACCTGATCCTGATCCAGCCCGGCTTTGTCCGGCGCGACCGTGCTGCCGGCGAGCGTTTCGCCTGTCCCGACTGCAATCTGCTCGAAGGCCTGCTGGCCACCGCACCCGAGGGCGCCGCGCAGGGCCTGCGGGTCAGCCGGGTGCCTTTCGAGCGACCCCGTCAGGCGGTCATCGAGCTGCTGGGCGAGAAGAACCAGGGTCTGCCGGTGCTGCTGATCGGTGACGCCGCGAAGGCCCCGCCCGAAGCGCGCTGGCACGAGGGTCAGGCCTTTGTCGACGACCCGGCGCAGATCGCCCGCTGGCTGGCTCGGCAGCACGGCCTGCTCAGTCTCTGAGGATCGCCATGGCCCGACGTGAAGGCTTTCTGCGCTTCGGCGCCTTTCTCTACCCGACCGGTCACCACATCGCGGCCTGGCGGCATCCGGACGCGGTGCCGGGCGCGGGGCTGGACATCCGGCACTACGCCGCCCTGGCCCGCGAGGCCGAGGCGGCGCGCTTCGACCTGATCTTCCTGGCCGACGGTGTCGGCACCCGGGGCGACCGCCCCGAGGTGCTGAGCCGCACGGCGCACAGCTATGTCTCGCAGTTCGAGCCGCTCACGCTGCTGTCGGCGCTGTCCATGGTCACCGAGAAGATTGGCCTGGTGGGCACCGCCTCGACCAGCTTCAACGAACCCTTCCACATCGCGCGCAAGTTCGCCTCGCTGGACCACCTCAGCGGCGGACGCTCGGGCTGGAACCTGGTCACTTCGTCGAGCGAGTTCGAGGCCCGCAATTTCAACCGCGACAAGCATTTCGAGCATGCCGAGCGCTATGCGCGGGCGAGCGAATTCGCCGATGTGGTGCGCGGGCTGTGGGACAGCTGGGACGATGATGCCTTCCTGTGGGACAAGGCCGGCGGCCGCGTCTTCGATCCGGCCCGGCGCCATGTGCTGCACCACAAGGGCACGCATTTCTCGGTCCAGGGGCCGTTGAATGTGGCCCGATCGCCCCAGGGGCGCCCGGTGCTGGTGCAGGCCGGCTCGTCCGAGGACGGCAAGGCGCTGGCGGCCCGCAGTGCCGAGGTGGTGTTCACCGCCCAGCAGACGCTGGAGGACGCGGTGGCCTTCTATGCCGACCTCAAGGGGCGTCTGGCGGCCCATGGCCGGTCGCCCGACAGCCTGCTCATCATGCCGGGCGTGTTCCCGGTGGTGGGCGCCAGCGAGAGCGAGGCGCGCGAGAAGTTCGAGCAGCTGCAGTCGCTGATCGACCCGGTGCTGGGCCTGTCGCTGATCTCGGGGCTGACCGGGGGCGTGGACCTGTCGGGCCATGACCTCGACGGCCCGATCCCCGAGCTGCCGCTGACCAATGCCAGCCAGAGCCGCCAGGAGTTGACCCTGGCCCTGGCGCGGCGCGAGAACCTCAGCATCCGCCAGCTCTACCATCGAGTGGCCGGCGCACGCGGGCATTGGCAGCTGGTGGGCACGCCCGAACAGATCGCCGACCAGCTCGAGGAGCGCTTTGTCCACCACGGTGCCGACGGTTTCAACATCATGGCGCCGGTGCTGCCCAACGGCCTGCAGGATTTCGCGCGCCGCGTGCTGCCCGAGCTGCGCCGCCGTGGTCTGGCCCGGCAGGACTACGAGGGCCAGACGCTCCGGGATCACCTGGGACTGGTACGCCCGCAGCGGGGCTAAGAGCCTCAGGTCTCTCAGGCCTTCTCGGCCGCGTGGCAAGCGGCCGTATCCTGGGCGCACTCAAAGGGCATGGGCTTCGGCCAGCTCCTGCAGAAGTTGCTGGCGCAACCGCGACAGCGCGGGATCGGACCGATCACGGGGGCGCGGCAGATCGATGCGCTGCTGGCGCGGTTCGCCCGGGCGGCCGCTCTCCATCACCAGCACCCGGTCGCTGAGCAGGGCCGCCTCTTCGACGTCATGGGTCACCAGCAGCACTGCCACCCGGTGCTCGCGCACGACCGCGCCGAGGAGCTCCTGCAGCTTCAGCCGGGTCAGCGCGTCCACCGCGGAAAAGGGTTCGTCGAGCAGCAGCACCCGGGGCTGGCCGAACAGGCTGCGCGCGATCGCGACGCGCTGGGCCTGCCCGCCGGAAAGCTGCTTGGGCAGGCGCCGTCCCAGGCCGCCGAGTCCGACCTCGTCGAGCAGGGCCTCGACGCGGTGGACGCTGTCGGGCGGCCGCCGGGGGTCGAAGGCGATGTTGTCGGCCACGCTGAGCCAGGGGAACAGGCGCGGCTCCTGGAACACGAAGCCGATGTCGCGCCGATCCGGGTCGGCGGGCTGGCCGTCGATCTGCACCTGGCCGTCGAAATCGGCATCGAGCCCGGCCAGGATGCGCAGCAGGCTGCTCTTGCCGCAGCCGCTGGGGCCGATCAGGCTCAGCACCTCACCGGCCTGCAGTTGCAGACCGAAATCCCGCAGCAGGGTGCGGCTCCCGTGGCCCTTGTGCCGGATCCGGACCGACAGCAGCGCTTCAGCCGGCGCCTCGTGGCTCATGCGCCGGCCTCGAGGGTGTCCAGGGTGTCGCGCCAGGCCAGCAGG
>Ga0213872_10001349_pt1 | contig 16201 bp, 18 predicted proteins | sample VelepicomBERX_R2_FD_160071 | JGI IMG/M metagenome (GOLD analysis project Ga0213872, IMG submission 160071) | Rhizosphere microbial communities from Vellozia epidendroides in rupestrian grasslands, the National Park of Serra do Cipo, Brazil - RX_R2 | ecosystem: Host-associated > Plants > Roots >...
GTAATAGGGGCCTTTTGGGTGATCTGCGTTACTACCGTTGATACGGTAGTAGCCGGCGCTGATTTTAAAGGGAAAACGCCAAATAGGGTGATGCAGGCGATGGCCATCATGCATCATTTTGACTTTAAGATTGTCTGCTAAGTCTGCCCTACGGGATTCGAACCCGTGTTACTACCGTGAAAGCCATCGTTACCACTCTTCGGCAGTAGTAACATCCCTGTTTAACAGGGAAAATACAGGGAATTTCCGCAGGTTAGCCCACTTCATAATCTGCAAAATGCATCAAAAAAGCCAATCATATCATCATGATGCGCATCATGATGGAGGCGATGACGCCGGCAATCAACAGGGAATAATCTTTGATTGAACAGGGAGTTATTGCTGATGCTCAGCTCGTACAGAGGAGGTGACTTCGTTCAAAAGTTCAGGCGGTAATATTGCACGCCTAATTGATCTGTAGTCATCGCGGGGTACCTCAATATATTCATCATCCGCTTGGAAAAGTCCTAAGGGTGCCTTGTCTGTATTTCTGAGACTAACATAGCATCCGTAATCAATTTTAAACACATCATATCTTACGCCAGGTTCGTCTTTTGAGGAGATGTTTTTTTTCAAAATATGCAGTAAACGAGCATCAAATAACCTTTCAATCATGGGGTGACGCATCATGTTAGAAAATAAGAAAGCTCGTGAACGGCGCTCTCCTATCACTTCATTTATTATGATCATAAGAACATTAGAAAGTATCTCATCTGACTTTGTTGCGACTGCTTTATCTCTTTGGTACCAATCTAAAGAGGCGCTGGTGACATCATTAATTGATATTTTTTGGCCAAATGCTTTGGTTGCTAGGACAGCACAAAGATTAAGCGCATCACGAGGGACGCCTTCAACAGCTCTAACAAATTCAATGAAAGCGTTTTGTTGAGTGAATGCAATTTGAACCAGTTGGTCTTCCGTTGATACTGCGCTGTCAAAATGGTCGCTTACTTTGTAATGATTAAAAATCATTCTTTTGAAGAATTGTATGGATTTCTGTTCGTTTGAGTCAAACACCAGATAATCGTCTAAAGTTAAATTGGCTGATATATCCGCCCCCAACTCTAGGCCTATGTACTCTCCGTTGCCTTTTGAAAGAGAAAATGAGGAACGATGCTCAATTGAGGCAATTTTGACAATCACATTGGTTGTCGGCAGAAACGTTCTACGAATGAGGTCGGCTAGGTAGGGCTGAAGTTCAAGAGGAATCTCACTCCACTCATCTATAAAGACCCATAAGCGTTTTATATTCATGACAGGTAGTAAACCTTCCAAACTCGACTGAATTCTACCAAAATCCACATGTATAAATTCTTGTCCAGTTGCTGATGTTTTAAGAGTCTCATCTCGCGAGATGGTGTCCTCTCTTTCTGCGTTGAGGGTGGCTGTAGTTATGCTGGCGTGGATTCCGCTGGTGTGCTTCTTTGCTCTCTGCATTTGTACGGTTTGCGTGTTTTCTGCTGCTCCGTGAATCCTGATTTCTGAAAGTGAGGCTTGGAAATCATCAAGGCGAAGTGTGATTTGATTGCCGTCTGGCGCGTTATCAAGTGCGGCGACGGCTATCGGATAAAGATTATTGAGTATTGCTTCTAATACATCATTTATTAGAAGAGATGCCCTTTGAGAGAGGGAGCGTGAGAAATTATTATAGATTGAAGTGTTGGAACCTACAGATCTTAGGTCTATGTATATAGCTTGCTCTCCACGCTGTATGATGGAATTGGCCACATATTTTAAAGCATGCGTTTTTCCTGTTCCTCGGCGTCCATAGATGATCTGGCTATTGCTGGATTCTATGAGGTCAAGAAGAGGGGCTGAATCGACAAAGGTTTTTACCAGTAGATCTTCATGGTCAGTTTTTTCTGCTCGAAGAGAAAAGCCAAGAAAAGCTTTATGTATTTTTTGTAGTAACGACACACTGTCTGACATGCTCGATTACCTTTCTGTAATATCCTTCCGTTGACCGGAATAACACATATCGAGGCAAGAAAAAGCAATTTAATGATCCCGTTTTTACTGGATGTGCGGCTGCATCAACGCATTCATGGCCAAAGACCATCATTCCAGGAGGCAGAAGATGCATGGTAATGCTTTGATAGTGCAGACCTCGCAAGAGCAGATTAGTAGTACCTATGGCAAGCAAGAGTGTTTGCTTGAAATGTTGCGACATCCTGATGGTCTGACCATCGAACGGGCAACTTTAGCCACCGGTTGGCAGTCACACAGCATTCGCGGTGTTTTAAGTGTCCTTAAAAACAAGCTTGGTTTGAATATCGTCAGCATCAAGGATGCGGAGGGTAAACGTGTTTACAGAGAAATGCCAACGTCTCTTCACGATCAAACAGTTATCCCGATTGCTATGGCTCCGACAGTTGGGCGATTTGGTGGTCTGCATAGACGGCGAGAAGGTTATGCAGTGCCGCAGATTATCCAAGATGGCAATCCGGCTGGCTATACTGTCACAGATGCTGTCCAGGATTACCTTAGGCATTATGCTAAGGAGGGAAAAGGCCTGCCGGTTATGAGTAATATTGTTAACGCACATATCCTTCCTAAACTAGGCAACATTCAAGTTCACGAACTGACAACCAAGCAGATATCGGAATGGCATCAAGAAATATCGCGAACACCCTTACGACTGCGAACAAAGAAAGGTGCGCCTGAGCAAAATATGCAGGCATGGAGCGACGATCCAGAATTTATTCGCCGACGCCGGGTAACGGCCAATCGCAATCTCAATGTTTTGAAGGCTGCACTTAATTATGTTTGGCGCGAGGGTAGCGTTGCTTCTGACCTTGCATGGCGGCGCGTAAGAGCGTTTCGTAATGTCGAGGCCCCGGTCATCCGGTATCTAGATGAGAAAGAGTGTGTCCGTCTGATAAAAGCATGTGAGCCGGACCTGCGCCTTATCGTGCAGGCTTCACTTTTTACAGGATGCCGGTATGGCGAAATCTGCCGGTTGGTGGCCGAAGATTACAGGGCTGATACGGGAACGCTTTATATTCGGATCAGTAAGAACGGTAAGCCACGCCATGTCATCCTGACAGATGAGGCCAAGACATTCTTTGATAAAATAACACGGGATATAGGGCGCAAGGATCTCATGTTTTTGATGAAGGACGGGGAGCCTTGGGGAAAATCATTACAGAGCAGGCGTATGCGTGAAGTGTGTGAGCGTGCAGGAATAGATCCTCCTATCACCTATCATGTGCTCAGACACACGCACGCAAGTCTGTTGGCCATGAAAGGTGTGCCATTGACGGTGATTGCCAAACAGCTGGGGCATTCCAACACCATAATCACGGAAAAGCATTACGCCCATATCAGTCCGGGCTATGTGGCACAGGCGATCAGGGAGAATTTTCCGACCCTGGGTAGCTGAAAGGCCATGAGTGTTTTATGATGCCACTGGATTTTTAGTGTATAAATTATTCCATGATGGGAACAGGCCAATCTTCGACAAATATCGCCATGCGGGCAGGCGTGGAAGTGGCATTTCGCCATCTGCCACTGCTAGAAGGAACTGATCACCTTCTGCAGGCGGCAGTTAACACGCTGTGTGGTGTCGACAACAATGGCACTGGAGCGGTACCGCCAAAATTTTCTGACATCAGTCGTCGACGCACGAAGAAGGAATTGCAACGTCTGGCTGATCCAGAGAATGATCCTTTCACTTGGCTGGACTCTCTACATCAGCCGGCCATTCTGGCATTGGCGAAATTCGGATTTTGCAGGGGCGAAGAAATCTCATCCGAGAAATTACGTGCAATTGCAAAAAAGGCTGCTGAATCCGATCTCAGCTGGGTGCCGGAGAAAGTTCCGGGCGGGCGGCCACAGAACCGTCGTGCGCATGCGGTTGCGACCCTGCTGGCTTATTACTATGAAATGCTTACGGGCAAGAAACCAACGCGCACGGTTGATCCATACAAAGTTCATGATGCTGCCGGCGGTCAGTTTTTTGAGTTCGTCAGAGAGATATTTGCCATTCTAAATCTCAAGGTGAATATAGAAGACGTTGTTCGTGCTGCCATAAAACAGCGTAAGGAGCATGAAAAGAAACGCAAATCAACCCACAGGGTTTCCTCCATTATTAATCGATAATTGATACAGGCATATTCGTCTCCAAATCCAAACTGGAAAGGAGGCTGTAATGCCAACAAAAACAGATTTACAAGTTACCAGGGTACCGGTTGAGGTCCTGAACCTCGATCCCGGTAATCCGCGACATCACAGTGAAAAACAGATCAGGCAGATAGCGCAGAGCATCAAAAGCTTTGGCTTCAATGTGCCGGTGCTGATTGATGGTGCCGGCAAGGTACTGGCCGGACACGGTCGTGTGCTGGCTGCCAGGAAACTGGGGCTGGCGGAAGTGCCGACAATCCGACTGGAACATCTGACGCCGGAGCAGTCGCGGGCCTTTGCCATCGCCGATAATCGCCTGACCGAAAATTCTGAATGGAATGATAGTCTTCTGGCGGCCAGTCTGAAGGAACTAACACTGGCTGATCTTGATTTCGGTCTGGAAGCGACCGGCTTTACCCTGGATGAGATCGATTTGCGTATCGAGGGTCTGACGGAGGCAGCGGCAGCCGATCCTGCAGACATGATCCCGGATGTACCCGAAGGGCCGACAGTAAGCCGTTCTGGCGATCTATGGCAGCTTGGCCCGCATCGTGTTCTATGCGGTGACGCCACGAAGCCTGAGGACCTGCAGAGGCTGATGAATGGCGTTCGGGCGGCCATGGCCTTCACTGACCCGCCGTACGGTGTCGACTATATCGGCAAGGGTGAGGTGCGTGGCAAGCGCCGCAGGATCATGAATGACAACCTCGGCGATAGCTTTGGCGAATTTCTTGCTGCAGCATGCGCCAGAATTCTGTCGAATACCGATGGTGCGGTCTACATATGCATGTCCTCAAACGCCCTGCACACCCTGCATCGCGCCTTTGAGGGCGCAGGCGGGTATTTTTCAACCTACATCATCTGGGCCAAGCAGGCCTTCACGCTGGGACGATCTGACTATCACCGGCAGTATGAGCCTATCCTGTATGGCTGGCGCAAGGAGGGTGGGCACTTCTGGTGCGGCGCGCGTAATCAGGGTGATGTCTGGTTTTTTAATCGGCCATCCCGCAATGACCTGCACCCGACGCAAAAACCGGTTGAACTGGTTATGCGTGCCCTCCGTAACAGCAGTGAGCGCGGCGCCGTGGTGCTGGATACGTTTCTCGGTAGCGGCACGACGCTGATTGCCGCAGAGCGCACAGGGCGCGTTTGTTATGGCCTTGAGCTTGACGCCGCCTATGTCGACACCGTCATTCGGCGCTGGCAGCAGCACACCGGCGACCATGCCGTGCATGCAGGCACAGGCAGGCTTTTTGATGATATCGCAACCCGGACAGGAGAAATCGCATGAGCGATGATGAAAAAGATAATGACAAGGCAGGGTATGGCAAACCACCAAAGAAAAATCGCTTTGTAAAAGGCACATCCGGTAATCCGAAAGGTCGTCCCAAGGGGGCGAGGAATTTATCGACCGAGATTGATACGGAAATGCGTGCACGTGTTCCGCTGACTGTGAATGGCAAGCGTAAAAAGGTTTCTAATCGAAGGATCGTTGCGAAGCAGCTGGTTGGCAAGGGTGCGCGGGGGGATGCCAAATCGATCGCGCTTCTGATGAACCATGACCGCCAGCGCGACAATATGGCGCCCGAGGAACCTGCGCTGCAAGAAGTGACGGAAGCGGAAGATTTGAAGGTCATCAAAACCATTATCAAAAGAATTCTGGCAGCGCAGGGCATTGCGCCTGTGCTTCCAGAAGATGGGGAGTACAACACATGATAAAATACCGACATGAACTGGATGCCGTTTTGCGCAGGGATTTCCTTAGCTTTGTGGAAAGGGCCTATTACGAACTAAACCCGCATAAAGAGCTTTCCATCAGCCCCTATCTTGAGCGGCTTGCCGGTGCTCTTGAACGGTGTCGCACAGGCGAATGCCGGCGGTTGATTATCTGTGTGCCTCCGCGCCATCTGAAGTCGCACTGCGCGTCCGTGGCCTTTCCGGCCTGGCTTCTGGGGCATGACCCGGCGGCACGCATCATATGCGCAAGCTACGGTCAGGAGCTTGCCGAGAACCATGCCAGGGATTGCCGTAAATTGATGAACAGCCCGCTTTACAAGCGTTTATTTTCAACACGGCTATCAGACCGGCAGGCGATCAATGAATGTGTCACCACGGCTAATGGCAGCCGTAGAAGCACATCGCTGGGTGGCGCCCTGACGGGCCTTGGCGGCGATTATCTGATCATTGACGATCCCATGAAGCCGGATGAGGCCTTGTCCGAGGGGGCACGCAAGTCCGTCAACAAATGGTATGACGGTACACTACGCACCCGCCTTGATAACCAGCAGTCCGGTTGCATCATCATTGTCATGCAGCGGTTGCACCAGGATGACCTTGTCGGGCATGTTCTGGAGCAGGGCGAGGAGTGGGAAGTTGTTTCATTACCGGCCATCGCCGAGGAAGAGGAGGCCCATACCATCGAGAGTGTTCTGGGGCAGTATACCTATCGTCGCATGCCAGGTGACCTGTTGGACCCGGCACGGGATTCCATGGCCATTCTGAACAATCTGCGCAATGACCTGGGGGAGTATTTTTTCTCTGCGCAGTTTCAGCAGAATCCGGTGCCCGAGGGCGGCAACATCATCAGGACGGAATGGCTGCGTTATTATGAACCTCATGAAAAACCGTCACACTTCACCTATACGCTGCTGAGCGTTGACTCTGCGTACAAGGTCAAGGAAGTCAATGACTATAGCGTCGCCACTATCTGGGGCTATCTGTCGGGCAACTATTACCTTCTGCATGTATTTCGGCGGCGACTGGAATATCCCGGATTGAAGCGCGAAGTATTGCGGTTGGCGAAAGAATTCCGTGTCGACAAAATCCTGATCGAGGACAAGGCATCCGGTACGAGTCTCATTCAGGACCTCAAGGCGGAAGGTATGTTGGGCATTGTCCCATACGAGGTATCCGCAAGCATGGAAAAAGAGATGCGCATGCGCGTCCAGGCCCAGCTTTTCGAGCAGAGCAAGGTGCTGCTTCCTGCGCAGGCGAGCTGGCGGGATGAGTATATCAGGGAGCTTACAGGCTTTCCCGGGACGCGTTATGATGATCAGGTTGACTCAACCGCGCAGGCACTCGATTACATGAAAAATAAATCGAAGTTGGCCGTATGGGAAAAGCTGGGGCTTGCCCCATAAACGCGTTACACCGCTGCGTGGGATGATTTGTGGAGTATTTTGGTGGAAGCCTACCCATGCATCAGCCAGCCCAACAAGAAGCCGACTATGCCGCCGGATAAAGAAAAGGCTGCATAAACGATAATAAACTCCGGCCTGCCGCCGCCATCATCGGGCGGCAGGTCGCTGTGATGGGCCGGAACATTCCGGTCATTTGTATGTCGTTGGTTGCTGATACTCATAGTCTACACATGACCATAAAGTCCGTAGCAAGGCAACTGAATTGTGACTCATAGGATGTAGACTGAAAAGCAGCAAAATTATCTGCTGCAGCTATGGATATTCAGCGGCAAGTGGGTCTCAATGTTCGGCAATGGCGCGAAAAGCGTGAATTGTCGCAGGAAGAGCTGTCATTCGAGTCAGGTCTGCACCGGACTTATGTCAGCGGCGTGGAGCGCGGTGTGCGTAATCCGACCGTGACCGTGTTGCAGAAACTTGCAAAAGCGCTGGATGTGCCGCCGGCCAGGCTTTTTGATCCGGTTAAGGAACCGTCCACACGGAAATAACTCGACTTCCAGCGACAGTCGAGCATGGTGGTCATATACAGCCGAAAGGAATGTAGATGGCCAAACGCAATCGACCGCCACGTACTTTTGCATCCAGCGACGAAACGCGCAGGCTGATCCGCGATCTTGAAAATTCCGTCAGCGCCATTGCCTGGGGCTGTGATGCCCTGGTTCACACACTGCATGACGGTCAGGCAGATCGCGTTGACGGCGCTGTATGGGTAGCGGAGAAGATCAGGGAAGAAGCCACAGCGCTTTTGTCGCATTACAGGAGGCTATTCCGTGTAGTGGCAGAATAGTCCGATAGCGGCCTGTTAGCCACATCTAGGTATTTCCTATCGAATCTTTACTAATTCCGATTTCATTTTCTAAAAATGTTTCTATGATATTGGCATGAAAACTATCCATCCTTTTCCGGCGAGAATGGCCCCTGAAATAGCGCTCGACTCTTTGGCGAAGCTGTCGAAGAGGGCGGTTGTTTTGGATCCGATGATGGGGTCTGGAACAGTGCTCCGGCAGGCGGTATTAAACGGTCACAAAGCGATTGGTTTTGATATGGATCCGTTGGCCGTCCTGATGTCTAAAACCTGGACAGAACCGGTAAATTTTGAGATTCTAGACGGATTGTATCAATATTTGCTGGGCAAAGCGAAAACTTTAGATGCAAGGTCCATTTCACTGCGGTGGCAAGATGAAGAAACTCATGAGTTCATCAAATATTGGTTTGGCCTCAAACAGCGAAAAATTATTAAATGCATAGCTTATGTATTGTATCATTCGCAGAAACTAAAAAAACATCCCAATGAAGCGAACGTATTAAGAGTTGCTTTAAGTCGCTTAATCATCACCAAGAAATATGGCGCCTCTCTTGCGTGGGATGTATCCCACAGTAGGCCACATAAGGTGATGACGAAGAATTCGTATGATGTATGGGCAGGATACGGAAGATCTTTCAAGCGCCTAAGGGATGTTCTAAGTGAGCATAAGATTACCGGTAAATCGTCTGTGGGGCTTGGTGATGCGCGAAAAATGGACTCGCTTAAACGTGAGTCTGTTGACGTGGTTATAACATCGCCACCATATCTGAATGCAATCGATTATCTTCGCGGACATAAGCTTGCTCTCGTATGGCTGGGCTATCGAATTGATCAAGTGCGCAACATAAGGGGGCAGAGTATAGGTGCCGAGAAAGCCATGACGGACGTGTCGCTTCAGAAAGAGATTGCGAGAATTAATAAAAAACTTCGAGTCGATACGTTGCCGGGACGTCATCTGAGAATGATCGAACGGTATACTTTTGATGCATGTCTGTTGATGAAAGAGATCTCTCGACTTCTGAAGCCGGATGGAAGGGCAATTTTTGTTGTTGGTAATTCGTGCCTTAAGAATGTGTACATAGAAAATTCAAAAATTTTTCATGAAGCAGGAAAGTTATATGGTTTAAGGCTGCGCAAAAAATCCAGCAGAGACCTGCCTGCGGGCAGCCGCTATCTTCCTCTACCTAAAGATAGCTCAAGCGCTCTTGGTAAGCGCATGAAGACAGAGGTCATCTTGGAATTCGTTCGTAGCTAATGGCGGTTTTGTTAGATAATCGAGGATCTTTCTTGAAAATTCGGCATCGCCTACTTTAAAATCGAGTGCTCCATCCTTGCCTTTAACTGCATACATCTGGTTCTTTCTACGGGTTACGCTGACCCATTCTGTAGGATGATAGTTGTCATCTAGTATCTGCTTTATTTCCTGATAATTAAGTGTAACGATCCCATCTTGCCCGCAAACCAGAATTAAAAAAACTTCGTCCAATGCGAGTTTCATTTCTAAAATCTCGTATTGATTCTCCGCTGTAAAAGTAAAGCTCCAGGGCGCAAGACGCTTGGTTGAATATTTAATATACAATCCAGCGGACCTATTGCCTGCGCCGAGGCGATACGAATTATAATTTTTTCCAGAGTACGCAGTGATGCATAACTCAGGAGAACAGCTATTCATTAGCCGAGTAAATACGGCGCCATGATAAAATTCGTACTCTTTTATCATGCGGCGTACTTTATTGGAGAGAGCTTCTGGTTTTTTAGGAAAGTGATCTTTCCGCTGTACTTGTAGAACAGTCGGGCTTTTTTCTGTTCGTTAAATAGGATCTGAAAGTGGTGCGGAACATCCTTGTGTTTAGTAAAGCTAGCACCACCCATAAAGCCCTTTTTACGGCTGATGTTTATCTGATCCGCATCCTTTGAGCCTTCGATGGAGGCAGGTTGATGGATCATGATAGACGCATCCCCGTTTGGTAAGAAACCAGCTACATAAGATAGCAGAAATTTGGGAAGATGTTGCTCTCCAAGTAGCGTGTGTAGGCTTTCTAGCTTCTCGTAATTGTTCTTGCTGGACTGAAGGATGTTTGTGACAGCGTCTGCAACGTCGCCATAATTCAAGATGCCAAAGCTCATCTCGCCGCTATCTAGAGAGACATTTGCTTTGTCTACACTGGAGGCTGCGGTGGCTGCGGTTCTGCCGTCTTCAAGCCAGACCGGAGCCCCATTGCCATTACGAATGGCTGCCAAGGAAAGTCGATGGAAGACGAAGCACCTATGCCAGTCTTGATAAAGTGCGGCTGGGATTGTTAATTCGAAGTAAGGTAGGTAGTCTCCTCTAGACCCGAACATTCTTGCTCTTTGAATATACGTATCTTGTTGAAGTTTATGTTTAACATCTCGAGTAAAATACATCGATAAAAGATTATCGAATGTAACGCCTCGAGAGACGATGTTGCCTCCAATAACAATTGTAAAAAGCGATGATGGATCTGTGGCGCTTTTGTAGTTTTTGATCTCTCCTTGTTTATCGCTGTTCATGACGACGATGTTCTTGCATCCAATATTTTGAAGAATGTAGTTTGCAATGTCGTACTCTTCGCCGGGATATTTTTGTGCAGCAATGTCTCCAACCTGTTTGATATAACGAATGTAGTCTTTGTGGCTTTTGTTGCTGAGAACGCCGAATACCTTCTGAATAGCCTGATAATCTGACTTATGGTCTATCTTCTTGCCGCTCGTGTGTACCAGGAAGCTGTAATGCTTGATGCCATCATTGATCTCTGGATGTAAATTAAGATGGGCGACATTTACCAGGAAACGGAATAAAGCCTCTCTGCACAATTTTGGATCATCCCCTGTATCTGATAACGTATTGAGGCTGAATTTGAGAGGCTCGTCTGGGGCGAGGGGGAAAAATACATCCTGTCCTGAGTACCTTTTGTGCGGAGGAAAATCCACCCACATCTCATGATCGTTCTGGAATGTGTTGTTTAGATCAAGGCGTGCTGGTGTTGCTGTCACGCCAATATACACCCCTTCTTTCTTCAAAAGAGTTTCAATCAAGTGGTTTATGCGGGTCTTTGTGCCCTTATTTACTTTGGCATTCGGGGTCGCATAGTCAGCTTCATCATCTATGATGATCTTCTTTCCAATGTGGTTAATTTTGTCGATTAGTTTTTGCAGATCAGAAGCATTCTTCTTGCAAAATATAATTCTTTCCTCTTTACCAATCTCGATAGCCGGATCTAATATTTCGCTGAAATTGCACGGAGAGGGTGACAGTCCTGAGCGTTGAAAGCGGTCTAAGTTTTGTTCAAGTAGTTGAAGGCTGTCATTTAGGAGGTGGATAATAATTTGGTGGCCTGCATCAAGTAGCCTTGCTGTTAAGGCAATCATCATCTCTGTCTTGCCACTTTGTGGTTCACCATAGACAACGAATGAACGACTCTTATCTTGTGAAATGTTTTGGACGGCGCCCTCTACGGCCTGCTCTATACAAGAAGTATCAATTTTTTTATCGCGCAATTTTTTTAAGCGTGCCGAATACCGATCAGTCTGATGAATGGGGGTGAGCTTGCTGGGGTCGAACTCCATGGCGAAAACTCCTGTGGTGTTTCAGGTGGTCCACTATAGTCGAATAGGAGGTTTTTATGAATATTCTAAATTGACGGGCTGAGGCTTTCAGGAAAAAACGTGCCTAAGGGATAAAATGGATGAACCACCGTGCATTGCACTGGAGCTCGAACTGTCTGCTAACCCCTTGAAAGCAGTACACTCAAAGGATCTTAGTCTATCTTGCTGCTTGAATGATTTTGACTGAATGGGGGTGAGGCTAGTTAGAATATATAGATCTTTTTGGGTAGATCAGGGCCTGATGGACTTACGATTAGGAATGACTCCCAGTCTAACTAAGCGCGCACAGATACCCTTAAATGGGCGATATAACAGCGAAGCAATTTCTTCCCCATTTTTTCCTTCAGAGTATAATTTTTTTAGCTGTTCATCTTCATGGGGCTGCCACGGTTTTCCTTGCCGGTTGGTGGTAGGCGTGTTCTTTGGTTTGGGTTCGTGGCGCTCTTGTCCTGAAAATTTTCTAGTCTCTAGGTATGTTTTGATCTCTTGAATGGGGATTGGGCAATCCTCTCCATTAATTACAGATTTAATGATGGTCTTATGAATTTTCCATTTGTTTAACAGGGGATGTTTTTCTTCTGCGAACTTCTTTATCCATCGGCATTCTGAAACAAGAGAGTCTTCCTTACTAAAAGTCGTTTCTAGTACAACAAATTCCGGCTCTATGCCGGCGGTTATGGTGTCATACATCCATGTTTTTATGTTAGTGCCTCTAATGCGGACGCGCCGTGTAGTGGTGCAATGCTTCTGTTGGCGCTTTTTATATTGATTGGTTTGGCCCACATATACAAATAGGCCATTGCGCGGATCACGGATAGCATAGGTAGTGAAGGCCTTTTGTTTCACGAAATAGAACCTCGCAGAGATCGCGTATCAGTTAAGGTGAATCATAAATGAAAACCGGGGGTTCTGGGAGTCTTTATGTCCTCGTTGCTTATTATGGGCTAATCCACTCACTTCGGTCTCGGCCTTTTCCTCTCCGCTATCGAGCAGGCCTCTGGCCAATAGCGAGCGATGTCGTTGAGGGAGAAGCCCATGGCGCGGACATCGATGATCCAGCACTCGCCGTTTGTGTTGAGGCATTCGACAATGGCCTCAGCGATCTGTTCGGCCATCGGCAGGTGCGCCCATTTATCAGGCGGGGATGACGGCACTTTTTCGGCGTCGTCATAGTAGTGGTAGGCACCGCCGCGTTTAATATCTGGTGTGGCATGAGCTTCGGATGAAATCTCTCTCTCGTTTTCAACCTCCACCACAGGGGATGGGTTGCTTTCCGGCGTTTTCTCGTTCTGGTGTGTGGATTTTACTTCATCCTGTTCGGGTCTCTTGCACATGGCGGCGTTCATGACAGTTTCTCCTGTACAGCGATTTCTTCATCGAGATAGCGAAGGACAAGATCGGCCAGCCGCTCGGCATTGGCGTCGGTATAAATCTCGCGCTGCTGGCGGCGGCTGCTTCGGTGACGCAGCCGGTCATAGAGCTTGAGCAGCCCTTCGCGTTCCTGCGGCAGCACGGTTTCGTGCTTCTCGCGCAGCTCGCTGATATGTCTAGCGATGATCTGGTCTGTGATTTCCACTGACGCGTCACTGTCGAGGTCAATCAGGACACCAACCGGCGGCACGTTGTCCCTGCAAAAGATTTCGATCAGACCGGCAATGAACCGGGCGCGACCGGACAGGTCAGCGGCATGCGCCTCGCCCTCATGCAGGACAACGGCCAGAAAACCCAAAGCCGAGTACAAAATCCGTTGATCGTGCCGCGTCATCTCTGCTCCTGTTTGATCATTGCTGATGGAGAGATTATGGGGGATTGACGCTTTGGAATTGAACGCTGATTTTTGATCCTGATGGCCAGAAGGGAATTTATCTTTTGCGCTTCGGGGCCGATTGAGACGCTATGTTCAATCGGCCACATGGTTTTAGGCCAAACGTTTTTCGCGGGAGTATCGGTCAATCCCGTAAGACCGGGCGCGTACCAGCGATGCCGTTTCCCATGTGCAGGTGAAGTGAGCGCGATAATTGCGCGCATGAAGCGGCAGATGATAGGCGACCATCATGTAGTCGTTCGCACCGTTGCGAACGATATTGATGTAGGTGTCGTCATACAGAGTGTAAAAGGCAGCGCCCATGGCTTGCTGCGTCGTGACGCGGCACTGTAAGCGCGGGTAATCAGGCAGATTATCAGGCTCTTCCAGAAGCAGGCATTTTACATCCACCGCTTTGCAGAGCTGCTCCAGACGGGACAGGGCGTCTACGGCCTCGCCGCCTAAAATCTCTGTCAGATGGTTGAATGACTGAACGGCGAACAGAATCGCACCACATCGGGAATGGGCGGCTTGCCATAGTTGGGCAAACAGAGCGTTACGGCTGGCATGGCCGGATTGCACGATGATTGTCATGCTGCGGCGCTTTACGCCGTCATCTTCCAGAAACTCCAGACCGGCGGCTTCAAAAGTGCTGCGCACGATGTTGGCGCTTTTCGTGGAGATATTGCCCATCTCCAGACTGCGGATGGTGTTTCTGGATAGGTCGCATTTGACCGCCAGTTCATCCTGATGCCAGTCCAGGATCATGCGGGCCGCCTTGATCTGTGCGGCGCTGATCATCATGCGGCTTCCTTGTCTAGCGCGAGCAGGGCGGTTTCTAGACGTCGCTGTTTGCAGAACGGAATGACCTTGCGATCAACATCCGCCGCCTGCTCTATGAAGACCAGCAGATCATTCGCGGCCTTGTGACCGTAGAGGGTGGTCAGTTCAGTGTAGGTGATCAGGTGGCTGGCGTTGGTCATACCAAACCCCTTATGCGGCGTGGGCGTAAAAGGCTGCACCCGACGCGGTACGGACAGCGCCATAAACAGCAGCGGCCAGATGCGGCATGTGCGGGTTCATGGCGACGTGCCAGCGATATTCAAGTAATTGAGGGGTTGCGTAACGGATGCCGTGAGTCTTTTCGACCTGTTCCACCATATATTGTACCCCGGCCTCGCCGTGGCGCATCAGGTAGGCATCAAAATCTAAAATCTTCATCACAACACCTCGGGGAGAAAGGGTTTGATCGTCAGTGATTTTTATGTATCATTTAGTGGTACTTTAAACAACATGTTTTTTGGTTTCATGAAATTTAATTTGGTTAATGTCACTTTTAGTTGTATAAAAAGATACTTTCTTGATATCGCAATGAACAAGAAATTTGACGCACACCACGTTGAGGAACAGGCATGCCCACTGACATTTCACCAGCACAAATCCGCATGGCTCGTGCGCTTCTGGACATTTCTCGTGATGACGTCGAAGCAGCCACAGAGGTTGCGAAGCAGACATTGCTGCGTATTGAAAATGGCGCTGTTAAACCGCGTGAGGAAACACTCAGATTACTGCTCAATTATTTTGAAGAACGCGGCATTGAATTTCAGAAGAATGATGGCGTTCGCCGTCGCTCTGTGGATATATCCTCCTATGAAGGCATTGATGCCTTTGGTGAGTTTTACGATTTTGTGTACGAGTCAATTAAGCGCGATGGCGGGGATGTTTGCATCTGCGGCTCGAACGCGGCCGAGTTCGCAAAATACCGGAAAAACCCGCAAGTACACCGTGACCGCATGACCGCTCTTGTAAGAGAGCGCAGCGATATCCGCGTCCGTACCATTATTAAAGAAGGTGACACAAATACACTAAGCGAAGCATATACAACGTATCGTTTCTTGCCGAAAGAATACTTTTCTTCATCTTCGACGACGTTTTACGTTTTTGGTGCGTGTTACGCGCTCATTTCATTTGCACACACCACCCCCCCTTTTGTTGTCTGTGTCCATTCCAAAAATATGGCAGACGATTATCGTAAATCGTTTAATGCGCTGTGGGATCACATCACGATTCCATCTCTCGAAGTAGGCCCGGCATGACAATGATGTTCGGCCCCATTGCGCAAGTTCGTACTAAAGAAACATCCGTCGCGACGGATGTTTCTTTAGATGATATGCAGATAATGCAAATTGCGATTCACGACGCATGCAAAGATGCAGCTACGTTGGAACGGGTTTATGCCGATTACCTTCATTTTTTCGAAAAAATCGGAATTGCCACAAACGATGCACAAGCCATAACGACAACCATTTTAAGCACGCCTTGGTTACAAAAGTCTCTGGACAGCATTGAAGTTGATATTCACGAATTTCTACGATCAAAAACCGTCACTCTCTCAAGTGCCGAGGGGGAAACCCCATTCTTGGATGCCGTGCGGCGTGTGAGACAAGATCGTGCGGAAAGAATTTTGGGACAAATAGGGCAATACCTAAGAGATATTGAGGGAGAGATTATAGATTTTGGCACGGGTGATGGCCGCGTCGCGCAGAAGATTCAAGATGTTTTGAGGAAGAAAATTTGCGGTGTTGATGTAACCGCGTATAGACCCGT
>Ga0213872_10001350_pt1 | contig 16187 bp, 15 predicted proteins | sample VelepicomBERX_R2_FD_160071 | JGI IMG/M metagenome (GOLD analysis project Ga0213872, IMG submission 160071) | Rhizosphere microbial communities from Vellozia epidendroides in rupestrian grasslands, the National Park of Serra do Cipo, Brazil - RX_R2 | ecosystem: Host-associated > Plants > Roots >...
CCGCCCCCAGGTGGCGTACCGCGAAACCATTTCACGCCATGTCGAGGTCACCCATGTGCACAAGAAGCAATCCGGCGGCCCTGGCCAGTTTGCCGAAGTGAAGCTGCAGCTGGCGCCTTTGCCCAGGGGCGAAGGCATCCGCTTTGAAAGCCACATCGTCGGCGGTGCGGTGCCGCGCGAGTTCATTCCCGCCGTCGAGGCCGGCATCCGCCGCGCTGCCTTGATGGGCGGGGTGGCGGGCTTCCCCGCCGTGGACTTTGCCGCAACGCTGGTGGACGGCAGTTTCCATGAGCGCGACTCCTCGACGCTGGCCTTCGAACTGGCGGCCATGGCCGCCTTCCGAGAAGCCTTTGCCAAGGCCGGGCCCCAAGTGCTCGAGCCCGTGATGGCCGTGGAGGTCATCACGCCGGCCGAGTACCTGGGCGACAGCATTGGCGACCTGCATCGCCGCCGCGGCGTGGTGCGCGGCCAGGGCCAGCGCGGCAATGCCGCCACGATAGAAGCCCAGGTGCCGCTGAAGGAGATGTTCGGCTACATCGGCAGCCTGCGCGCACTGTCTTCCGGGCGTGCGCAGTACTCGATGCAGTTGGACCACTACGGGGTGGTGCCGGCGGGCGAGATGGTGGCTTTGCTGGTCTGAAGTGAAGCGGTGCCCCCCGGGGCCAGGGCTGATGAACCGGACCTGGTGGGGCGCACCAGGTGGAAGGGCTGGCGGGTTCCTTCTGGGCCATCATTGGCGCCCAGTGACGCTTGCCGAAAGGGAGCTTGCCGGGCCGACGCGCGGCACCAGGCGGTGTCGTCAAACCGTCTCCGACCGGGCCTGCTCGATCGGGCTTCAGTGACACCCCTGAACGGAGGCCGACCCACCTGTCTTGTCAGCGTCAGCCGGCGTCGACGACAAACATCCGTGCCTGCTGTGCTTCCTGACGCTCGGCCTTGATCGGGGCGTAGCGCTCCGAGGCGTAGAAATCCAAAGCCGCCGTGAGTGTCGGAAATTCGAAAACGCCGGCCAGAGGCAGGGGCGCGTCGTCACCTTCCAGCACCCCGACGACGGGACCGAAATGGAGGATGCGGCCGCCGGCCTCCTCCAGCGCGGCTCGGAAACGAGGTGCCAGCGCAGCCTGCCTGGCCGCATCGATGACACGAAGGTTGATATGGACAAAGGCGGGCATGGGGTTCCTGAGAGAGTGGTGTCGTTGAGCGGTGCCGTTGATGGTTTTCAGTGCCTGCGGGGCCCGGTGTTCACGCGCAGGCAGAGCACGGCCGTCAGCAGGGCCAGGGCGATGTGGGTGGCATAGACCGGCCTGAAGTCGCCGCGCACCAGCCCGCTGTGGCCGATCAGCAGCACCGTCAGCGCCACCCCCATCACCGAACCGATCTGGCGCGTGGCCTGGTTCACCGCGCTGCCCACCGCATAGTGCGAGGCCGGCAGGCCCGAGACCGCGGCGCCGGTCAACGAGGGCAGGACCATGCCGACGCCCAGGCCGCTGAGCAGCAGACCGGGCAGCCAATGGCTGAGGTAGGCCGGATCCGGCCCGGGCACCAGCAGCAGCCACAGGCTGCTGCATGCATAGATCAAGGCGCCCCCCACCAGGAAGGGGCGGTGGCCGAAGCGGGCGGCCAGCCGGCCGGTCACGATGGCGGTGGGCACCACCGTCAGCGGCCCCGGCGTGACCGCCACCCCGGCCTGGGGCAGGCTGTAGTGCCAGACCTGGGTCATGAACGAGAAGAAGGCAAAGAACATCATGGCGAAGGCCATGCCGAAGGCGAGCGTGGCCAGGTTCACGCTGCTGTAGGTGGGGTTGCGGAACAGGCCCAGGTCCACCAGGGGGTGCCGGGCCTGACGGGCCCAGAGCACGAAGACCCCCAGCAGCAGCGCCCCGGCGCCGGCCGACGCGGCCTTTTGCAAGAGGCTCCAGGCCTGTGAATCGGCCTGGGTGATGGCCAGGGCCAGCAGCCCCACCGACGCCACCAGCAACGCCATGCCCACCCAGTCGATCGGCGGCGTGTGCCCCTTCTTCGGCACCACCGGCAGCAGGCGCACGCCGCGCCACAGCGAGATCAGACCCAGGGGCAGGTTCAGGTAGAAGGCCCAGGACCAGCCGAAGCCATCGACCACCAGCGAGCCCAGGCTGGGCCCCACCGCCGCCGCGAGTCCGCCGACTGCGCCCCAGAGGCTGACCGCGATCGCCCGCCGCTCTTTCGGAAAGGCCTCCAGCACCAGCGACAGCGAGGCCGGCGTGAGCAGGGCCGCGCCCACGGCCTGCAGGGCCCGTGCCGCGATGAGCCCGCCCACCGAGCCCGACAGGCCGCAACTGGCGGAGGCCGCCAGGAACAGGGCCACGCCGATCAGGAAGACACGCTTGCGCCCCTGGGCGTCGGCCAGCCCGCCTGCCGGTATCAGCGCGGCGGCATATACCACGGTATAGGCATTCAGCACCCAGGACATGTCGGCGGCCGAGGCCTCTGGAAAGGCCTGGCGCAGGGTGCCGAAAGCGGCATAGAGCACCGTGCTGTCCAGCGACACCAGGAACACGGCGATGCTGACCAGCCAGAACACCGTCCAGGCGGAGGTGTGGGCGGGGGCCCGGGCCGCAGCGGCCGGCAGGGCGGTGGCGGGATGGGACATGCGGCCTCCTAGCTCAGATAGATCGCGGGTTCGGCCGACAGACCCTGCCGGACCTGCTGGGTGAGGGCATCTCCGAGCACCTCGCTGGCACCGGCTTCCAAAGCGTCCAGGGCCAACCGGACGATCTCCTCAGGCGGGGTCTTTTCAACCTCGAAGCCGCGGGTCAGGTCGGTGTCGACATAGCCCATGTGCAGGTTCAGCACCTGGGTGCCCTGGGACTTCCATTCGTTGCGCAGGCCGTTGCTCAGCCCCCAGGCCGCCGCCTTGGACACCGCATAGGCGCTCAGCAGCGGAGAGTTGAACCAGGACAGCACCGACAGCACATTGAGCACCGCACCGCCGCCTTGCGCGGCCAGCACCGGGGCAAAGGCCTGGCTCAGACGCAGGGGGCCCAAGAGATTGGTGTCCAGATGGGCCTGCAGCGAGGCCAGGCCCTCTGGCGCCAGCAGCCCGCCGGGGCGGGCGATGCCGGCATTGTTGATCAGCACCGACACATCCGGGCAAGCGGTTGCGGCCGCAGCTACCTCGTCGGCCCGGGTGACGTCGAGCTTCACCGGTGTCACGCCGGCCAGGGTGATCTGTGCCGGATCGCGGGCCGCCGCATAGACCTTGCGGGCGCCGCGCCGCAGGGCTTCGCGCGCAAAGGCCAGGCCGATGCCCCGGTTGGCCCCGGTGATGAGAACGTTGGCATTTTCTATTTTCATGATGGTCTTTCAGTGCTGTTTGAAGGCATTCAATATGATGTTCGTCATATTTATTGATGAAGAAAAATGAAGGAGAGGGGCGAGCCGCCCTCAGTGCGTCGACGTGCCTGGATTGGCGTCGACCTCGGTGTCGTATCGATCGATCAGGGCCTGGCGGGTGCTGGCCAGCCAGGCCCGGCCCTGGGCATTGGCACCCAGGGTGCGGGCCATCTGCAGGGCCCCGACCAGGGTGCTGACGATGCTGGGGGCGTCCTGCTGTGCCGCAGGGCTGGCGGGCAGGCACTGCTGCACGGTCTGCAGCAGGCCTTCGATGCGGCGCACCGAGGCGGCGCGCAAGGACTCGGCCTGGCGGGGCATCTCGGAGGACAGCGCGGCCACTGCGCAGCCTTGCTCGCATTGGTTCAGGTGGGCATCCGACAGATAGGCTTCGACCAGGGCACGAAAAGGGCTGGCACCCCGGCCACGGCGCCGGCTGATGTTGCCCGCGAGTTGGCGTGCACTGCTGCGCCCGCTGAATTCAAGTGCCTCGACCAGCAAGGCCTCGCGCGACTCGAAATGGGCATAGAAGCCGCCGTGGGTCAGGCCCGCCTCTTTCATGACGTCGGCGACGCCCACGCCTTCATAGCCTGTGCGTCGCAGGGCCCGGCTGGCCGCTTCGAGGATGCGCTCGTGGCTCTGTTCCTTGCGCGAGGTCTTGCTGGGCGGGTTCATGTGCTGCGATCAGAAGATGATGGTCGTCATATTATGGCCATCATCTTTTGGAAGCGTGGGAGGCTGGCAATGCCCCCTGGCTTCGTGGGGGCACCGGAAGACCGGGCAAAGGCCGAGGCCGCCCGTCGCGGTCCTGCCCCTGAGCACCGATCTCAGCCCTGCCTCGAGCCCCCATCTGCCGGCGCGGCTTCGCGGCTCAGCTTCAGCGCGTGCTGGGTGAAGCGCTCCACCACGCGGTCGGCATGGCCCTGGAGCCGCACCAGCGCGATGCCGACGTGAAAGCCGGCGGGGTTGTCGGTCAGCGCCAGGCATTTCACACCCAGCGGCATCACCCGCCGGGCCACGCCGGCCACCAGGCCCACGCCCAGGCCGGTGGCCACCAGGCTCAGGATGGTCTGCACCTGCATGGCCTCCTGCGCCACACGCGGCGTGAAGCCCGAGAGCTGGCAGCGCATCATGGCCAGCATCGACAGACCGGGCACCTTGGCCTGCGGGTACATGATGAAGGGCTCGTCGGCGGCCTCGCTGAGCGCGATCGCCTCGCGCCGGGCCAGCGGGCTGTGCTCGGGCACCGCGAGCACGAACTCGTCGCGGTCCAGCGGCAGCAGCTCGAAGCCGGCCGGGTCCGGCACGGGGTAGCGCACCAGGCCCGCGTCGAAACGCCGCGACACCAGGCCATCGAGGATCTCGGTGGTGGTGGCCTCGGTCAGCTCCATCATGATCTTGGGGTGGTGCTGGCGCAGCGAGGGGATCAGCTCGGGCAGCAGGGCGTAGGTGGAGGACCCGATGATGCCCAGGCGGACCACCCCGCCTTCGCCCTCGCGCGCGTCCTGCACGGCCTGGCGGCATTGGTCGGCGTGGAACAGCGCGCGCCGTGCGTCCTGCAGCATGGCCTGGCCGGCCCCGGTGAGCACCACGCCGGCGGGGCTGCGCTCGAACAGGGCGCTGCCCAGCTCGTCTTCGAGCTTGCGGATCGACACCGACAGCGGCGGCTGCGCCATGTGAAGCCGCTCGGCCGCACGGTGGAAATTGCCGGTCTCCGCCAAGGCAATGAACTGGCGCAACTGACGCAGGTTCATGTGATATTCAATCGGTATCGATTCACGAATTTTTAATATTAGACGACATTTTTTGCGCTGAATACATTGGCTCCAGGGCGGACACAGCCCCCAAAGACAACAGGAGACAGACCATGCAACAGCGCAGAACCACGCTGGCCGCCCTGGCGGGCGCCGCCTTGCTCGCCCTGGGCGCCGGCTTGGCGCCCGGCGGCGCGCAGGCCCAGGATTTCCCTTCCAGACCGGTCCGCTTCATCGTGCCCTTCGGGCCCGGCAGCGGCACCGACACCTCGGCACGCTATTTCGCCAGAAAGCTGCAGGAGCTCACGGGCCAGGCCGTGGTGGTCGAGAACCGGCCCGGTGGCAACGGTTTCCTGGCCGTCAACCAGGTGTTGCAGGCGCCGGCCGACGGCTACACCGTCTTCATCGGCAGCAACTCCACCCTGGCGGTGAACGCCGCGCTGTTCAAGGCCCTGCCCTATGACCCGGTGGCCGACTTCACGCCGCTGACCATGATGATGCGCTCGCCCGCCATGCTGGCCGTGGCCCCGGGCGCGCCGTACCAGGACCTCAAGGGCCTGCAGGCCTATGCCCGGGCCCATCCGGGTCAGGTGAATTTCGGTGCCGGTTCGGCGGGCTACCAGCTCATGGGCGAGCTGCTCAACGACGCGGCCCAGATGCAGACCGTGTACGTGCCGTTCAAGGGCGCCGGCGACACCATGACCGCCCTGGCCAGCGGCACGGTCGACTACGCGTTCGCCGAGGTCACCGCGGTGCAGGAGCTGGCCAGGGGCGGCCGCGTCAGGGTGCTGGCCGTGGCCTCGGACAGGCGCGTGGGCAGCTCGCCCGAGGTGCCCACCTTCGCCGAGGCCGGCCTGCCGGGCTTCGAGGCCTACACCTGGGTCGGCGCCATGGTCAGCCGCAAGACGCCCGCCGCCGAGGCGGCCCGGCTGGCCGAGCTGTTCACCACGATCTCGAAGATGGACGAGACCCGGGCCTTCTATGAGCGCCTGGGCGCCACCCCCATGACGGGCGGGCCGCAGCAGATGCGCGAATTCCAGCAGCAGGAGATCGCCCTGTGGAAGCGCATCGTCCGGCAGGCCAAGGTGCCGCTGCAATGACGGCGGGCGCACTCTCCAGGGTGAAGGTGCTCGACCTCTCGCGCGTGCTCGCGGGCCCCTGGGCCGCGCAGACGCTGGGGGATCTGGGCGCCGAGGTGGTCAAGGTCGAGCGCCCCGGCACCGGCGACGACACGCGCGCCTGGGGCCCGCCCTTTGTGCATGACCGCGAAGGCCGCCCTACCGGCGAGTCGGCCTACTACATGTGCACCAACCGCAACAAACGCTCGGTCGCCATCGACTTCACCCGGCCCGAGGGCCAGGCGCTGGTGCAGGCGCTGGCCTGCGAGAGCGACGTGCTGATCGAGAACTTCAAGACCGGCGGCCTGCAGGCCTACGGGCTCGACTACGCCAGCCTGAGCGCGCTGAACCCGCGCCTGGTCTATTGCTCCGTCACCGGTTTCGGTCACACCGGGCCGTACGCGCAGCGCGCGGGTTACGACTTCCTGATCCAGGGCATGGGCGGGCTCATGAGCATCACCGGCCGGCCCGACGGCACACCCGGCGGCGGCCCGATCAAGGTCGGCGTGGCGCTCACCGACATCCTCACCGGGCTGTACGCCAGCACCGCCATCCTCGCGGCGCTGCAGGCGCGCGAGCACACCGGCCGGGGCCAGCACATCGACCTGGCGCTGCTCGATGTGCAGGTGGCCTGCCTGGCCAACCAGGGCATGAACCATCTCTACGGCGGCCCGGCGCCCCGGCGCATGGGCAACGCCCACCCCAACACCGTGCCCTACCAGGACTTCCCCACCGCCGACGGGCACATGATCCTGGCCATCGGCAACGACGGGCAGTTCGCCCGCTTCTGCCAGGTGGCGGGCCGCCCCGAATGGGCCGCTGACGGGCGCTTTGCCCACAATGCCGCGCGGCTGGAAAACCGCGAACTGCTGATCCCGCTGCTGTGCGAGCTCACCGCCCGGCGCAGCACGCGCGAGTGGATCGCGTTGCTCGAGCCGCATGCGGTGCCCTGCGGCCCGATCAACACCGTGGCCGATGTGTTCGACGACGCCCAGGTGCGCGCGCGCGGCATGCAGATCGCCATGGCGCATCCGCAGGCGGGCAGCGTGCCCCTGGTCGCCAGCCCCATCCGCCTCTCGGACACGCCGGTGCAGTACCGCAGCGCGCCGCCGCAGCTCGGCCAGCACACCCGGCAGGTGCTGCAGGAGCGGTTGGGCCTGTCGGAAGAGACCTGTGAATCGCTGCACCGCAAGGGGGTCCTGGCATGAAGGAATGGGATTCAGGCCCGCTGGCGGGCATCCGCGTGCTGGACCTGTCCAGCGTGGTGTTCGGCCCGCTGGCCAGCCAGGTGCTGGGCGACTATGGCGCCGAGGTCATCAAGATCGAGCCGCCAGGCGGCGACTCCACGCGCCACACCGGTCCGGCCGCCGAAGCCGGCATGTCGGCCATGTTCCTGGGTTGCAATCGCAACAAGAAAAGCGTGGTGCTCGACCTGAAGCAGGCCGCCGCGCAGGCCGCGCTGCAGGCCCTGATCGCGACGGCCGACGTGCTCATGCACAGCATGCGGCCGCAGAAGCTGGCCGGGCTGGGGCTCGATCCGGCGCAACTGCGCGAACGCCATCCGCGTCTGGTCTATGCCGGCCTGCACGGCTTCGGCGAGCAGGGGCCCTATGCCGGCCTGCCCGCCTACGACGACGTGATCCAGGGCATGAGCGGCCTGGCCGATCTGATGCAGCGCCAGACCGGCGAGGCGCGCTACCTGCCCACGATCGCCGCCGACAAGACCTGCGCCCTGGTGGCCGCCCACGCCATCCTCGCGGCCCTGCTGCGGCGCGAGCGCACGGGGCAGGGCGGTTTCGTCGAGATCCCCATGTTCGAGACCATGGTCGGCTTCAACCTGGTCGAGCACTTCTACGGCATGCACTTCACGCCGCCCCTGAGCGGCGCCGGCTACCCGCGCGTGCTGGCGCCCTGGCGCAAGCCCTACCGCACGCTCGACGGCCATGTCTGCATGATGCCCTACACCGACGCGCACTGGCGCCGCTTCTTCGAGGCCGTGGGCGAGGCCGGGCTGGCGCGGGACGCGCGCTTCATCGACCAGGCCAGCCGCACCCGCCACATTGCCGAGCTGCTCGAAATCCTGAGCCGCCATGTCGAGCGGCGGGACACGCAGCACTGGCTGCGGACCTGCGAGCGGCTCGAGATCCCCGCCGCCCCGGTGGCGCGGCTCGATGAGCTGCCGCAGGACCCGCAGCTCGCGGCGACGGGCTTTTTTGCCAGCGTGCACGACCCGGCCATGGGCGAGCTGCGCTTTGCCCGCCCCTCCGTGCGCATCGACGGCACGCAGGCCCCCATCGCCATGCCGCCGCGCCTGGGCCAGCACACGCGCGAGCTGCTGCGCGAGGCGGGGCTGGGCGATGCCGAGATCACGCAACTCCAACCCTGACGCCCCGAAGAGGCGATGCACATGAACAAGAACCTCCCCCGCCTGGGCCAGGGCGCGTACTGGCAGGACCTGCAGCCGGGCCAGCGCTGGCGCACCTTCCGCCGCACCATCACCGAGGCCGACCTGGTCGGCTTCATCAATGCCACCGGCATGCTCGAAGCCATCTTCATCGAGGACGGCTACGAGGGCGGCGCGATCCAGGGGCGACCGGTGCCCGGCGCGCTCACCTACACCTTCATCGAGGGCTTCATCCTGCAGAGCATGATCCAGGGCACCGGCCTGGCCATGCTCGAGCTGCACCAGAAGATCCTCGCCCCTGTGCGGGTGGGCGACAGCATCGATGCGGTGGTCGAAGTCACTGGCGTGCGGCCGACTTCGAAGGGCAACCGCGCGGTCGTCAGCTCGCGCATCGAAGTCTTCAACCAGCGCGGCGAGCCGGTGATGGAGTACAGCGCCACCCGCCTGCTCGCCGGTCGCCCCGGATCCTGAGCTGCTGCCGCGCCCACCAGAACCCCCACAAGGAGACAGACCATGAACCCGAATCCCTCCCGGCGCCGGGCCGCGCTTGCCGCCGCCGCGCTGCTGGCCGCCTGCTCGCTGGCCCAGGCCGCCTGGCCCGACCGGCCCATCACCCTGGTGGTGCCCTTCCCGCCCGGTGGCCCCACCGACCTGGTGGCGCGCGTGCTGGCGCAGAACGTCGGCGAGCAATTGGGCCAGTCGGTGATCGTCGACAACAAGCCCGGCGCCAACGGCAACATCGGCAATGCCTTCGTCGCCAAGGCCGCGCCGGACGGCTACACCGTGCTCTACAACACCTCGTCTGCGGCGCTGAGCCCCTCGCTGTACAAGAAGCTGAACTACGACCTGCAGAAGGACCTGGCCCCGGTGGCGCTCACCGCCGTGGTGCCGCTGGTCCTGGTGGTCAACCCCCGCCTGCCGGTCAGGAGCGTCGCCGAGCTGGCCGACTATGCGAAGAAGAACCCGGGCCGGCTGTCCTACGGTTCGGCGGGCAACGGCAATGTCACCCACCTGGTGGCCTACCAGGTGGTGCAGCATTGGGGCATCGAGGCCAGCCATGTGCCCTACAAGGGCAGCGCGCCGGCCGATGTCGACCTGGTCGCCGGGCAGATCGATTTCATGACCGACACCGTCAATTCGGTGGCCCCCTTCATCAAGGACGGCAAGCTGCGTCTGCTGGCGGTGTCCACCGCAGGCCACCTGCCCCATTTTCCGCAGGCGCCCACCCTGGCCGAGAGCGGCATGAGCGGCTTCGAGGCCGGAGCCTGGCAGGGCGTGATGGTGCCGACCCACACGCCGCAGCCCGTCATCGACCGGCTCAACAAGGCCTTTGTGCAGGCGCTCAAGGACCCGTCGGTGCTCGACCGGCTGCGCCTGCAGGGCACCGAGCCGCTGGGCTCGACCCCGGCGGAATACGGCGCCTACATCGGCAGGGAACTGGCGCGCTGGGCGTCGGTGGTCAAGAGCACCGGCGTGTCGCTGGATTGAGGGGCGACCATGTCCGTGCTGGATTCACTCGCGCTCACCCGCATCCCCCCCGAGGACGAGGCCTTGCGCGCCGAGGTGCGCGCCTTCTTCGCCGAGGCCGTCCAGGACCTGCCGGCCCATGTGCGCGCCCGCTCCTGGGGCGGCTACAGCAGCGCGCTGAGCCGCCAGCTCGGCGCCCGAGGCTGGATCGGCCTCACGCTGCCCAAGGCCTATGGCGGCGGCGGGCGCAGCGCCTTCACCCGCTATGTGCTGGTCGAGGAAGCCCTGAGCTGCGGCGCCCCGGTGGGCTCGCACTGGATCGCCGACCGTCAGAGCGCCCCGCTGATCCTCAAATACGGCACCGAGGCGCAAAAGCAGTTCTACATCCCGCGCATCTGCCGTGGTGAAGCCTTCTTCTGCATCGGCATGAGCGAGCCCCAGGCGGGCTCGGATCTGGCCGGTGTCAGGACGCGGGCGCGGCCCAACGCGCAGGGATTCGTGCTCAACGGCCAGAAGATCTGGACCACCAACGCCCACCACTGCCAGTACATGATCGCGCTGGTGCGCACCTCGGGCAGCCCCGAGGACCGGCACCGGGGGCTGTCGCAGCTCATCGTCGATCTGTCGCTGCCCGGGGTCACCGTGCGCCCCATCGAAGACCTGTCGGGCGACCGCCACTTCTGCGAGGTGTTCTTCGACGAGGTGCAGCTCGGCGCCGACGCGCTGATCGGCGCCGAGGGCCAGGGCTGGGAGCAGGTCACGGCCGAGCTGGCCTTCGAGCGCAGCGGGCCCGAGCGGCTCTTCTCCAGCATCGTGCTGTTCGATCAGTGGCTCGATTTCGTGCGCACGCCGCAGGGGCGAACCCCCTGCGCCCAGCGGCTCGCGGGCCGGGTGCTCACCCAGCTCGCCCCGCTGCGCGCCATGTCGGTGTCGGTGCAGGAGAAGCTCACGCGTGGCGAAAGCCCCATCGTCGAGGCCGCGCTGGTCAAGGAACTGGGCACCACGCTGGAGCAGTCCATCCCCGCCGCCATCGCCGACGACCTGTTCGGCCGCGAGGCCGAGGACCTGCCGGTGGAGCTGCTGATGACCCTGAAATACGTGACCGAGGCCTCGCCCTCGTTCTCGCTGCGCGGCGGCACCCGCGACATCCTGCGCGGCATGATCGCGCGCGGCCTGGGTCTGCGCTGAAAGAAAGGAAGAAAGGCACATGAACGACGATCTCTTGGCCGACGCCGCCCGCCGCGTGCTATCCGACCACTGCACGCCTTCCGTGGTGCGGGCCATCGAAGCCGCTGGCGCCGCCGCGCCCGAGGCCGTAGCGTTGTGGGCGCAACTTGAAGCCACCGGTCTGGCCGATGCCCTGCTGCCCGAAGACCGGGGCGGTGCCGGCCTTGCACTGGCCCAGCTGTTCGGCGTGCTGGCCGAATGCGGCGCCCATGCCCTGCCGCTGCCGCTGGCCGACACCCTGCTGGCGCGTGCGCTGCTGAGCGCCGCAGGTGTCGAGGCGCCGACCGGCAGCGTGGCCCTGGCACAGGGCGAGCGGCTGGCCGATGGCGGCCTGCGCTGTGCCCTGGTGCGCGGCGGCAGGGTCGCCACCTCGGTGCTGGCGCAGGCCGATGGCGGCTGGCACCTGTTGCCCGTCGATGCGGCGCAGCCGGCACCCCAGGCGCTGGCGCTGGATGCCGCACTGCGCTGGGACGCCGCGTCTTTGCAGACCGCCAGCCCCGTCGCTGCGCCCAAGGGGGTCGAGCTGCGCACCCTGCAGGCAGCCGTGGTGGCGGCCCAGATGGCGGGCGCGCTGACGGTCGTGTTCGAGCGCACGCTGCAATACGCCAACGAGCGCCAGCAGTTCGGGCGGCCCATCGGCAAGTTCCAGGCCATCCAGCACCAGCTCGCGGTGATGAGCGAGCATGTGTTTGCCGCCCGCATGGCCGCGCAGATCGGTTGCGGCGGCCCCGGCCCCTGGCCGGACCGTCTGCGGGTCGCCACCGCCAAGGCGCGCTGCAGCGAAGCGGCGCTGGCCGTCTCGGAGACCGCGCATGCCCTCCATGGCGCCATCGGCTTCACTGCGGAATACGAGCTGCAGCTGTTCACCCGCCGCCTGCACGCCTGGCGGCAGGCGGCGGGCAGCGAAAGTTACTGGCACGAGGTCGCCGGCGCGGCCCTGCTGGCCCATGAGGGCCCCACGCTCGACGTCGTGCGCCGCATCACCGACATCGAGGCCGACGCCCCCCTTCTTCCCGCCTGATTTTCGACCCCGGAGACAACGACATGGCCTTTCTCAGCATCGAACGCGACGGCGGCATCCTGACCGTCACCATGAGCCAGCCCGAGACGCGCAACGCACTCACCGGCAACACCGCCGTGCCGGAATTCGTGCAGCTGTGCGACGAGGTGCGCCGGGATGCCGGCATCAAGGTGCTCATCCTCACTGCGGCCGGTCCCATCTTCAGCTCGGGCGGCAACGTCAAGGACATGCAACGCTTCTTCGACGATGCGCTCACCCCCGACCGCATCCGCGAGGAATACCGCCAGGGCATCCAGCGCATCCCGCTGGCACTGTACCCGCTCGATGTGCCCGTCATCTGCGCCATCAACGGCCCCGCCATCGGCGCCGGGCTGGACCTGGCCTGCATGTGCGACATCCGCATCTGCAGCGACACCGCGACCTTTGCCGAGAGCTTCGTGCGCGTGGGCATCGTGCCCGGCGACGGTGGCGCCTGGCTGCTGCCGCGCGCGGTGGGCATGGCCCGGGCGGCCGAGATGGCCTTCACCGGCGAGGCCATCGACGCGCAGGAGGCCCTGGCCTGCGGTCTCGTGAGCCGCGTGGTGCCGGCCGGGCAACTGCTGGTCACGGCCCGGGCGCTGGCCGCGAAGATCGCCGCCAACCCCGGCGCCGTCATGCGCATGACCAAGCGGCTGCTGCGCGAAGGCCAGCAGGCCACGCTGGAGTCGTTGCTGGAGCTGTCCGCCGGCTGCCAGGCCATCGCCCACAAGACGGCCGATCACCGCGAAGCCGTCACGGCGTTCATTGAGAAGCGCGCGCCGCGCTTCGGCTGAAGCGGGCGGTCTTTTGGCGGGCCGGCGGGGCCAGATCGCGCCTTGCAACCCATCCCGAAAAGGCCGCTGCGCGACCCGTGGGAGACATTGAACAGGCGCTCAGGCCCACGACAGCGCGGCCAGATCGTTCACGAACACCGGGGCATCCTTCCAAAGGCCCTGCAGCTCGCGCGCCGCCACGGTGATGAACTGGGGCTGGAACAGGAAGGCGTGCACCGAGTCCTCGGCCAGCAGTTTCTGGGCCTCGCCGAGTGCGCGCAGGCGATCGGCTGCGCGCGGGCTGCTGCGGGTCTTTTCGAAGATCGCATTGAAGCTGGCCGACTGATAGCCCCAGTAGTAGTCGGCGTGGGTGTAGTTCACCAGGTCGAAGGGCTCGACATGCAGGATCAGCGTCAGGTCGTAGTTCTTCTGGCTGTAGGTGCCGCTGAGCCATTGGGCCCATTCGACGTTCTGGATCCTGGCGATGAGGCCCACCTTGGCCAGTTCTGCGGCGATCAGCTCGCCGCCCTGGCGGGCGTAGGCCGGCGGCGGCAGCACCAAATTGAGTTCGAGCGGGGTCTTGATGCCGGCCTCGCTCAGCAGCCGCTTCGCCTTCTCGGGGTCGAAGGGGTTGATGCCCGTCGTGTCCACATAGCCCGGTGCGCCCGGCACGTAGTGACTGCCGATCGGCACGCCGTGGCCGTCCATGGCCGCCGAGATGACGGCCTTGCGGTCGATGGCCGCCGCGATGGCGCGTCGCACGCGCACATCGTCGAGCGGCTTCCTGGCATTGTTGATGGCCAGGATGGCTTTGCCGCGCGAGGCATTGAACAGGACCTGAAACCGCCGGTCCTGCTCGAACACCGGCAGGCTGCGCGACACCGAGGCATGGGGAAACAGGTCCACATCGCCGGCCAGCAGGGCGGCCACCTGCGCCGCCGGGTCCGAAATGAAGCGGAAGGTGGCCCGGGCGATCGGCACCGAGGCGGCGTCACGCCAGTCGGCCCAGCGGGTCAGCGTGATGGAGGAGCCCTTGCTCCAGGCACCCAGCTGATAGGGGCCGGTGCCGACGGGCCGGCTCTCGTTGGTCTCGGCGCTCCTGGGCTCGACGATGATGGCGCTCGCCTGGCCCAGCAGGAAGGGCAGGTCCGGATCGATCTCCCGGTGCAGCACCACCACGGTGTGCTCGTCAATCACATGGGTGCTCAGGTTGCTGAAGAGGCGGCGGTCCTTGTTGCTGCTTTTGTCCGAGGCCGCGCGGTCGAAGGAATACTTCACCGCCTGCGCATTGAAGGGTTCGCCGTTCTGGAACCGCACGCCCCGGCGCAGTCTGAAGGTGTAGGTTTTCAGGTCGGGCGAGACCTCCCAGCTCTCCGCCAGCAGCGGCTTCACGCTGCCGTCGGACTGGATCTTGGTCAGGGTTTCGAAGAGGTTGTAGAGAACCACCTCGGCAATCTCGGCACCGGCCTTGGCGGTGGGGTCCAGGCTCGTGGGCTCCAGCGTCAGGCCGATCACCAGGCTGTCTTTCTTCTTTCTTTGCGCCCAGGCGCTGGGCAGGTCCAGGGCCGTCAGGGCGGCCGCCCCCGAGGCCAGCAAGGTCCGGCGTTTCAACACGTTGAATTTCCTTCAGAGTCATGTCAGAGACGCGGCAGGCGCGCAGCGCCCACCGCAGCCGGCCGCGAGTGGCCAGGGCTGTGGCGCATCATCTGCATCGGGCTGCGCCCTGGCAAGCAGATGCTTATGCGGGATTCATCTGTGCCGGCCTGCGGCTGGGGCTGCGGGGCGGTGGATGCATGGCGGTTGCGCTCGCAATCTGATGCCACAGGATGTCGAAGTCTGTTGAGCGTATTTGCTTATGCGCAAAGCTTCATTGGGTGCTGTCTTGGGGTCCCTAGCATCGAGCATCTGGCGCCAAGCCGCAGCGACAGTCCCCCATGTCTTCGTCCGTACCCCCATCCTCTCGCGCCGCCGTGGCGACACTTCCTGCCCGCCCCCTCGATCCCCAGTCCTGGCAGGCCGCTGCCGAGGCCGTCATCGAGGTCGGGCGCCGCGCTGCCCGGCGGGGCTGGCTGCCGGCCACCTCGGGCAATCTCTCGGTGCGTGCCGGCGACCTGCTGGCCATCACCCGCTCGGGCGTGGACAAGGGGGCTCTGAGCGAGCAGGACCTGTTGGCCCAGGCACTGGACGCGCCGCTGCTGCCGGGCTCGTCGGCCGAAGCCGCCCTGCACCTGCAGCTGTACGCCGATCGGCCTGGCATCGCGGCGGTGTTCCATGTCCACAGCCTGGCCGCCTCGGTGCTCGGGCGCCGGCATGTCGATGCGGGTGAGCTGGTGTTCCAGGGCTGGGAGTTGCAAAAGGCCCTGGCCGGTGTGGACTCGCATGAGCAGCGTGTGCGCCTGCCGATCTTTCCCAACACCCAGGACATTCCTTTCCTCGTGCGCCAGGTCCGGTCCCGGCTGGGCGCGGCGTCGGGCGAGGCCTGGAATGCCCCCGGCTACCTGATCGCCGGGCACGGTCTGTATGCCTGGGGCTGCGACAGCGCCGAAGCCTGGCGCCATCTGGAAGCCCTGGACCACCTGCTGAACCAAGAGCTGGCCCTGGCCGGCCCAACACCCCTCCGATAGGGAAAACGCGGATGCCGGCCACCGGGCCGGCCGCTGCCTGCCCTGTAGACTGTCATTTCAAGAGAAAGCCGACCATGACCACGCTGACGCTCTACGCCGAATCCGCCCCCAGCCAGGCCCTGCTCCGCACCCGCGACGGGGCGGCGATCACGCAACATCTGAACCAGCTCGGTGTGCGCTTCGAGCGCTGGCCGATCCGTCCCCTGCCCGAGGGGGCCGATGCGGCCACGGTGCTGGCGACCTATGCCCCCGAGGTGCGGCAACTCCAGCAGGAGCGGGGCTACCTCAGTGTGGATGTGGCTGGCATCACCCCGGACCACCCGGAGCGCGCCGCGATGCGCCAGAAGTTCATCGAGGAGCACACCCATGCGGATGACGAGGTGCGCTTCTTCGTGCAGGGCCAGGGAGCCTT
>Ga0213872_10001351_pt1 | contig 16177 bp, 14 predicted proteins | sample VelepicomBERX_R2_FD_160071 | JGI IMG/M metagenome (GOLD analysis project Ga0213872, IMG submission 160071) | Rhizosphere microbial communities from Vellozia epidendroides in rupestrian grasslands, the National Park of Serra do Cipo, Brazil - RX_R2 | ecosystem: Host-associated > Plants > Roots >...
ACTGAAAGGAACAGTCGGAGCTTGGGGTCAGCCGTTTTTCGGGCTCCTGCCCAACTGGATTCATGCACAGCAAGACCACAGAGGACACAAAGACGAATTGTTAAACAGAAGTAAGCAAAGGTAGCAAAGTTTACCGTTTCCCTGATGTCTGTTCGAGAAGCGCCAGCACGCTGGTTTTGGCGGACAATGTTCACTTTGATTAATCCGATGCTCAAATTTCTAGGACCTTTTGACTTTGCTGCCTTTGCTTCCTTTTGTTTAAAGCTCCGTCTTCTTGTCCTCAGTGGTCTTGTTGTGCGAGACGGAATCGAGCAACAAACCGTATCGCCTCAGTTTATGGGTGGCTGCGCCGCTGGCGTTCCTGGTTGGCAAAAGCTGGTGGGAACGCGCTTTGTTGTGGCCATCGCTCTCTGCGGGTGCTAGCCCGCTAGAACAGGCGACGAACCCTGCTCTCACAGCTCCCCGGGCAACATTTTCCGAAGATCCAGCAGATGTCACTAATTATAACACGTCTCGGGAAGAAAATTAACTGCGTGGAAATCCCGAATTGCCATCACTAACTGCTGAACATTACCCTTTTGGGTAATTATGAGCTTTCTATCTTGCAGTGAAGGTTTGGTACGAGTCTAGTATCACTCGTGGTATTCGTACAACCTCTCTTCGTCCGACTCCTCTTCCCGCGCGGAACGGTGTCGTACCGACCGTGGATCGGTGTAGGTATTCGGGCAGTGGGCACCCCAGCCTGACAAATTTCTCAAATCAGGAACTAAACACTCACCAAATAGAACATATGCCAAACATCACAGTTAGTATTATTAATCAAAGTACAGTCGTGACCGACGACGATGTAGGTTCTGCAGTTGCCGATCTGCAAACCCAGGTCTCCCGGGATTTCGCTCCGGCTTGGGGAAGGGATGCAGCTTTGACTTTCGTCCCGTCCGGTTCCCAACCAGCAAGTGGATCATGGTGGCTGGTGATCTTGGATAATTCAGATCAAGCCGGCGCTCTCGGTTACCATGATCTGACCACCGAAGGACTTCCTCTCGGAAAGGTTTTCGCCGGCACAGACAAGCAATTCGGTGCGAATTGGACGGTGACCGCCAGTCACGAACTTCTGGAGCTGCTGGCAGATCCAGACGTCAATCTTACCGCATTTGTACAGTCCAGTGACACAACCGGAAGGCTTTACGCGTATGAAGTCGCTGATGCCTGTGAAGCCGATAACTACGGCTACAAGATCGGAAATACATCCGTGTCTGATTTCGTATTTCCCGCTTGGTTTGAATCATTCGCTCCCTCGGGAACTCAACTGGATCAGCAAAATCAGATTCAAAATCCATTCCAGCTATTACCGGGTGGTTATATCAGCGTATTCGATATTTCTGCTGGTAACGGTTGGCAGCAAATGAATGGCAGCGAGGCTCAGTCAAGGTACACGTCGCGCGCTCATATCGGCAGCCGTCGTGAACGTCGGCGCACGCCGCGCACAGACTGGCTGAAAAGCGAGAAGCCACTCGCGTACTCGACCGCGCGCGGAGAATCCGGTACCATTCCCGCTGGAGCCACCGCGGCCCAACCAATCTTTAAGGTTACCGGGAAGATGTCTACCTTCGGCGGTCCCCTTGACCGCGGCGTAGGCCCCGACGAAGGGTTGGCACTCTTCGACAAGCCAGATCTACATAATCCTCAATACGCGGATTTGTTTCTTCCTGCTCCACCACCGGGAACATCCGGGCTTGCGCGGCGACTAAACCCGCAGGGGAACTACCTCGCCTGTCGCTGGAATTTTCAAACGACCTCGAGGGCATTTCTACGAGATGCCCAAGCCTTGGTAGTAAATTTACAAACCGGCAAACAGGCTTATGCGCATCCCGTAGATTTTGGACCGGATGAGTCGACGGGTCGTGTCGCCGATTTGTCTCCGGGCTTGGCGGGGGCACTTGGCCTCGACACCGACGATCACGTCTCTGTCACGATTGCTGCAGCTCGAGAAGTCTCAGCTTTCACCGCAGAGGCTATTTCGCTCGACGCAACAAAAGGTCACGGCAGTGCGAATCCCAATTCGAAGCCACCGATCAAGGAATTCATTGCCAGCCCACATCACTCCTCGAGGAATGGAGCCAAAATCAACATGATCGTGCTTCACTGCACTGAAGCAGATTTGCAGAGCACTATTCAGGAATTCAAAAGCCCGAATGGGCGCCAGGTTTCGGCTCATTACGTGATTGATGTCACCGGTGATATCTATCAGATGGTTCAAGATAGCGAGCGAGCCAATCATGCCCGAGGCGCGAATCAAACATCGATCGGAATTGAGCATGTTCGCAGACCGGATCAACCCATAGCCAAAGCGCAATCTAACGCATCCGCCTCGTTGGTTCGCTGGCTGCTGGCAGAATATGAGATTCCTCGCACCGAAATTTTCGGTCATGACTTCGCCCCCGGATATGATCGAAGTCAGGGTGGCACAAGCTGCCCGGATCGGCTTTTCGGTGATAGACACACCCAACGCGAGGTAGTAGACTGGGTCGCCACAAATGTTTAGGAACTGATACCGCAGGCGTATGAGCACCCAACAGCTCATCTCGGTTAGACCTGCGGTTTTGTATTCGTCGTTCGCTTCGGTTGGGGCGGATTGTTGCAACGCAAGTGTGCCTACGGCGCAACGTCCCGCCCCCTCGGTGAATTCGAAAAGCGCCGCGAGAAACATAGCACGCTTCGTTGCGATTCGGGCCGTACTCATCGCGAGCATCCCGAGGTGAAAAGCCCGTCAAAGTGTAGATCGAACTCGCCCTCCCGATCATATGAGCGACCATGACATAGCGCTTTGGACTTTCATCATCACGACCGTCGGGGTCGTGGTTGGTCTAGCTGCCTTGTTCGCCGCGTGGCTGACTATCCGCGACAACGCCAAAACAGCCAAGGCCCAGTTCTGGATAATGCTTCGCGGCGTATTCGCATGGTACGACGACATTCATGCCAACTTCCGACCGGGAGGTAAGTGGAGCGATCCCAACACAGGACCGGAAACCGCACTAGATATGGGACGCACCGAACTGTATATGGGCCTTTTCGAATATTGCGACACGCTTCTGGAACAAGGGCTCATCGATGAGCACACTTTTGCGCGATCCTACAAATACCGCCTGCAAAACCTTGTAAGCAACCAATGGGTAATCGTCGAAAAACTGAGAGAGCGTCGAGAAGGTTGGCGAGCATTCATCAACCTGTGCTGTCGACTACACGCACAACCTCCGGATGTTCCTGAACTAACGGTTGGCGAGCGCTCGGAGTTATACTCAAAGGGGAATAGCAGGACTGCGGTGCGGTCGTAGTCCTCATTTTCTTCGCCTGCGCAAACTTTATTGCTAACAATTCAGGCTCGAAACATTAACCAAACAAACAATGCCCATAGACCGATACGAATCCACGTTCGTCGTCAGTCCAGATCCGTCCAAAGGCGATTTCACGACTTTGCAGGCGGCAATCAACGCGCTTCCCACGACAGGCGGCAAAATCTTCGTCAAAGCCGGCGTCTACCCGATCACGAGCACAATCGAAATTACCGCGAGCAACGTCCAAATCCAGGGCGAGGGAATGGGCATCACCGTCTTCGCAGGGGATGCCTCGATGACCGGCAATACGCCGGGTCTGGAGGCGCATAACGCCACTGTTGGGACGGCTCGGCCGTTGGTGGCCGATACCGCCCAAGGTGACATCACATTTAACCTCTCGCCGACCGATGCTTCTTCCTTTAGTGCCGGCGACTATATTCTCTTGTTTTCGAACAAGGAGGTCGATACCGAATCACCCGCCAAACACGCCGGCGAGGTGAAGCAGATCACAAGCGTCGACGCGACCACGGGCGTGATCACCGTAGATGACCAGATCTTCGATACCTACACCGTAGCAGATTCGGCCAACGTCATTCGTATCACGATGCTGCTGAATATCACGCTCTCCGATTTCTCGATCACGACCAAAGCCGCGACCTCTACGCTGACCTCTGGATTCACGCATTTTCGATTCATTGAAAATCTGCAGATTGAACGAATTGAAGTGCATGACGCGTTTAACACCGGGATTCACGTGCAATCCGTTCGCAACTCCAAGATTTCCGACTGTTATGTTCATCACATCAAGGATGTGCCCCAAAACAATCATTACGGGATCGTGGTCGGTTCGGCTTCGCAAAATGTCAGCGTAACCGGTTGCCGATTTTCGCATACGCGGCACGCAGTTACCACAGGGGGGAGCAGCGGAACGAACCAAAACGGGGTTCAACGCAACATCGTCGTCGCCAACTGCACATCGATGCTGGCCGATACCGCTCATTTCGATACCCATCAGCCCGTTGAAAATATCACATTTACTGGCTGTGTTGCCATTGGCGGGGCGCCCGCCAGTACCGAGGTGCTCGGGTTCCAGATGCGGGGCCGGAATTGCTCTATTATCGGGTGTTCGGTGCTCCAGGCGGTTGGGCGAGGCATGATGCTATTCGGTCCGATTTCCAGCGGCGCCACCGTCGTTGGAAACATGATCGCCAATGTGAAGGCCGCTACCGACGGCACACTCGGAGCCGGCCTCCATCTGGCCGGACCGGAAACACCTGGCTCGGCGGCCACCTCGAACCACACGATCATGGGGAACGTGATCAAGAGCTGTGACGGATCTGCCATTACTAACGGCGGGCTAAACAGCGACATTGTGATCAGCGGGAATGTCATCGAGGATACGAATTCGGTCGTGCCAGGAGCAGCGATTCAACTGTCCGACGCTGCGCGTGTTCTGGTGACTGGAAACAATATCAACGGCACCGGCGCGAATCCGGCCATTGCGATGCTCGGGACGTCTGACAACTGGCAGATCAACCAGAATTTTCTCAGCAATGTCGGGACCGACCCGGTAGCGCTGCTTGGGTCGGGTTCAGTGCTGATCAATAATTTTGGATATAATCCGGTTGGGACGATTGCTAGCCCCTGGCCGGTCAGCAATGGCGATCTGACGAATGAAGTCAGTGGCGGGAGCCCAGACCCGCAAAGCGGACAAGTCTACACCGTTCGACACACTCCAAAGACGATTGTGATCACGGGCGGCACAGGGTTGCAGATCGCTATCAACGGAGTGGATACCGGGCTAGCAGCCGGCGTATTCAAGCTGGGAGTTGGTGAGACGATCGCCATCAGCTACGACACTGTTCCTACAACCGCTATTTTCGCAGAGTAGTAGCTCGATAGGGGCACGCTTCCGGGTGACCCTGGAGTTGGCCATTTATTTTGACCTAAATGCCGAAGTTGAGAAGTCGTGCTCCTGCTCGTGCTCGTCCTCGAGAATTCTGCATATCTCGCGGTCAACTGATGGAACATAATTGCCGAAGGCTCTGACTCTCTTTTCGGCGCCGAAGTCCCACTGATCGAGCCCGAGCACGACGACGAGCACGAGCACGATTCCCCCAACTTCGGAATCTAGGTTTATGGATTCGTCTTTCGGATTCAGCGCCGGTCACGCGGAAGCGTGACCCTACCGCGCCAACATTATAGGTTTCAATTTCCCGCCGGCTACGCTAATAGTTGCAGGCGTATAACCAGCGAAGGTTTCTTTTCGGCTTGCAATATCCGAACACGGAAAAGCCCCCCGCCAGGAAATAAGGAAATCTTACGCCGGAGAAGCCAGAAAAATTCAAAGGATTCTTATTCGCGAACCTGACCCCAGAATGGAGAATTGAGCAATGAACGACACGAAGCTTGAAACGGCCCTTTCGCAGCCCAGCGACTTCAGATTCGGAGAGGTGTCCAGCCTCACGGCACTAAGAACAACCATCTCATCGGCACCTAGCCTGGGGCCACTCGCTGACTTCACCGGCACATTCACGGGACATGGCTTTAATACTATTTTCCGGCCCGACAGCCCCACAACGCCAACACCCCTGCCCATTCCCGTGACGGGCAGCGACAACGTGCTCGAACTGAACCTCACTACCGAAACCCTGTCCTTTTCAAAAAGCCTCGGCTCTGTTCCCAACCGAGGGATGGTGCAGGGCGACATATTTCTCAACGCGGTTCCTTACCTGCAGGCCATCACCGACATCACCGTCCCCAGGCAACCCATCGGCATTCACTTCGAGCCGGGGCTCTGGGTGATCGTTCCGCCAACCACCGACCCCGCTGAGGGGCCAACCCTGGTGCGCATGGCGTCGATCCCTCACGGCACAACGATAGTGGCCCAGGGAAAATTTTCGACCGCCAACGGAAAGCCGACGATACCGGCCGTGGACATCACCCCGTTCACCACAGCCCCGCCCAACACCAAAATCCCTTTCCCGAGCCAGACCGCGACCACCAACAACACAGCGCGAATTCCACAGGACCTGACCCGCTTCATCGCAGCCGGTACCATCACGCAGGCCATGTTGACTGACCCCAACACGCTCCTCCGCAACCATATCGCGTCGCAGAACATCATTTCCACGACCACGATCTTCGTCTCCACCAGCCCGGCCGCCCCGCTGTTTGGCGGCGGCACGGACAACATCGCCTTCCTCCTGGGCGATCCAGCGGCGTTGACGAATCCTGCCGGAGCCGGGCCAAACGCGCAGGCTTTGCAGATGACCGCAACGTTCTGGATCGAGACCGTCGAGCACGTCATCGTGGTACCAGTCCACAGGCACGGGCATCCGGCGCTGACAATCCAGGCTGAGACCGGTGAGGCGGGGCAACCTATTCCAAAATTCCTCGTGCACCCGCCAATCGAGATCACGGCGGCGCGTCGGATCACCGTCAAATCAACGCAGATCCAGTACTCGCAGCAGGTCTTCTTGAACTTCAATACCCTCACTTGGCCGCACGTCTCCGTGGCTACCCTGGTGCCCAGCGAGCCCATCCCGGTTCCACACTCGGCCTTTGCCTGAAACAGCTAGCGGCGAAGCCGAGACAGATGATAGCCTAGGCTGAGCTTGCGAGGCCATCTGTAGCACGGGCGTCTCGCCCGTGGATGGGTCATGGAACACGGGCGAGACGCCCGTGCCACACAGGGCTGAAGCCCTAAGATCTGTAACCGCCGCCCGGTAAGTCCGACAGACTCCTAAGCCTATCATCTATCTCGGCTTCGCCGCTAAACCCCCATCAATGCAGCCACTAACATCTCGCCTACCCAGTTTTCGTAGGCTTGTGAGCTCCAGCCGCGTTCCCGGACCAGCATTCGGTAAACTTCCCGGCTCGTGAGCGTCCAGAGGACATCCCGGGCCTGGCTTTCAGAGAGGCTTTTCCGCAGCCGGCCGGCCTGTTTAACGAAAGTGATGATCTTCTTTTGCGCTTCGTAGCGGTGGCACTCTCGTTCCTTTTCGAGCTCGGCCAAATCCGGAGCTACCACCCCAGCACCCCTGAACCGGTCAAAGCTTGAGCTTTGGCTATCATAGATCTGACGGGCGATCTTGGCTGGGAATCGTAGTTTCTCTTCCGGATCGTTCGTCTGGTTCACTTGGCGGATCAACTCCTGGTAATCAGGGCCGAAGGAGTCTTGATCGAGTAATTCGGCCAAAATGCCCTGTTTGGAACCGAAAACGGCGTAAACCGTTTGAGTTGCGACCCCGGCTTCGCGGGCGATGGCGTCGATTTTTGCCGCGTCATAACCTTCTGAGAAAATTAGTTTCCTGGCCGCGGCGGCGATCGCCCGGCGAGTCGCCTCGGCTTGCTGCTGTCTGACGGCAGACTTGTATTTGCGTGGAAGACTTTTGGGCATTTGACAGGATCGAGGCTAGCGCATAGTTTACTATAACGAATATATTAGACGCTATTTAATAGCCACATCGCCAGCCTGCATCGCTCACAAATCTTCAGAGATTTGTGAGCGATGCAGGCTCAGGCAGCAGAATCCTCCGGCTACGCCGGACCATTCTGCTGCTTTTTGAAGAGAAGAGTTTAAAAACAGGTTGTTTGGAATCCTTAATTGTAAAAACAGGATCTTAAACAGACGCGCAGCGTCTGTTTAAGAGCTTTCTAGCCCGCAATGAGCTCGTCGATCCTACCGGCGCGCGATTTTTGCGGGCTAGTTTGGAGCCAATAACAAATTGTACAAACGATTATGAAATCTCCGGGCGAATTAAATCTTGAGCTTCGCCAAAGAATTCTGGCGTTGCCAGGTGTCACCGAGAAACCCAATGCCGGAATCCACGAAGACGCTTTCTTTGTCAGCGGAAGAATGTTCATGCACATCCATGGCAAGGGCCACTGTGACATTTGTTTACCAAAAGATGTTCAGCAGCAAGTCCTGGCCGAAGGCAAAGCCCAACCGCATCGCTGGGCTCCCGAGAAAGGTTATGTGACCGCCATGGTGCGGGATGAACAGAAATTGGATTCCACCATGGAATTAATTCGGATATCTCACCAGTATTTTGCCGGGGATGAGCGCATTCCTTGACCCTGAACCGCCAGCCGCCGGCCGGCTTTCGCTTTGCCAGGACTCGGTCGGCTAGCGCGAGCGGTCATGGATACTCGGACATGGAAAAAGTTATTGTAAGGGGCACGGGTTGCTAGCCCGCAAAAGTTACGCGCTGTAAGAATCGACGAGCTCATTGCGGACTAGAAAGAGCCTGTTTTGCAATTAAGGATTCGAAACAATCTGTTTTTAAACTCTTCTCTTCAAAGAGCAGCAGAATGGTCCGGCGTAGCCGGAGGATTCTGCTGCTTGAGCCTGCATCGCTCACAAATCTCCGAAGATTTGTGAGCGATGCAGGCTAGGGTCACTTCGCGCCTCCTGTGGCTACTTCACGCCGGAAGCTCTGCACCATGAACTCGATGAGCTCCTCCAATTTGATCTCGCTTAAACTCTTGTCCACCGTCACCTGACCATGCTGGATCACGTTGATGCGATCGCAGATTTCAAAGAGGTGTGTGTAGTTATGGTCTATGACGATGATCGAGATGTTTGCCTTCTTGGACAGGCTCTTGATCACCCCGATGATCAAGGACGTTTCCTTCGCACCCATCGCCGCCAGCGGCTCGTCTAGCAGCAGGATCTTAATGTCCTCCTGGCGAACCGCGCGAGCCACGGCGATGGCCTGCCGCTGGCCACCGGACAGCTCTGCCACCGGCGTGTCAACCGAAGGAATGTCGACTCCGATGTCATCTAGAAACCGGCTTGCGGCAGCGCGCATCGCCCGGTTGTTGAGAAACCGGAACCAGCCGCCGCGAGTGTGCTCCCGGTTGAGAAACAGGTTGTGGTACACGCTCAGCTCGTCAACCAGCGCCAGATCCTGGAACACAGTCTCGATGCCATGCTGGCGTGCGTGCTGGACTGAACGAAATCTAACCTCCTGGCCTTCCAGATAGATGCGGCCGCCGTCCGGTCTGTACAAGCCCGTCAAGATCTTGACCAGCGTAGACTTGCCGGCGCCGTTGTCGCCAACCAGCCCCAGCACCTCGCCGCGCTGCAGATGCAGGTTCACGTTGCGCAACGCGACCACGGGACCGAAGCTCATCGAGATCTGCTCGGTCCGCAAGACGTCCTCGATGCCGGCCGATCCGTTGGTCCTGCTATTTGGCGTCATGAGCGCACCTTTCCCTTCCCGCCTCGCGCAAATATCGAGAAGACCAGGCTGACGGCGTGGCCGAACGACCCGCGCGGACCTCGCATGGAAGTTGCCAGCTCGATTTGGACATTAAGAATCATAGCAAGCAGAATGGTCAGGCCGGTGACAAGGTCGAGTGCAAAGGAGCTGGTGCCCAGGATGAGGAACCCATCCTTGATCATACCCAACACGCACGCACCGATGCAGGCACCGATCATGGTGCCGCGTCCCCCGGTGAGCGCGGTGCCACCGATCACAGCAGAAGTCACGCCGTAGAACGTGAAGGTCAGGCCATCGGTGGCGGGGTCAAGGCTACCAAGATGATAGCCGTCCAGGATACCGATTACCCCGCCTAGAAGCGAGCACAGCACGAAACACCAGATCTTGATAAAGTCGACCCTGATGCCCGACTCTCTGGCAGACTCGGTGTTTCCCCCCACGGCCACGATGTGCAGGCCGAAGGTCGTCCCTCGCAGCATGACGTGGAGCAATGCAGCGACGCCCAGCGCCCAGAAGGCCTCGGACCAGGACCAACCGCCCAGGACGTCCACCAAGGTACCCGAGCCGATCGGATTCGTCGGCGCCCCGTTCGAATAGATTAGGACTATACCCCTGAGGGCGAAGGCCATTCCCAAGGTGGCGATGAACGACGGCACGCGAAGCTTGACGGTCACCAAGCCGTTGACGAACCCGAGCCCACAGCAGACCAACAGCGCGAGCACTATACTTGGCAATACGGGGATCCCGGCGTTATTCCAGTACGTCACAAAAAAGGGCGATACGATATACATCTGGCCGACAGACAGATCGATCTCACCCAGGATCAGGACCGGCACTGAGGCCAGTGCAAAGAAGGCGAAGGGCGCAACGAACTGAGAGAGCACGAGGGCATTGTCGGCGGTGAAGAAGTTCGGGGACTCGATCGTGAAGAAGATGACCAACGCGACCGCAACCAGGATGCCGACCAGTTCACTCAGGTGCTGGCCGATGAGCCGCCGCATACCCGACGCGGCTATGCGGCGGTTCACCTCGGACGGTGCCAGGGTGTTCGAGCTCATATCCTATGATACCCCGGTACCGAACTTGTACAGACCCCCAAATGACTTGACTAGAATCCTTGAAAGGCAAAACGTGTTGCAGACAAGTCAAGTTTTATTCCGGCGTATATGCGTTTGCCTCGCGATGGTTTTGCCTTTCAAGGATTCTAGCGAGGCCGCTGAACCCCGCTGCGCCACGCCTAGCGCTATCAAACTGCCGGATACCCCTCGCTGGTCTGAGGCGCGGCCTCGCTAGAAGCTAATCGACTTTGGCCGGGTGAACACGACCGGCGACGTGCTCGAGCCTTCCCAGGTATCCTTGTTCTGGAGATACGCGTTAACGGTGTCCTTGGTCACATACTTGAAGCCGGTATTGTAGTCAGTGGGCGTGATCAGTCCGCCCGAGATGTTGTAGAGGAACAGCTGGTAGATTGACATGGAGCCCTGCAGGTACGCCTGCTGGTCGACCGTGAACGCCAGGTTACCCGCGGCGATGTTCTCCAACACGGGAAGACCGACGTCAAAGGCGGCGCCGCCGATACCCTTGGGCGCCAAGCCGAGCTTCTGGATCGTCTTCGCCACGGCGACACCGTTGCTTCCGCCGCTCGAGAACATGAACTTGACGTTCTGATGCCCCTGATACCAGGCCTCAATTGAAGCCAGCGCGGGTCCCTCAGTGGCGCCGACGCCGACCTGGACAAAATCGATTTCGGCCGGTTTGAATACGCTCGCGGCGCCGTCCATGCGCGGCTGTTCATTGAGCGAGCCCGGGACACTAATCATACCGCCGACCAGGTCGCCTTTCTTGACGTTCGCGAGAATGCGCTTGCCCACTGCCACGCCGGCCTGGAAGAGGTCCTGGCCGATGTAGGATAGTACGTGGCTGCCAGACCCAGCCGGAGCCTCGGCATTGTAGGCGACGACGGGGATTCCCTTGCCCAGGGCCTCATCCGTCACAGCGTTGAAGGCCTTGGGGTCGACCACAGCGCATGCGATTCCGTCGACATTATTGGTAATCGCGACTTTAAACGCATTGACCATCTCGGGGACGATGTCGTTTTCGGAGCCAGTCCAGGTGTAGGAGCACCCCAGGAGCGCGCACATGTCGTTAGCCCCGGCTCGGACGGCGTTGAAGAAGACGTCGGCTGTCACGTGACAGACAAAGGCAAACTTATACGGCGGGTAGCTGGGCCACGGATTCTTGGTCGGGGTGGATGATGCCGCCTCCGCAGTCTCCGCGAGAGACCCGAGGAACGGAAGGCTGACCGCTCCAATACCGGCATTACGCAGAAAACGACGCCTGGATAGCGCGTGCTTCTGCGGGTCGACTTTGCGCTGTGTATCTTTGGCCATGATAGGTCCTTTCTCCAAGATTCTGGAACAAGAGCTGTGATCACGTTAGGTCATTTGTATGATGACCTGTTGAGATGATAAGATCCTCGGCAAACCTTTGACAAGTGGAAACGGCAGAAAATCTGTCAGCCTAGCCCGCAAAAATCAAGCGCTGGGAGAATCGACGAGCTCATTGCGGGCTAGAATCATCGCAAGTCAGAAAACGCCTCCGCTTTTTCGGCCATTTGACGATAGCGTTGCTGACCGTTTAGCAAATGTTTGCGCATAGTTCTGCGCGCTTCTTCAGCTCTTTGGGCTTTCACCGCGCGAAAGACTGCCATATGTTCCTTTTGGATTCGTTTCAGATAGACTCGACGTTGATCCTTGTTCTCCAAGCCGATCCGTATCCGTTGGCGAGGAATGATTAATCTGCCCAGAAAGTCGAGAAACTGGACGAAATATGGGTTATCAACCGCCGAGAGAACTGCTTTGTGGAAGGCGAAATCAGCGTCGGCAGCCGTTTCCCCTTGATCAATTTCCCTGTCGATCAGCTTTAAACAACTTGTCATAGCAGCGAGGTGCTTGGCGGAGCGTCGTTCGGCCGCAAATCCAGCAGCCTCCGTTTCGATCCCGATGCGCAGCTCGAATACCTTCAGGACCTCCTTTATTGAGCGCAGTTCTTCGGGATTGATTCGAAATGGCCTCTGCTGAGCATCTGGAGAAACGAATGCCCCAACCCCTTGCCTGGTAATCACGAGGCCATCGGCGCGCAGGGCAGATACCGCTTCTCGCACTACTGTCCGGCTCACCCCCGTTGCATTGACAATCTCCTGCTCTGTCGGCAGCCGCGAACCAGGCGCGAGTTTGCCACTCATGATATCGGCTGCGATGCGTTTCACCAATTTCGACGTGAGATTTGGAGCTGGAGTGAGCCGGCCGAGCGAGTAAACAAGATCGGGCATACCTAAGATTTGGGTTGCTTGTCATATCACATGATAAGGCTCGCCACGACAATCAAAAAGGAGAGCAGGTACGCTTTGCCCGCGATCACTTCGACTTAAGCGGCGAAGCCGAGACAGAGCAAAGCCTAGGCTGAGCTTGCGAGGCCTAGGCTATCATCTGCCGCGGCTTCGCCGCTTTCACAGGCCCGGTATGATCAGGCGCAGAGCACGAGCTTGACGTTCGCTCACTTCGATTTCGGAGCCGGCAACATCGTCCATGACAAACACAAACGCGCTTCGGGCGGTCGGTCTGATCTCCTTGACTCGACGTAAGTTTACCAGCGACGCTCGGTGCGCTCGAAAGAAACTTAATTCACTCAGACCCTGTTCAAGGTCACCGAGTTGATAGTTCACCCAAAAACTGTCGTCGCTCGTACGCGCGCGCACGATGCCATGGTCTATATAGAAAAAGAGGATTTCGGCTGGATCCAAGATAAGAAAGCGGTCGAGCTTACGCGCTACAATCTGCCGAAAATCGCGCGGCGCGCTTGCCGCAACCTTATGAATCCCGTCGGCAGCCCGGGCGCGGTCATCGGCAAAATGTTGCAATCGCCAGGCGCGTTCCACCATCTCCCGGAGTCGCTCGGGCTCGATCGGCTTGAGCAAATAAGCGATCGCATTAGCATCAAACGCCGCCATGGCGTGCTCATGAAAGCCGGTCACAAAGATGATCAATGGCAACGTCAACTCGGCGGGCAGAGCCTTGAGCGTTTCAAAGCCATCCAGACCTGGCATTTGCACGTCCAGGAACACCAAGTCTGGTTGCAACCGCTGGATTTCCGCAACTGCTTCAAGTCCATCTTTGGCCTCGCCAATCACTTCCACGCGGTCCTCGTCCTTGAGGAGCCGACGCAGTCGCAGTCGAGCGTTGGGTTCGTCATCGATGACTAACGAACGCAATTTTTTCATGCAACCGCTGGGATCGGAATTAGGATTCGGGCACAAGAGCCGCCGGATGGCCGGCTCTCAAAGGACAAGCGAGCGTTGCCCTGGTAAACCGTTTGCAGCCGCTCCTCGACATTGCGCAACCCAAAGCCGGTCCAATTGCGGGCTGAAAACTTTTTTGGCGCTTTCGCACCCACGCCGTTATCCTCTACCGTCAACTCAAGATAGTTCGTTTGTTTACAGGCGCGTATGGTCAATTGGTTTACGCCAACCTTCGGTCCTAAGCCGTGTTTGATGGAGTTTTCCACTAGCGGCTGAAGAATCAACGTGGGCAACGCGAGCTGGGCGACCGACTCTTGCACATCAATGTTAACTTGCAAGCGCTCACCAAATCGGACCTTTTCGATCTCCAGATAGGTTTCTAGAAACGAGATCTCCTCTTTAACCGAGCTGAAAGGCCGGTCATGATAGGTCAGCACGTGCCGGAAGATCTTCGCCAGTCGGACAATCATTTGCTCGGCGGCTTGTGGTTCAGCCGGAATGAGGGCCGCGACACTATTCAATGAGTTAAACAGAAAATGTGGATTGATCTGGGCCCGGAGGGCGCGGAGTTCCGCCTCTACAAGTTGCTGCACAAGCTGCGCCTCTCGGCGAGCCCTTTCGATGTTCTCTTTTTCGCGGTCAATCGCCTCGAGACGGCGTCCGATGGCCAGACAGACCGCGCGCAGGAAATCGATCTCCGCATTAAAAAGGGTCAAGCGACCAGGACCCGGCGAGATCGCCAGGCAAACCGTCGCCGGCTCTTCGCTTTTCTGAATCGGGAAAGTGCATTCCCGACTGGATTCCGAGCGGACTATAGTCATGGGATCGATCTCAGGAGGATCGATTGGGCGAACCGTAGCATCCGCGATCCGCAAGGTACTTCTCACCAACGTTGTGCCCGTCTCGAAGATTGCTAACGGCTCGCATTGGCTCGCGATGGTCTCTCGGAACGTCTTGAGCGCGCGCTGGTAATCAGCTTGGCGAAAGATTTGTCGATCTACGAGCCAGTCGCTGAGCGTCGTAATCTTCGCGTAGCAAATGATGATTATCCAGATGAGCAGGGCGAATCCGAGCACGGCTAAGCCCCGTGCATGGTCGTTTTGATTTGCAAGTGATCCGAAGATTCCCCGGGCCAAGCATGCACAGGCCAAAGCAAGCAAAGCCCCCAGCAGGATGCGCAGACCCTTCTGCGCAAAGATGTCACTAAAACGAAAGCGAGAAAGACCAAAAAGCCCACCGGAAACAATGAGCAGAAAGTCGAACGGTTTGGCGAAGATAACCAGTGGGTGCAACCAGGGCAGAAGATCCGGAAATTGTTCCTGCAAATCCTCGATCGTGGCCAAGCTGATACCAGCCAGGACGGCCACTACGGAAATCCAGGAAAATCGGCCTCGAAGCCGGCCGGGCAAGAATACCAAGGCCCCGAGCCAAAGAAAGAAGAGTGCGTTAAGTTCCAGCGTACCCGGCGGGTGCTCTCTGGCAGCGGAATAGATCCGCGCGTGAAGTAGCCCAGCCGCATGACTAAAACAAAGCAGAACGGCACTCAACCCAGCTGCTGCGAGAACCACTTGGCCCAGCCGGCGCCTCCAAGTAGCGGTAAAACTCCCCTGCGCCCAGAGCCCAAGAATCGTCGAGGGCCAAGCCGCCGCCGCGTAAAATGCGATATCACCCGCCAAGACCACCACCGGTGAACTAACGGATTGACCAAAGCTCAAGGCGATCATTCCGGCGCAAGAAAACAATGTAAAGGTCAGCCCGCAGGCCGCGAAGCCCAGACGAGCCAGGCGATTGTCTCCGCTGGAACGCAGGGCAAGTACCAGCAGAAGCGCAGAGAGGGCCGCTCCGACACCAAAGTGGAAGCATCGTTGGATAATGCCCGCTTCGCTGCTCGATATATCAGCAAGCAATAACACCAGAGGAGGACAACAACTCACAAATTGGGTGCTTCTCTAAGGGACCTTTTCATCTTGGTTTCCCGGCAAAACAATTAGGCAGAGCTGGCAACCTCACTCAATCAATTATTTGTTGCCCCGCCAGCCCGGATGCGCCGGCGATATCCAGTGAAATACCCGCCGGCGCCGCGTACCGGACAAGAGGTAGGAATTACACTCAGGAGGTTCTTTCTTGGTTTTCATAACATGTTGCGAAACGGGCAACAATAGAACTAAGCCGTGGCGCATCAATCCCTTGCGAGCGAACGCGGAAGATCGGTCGTTCAACGCACGCAAATAGAGACCGAGCGCGGCAGGCGAGCAAGCCGTCCCGTAGGGTACGGCGTGATTGTTGAGAAGTCGTGCTCGTGCTCGTCCTCGAGA
>Ga0213872_10001352_pt1 | contig 16171 bp, 13 predicted proteins | sample VelepicomBERX_R2_FD_160071 | JGI IMG/M metagenome (GOLD analysis project Ga0213872, IMG submission 160071) | Rhizosphere microbial communities from Vellozia epidendroides in rupestrian grasslands, the National Park of Serra do Cipo, Brazil - RX_R2 | ecosystem: Host-associated > Plants > Roots >...
TGGCAAAGCTGGTGCCGGCGAAGTTGGCCTCGTAGCCCAGCACGCGATCCAGTTCGGTGGCGTGGCCAACCGATTCGTGAATGGTCAGGAACAGGTTTTCCGGCGCCAGCACCAGGTCATACTTGCCCGGCTCGACCGATTTCGCGCTGAGCTTTTCGCGCGCCTGCTTGCCGGCCGCGCGGGCATCTTCGATCAGGTCATACGCGCCCTTGTACAGCGTAGTGACGCCGCCTGCGGCGCGGATGCGGTTCTCCGGTTTGCAGTCGAAGAATTCATAGCCCATGCTGCATGGCGACGACAGGCCGTTACGCGAACGGAATTTGCCGGTGCTCTTGTCGACCGCCGTTGCCGTCAGCGGTGACCAAAGACGGTGGATGTCCTGGTCGATGTAGGAGCCGTCGGTGGAAGCAAAGTACTTCTGCTGGTTGATCTGGAACAGGTTGGACTGCATGAAGCTCGCACCCGCGTCCATGCCGGCCTTGTTGGCGGCGATCAGCATCTCGGCCTTTTCCGCGATCGGCACGGTGCGCCAGTCCTTCTTGAACGGCGTGGCCCACGCCACCTCGCCCACGCCTTTGACGGGCGCCAGGATCACCGGGTCGCCACCCAGCTTGGCGTTGGCCTTGGCAATCTGCACCGCCTGGCGCGCCGCTTCGGCCACCGAGTCCAGGGTCATGACGTTGGTGGAACAGAAGCCGTAGGCGCCGTTGGCGATCACGCGCACGCCGACGCCGGAGGATTCGGTATTGACGATGTTTTCGACGTTCAGGTCACGGGTGGTGATGAACTGGTTCAGGTAACGCCCGATGCGTACGTCGCAGTAGCTGGCGCCGGCCTTGGTGGCCGCATTCATCGCGGCGTCGGCCAGCGACTTCTTGAACTGTACTGCGACGGGGTTGAGCAGCTCCTCGGCTGCGATGGCGTTGCCGAACACCGGCACCAGGAATGCGCCTCCCGCCAGCGCACCCACCTTGAGAAATGAACGTCGTTCCATGCGAGACTCCTGAGTTTTGAAAAAAGCAGAACCGGCACGACACCGGTTCTGCTTATGCTGCTTACACTGCGTCCGACAGCGAGGTGAAGTTAAAGTCGCGTACCTTCATCGGTGGGATCAGCATCTGGAACGGCACTTCGTCGCCGCCGATGATGACTGGCTTGCCCACTTCCTCGATATTGTTCAGCATCGTCACCGGGCTTTCGTTGAAGCGGAAGTTCTTGACCGGATGCTTGATCTTGCCGTTCTCGATGTAGAAGGTGCCGTCGCGGGTCAGGCCGGTCAGCAGCACCGACTGCGGATCGACCAGGCGGATATACCAGGTGCGGGTCACCAGGATACCCTTCTTGGTGTTGGCGATCAGCTCCTCGGTGGCCTTGTTGGTGCCGGCCATGATGATGTTGCCCGGGGTGCCGACGGCGCGCTGGCCCATCTTCCTGGCCCAGAACAGCGAGTAGTTCAGCGCATTGACCTTGCCGTTCTTGACGATCTCCTGCTTTTCGCGCGCCAGCAGATTGTTGCTGTCCCATGGCATCACGGCGACGTCCGGATTCCACGGATCGGACCAGATGTTGACCTGCTCGTCGAACAGCTTCTCGCCCAGGCGGTTGCCGCCGCCCTTCTTGGACAGGAAGCTGCGGCCTTCGTCGGCCTGGCGCGCATCGAAGCCGGCCAGCATGAAGCCCAGCAGCTCGGAGGTCGCAGCCGGCTCCAGGATCACGGTGTAGCGGCCCGGTTCCAGCGCCTTGGCGTCGACCGATTTCAACGCCTTTTCGATGGCCACGTCGGACGCTTCGCGCGCGTCGAACTTGCTGGCGTCGCCCACGCTGCGCTTGACCCAGCCGGAGCCGCGGCCATCTTCCGTGCGCACAGTCAGGGTAAAGTCCAAGCCCGTGCCGCGCTGGTAGCCGAAGATGCCCTTGGAGTTGGCGATCGCTTCAAAGCCCGAGTTATCGGTAAAGAAGCCTGCCGCCACCAGCTTGTTCTTCTTGCAGTTCTCGATGCTGTAGGCCGCCACCTGGGCGCGGAACTCAGGATCGATGGCGTCGGTGGCCTGGGCGAAGGTGTCGCTGGCTTTGAAGTCTTGTTTATCCGGGGTCGGCATGAACTCCGGATTTTCCGGCGCCAGCTTGGCCAGTTCTTCAGCGCGGCGCACCACTTTTTCCAGTGACTTCTGATCGAACTCGTTGATGGTGGCGACGCCCTGCTTCTTGCCAAAGGCGACCGACACGGCCAACTGGGTGTTCTCGATCAATCCGGCGGTGGAGACGGCGTTGCGCGCGTAGCGGATATTGCCCTTGCGGCTGCCGGTCAGGGTTACTTCGCACTGGTCGCCGGTCGACATCTTCAGCACTTTGTCGCAGATGCTTTTTGCTTCGTCTTGACTCAAATTCTTCATCTCGTGGTCTCCAGGGCTTAGCCGATCTTGCGGGCCGTGTTGATGACGTTAATGCCGTTGAAGCGCGCGGTGGACGCGCCGTGCGATACGATGCTGACCTGCGATGGCTGGCCCTTGCCGTCGAAGAAGGAGCCGCCCATGCGCCAGTCGCGCTCATCGCAGATGCCGACGCAGGCATTCCAGAATTCCTGGGTATTCGACTGGTAGGCCACGTCCTCCAGCTGGCCGGCGATCTTGCCGTTCCTGATTTCGTAGAACAGCTGGCCGCCGAACTGGAAGTTGTAGCGCTGCTGGTCGATCGAGAAGGAACCGTCGCCGACGATGTAGATGCCCTTCTTGACGTCCTTGATCATCTCGTCCGGCGTGATCTTCTTCTTACCGGCCTGCAGCGAGACGTTGGGCATGCGCTGGAACTGCACGCTGCTCCAGTTGTCCGCGTAGGAGCAGCCGTGCGACTCCTTTTCGCCGATGATGTGGGCCTGGTCGCGGGTGGCCTGGTAGTTGACCAGGATGCCGTCCTTGATGATGTCCCAGCGCTTGCACTTGACGCCTTCGTCGTCGTAGCCGACCGCGCCCAGCGAGCCGGGCGTGGTCTTGTCGGCCACGATGTTGACGTGCTCCGAGCCGTACTTGAAATTCCTCGACTGCCACTTGTCCAGCGTGGCGAAGCTGGTGCCGGCGTAGTTGGCCTCGTAGCCCAGCACGCGATCCAGCTCGGTCGGGTGGCCGACCGATTCGTGGATGGTCAGCCACAGGTGTTCCGGCGACAGCACCAGGTCGTACTTGCCCGGTTCGACCGACTTGGCGGTCAGCTTGGCCTTGGCCTGCTGGCCGGCCGCGCGCGCGTCTTCGATCAGGTCATAGGACTTGGTGTACAGGGTGGCCACGCCGCCCGCCGCCTTGACCTTGTGTTCCGGCTTGGCGTCCAGGTACTCGTAGCCCATGCCGACCGGCGCGGACAGGCCGTTACGCGAGCGGAATTTGCCGCTGGCCTTGTCGACGGCGGTGGCAAAGAAGGGCATCCACAGGCGGTGCAGGTCCTGGTCGATGTAGGAGCCGTCGGTGGAGGCGAAGTACTTCTGCTGGTTGACCTGGAACAGCAGCGATTGCATGAAGTTGGCGCCGCTTTCCATGCCGGCCTTGTTGGCGGCGATCAGCAGGTCGGCCTTTTCCTTGATCGGCACGGCGCGCCAGTCCTTGACGATCGGCGTGGCCCACGCCACCTCGCCCACGCCTTTGACCGGGGCCAGGATCAGCGGCTCGCTTTGCAGCTTGGAGTTGGCCTTGGCGATGGCCACGGCCTGGCGCGCGGCGGCGGCGACGCCATCGGTGGTCATGTCGTTGGTGGCGGCAAAGCCGTAGGCGCCGTTGGCGATCACGCGCACGCCGACGCCGGCCGATTCGGTGTTGACCACGTTTTCGATATTCAGGTCGCGGGTGGTGATGAACTGGTTCAGGTAGCGGCCCACGCGCACGTCGCAGTAGGTGGCGCCGGCCTGGGTGGCCGCCGTCATCGCGGTATCGGCCAGCATCTTCTTGAATTGCACTGCGACTGGCTTGAGCAATTCTTCGGCAGCGATGGCGCGGCCAAAGGTGGGCAGCAGCATCGTGCCCAGTGCCAGACTACTGATGTTGAGGAATGCACGTCGTTCCATCGTATCTCCCTAAAAACGCAAACGCACGATTGGCAGCTGGTGGCCGCCCCTTTTTTTCCACGAAACCAGGCTAAGACGCAAAAATTGTGCCACATATTTAACATTGCATGGTGGGGTGCGGGATGCAAGTGAGACTGTCCGGGTGTCCGCAAAGTGTCCGGCCACTGTCCGCCTCAAAACATGGCTACAATGGCGCAGCAAAAAAACCACGAGGAGACACGCAATGAAAAAACTGTTCGCAGCCGCCCTGGCTTCGACGCTGTTCTGCAGCGCCTTTGCGGCCGAAGATACGGCCCTGCGCGCGGCGGTGAGCGCGCCATCGCGCACGCCCGCCAACGTCCAGCGCGATACCTACCGCCATCCCTACGAGACGCTGAACTTCTTCGGCATCCGTCCCGACATGACGGTGGTGGAGCTGGCGCCGGGCGGCGGCTGGTACACCGAGATCCTGGCGCCCTATCTGCGCGAGCACGGCAAGCTGATCGCCGCCGGTAACGAGCTGGCCTCGCCGGAAGCGGGCGAGCGGCGCGCGGCCGAGCGCTTTTTGGCGCGCATGAACGCCAATCCGCAGGTGTACAACAAGGTGGCGCTGGGCGTGTTTGCGCCGCCGCGCAAGATCGAGCTGGCGCCGCCGGGCAGCGCGGACATGGTGCTCACCTTCCGCAACATCCACAACTGGATTCCCAATGGCCCGGACAAGATGAAGGAGCTGTTCGATGCGCTGTACACGGTGCTCAAGCCGGGCGGCGTGCTGGGGATCGAGGAGCACCGCCTGCCGGCCGGCGCGGCGCAGGATGCGCAGGCCAGCAGCGGCTATCTGCACGAGGCCTACGTGATCAAGCTGGCGGAAGCTTCCGGCTTCAAGCTGGCGGCGCGGTCGGAGGTCAACGCCAATCCCCGGGATGACGCCAGCCACAAGGGCGGCGTGTGGGCGCTGCCGCCAACCTACGCCAACAAGGACGAGGACCGCGCCAAATACGCCGCCATCGGCGAGAGCGACCGCATGACGCTGAAGTTCGTCAAACCGCAGTAAACTTCTGCTGGGGTCAAGTCCGCCATTTGGTCACGAGCTCAACCGTAGGGTGCACCACGGTTGAGCTCGTGACCAAATGGCGGACTTGACCCCAGCGGTTTTAGAACTGGGTGAACTTGTTCTCGTCGGGGCCGGATGAGACCAGGCCGAGTTTGACCGAGCGGGTGGGCGCGGCGCGCGCCGCCCGCAGCACGCCGGGCCGGCCGCCGGCACGCGCTTCCACTTCCACCCGCTGCTTGAAGACCGACATCAGCCGCTCCAGGTTCTCGGCCTGGCTGTTCATCTCTTCCGAAGTGGCCGCCAGTTCTTCGGCGCCGGCGGCGTTCTGCTGGGTGGTCTCGTTGAGTTGGCCGACCGCGCTGTTGATCTGGCGCACGCCGGAGGTCTGCTCTTCCGAGGCGGCGGCGATCTCCTGCACCAGGTCGGAGGTCTTGCGGATGTTGGGCGCCAGCGCGTCGAACATCACGCCGGCCTGCTGGGCCAGCTCGACGCTGTCGGCCGCCACCTTGCCGATCTCCTGCGCCGCCACCTGGCTGCGCTCGGCCAGCTTGCGCACCTCCGCCGCCACCACCGCAAAACCTTTGCCGTGTTCGTGCGCGCGCGCCGCTTCGATCGCCGCGTTCAGCGCCAGCAGATTGGTCTGGTAGGCGATGTCGTCGATGATGACGATCTTGCTGGCGATCTGCTTCATGGCCGCCGCCGTGGCCTTGACCACTTCGCTGCCGCGCTGCGCTTCCATTGCGGCCTGCTGGGCGATGCCGTCGGTGACGCGGGCGTTCTCGGTGTTCTGGGCGATCGAGGCGGTCATCTGTTCGATCGAGGCGCTGGTCTCTTCCACCCCGGCGGCCTGCTCGCTGGCGGCCTGCGACAGCGACTGCGCGGTGGCGCTGACTTCCTGCGAGGCGCCGGCCAGCACCGACACCACCGACTTCACGTCCGCCACGATATGCGACAGGCTGCGCGAGATCGATACCGCCAGCAGCGCGCCGAAGATGGCGATGGCGACGTCGAAGGACAGGATCCACAGCTTGGCGGTTTCCGCCACATGGGTCATGCGCGCCGATTCGGCGCGCGTTTCGCTGTCGTTCAGGGCCTGGAGTTTTTTCAGCGCGGTGGCGATGGCTTCGTCGGCGCCCTTGATGGCGTGGTCCATCTCCACCACGCTCAGGCCCTTGTCGTGCATGGCCTCCAGCTTGCCCATGCTGTCGGCATAGGAACGGCTGCCGGCCATGACCTCGTCGAGCTGGCCCTGCTCTTCGCGCGTGACCGGGCCCACCGCCTTGTACCTCTCGACCTGCTTGTCGATGACCGCCAGCGCGGCGCGGAATTGGCTGGCATATTCGCCGCCGCGCAGCAGATAGTTCTTGAAGTATTTGACGGTGTCGCCATGCGCGCGCACCGATTCCAGCACGGCGTTCTTGCGCACCAGCGTGACGCCCTCGAACTCGCCCCAGTTGGACTGCAGGGCGCCGAGATTGGAAAAGGCGATCACCCCAAGCAGGATGACCAGAATCACGATCCCGCCGAACCCGGCATGCAGCCGGGTCTCCATCTTCATCTGCTTGAACATGGCCGCCCCCTCGCGTTATGAAAGGACATTGTGACGCATTCAGGCGGCCATATTCTCACCAATACTCACACGATGAAATTTGGCAACACTTCACACCGGGCTCTGGGCGCCGGCCTCCGCCAGCGCGGCGATCTCGCTTTCCGAGACCACGTGCTGCACGTTCAGCAGCAGCACAAAGCGCTCGTGCACCTTGCCGATCCCCAGCAGCAGTTCGGCGCGCACGCCGGCGCCAAAGCGCGGCGCCGGCTCGATGTCGCTGGCGGCGATGTCCAGCACGGCGTTGACGGCGTCGACCATGATGCCGATCACGAAGGCGCCTTCGTCGCTGTAGACCTCGACCACGATGATGCAGGTGCGCTTGCTGAGCGGCGAGGGTTCGCGTTCCAGCCGGCGCGCCAGGTCCAGCACCGGCACCGCCGTGCCGCGCAGGTTGATCACGCCCAGGATGCAGGACGGCAGGCCGGGCACCGGCGTGACGCCGTGGTATTCCAGGATTTCGCGGATGGCCAGGATGCCGATGGCGAACATGTCCTGGCCCAGCATGAAGCTGAGAAACTGCGCCGGCGGCATCGCTGCCGCCGCTGGATTGGAATCGTATGCCGCCACTGCGCTCATAGCTCTCTCCCCAATTAGAACTTCACAAAATTCGACTCGTCCGGGTCACGCATGTCGTGCAGGGCCCGGCTGGCCCCCGCGCCCGCGCCCCGGGCCTTGCCGGCCGCGCGCTTGGCCGGCGGCTTGCCCGCGGCCTGCGCCGCCGCGCCGCGCGGGGCGGCGCGGCCGGCCAGCTTGAAGAAGGACATGGTCTGCTGCAGCTGCTCGGCCTGGCTGCTCATCTCTTCCGCCGTGGCGGCCAGCTCCTCGGAACTGGAGGCGTTCTGCTGCGTGGTCTGGCTCAGCTGGGTGACGGCGGCGTTGATCTGGCCGACGCCGGCCGACTGCTCTTCCGAGGCCGCCGTGATCTCCTGCACCAGGTTGGAGGTGCGGCGGATATTGGGCACCATTTCGTCCAGCAGGCGGCCGGCCTTGTCGGCCAGTTCGACGCTGCCGGCGGCGACCTGCTCGATCTCCTGCGCCGCCACCTGGCTGCGCTCGGCCAGCTTGCGCACCTCCGCCGCCACCACGGCGAAGCCCTTGCCATGCTCGCCGGCGCGGGCCGCCTCGATCGCCGCGTTCAGGGCCAGCAAGTTGGTCTGGTAGGCGATATCGTCGATGATGCTGATCTTCTTGGCGATCTGCTGCATGGCGGCGACGGTGGACTTGACCGCCTCGCCGCCCTCGGCCGCCTCGGCCGCCGCCTTGCTGGCGATGCCGTCGGTGACCTTGGCGTTTTCGGTGTTCTGGGCGATGGAGGCGGTCATCTGCTCCACCGAGGCGCTGGTCTGCTCGGTGCCGGCGGCCTGCTCGCTGGCGGCCTGCGACAGCGACTGCGCGGTGGCGCTGACCTCTTCCGAGGCGCTGGCCAGCGCTTCGGCGCCATTGTTCACCTCCGCCACCACGTGCGACAGCTTGTCGATCATGCTCTTCATGGCCGCCAGCAGGCTGGTGCTGTCGCCCGCCTTCAGCGCCACCTCGGCGCGCAGGTCGCCATCGGCCACCTGGCGCACGATCTCGGCGGCGTAGGAGGGATCGCCGCCCAGCTGGCGCAGGATGCCGGCCAGGATCACCAGGCCGACCGCCAGCAGCAGCACCAGGGCCACGCCGGAGGCCAGGTACATGCGCCGCAGCGCCGCGCTGGAGGCGGCGTCGGCGCTCGCCACCGCCTCCTCGCCATAGCGGGCGTTCAGTTCCACCAGTTTGTTCAGGCTGGCATCCACCTCGCGGAAGGTGGCGCGACTGTCGAGCATGTTCTGGTGCACCACCTGGAACAGCTCCTTGCGCTTGGGCAGGTCGGCGCCCAGCAGCTGGTTGATCAGCTGGCCGAATTCGTCGTCCTTTTGCTTCCAGGCCTCCCATTGCTTGAGGAACTGCTTCCACAGCGCGGCCTCCTCGTCGGTCTGCGGCAGCGGCTCATACACCTTCCAGGCCTTCTCCAGGCGGGCGAAGTTCTCGTTGCGGCGCTTGATCTGGGTGGCGATCTCCGCGGTGTCCTCGGGATACATGGCGAGGCCGTCGATGTTGCGGCTGGACAGGCGCACCATGGTCTGGGCATTGTTCATCTGCTGCAGCGCCTGCACCGAGGGCAGGCGGTTCTTGCCGATCTCGTAGAGCATCTCGCCCTCGCGCTTGAGGCCCTCGATGGCGATCGCCATTACCACCAGCAGGGCCGCCACGGCCACCGCCAGCAGCAGGAAAATCTTGGTACGTACCGTCAGCTTGGCAAACATGTCGCTACTCCCCGGTTGGACTTACAGTCTCTCGTTGTGCCAGCGCGCGCAGGCGGCGCCGGTCTTGCCGTATCCAGGCCGACAGCTGGTCTCCCGCCATCGGCCTGGCCAACAGATAGCCCTGCGCCATATCACAACCGAGATCACGCAGCAGCTTCCAGTCCTCTTCCGTCTCGACCCCTTCGGCCACGGTGGCCACGCCCAGACGCTGGCCCAGCTCCAGCGCGCTTTTCAGCACGACGTGGCGGTTGGGCCATTGCGCCGCGCCGTTGACGAAGGCGCGGTCGATCTTCACTTCGGTGAACGGGCAGCGGGCGAACTGCTGCATGGAGGAGTAGCCGATGCCGAAATCGTCCATCGCCAGGCCAAAGCCCATCAGGCGCAGGCGGCCCAGGTTGGTGAGCGACTGGGCCAATTGGCGCATCACGCTGGTCTCGGTGACTTCCCACACCAGCAGGGCCGGCGGCAGGCCCGACTCCAGCACGGTGGCGGTGAGGCGGTCGATGAAGCCGCGTTCGGCCAGGTTGTCGGCCGCCAGGTTGATCGACACGGTCAGCGGCGGCATGCCGGCCGCCTGCCAGTCCTGCATCTGGCGCAGCACCTGGCGCACCATGGCCAGGGTGAATTCGGCCATCATGGCGGTGCCCTCCAGCGCCTCGATGAAGTGCGCCGGGCCGAGCAGGCCGCGCTGCGGATGCTGCCAGCGCGCCAGCGCCTCCACCCCCTTCATGTGGCCGTTCTGCATCGCCACCTTGGGCTGGAACCAGGGCAGGAATTCGTCGCGCGCCAGCGCCAGCGCCAGCTCGTCCTGGCTGGGCGGGGGCAGCGGCAGGCGCGCGGCGTCCGGGCGGCGCGCGCCGCCGCCGCGGCCGGCGCGTCCCAGCAGCAGCGCCAGCGCCTCGGTCTGCACCGGCTTGAGCAGGGTGCCCAGCAGGCCGATCTCGGCCTCCTCGCCGGCCATGCTCTCGATGATCTCCAGCAGGCGCGGGTCGCGCGCGCTGACCACGATCAGGTGCTCGGCCAGGTGGCGCTCGCGCAGCCGGCAGGTCAGCTCGATGCCGTCCATGCCGGGCATCTCCAGGTCGGTCACCACCAGGAATAGCGGCGCCACGCCCTCGCGCTCGAGCTGGCGCAGGGCTTCGTTGCCGTCGGCCGCCTCCAGGATCAGGCCAAAGCCCATGGCGCGCAGCAGGTCGACCAGGTGGGCGCGCTGCACCGCGCTGTCCTCCACCACCAGCACGCCCTGGCCATGCCACTGCGGCGTGGCATGGGCGGCTGGCGGCGACAGGATGGAGGAAGTGGGCATGGCGCTGGTCTCAAAAGGGCCGGGCGTTCAGAAGGCGGCCAGCTGCTGCAGGATTTCGCGGTAGATCATGCTGAGCGGCAGCGACTTCTCCACCGCGCCCTTTTTCACGGCTTCCTTCGGCATGCCGTAGACCACGCAGCTGGCCTCATCCTGGGCCACGGTGCGGGCGCCGGCCTTGAGCATCTCCAGCATGCCGGCGGCGCCGTCGTCGCCCATGCCGGTCATGATCACGCCGAGGGCGTTGGCGCCGGCCGCCCGCGCCACCGAGCGGAACAACACGTCCACCGAGGGCCGGTGGCGGTTCACCAGCGGGCCGTCCACCACCTCGACAAAATACTGGGCGCCGGTGCGGCGCAGCAGCATGTGCTTGCCGCCCGGGGCGATCAGCACCTGGCCCTGCAGCACGCGGTCGTTGTTGGCGGCCTCCTTGACGCGCACCTCGCACACGCTGTCGAGGCGGGCGGCAAAGGCGGCGGTGAATTTTTCCGGCATGTGCTGCACCACCACGATGCCGGGCGAGACGCGCGGCAGCGCGGTCAGCACCTCCTCCAGCGCCTGCGTGCCCCCCGTTGACGTGCCGATCGCCACCACCCGCTCGGTGGTCTGCACCATGGCGCGGCCGTTGGTCTCCGGCGGCGGCAGCACGGCGTCGGCGTTGAACTTGGCGGTGACCGGCGGCGGCGCCGGCCGGCCCACCTTGAGCTTGCCCACGCGCGCGCCGGCGGCGGCGCGCACCGCCGACACCAGCTCGTCGGCGGAGTCGTGCAGGAACTGCTTGAGGTCCAGGCGCGGCTTGGTGATGATGGCCACGGCGCCGGCCGACAAGGCTTCCATCGAGGTCTGCGCGCCCTTCTCGGTCAGGGTCGAGCAGATCACCACCGGGGTGGGCCGCTCGGCCATGATCTTGCGCAGGAAGGTGATGCCGTCCATCTTGGGCATTTCCACGTCCAGCACCAGCACGTCGGGCCACTGCACCTTCATGCGGTCCATCGCCAGCAGGGGATTGGCGACGGCGTGGCCGACGCTGATGCCGGGGGCGGCGTTGAGCAGGCCGCTCAGCACCTGCCGCACCACGGCGGAATCGTCAACAATCATGACGTTGATTTCTTTCATGCCTTGACTCCAGTACGGCGCCCGGGGCGCGCAGGGGTTGCGGCGGCCGCCGCCGTGCCCGGCGCGGCGGGCGGGTCCGGCGGCACCTGGCGGCTCAGCACTTCGCCGCTGCGGATGGTGAAGATCAGTTGCCGGTGCCCTTCGCCGAACAGGCTCTCGGACACCACGTGGATGCCAAACTTTTGCAGCAGCAGGCGGGCGCAGTCGCCGTTCTGCATGCCGATGTCGCGCACCTTTTCATGGCGCGGGAACATGGCGCCGCCGCCGAAGATCTTGCCCTGGCACTGGCCCGGCTGCACCCCCAGCGCCTGCAGGCCGGCCAGCAGCAGGTCCATGGCGTCGCTGGCGTACATGCCGGGCTTGTCGGCATGGGGCGAGGCGCCGCGCTGGCGCTTGTGCTCGGCGCGCGATCCCGGCAGCAGGAAGTGCGACATGGCGCCCACCCGCAGGCCGGGGTGCCACAGGGTCACCGAGACGCAGGACCCCAGCAGGGTGCGCACCCGATAGCGCTCATCGCCGACGAAATAATCGCCGGGCATGAGGAAGATATCGGTCAGCTTGGGGTCGGTCATGGTCGGGGCCGGTGCTGGAACTGTGGTCAGGGCTTGCGATAGATCGAAGGGGCGACGGCGCGCAGCGTGTCGTTGATGTCGTTGAGCGTCTCGGAGTGGCCGATCAGCAGGTAGCCGCCCGGCTTGAGCTGCTGCAGGATGCGCGCCACCACCTGGCGCTTGGTGGCCAGGTTAAAGTAGATCATCACGTTGCGCAGGAAGATCACGTCGAACTGGCCGATCTTGGGCAGCGGCTCGTTCAGGTTCATGTGCTGCAGCTGCAGGCGGCAGCGCAGGCCGCGCTCGATCAGCAGGGTGCCGGACTCGCTGCCCTGGCCCTTCAGGCAGAAGCGCTTGAGGTAGGCCTCCGGCATCTGGCTGGCGCGCTCCATCGGGTAGTGGCCGCAGCGCGCCTTGTCCAGCATGCGCGTGCTGATGTCGGTGCCCAGCACCTCCCACGGGGCGTCGCCCAGCACGTCGGCCAGCACCATGGCGATGCTGTAGGGCTCCTCGCCGCTGGAACAGGCCGCGCTCCACACCCGCAGCGCCTTGCCGGCGCGCCTGGCCTCGCCGGCCAGTTCGCGCAGCAGATTGAAGTGCTTGGGCTCGCGGAAGAAGTAGGTCTCGTTGGTGGTCAGCAGGTCGACCGCGATCTGCAGCTCGGCCGGCTGGCTGCGGCTTTCCAGCAGCTTGAGGTAGTCGCCGTAACTGTCCAGCTGAAAGTACGCCAGGCGCTTGGCCAGGCGGCCGCTGACCAGGGCCTGCTTGCCATTGGCCATGGAGATGCCGGCGGCGTCGAAGATGAAGCGCTGGAACTGGGAGAACTCCTTATCGGTAATCGTAATCACGGGCATGGGACACCACTTGCTGCTGGATTCAGGCGAGAGCCGGCGCCGAAGAGCGCGCCAGCTCGACGATTTCCTCGGTCGACAGGACCCGCTCGATGTCGAGCAGGGTGACGAACTTGCCGCCCGCCTTGCCGATGCCGGCGATGAAGTCGGGCCGGATGCGGGTGCCGAAGGACGGCGGCGGCTCGATGTCGCCGGCGGCGATCTCCACCACCGCGTTGACCGCGTCCACCAGCATGCCCAGCACCTGCTTGCACTCGTCCTCGGCGCCCTGCACCTCGACGATGACGATGCAGCTGCGCTTGGAGATGCCGCTGGGCGCGCCGCCGAAGCGGGCCGCCAGGTCCATCACCGGCACCACCGCGCCGCGCAGGTTGATCACGCCGCGCACGCAGGACGGCATCATCGGCACGGTGGCCAGGCTGCCGTATTCGATGATCTCCTTGATGTGCAGGATGCCGACGGCGTAGACGTCCTGGCCGCACAGGAAGGTCAGGTACTGGCAGGGCAGCGGGCCGCCGGTGCCCTGCAGCACGGCCAGCGCGTTGCTGCCGTAGGCGGCGATGCCGTGGCCGTTGCCATGGGCGCTCGATTGGATCAGGTTGTTCATGCGTTCCTCCGGAATAGGCTGCGGGGTTCAGGCGCCGGGTTCAGGCGGCCATGGCGACGGCGCGGCCGCCCACGGTGCGCATCAGGGCCGCCACGTCGACGATCAGGGCCACTTCGCCGCTGCCCAGGATGGTCGAGCCGCTGATGCACTTGACCTCGCTGAAGATCGGGCTGAGCGGCTTGATGACGGTCTGGAACTCGCCCAGCAGGGTGTCCACCACCAGGCCGGCGCGCAGGGTGCCCAGCTTGAGCACGACGATGCTTTCGCGCCGGGTGCCGGCCCCCTCGATGCGGAACAGCTGGCGCAGGCGGATAAACGGCAGCACCTGGCCGCGCAGATTGCAGTAGTCCTGGCCCGGTTCGGTGGCGTATTCGATGCACTCCTCGATCATGTCGAGCGGCACCACGAAGACGGAGGAGCCGACCTGCACCAGGAAGCCGTCGATGATGGCCAGGGTCAGCGGCAGGCGCACGGTGACGGTGGTGCCCTGCCCTTCGCGCGAGCCGATGTCGACGCTGCCGCGCAGGGCGGTGATGTTGCGCTTGACCACGTCCATGCCGACCCCGCGGCCGGACAGGTTGGTGATCTTCTCCGCCGTCGAGAAGCCGGGCTCGAAGATCAGGTTGTAGATTTCGCTGTCGCTCATCTTGCGCTCGGGGTCGACCAGGCCGCGCTCGACCGCCTTGGCAAAGATCTTGTCCTTGCGCAGGCCGCCGCCGTCGTCGCTGACCTCGATCACGATGCTGCCCGATTCGTGGAAGGCGTTGAGCCGGATCATGCCCTTGGCCGGCTTGCCGGCCGCCACCCGCGCCTCGGCCGACTCGATGCCGTGGTCCATGGCGTTGCGCACCAGGTGCATCAGCGGGTCGCCGATTTTTTCCACCACCGTCTTGTCCAGCTCGGAGTCCTCGCCGGACACCATCAGGCCGATGTCCTTGCCCAGCTCGCGGGCGACGTCGTGCACCACGCGCTGGAAGCGGTTGAAGGTGGCGCCGATCTTGACCATGCGCAGCTCCAGGGCGGCGTCGCGCACCTCCTCCACCAGGCCGGACAGGATGGAGGTGCATTCCTGCAGCTCGGCGTTCTGGATGTGCTGGCCGATCATGTTGGCGCGCGCGCCGGCGATGATCAGCTCGCCCACCAGGTCGATCAGCTTGTCGAGCTTTTCCGAGTCGATGCGGATCGAGCGGCTTTCCTGGGCCTTCTGTTCGCTGACCTGCTTTTGCTTGGCCAGGGCGGCCTCCACCACCACCGGCGGCACGTTGCCGCCCTCCACCAGGATCGAGCCGAGCGGCGGCGGCGGCAGCGCCTCGCCGGCGGCGCCCTCGGCGGCGTGCTGCTGGTTGAGGGCGGCGTCCAGCTCGCGCGCGGTGACGCTGCCGCAGCGCACCAGGATGTCGCCCAGGCGCGCGGCCTGTTCCGGCAGGGCGCGGATCAGGTCGACGTAGTGGGAGACCTTGCTGCGCGGGGAGATGATGCGGATCTCGCAGTCGTCCTGGACGAACTCGAAGACGCCCTCGATGGCTTCCTTGTCGGCCTGGGAATCGAAGGCGATCTCGAAGCCCAGGTAGCACAGCTCGGCGTCCATCTCCTCGGCCGGCGGCAGGGCGTCCGGCACGGTGGCGATGGCCTTGATGGTGCCCAGCTTGGGCAGGTAGCGCAGGAAGGCGATCGGGTCCATGCCGTTCTGCAGCACGCCGCGGCCAAAGCGCAGCGAGATGTGCCAGTAGTCGTTGTCGCCGCGCTCCTCGCCGCCGCCGTCGCCGATGCGCTCGACGCCCGGCTCGGCCGGAATGGCCAGCGCGCCGGGGCCTGCCGCCGCCTCGGCCGCGCCGCCCTCCTCGCAGGCGCAGGCCATGTGGCGGCGCAGCTGGGCCAGCAGCATCTCGCCCTCGGCCTGGGTGTCGGGGTCGGACTCGAAGTTGCCGCCGGCGAGGCCGTCGATCATGCCGTTGAGGAAGTCGCAGCAGGACAGCAGCAGCACGATCATCTCGTCGTTGAGCACCACGCGGCAGTCGCGCACCTCGTCCAGCAGGCTTTCCACCACGTGGGTGAAGGCGACGATGTGGTCCAGGCTGAACAGCCCGGCCGAGCCCTTGATGGTGTGCGCCGCTCGGAAGATCGCAGCAATCGCTTCGCCCGTGTCACACGCCAGATCGACGTTGAGCAGAGCGTTTTCCATGTCTTCCAGCAGTTCGCGGCTTTCCGCGATGAAGGTTTGCAGCGCAGCGTCCAGGTTCATGGCGTTCCCCGACTCGACTTGATTGGATGAGGTTTAGTGGATCAGCACGGCGTCGCCAAAGAAGGCGCCCAGGTCCAGCATCTGGAAAATCTCCACCACGGCGGGGCTGTGCGCCACCAGATGCAGCTCGCGCTTGTCGGCCTGGGCGGTCTGCTTGGCCAGCATCAGCACCTGCAGGCCGGCCGTGTCGAGCTCGCTGACCCCGGCCAGGTTGACTTCCAACACCTGGGTCTTGCGCAGGGCGTCGAGCAGCTCGGTCTTGACGTCGGCGGCGCGGTAGATGGTGAATTCGCCCTCGATGGCGAACTGGCTGACGGCGGCGTTGCTCATGGCAGCACCAGCTTGGCGACGGCGCCCAGCAGCACTTCGGGCTTGAAGGGCTTGACCACCCAGGCTTTGGCGCCGGCCGCCTTGCCTTCCTCTTTCTTGCCCTCGGCCGACTCGGTGGTCAGCATGATCACCGGGGTGAACTTGTAGTTGGCCAGCTGCTTGAATTCCTTGACGAAGGTGATGCCGTCCATAT
>Ga0213872_10001353_pt1 | contig 16161 bp, 14 predicted proteins | sample VelepicomBERX_R2_FD_160071 | JGI IMG/M metagenome (GOLD analysis project Ga0213872, IMG submission 160071) | Rhizosphere microbial communities from Vellozia epidendroides in rupestrian grasslands, the National Park of Serra do Cipo, Brazil - RX_R2 | ecosystem: Host-associated > Plants > Roots >...
ATTGGACGTCATGCTTGCCCGCCGCAAGATCAAATCCAAGGATCTTGCCGCCATGATCGATATTACCGAGCAGAACCTGTCGCTGCTGAAGCAGGGTAAGGTCAAAGGGTTGCGTCTGAGCACGCTCGACGCGATTTGCCGCGCGCTGGCGTGCCAGCCGGGGGACATTCTGGAGTATGCCGCGGAAGAGGCTGCCGAGCCTGTCGATTAGGGCCTGTCTGCAGATAGACCCTAGTCCTGTCTGGACGACGGCGTGGTCAGCACGCCGTCGTGGCAGGCGCAGCCTTCGCCCTCGGCGGCTTGCACCAGGGTCTGAAAGATCCCGCAGTGCGCGGCGTCGCTGGCATGCAGGCAGCGCTGGCGTAAGGTCAGCAGTTGCTGTTCCAACAGGCGCAGCGATTCCAGTTGCTGATGCACGCTCTTGATGTGGCGGTCGATCAGCTGATTGATTTCCTCGCAGGCCAATGACGGATCGGCGCGGAAGTCGGCCAGTTGACGGATTTCCGCCAGCGAAATGCCGAGCGAGCGGCAGTGCAGGATGAAATTCAATTCGCCCAAGTGCTCGCCGCGATAGTGGCGGTAGCCGGATGTGCCGCGTTCCGGCGCCGACAGCAGTTTTTCTTTTTCGTAATAGCGGATGGTTTCGACTTCGCAGCCGGCCATTTTGGCTAGTTCACCGATCAGCATCCTATTGCTCGCAAAAAAGTCCTTGACCCTATAGTAGCTTCAGGGTCTGAAATGCGCTACATAGCACCCCTTACTATGTAGGACAGTACCATGAGCGAACCGACCCTGCGCAAGACCTCTTGCGGTTGCGCCGGCCATGCCTGCGCGCCCACGCCGCCCACGCACGGCCACCGCCACCCCCCGCATGACGGGCACGATCACAGTCACGACCGCGATCACGATCACGATCACGGCGCGCACGCCACCCGCTTCAGCGATCAAGCCGGCGCCGAGCGCACCCTGCTGCGCATTCAGGCGATGGATTGTCCGACCGAGGCCCGGCTGATCGAAAAGGCCTTGGCCGCCGTGCCGGGTGTGACCGGGCTGCAGTTCGATTTCTTCGAACGGGTGCTGACGGTCGAGCACGCGCCGCTGGAGATTCCGCAGTTGATTGCCGCCGTCGGGCACGTCGGCATGCGCGCCGAGCCGATCGCTGCCGACGCGCCTGCGGCAACCGTGCCCGCCGCGCCGGCCCGGTCTTGGGTATTCCTGTTTTCCGGCATGGCGGCGGTGGCGGCCGAGGGTGTGGCCTGGGCGACGGGCGATCAACATCCGCTGGTGATGGCGCTCGCCGTGTTGTCGATTCTCTGCGGTGGCTTGCCGACGCTGAAAAAGGGCTGGATCGCGCTGCGCTCGCGCGTGTTGAACATTCATTTCCTTATGGCGCTGGCGGTGGGCGGCGCGCTGCTGATCGGCCAGTGGCCGGAGGCCGCGATGGTGCTGTTTCTGTTTGGTTTGGCGGAAAAGCTCGAAGCGTTGTCGCTCGCACGTGTCGGCCATGCGGTACGGGCGCTGATGGACTTGGCGCCGGCCACCGCCTGGGTGCATGCAGGGGGCGACTGGCGCGAAGTGCCGGTGGCGGATGTGCCGGTGGGTTCGCGGCTTCGAGTGCGTCCGGGCGAGCGCGTACCGCTCGACGGCGAGCTGGCCGCCGGCCGGAGCAGCTTCAACGAGGCGCCGATCACCGGTGAAAGCCTGCCGCGTGACAAGCAGGCGGGGGACACCGTGTTCGCCGGCAGTATCAACGGCCAGGGGCTGGTGGAAATCGTTGCCCGCGCGCCCGCCAATGGCTCGGTGCTCGCGCGCATCATCGACAGCGTGCGCGACGCGCAGGCATCGAAGGCGCCGACGCAACGGTTCATCGACCGCTTCGCCCGCGTCTACACCCCGGTGGTGGTGCTGTTGGCCGTTGCCGCGGCGATCTTGCTGCCGCTCGTCGGCCTGATGCCGGCGCGCGCCGCGTTCTATCAGTCGCTGGTGCTGCTGGTGATCGCCTGCCCGTGCGCGATGGTGATCGCCACGCCGGTGACGCTGGTGAGCGCGCTGGCCGCGGCGGCGCGGCATGGGTTATTGATCAAGGGCGGCGAGGCGCTGGAGACCGCAGCCCGCGTGCGCGCCGTGGCCTTCGACAAGACCGGAACGCTGACCACCGGCCAGGCCCAGGTGGCGCGCATCGTGCCGATGCCAGGCATCGACGAGACGCAGGCGCTGACCTTGGCCGCCGCGCTGGATGCCCATTCCACCCATCCGCTGGCATTGGCGCTGCAACAGGCGGCACGAGCGCGTTCGCTGGTCTTGCCGGCTGCCGGCGACCTTAGCGAGCGCGCGGGGCTCGGGGTGACCGGCACGGTCGACGGCCGCGAACTCGCCATCGGCAGCCGGCGCATGGCGTTTGAGGCTGGCGCGCTGAATGTCGAGCTGCAGCAACAGTTGGACGACATCGAACAGCAAGGGCAAGCCACGCTGCTGCTGTTGGACGGCGCGCGGCTATTGGCGATTTTCGCGGTGGCCGACAGCGCCCGCGCCGATGCCGCCCTGGCCGTGTCGCGTCTGGGCGCGCTCGGCGTGCACGCCGCCATTCTCTCCGGCGATAACCAGCGCGTGGTCGATAGCCTGGGACGGATCGCCGGCATCGAGGACGCGCACGGCGCTTTGCTGCCGCAGGACAAATTGACGCAGATCGAGCGGTTGCAAAACCGTTACGGCGTGGTGGCCATGGTCGGCGACGGCGTCAACGATGCGCCGGCGCTGGCGCGCGCCGACCTTGGCATTGCCGTGGGCGCGGCCTCGGACACGGCGCTGGAAACCGCGGCGGTGGCTTTGATGGACGACCGCCTCGCCCAGTTGCCGCAAATGCTGTCGCTGGCGCGGCGCACGATGCGTGTGCTGCGTTTCAACCTGGGTTTGGCGTTGGCGATCAAGCTGGTGTTCTTTGCCTTGGCGCTCTCCGGCGTCGCCACGTTATGGATGGCGGTGTTCGCCGATGTCGGCGCCAGTCTGATCGTGGTGGGAAATGGACTTCGGCTGACGCGGCATCAACCGGCTCAGGCGTAGGTGTTGACCAGACCGCCGTTCTGGGTATTGCTGGTTACCCCGGCGCCGCTGGCGGTATAAGCGGAAGGGCCGGCGGCGTTCGCGCCGCCGGTTTTTTGTTGCTGGGTCTGTTGTGCGCGCAGTTGCGCCTCGGCCTGATTGATCTGCTGCTCGGCTTCGGCAGCCACACGCAGATCCTGCGCCGACGGATCGGCCGGCGCCAGCGCGGCCTTCACCACCCGGCGCGCGCGGTCCAGCGTTTCTTGCGGCGTGCGGCCCGGCGAGGTGTCGATCGACACTTCGCCGCCGATGGCGTAGCGCTTACCGTCCGGTCCGGTTTCATAGGTGAAGTTGGCGCCGCTGGTGGCAAGTCCGCCGGCGGCGTTAAGGTGGGCTTGTTCGTGCGCGCGCACGTCGCGGTCGGTCGCCTGGAGTTGGGCGACTTCTTGTTGCTGCGCGGGCGTCAGCGTTTGGCTGCTGCCCGGGAAGGGGCTGCTGCTGCCGGTGTAGTTGCTGGCGCTGATCGAGGAAATCGACATGGAAACAAGCCTTTATGCTGTTATGATCTTAGCAGTTACTCCCGTCAATTCAAACGAATAAGGAACGCGGCATGGTAGAGCGCGAGTTGGTGATGTCGGTGCTGATGACGCCGGATATGGCGAATTTCTCCGGCAATGTGCATGGCGGGGTATTGCTTAAGTTGCTCGATCAGGTCGCCTATGCCTGCGCCAGCCGCTACGCCGGCCGTTACGTGGTGACATTGTCGGTCGACCAAGTGCTGTTCAAGCAAGCGATCCATGTCGGCGAACTGGTGACGTTTCTCGCCAGCGTCAATCATGTCGGCCGTACCTCTATGGAGGTCGGTATCAAGGTGGTGGCCGAGAATATTCAGCAGCGCTCTGTGCGCCATACCAATAGCTGTTACTTCACCATGGTGGCGCTGGAGGATGGCAAGCCGGTCAAGGTGCCGGCGCTCTCGCTCGATACCGACGCGCAGAAAAAGCGCTTCCGCCAAGCCGAGATCCGCCGCAAGATGCGCATGGAGGCCGAGGCGCGCATGCGCGATCTGGACGTGGATTGATTCCGGCTGAAAAACGCGGGCACAATGGGCGCCTTTCTTCCATGGAAGCCCTTCATGCCGCAACAACCTTCTGCCCCGGTGCGCTTTGGTATCATCGGCGCCGGGCGCATTGCCCAACGCTTCGTTGATTCGCTGCGTCATGTGCCCGAAGCGCGTCTACGGCATGTTTGGGCGCGCCGTCCGGAGGCTGCCGCCGCGCTGGCGCTCGCCGGCGACGCCAGTCCCTGCGATTCGCTCGAGGCGCTGTTGGCCAGCGACATCGACGCCGTGTACATCGCGACCTTGCACGACAGCCACGCACATTACGCCCGCGCCGCACTCGCGGCCGGCAAGGCGGTGCTGTGCGAGAAACCGGCGGCATTGAACGCGGCGCAGCTGGAGGGCGTGCTGGCAGAGGCGCGCCGCCATCGACGGCTATTCATGGAAGCGATGAAACCGCCGTTTTTTCCACTCTACCAGCGCTTGCGCCAGCATCTGGCGCAGGCGCCGATCGGCCCGGTTCGGCTCGTGCGCGCGGGTTTTTCCACCTCGACCGCCCCGGCCGACAGCACGTTGTTTCAACACGACCAGGCCGGCGGCAGCCTGCTCGATATCGGCATCTATGGCGCGTTCCTGGCGGTCGACTGGCTGGGCGAGGCGCGCGAGGTGCAAACCTTGGGACGGATGAGCGATGGCGGCGTCGATCTGTTCGCCAGCCTGAACGTGCGCTTCGATCAGGGTATGGCCCAGCTCTTTAGCGGCTTGGACGTCAGCGGCAAGGGCGATGCGATGCTTGCCGGAACGCTGGGCCACGTGACCCTGCACGACAAGTGGTGGAATCCGGCGCATGCGACCATCCAATACAACGACGGCCGTGTCATCGAGCTCAACGAACCGGCCGAGGGCGGCGGCCTCAATTACGAGACCGCCCACTTCTGCCAGCTGCTGCGCCAGGGCGCGCTGGAAAGCCCGCTGGTCAGCCATGACCACTCGCGCCGCATGATCGCCATCCTGGACGCGGCGCGCGCGACGCTGGGGCTTCGCTATGCCGGGGAGTGAGCGCGCGTTCCGCCTGGTACACCAAGATCCGCGATTTTTTGTGATCGACAAATGCCCCGGTGTCAGCTTTCATCGCCAAGACGAGGAACCGGGTTTGATCGAGCTGGCGCGGGCTGAGCTTGGCGATATGTGGCCGGTGCACCGGCTCGACCGGATGACGTCGGGGCTCATGTTGCTCGCGCGTTCGCCCGATATGGCGCGGCAACTGTCCACCGCGCTTGCCGAGCGGCGCATCGACAAGCGTTATCTGGCGTTGTCGGATCGCAAGCCGGCCAAGAAGCAGGGCTGGGTGCGCGGGGATATGGAGAAGGGGCGAGGCGGTTCCTGGCGCTTGCTGGCATCACGGGACAATCCTGCCGTCACCCATTTTCATAGCGTGTCGCTCGCGCCAGGGCTGCGGGTGTTTTTCCTCAAGCCGTTGACCGGTCGCACGCATCAGCTGCGTGTGGCGCTCAAGAGCCTGGGGGCGCCGATCATCGGCGATGAGCGCTACCATCCCGCCGGCGGCGAGCCGGCGGACCGGGGCTATCTGCATGCTTGGCAGCTTCGTTTCCAGCTGGAGGACGAGCCTTTCGCCTTTCAATGTGTGCCGCAAGAGGGGACGCTATTCTTGCGCGCGGATTTCCGTGCGCTGATTGACGCACCCGCCTGGCGGCCTGACGCTTGGTGAGCGTGCCGCGCCAACTTTCCGTCTTGTCACGCCGTCGTTACGATGGGCGGTGCAAAATTTCAAAATCCAAAACGTCAAGCCTGCTGCCCGTTGGTTCATTTCTCCCCTTTCCATCAGGAGTCATGAATGAAGAACATCCATGTGGCCATCGTCGGTGTGGGCAATTGCGCCGCCAGTCTGATTCAGCTCATCCACGCATCCAAGCAGTTCGATTACGGCTTTGTCGGCGTCATGCACCAGACGCTCGGCGGCTACGGCGTCGGGCAGGTCAAGGTGGTGGCGGCATTCGACGTTAACCGCGAGAAGGTCGGCCGGGACTTGGCCGAGGCGATCGGCGCTGCCCCCAACTGCACCACCCGCTATGTGGCGGTGCCGGTGTTGGGGGTGACCGTGGCGCCGGGGGCCTTTCAGGATGGCCTCGGCAGTAATTTGAGCCAGGAGATCGAAGTCGATCCGGCCTGCCTGCAAACCTCGGTCGACAGCATCGTCGAGCTGCTGCGCGGGCGGCACGTCGACGTGGTCGTCAACTATCTGCCGGTAGGTGCGCGCCAGGATACCGATCTGTATGCGGAGGCGAGTTTGCTGGCCGGTTGCGCGTTCGTCAATTGCAATCCCGAGCGCGTGGCAACCCACTCGGCCTGGGCGGAGCGTTTTCGGTTGGCGGGTGTGCCGGTGCTGGGCGACGACATCAAAAGCCAGATCGGCGCGACGATGTTGCATCGCCGAATCTGCCAGGCATTGCTCGACCGTGGTGCGCGCGTGCGCTCGACCTATCAATTGAATGTCGGTGGCAATGCCGATTTTTACAATATGGCCGAGCGCGGTCGCGCCGCCTCGAAGAAGTTCACCAAGTCCCACGCCATTGCCGATCTGCTCGGGCCCCAGGTGGAAATCAGCGTCGGCCCCTCCGATTACCTGCCGCTGCTCAAGGATCGCAAAGTGGCGTATATCCGCCTGGAGGGCAATGCCTGCCTGGATATGGCATTTTCCATCGAAGTACGGCTGGACGTGGAGGACAGCCCGAATTCCGCCGGGGTGGCGATCGATGCGATACGCTGCGCGCAGTTGGCGCGGGACCGGCATCTGTCCGGCGCCATCGAAGCACCGGCGCCGTTTTTGTTCAAACTGCCGCCGCGCGCGGTACCCGAACCGGACGAAAAGCCGTTGCTGGAACAATGGTTGTCCGCCGCCGGGCCGTCCCCCGAATCCGTGTCAGACGAAAATGGCGGTCAGTCGCGGTAGCGCGCGAGCCGCACGTCGCACGCGGCGCGGTCGGCGGCGAAGCGCTCGCTCATCAGGTAGGCGTATTCCAACGGTCGCGTGACGGCGATGGGGTCGGGCAGGGGATCCGCAAGCCCGGGGTGGCACATGATCAGCGCGCCATCCGGCGCCATGTCGAGCCAGTGGCGCATGAGCGCGGCGAAATCGGCGCCGGGCGTGAGCGAGTAAAGCCCCGCGAACCAGTCCGGGCCGTCGAGATGCTGCCGCCGTAAATGGGCGCTGAAGCCGGCCACGCAGGTTCGCAGCACCTTGCCCTTGAAACCGCTATCGCCAAGGCTCGCCAGCCGGTCCGGCCGGCGGACGTACGGGCGGTGGCTCTCGGGCCAGCGTCGCGCGATGGCGTCGGTCAGCGCCTGGCGCACTACCGGCAGCGCGTGCACGTGCTGGTGACCATCCAGATAGTCCGGCAGGCGGCCAAGCTGTTCGGTGAAAGCGTCGATCTGGTTGAGAATACAGTCGCGCAGGCGCGCGCGGGACAGCAGCCGCAGCTGGCTCGCAAGCAACCAGTAGCCCAGGCCGCGCGTCGGCATACCGAGCGCCTCGGTCAGGTTGACGTGCAGACCGGCGTCGACCGGCCGTGTCGCCAGCTCGGTCGCGAATTCCGGCCAGCAGGGCGAGGGCGCGAACACGCTGGTGGCGGACAGCCTGCCGGCATCGATCAGTGCCAGGATGCCGCGGCTGATGCCGGGGGATTGGGCAAAGTCGTCGGCGCACAGGATCAGGCGGCGCATCAGGCGAGGCTCCGGGCGCGAAACGCCCACAGTTTGCTCAGCACGAAGGTCAGCGCCGCCACGGCGAACAGCACGATCAACAGCGACACCCGGTAGTCGAGCGCGGTAAAGCGCAACAAGAGCGCGTACAGACCTTCGTTGACGGCGAAGCTCAGGCAGGCGACGCCGAAAAAGCGCGGCAGCGCGTGGCGGTGCGACACGCCGCTTTGGCCGAAGGTCAGGTGGCGGTGGCCCCAGTAGCTGACCTGAAACGCCACCAGGAAGGCGGCGATGTTGGCGACGAGCGGCGCGAGTCCGAGCGGGGTCAGTACGGCGGTCACCATCAGGTAGTGCACGACGAGCGCGCTGATGCCGACCACGCCAAACCAGAGCAGCTGCCGTTTCACTCCCGTCCCTCGTCGCTGCCCGACAAATGGGTGATGCGGCTGATGAAGTAAGCCGGCCGCTGTTTGACCTCGGTGAAGATGCGTCCGATGTATTCGCCCAGCACGCCGATGGATAGCAATTGCACGCCGCCGAGGAACATGATGGCGACGATCAGCGTCGGCCAACCGTGCTGGTCGTTGCCGTGCAGCAAGGTATCGAGGATGACGTAGAGCGCATAGGCGATCGAGGCAAGTGAAATGCTGCTGCCGACGAAGGTCCAGACGCGCAGTGGCACGTTGGAAAACGCGGTGAGTCCGGTCAAACCCAGGCCGAGCAGGCGGTAGAGGTTGAAGCTGCTTTGTCCTCCCAGCCGGTCGTTGGTGTGGGTCTCCACCGCGAGTCGGGTGAAGCCGACCCAGTTGTAGATGCCCTTCATGAAGCGGTTGCGTTCCGGCATCTGGCGCAGCGCGTCCAGGATGCAGCGGTCGAGCACGCGGAAGTCCTGGGTGTTTTCCGGAATCTTCAACTGTGCGCCGGTATTGAGCAGCGCATAAAACACCCGCGTGAACCAGCGCTTGGCCAGGCTTTCGCCATCCCGGCTCGATCGGACGCTGTAGACCATGTCGTAGCCTTTGCGCCAATTGGCGATGAAGGCGGGGATCATCTCCGGCGGGTGTTGGAAATCGCCGTCGATCAGCACCGCCACGTCGCCGCGCGCCAGATCGATGCCGGCGGTCAGCGCCAGCTCCTTGCCAAAGTTGCGCGACAGCTGCACCAGTGTCACCGGCAACTGATCCTTGATGCCGAGTACCCGTTCCACCGTGGCATCGCGGCTGCCGTCGTCGACGACGATCAGCTCGTGGCGCAAGCCCTCCGCCAGCAGAATCTGGTGCAGCGTATGCAACAGCAGCACGATGTTCTCCGCCTCGTTGTAGGCGGGCACGATGCAGCTGACCAGCGGGTCTGCCGGCCGTTCTGCGGCGCGAAGTTGCAGCAGATACTCGGGAACGAACTCTTCAGTCATGTCAGATCCTGAATCAGACTTGGCCATGCCGCTTGCGCAACAGCAGGGTGACTTCCCCCGGGTTGCGGAAACGGCCGATTTCTTCAAAGGCTTGCTTGACCGGCGCGGGCAAGGTCGCATAGTCGTCGGATGTGGTGGCAATGTAATCCACCGTCGGGTCTTGCAACAGCGCCATTGCCGCTGTCGGCGCGTGGCTTGTGCGCACGCGGCCTTGGGAATAGAACTCGGCCGAGAACTCGCGCCGTGAATCCCAGTAGAGCAGGTGGCTCGTCGGCGCCGGGTGCTGGGCCTGCCAGTCGGCGATCAGCGCCTCCTGGGTGCGGCCGACCTTGCCCGGCATCGCGGCAAAGGCCAGCGTCGCCGCCAGCGTTACCACGCCGGCAAACAAGCCTAACCAGGCAATCGGCGCGAGCGGCGCCTGGCGGCGGCGCCACAGCTCCGCGAACAGCAAGGCGAAGCCGCTGGCGATCGGCAACGGATACGGGAAGATGATATTGCCCGACAGGGTAAAGAACGCCAGGGTCATCAACGTCCACAACACCAAGTACGACAGCCAGCCGTCATCCGCTTCGCCGGCTGGCGCGGCGGGGCGCTTCGCCAGCCAGTAGATCGCTTGCGGCGACCAGGGCAGGAAGCCCGCCAGCGCGAACAGCCAGATCATCCCATGCGGCGTAGCGTGGGCGAAACCGTAGCGGTCGCCCTTCCAGCCCGGATCGAGGAAGCGGTGCACGTGCTCGCCCATGATGAAATAGTTGAGGAAACCCGGTGTACGGATTTCCGCCAGGATGTACCAGGGAATGCCGATGGCCAGCATCAGCGCCACGCCGCCCGCCCAGGGCAGGTCGCGCCATAGCGCCATCCATTGCCGCTGCCAGAATAGCCAAACGAAGATCGGCATGCCGACGAGCACGATCGCCAGCGGCCCCTTGGCCAATAGGCCGAGGCCGAGGCCGGCGAAAAACAGATAGCCCCACAGACGGCTCTTCTCGGACAGCGCAAACCAGAAAGCCAATTGCGACAGCGTGACGCAGAACATCAGCGACGGATCGGTCATCACCGTGCCGGCGCACAGGTAAAACAGCACACCGCCCGCGAGGGCCAGAACGGCGACCCAGGCGGCTTCCTCGCCCTGGCGCTTCCGGGCGGCGATGAAGGTCAGCCAGCCGGTGGCGATGGCGAGCAACAGCGCCGGCAGGCGCACGGCGAATGCATTGACGCCGAAGAGGCCCATCGCGGCGGCTGACAGCCAGGTCGATAGCGGCGGCTTGGCCCAGAACGGCACGCCGTAATCATGCAACGGGGTCACCCAGTTGCCGGTTTCCAGCATCTTGCGGGCGATTTCCGCATAACGCGCCTCGGTGGTGTCGTTCAGCGGAATGAAGAACATGGCGATGAGCCGGATGAGAAGCAGCGCCAGCAAGACGGTCAATACGCGCCGTCGGGTTGTGTTCATGCGTGTCCTGTGTCTGGAAAATTCGTAACCGCTGATTTTATACCAGCAAAGCTTAATATGCTTTTAAACCTGATGAGAACGGCAAAAAGTTTATCAAATGCAAAAAGGCCACCGCTTGTGCGGTGGCCACAGTTCTATCTGACGGTCGGCGCGAATCAGGCGGCGAGGTGCATCATCTTTTGCAGCTTGCGCGACAGCGCAAACAGAATCAGCGAGGCGACCCCGGCCATGACCACGAACAGCATGAAGAAGTCGTGCAAGTTGTGGATGGTGTAGCCCATGAATACCGGCGGCGCCATCTTCGGGTCCGGGTACAGCGCCGAGAGGATGCCGGCGAACTTATTGGCGGCGGCGTTGGACAAGAACCAGATACCCATCATCAGGCTCGTGAAGCGCACCGGCGAGAGCTTGACCACCAGCGACAGACCGATCGGCGACAGACTCAGTTCGCCGAAGGTGTGCAGCAGGTAGAGGCTGGTGAGCCACATCATGCTGACCTTGACGCCCGGCTGCAGGCCGTCGACGCCGAAGGCGATCACCAGATAGCCGATGGCGAGCAGGAACAGGCCGAGCGCCATCTTGGTCGGCGAGGCCGGCTCGCGGCCCTTGTTGCCCAGGCGAGTCCAGATCCAGGCGAACACAGGGGCGAACAGCACGATGGCCACCGGATTGATCGACTGGAAGTACGAGGCCGGCACGACGAAGCCGAACAGGCTGCGGTTGGTCTGTTCTTCGGCGAAGAAGGTCAGCGAAGCGCCGGCCTGTTCGAAGGCCGACCAGAAGAAGATCACGAATGCCGACACGATCATGATGACCGCCAGGCGCTCGTAGTCGACGCGGGTCAGCGGCTCATGCTTGGCGTGGCCGCTGGTGTCGACGGCGCGTTTGGGCGCCATGCCGATGGCCTTGCCTTCCGGCGTGACCAGATAGCGGTTCTTCAGCAGGGAGAACACCACCAGGCTGATGAGCATGCCAAAGCCGGCGGCGAGGAAGCCCCACTTGAAGTCATGCGCGTTCCCTGTGTCCCCCAGGGTGCCGCAGACCAGCGGCGCCAACAGCGCGCCGGCGTTAATGCCCATGTAGAAAATGGTGAAGGCCGCGTCCACGCGTTTGTCGCCCGCCGGATACAGCTGACCGACCATCGACGAGATGTTCGGCTTGAACATGCCGTTGCCGGCGATCAACGCGCCCAGGCCGACGTACATCATCGTCGTGGCGGTGCCGATCGACTGGCTAAACAGCGAGCCGGAAAAGAACATCATGAACTGGCCGATGGCCATCAACAGGCCGCCAGTGATGATCGAGCGGCGGTTGCCCCAATAGCGGTCGGCGATGTAGCCGCCGATCAGCGGGGTCACGTAGACCAGACTCGTGTAGGTACCGTAAATGCCCGAAGCGGCCGCTTTGTCCATCAGCAACGCTTTGACCATGAACAGGACGAAAATGGCGCGCATGCCGTAATAGCTGAAGCGCTCCCACATTTCAGTGACAAAGAGCAGATACAGGCCCTTTGGATGTGCTTGTTTGATCATTAATGTATTCCTAGTGCAAGGAAGCTTGAGACCAACGACGATAGATTTATGTTTTTTTGTTATGTCCCCATTCGGTAATTACACCGCTGGGGTCTGGCATGATAACGGCGATGATATTTGCAATGAGGATATTTTCTTTTTATTGCAACGTGGATGTCATCAATTGGTCATTTGTTGATATAGATCGTGATTTTCTGTGATGCGACTGACATAAATAAAGCGATGATGTAATTCTATTGGCAGATAAATGTTATGGTGTGAAGCTATTGTCATATTGAATGTGAATTGATTATTTTTTTCTTGAACGATGACGGCAACCTGGCGTAGCCTGTTGAGGCGCCGATGTGGCGCTAACCCTTTGAGTTGATGATGGATGTTCACTGCTTCCGGGCCTTGGTCCCGAACTGGTATACGCTCGACATCGTCTTGACCTACGACTTTCCCCGCGCTTGATCCCTGCCGCGCCACGCGGCGTCTGTGTTTCATCATTTTTCCGTTACACACGATACTCGGCCGACTTGCCGTTGCCGCATGAGGCAGGGTGAGCCGCGCCTAGGGAGATTCAACATGGCACGTCGTATTCCTGAGCCGTTCCGTATCAAGATGGTTGAGCCGATTCACCAGACCACGCCCGAGTACCGCCGTCAGGCGCTCGATGCCGCCGGCTGGAACCCGTTCCTGTTGCATGGGGACGACGTTTATATCGATTTGCTGACCGACAGCGGCACCGGCGCGATGAGCGACCGGCAATGGGCCGGGCTGATGATGGGGGACGAGTCCTATGCCGGCAGCCGCAATTTCTACCACCTGGAACAGACCGTGCGCGAGCTGTTCGGTTATCAGCACGTGATGCCGACCCACCAGGGGCGTGGCGCCGAACAGATTCTGTTTCCCGAGCTCGTTCGCCGTCTCAAGGGCAGCGCGCCGGTGTTCTTCTCCAACTATCACTTCGACACCACCAAGGCGCATGTCGAAATGGCCGGTGCGCGCGCGTTGAATCTGCTGACGCCGGCGGCGCTCGACACGCAGAAGGCCTACGACTGGAAGGGCGACTTCGACCTCGAGGGATTGCGCGCCGCGATCAAGACGCATGGCGCCGACAACGTGGCCGGGGTGATCATGACGGTTACCTGTAACAGCGCCGGCGGTCAGCCGGTGTCGATGGGCAACCTGCGCGCGGTGAGCGAGCTGGCCCGCCAACATGGCATTCCGGTGATTCTGGATGCCGCGCGCTTCGCCGAGAACGCCTGGTTCATCAAACATCGCGACCGCGATTACGCGCAGGCCGAAATCGGCGATATCGTGCGCGAGATGTTCAGCTATGGCGACATCTTTACCATGTCGGCCAAGAAGGACGCGCTGGTGAACATCGGCGGCCTATGCTGTTTCCGCGACGACGTCGATCTGTTCCGCGCGGTGCAGGTGCGCTGTGTGGCGATGGAAGGCTTCGTCACCTACGGCGGCTTGGCCGGGCGCGACATGGAGGCGTTGGCGATCGGTTTGAGGGAGGGGTTGAACCACGACTACCTGAGCTACCGTATTGCCCAGGTGGCTTATCTGGGCGAGCGCTTGGCGACTGGCGGCGTGCCGATCCAGACGCCGACCGGCGGCCACGCGGTATTCGTCGACGCCAAGCGCATGCTGCCGCATATTCCGTCGCACCAATTCCCGGCGCACGCGCTGGCTTGCGCGCTGTATCTGGAAGGCGGCATCCGCGGGGTGGAAATCGGTTCGCTGCTGTTGGGCCGCAACCCAGTGACCGGCGAGCAGGAACCGTCGGATCTGGAATTGCTGCGCCTGACCATTCCTCGACGCGTCTACACCAACGATCACATGGACTACATCGCCGACTGTCTGATCGAACTGAATGGCCGCGCCGGCAGCATCCGCGGTCTGACCTTCGAGTATGAGCCGCCGATCCTGCGTCACTTCACCGCGCGCTTGAAGCAAGTGTAAGCGCCTGGCGGACGCGCGCTACGGATGTATCTCGTGGCGTGCGTTCCCGTCTCGACTTCAGGGCGCGATCGGCTGCGGCGTCACGTCGGCTGTGGCGGGCAGGCCGGCGTCGGTGCCGGTCAGCATCGTCGTGCCTTGCATGCGTAGCGAACCATTGGCGTAGACCTGACTATCCACTTCGTAATGGCCGCCGGCATGGACGGCGCGGCGGTCGTAGGTCAACGCGTAGACCACCGGCGTGCGCTTCGGATTGTTGAGGAACTGTTCGCTCAATACGTCGGCGGCGCCGCCGCTGCCGGTCACGTCCATGAGCCGCTGGCGCACCATGACGTCGCGGCCGTTCTTGATCAGGTTCGGCGGCAGCTCGACATTGCCGTTGAGCACGGCGGGCTGGTAGGGCGTGCCGGCGCAAGCGGCCAAGAGCGCGGCGCAGGGCAGGGCGAACCACAGCGAGGAACGGGGCAGCATGTACAGATCTCCGATTTGCGGGACGAATGCCGCATTGGACGCGATTTGACACCGCAATGCAACGACGCCGTCGCGAAGGACGGCGTCGTGGGACGGTTATTCGCCGATAAAGCTCGACTTCTCGCGGGTGTAATTGGACGGCTGCTCCACTTGGCGGATGGTGAAGTGGATCTCGTGGCTGCCCTGTGGCGCCACCTCCGGCTGCGCCTGCACACGCGCGCCTACCAAGACGTTGTCGCCCGGCGCCACGTTGATGGTCTTCTGATCCATTTGCAAGCGCAGGTCGGGGAGTCCATCGACTGCCACGGTGAAGTGCTGCGGCTGGTCGGTCACGTTCATGATGCGCAGGCTGTAGGTGTTTTCCAGCCAGCCGTCGTCGGTTTCGCGTACGAGCGAGGCGCGGTCGCGGATGATGTCGACCTTGAACGGCAGACGCAGGAAGAACATCGTGCAGGCCGTGGTGAACACCACCAAGAGCACCACCGAATACATGATCACACGCGGGCGCAGGATGCGGTGCGCGATCTGTGCCCGCGGGACCTTGCCTTCCTGCACGTTTTCCGTGGTGTAGCTGATCAAGCCGCGCGGATAGCCCATCTTATCCATGACTTCGTCGCAGCCGTCGATACAGGCGGCGCAGCCGATGCACTCGTATTGCAGGCCGTCGCGGATGTCGATGCCCACCGGGCAGACCTGCACGCAGATGCCGCAGTTGATGCAGCTGCCGAGGCCGACGTCCTTGGGATCGATGCCTTTTTTACGCGCGCCGCGCGGTTCGCCACGCGCCTCGTCGTAGGAAATGATCAGCGTGTCGCGGTCGAACATGACGCTCTGGAAACGGGCGTACGGACACATGTACTTGCAGACCTGCTCGCGCATGTGCGCGGCGAACAGATAGGTGAAGCCGGCGTAGAAGAAGATCCAGAAGGTTTCCCACGGACCGTAGTCGAAGGTCGGCATCGCGGCCACCAGATCGCGGATCGGGGTGTAGTAGCCGACGAGGGTGAAGCCGGTCCATAGCGAGAAGGCGATCATGATGGCGTGCTTGACGAACTTGATCGTGAACTTGCGTCCGCTCATCGGCTGCTGGTCGAGCTTCATGCGCTTGACGTGGTTGCCTTCGACCAGACGCTCGATCCACAGCATGACCTCGGTGTACACCGTTTGCGGACAAGCGTAGCCGCACCACAGCCGGCCGGCGATCGTGGTCCACAGGAACAGGCCGAAGGCGCAGCACATCAAGAGCGCGGCCAGATAGACGAAATCCTGCGGCCAGATGGTGAGGCCGAACAGGTAGAACTTGCGGTCGACCAGATCGAACAGCAGCGCTTGGCGGCCATTCCAGGTGACCCAGGGCATACCGAGGTAGAACAGTTGGGTGCCGAATAGGAACAGCAGGCGCCATTTGGCGAAGATGCCGCGCACGTCGCGCGGGTAGAGCTTGCGGGATTTTTCGTACAGAGAAATCGCTTGTTCCGGCTTATTTTCTACTTTGACGCTGATGTCTTTGAGTGAATCCGCC
>Ga0213872_10001354_pt1 | contig 16160 bp, 18 predicted proteins | sample VelepicomBERX_R2_FD_160071 | JGI IMG/M metagenome (GOLD analysis project Ga0213872, IMG submission 160071) | Rhizosphere microbial communities from Vellozia epidendroides in rupestrian grasslands, the National Park of Serra do Cipo, Brazil - RX_R2 | ecosystem: Host-associated > Plants > Roots >...
TTTCTCCGGCAAAAAGCAAGCGTCTTACTTGCGCACGAGGTGGCGGATTTGAAAGGGCCGACACGGCAAGAGGGTAACGACGCGAGGAGAAAAGAACAGAAGAGAACCGCGCGAGCCGGTCGCGCGTGCGATAATCCACACTTTCAATGCCCGTTGCCGAAGATTGGGCGTTCGTCGCAATGACTGCGGCGAGCCTGAGCGCCGGGGGCGGATGGGTCTGACAGCGTGCGGCTTTCCTCCGGGGATCTCCTTCGGGACGCATCACGTTTCGTCTGCAAGACCGCCAGAGTATATTCCAAGATGACAAGTCCTAGCAAAGTTTCCTATCTTGTGGTTGGCGCCGAAGAAGCAGGCCAACGGCTCGATAACTATCTGTTGAAGCAGCTGAAAGGCGCACCCAAGTCGCTGGTCTATCGGATCGTTCGTTCCGGTGAGGTTAGAGTGAACAAGGGGCGGGCCGATGTGACCTATCGCATTGTCGAAGGTGACCAGATCCGTATCCCCCCGATTCGCCTCAGCGAAAACACCAAACCGGTCATTAGTGAGCGCGCCGCCGCCTCGCGCGGACCGGAAATGCCGATTTTGTTTGAAGACGATGCGCTGTTGGTGATCGACAAGCCGGCAGGTTTGGCTGTGCATGGTGGCAGCGGCGTCAGTTTCGGAGTGATCGAGCAACTGCGTGCCCTGCGCCCGCAGGCGAAGTTTCTGGAGCTGGTACATCGGTTGGATCGTGAAACTTCCGGCATCCTGCTGATCGCCAAAAAGCGCAGTGCACTGGTGGCGCTGCATGAAATGCTCCGGACAGACCGAGGTATGGATAAACGCTACCTGGCGCTCGTGCAGGGCAAATTCCCCGATGCACGCCGGCATGTTCGTTTCAAGTTATTCAAATATACGACCGCAGACGGCGAGCGCCGCGTGCGCGTGACGCCCGATGGGCAGGATTCCCACACCATCCTCAACCGGCGCACCGCATTCGAAGATGCGACACTGCTTGAGTGCGAACTGAAAACCGGGCGTACGCATCAGATTCGCGTGCATTGCGCGCATTCAGGCTTCCCTATCTTGGGTGACGACAAATATGGTGACTTTGCCCTGAACAAGCAGTTGCCGAAAATGGGCCTCAAGCGCATGTTCTTGCACGCCTGGCGGCTCAGCTTGCCGCACCCGATCGACGGTACGCCGCTTGAGCTCGAAGCACCGCTGCCACCCGAATTGACGGCTTACCTCGATACCCTGCAGACGCTTTGATTGGATTTACCTGATGGCCGAACGCTTCGATCTACTGATATTTGACTGGGACGGTACGCTCGCAGACTCGACCGCCCTGATTACGCAATCTATCCAGGTGGCGTTTGGCGAGGCGGGTTTGCCGGTGCCAACGCGTGAGAAAGCCAGTTTTGTGATCGGTTACGGTCTCGCCGATGCCATGCGCTATCTGGCACCGACAGCCACGCATGAGCAGGTAGACGAGGTGGTCGAGGCATATAAGAAACATTATTTGGCGCGTGACGGCGACATCGTGCTGTTCGACGGCGTGGTTGAGGCGCTCCAACGTTATAAGGAAGCCGGCTATCTCCTCGCGGTGGCAACCGGTAAGTCACGCCGAGGGCTGGACCGCGCGCTGGACAACACGGGCCTCGCGCCGCTATTCGATACCAGCCGCTGCGCGGACGAGTGCCATTCCAAGCCGCACCCGCAGATGATTGAAGAGATTACCGATGTGCTCGGTGTGTCGGTCGGTCGTGGCGTCATGATCGGTGATACCACACATGATCTGCAGATGGCGGCCAACGCAGGCATGGGAGCGCTCGGCGTTGCTTACGGGGCTCATCCCAAGCATGAGCTCGCTGCCCTTGCGCCATTGGGCCTGTTTGATTCGTTCGTGGAGCTCGATGCGTGGGTGACCCAGCATGGATGAACGTAGATGGCGCGTCTGCGCCAGCGCTGAACTGGTCGACTCCGAACTCGGCGTACGCTTTCAGGCTGAGTGGGGCGGGGTGCCAGCACCCGGCTTCGCGGTTCGCTGGGGCGGTAAGGTGCATGGCTATATTAACGAATGTGCGCATATCCCGGTTGAATTGGACTTTAATGAAGGGGACTTCTTCGATCTGAGCCGTTCCTATTTGATCTGCGCCACGCACGGCGCGTACTATAGGCCGGACACCGGGCTGTGCCTGGGCGGGCCCTGCAAGGGCGCGCGTCTCGTGAAGCTGAATATGGTGGAGGAGCAGGGCGAGGTTTTCTTCCTGCCGGATAGGCCGGTGCGCTGAAGTGCGCCGAACGAATTAAATAGTCAAATATCGAGAGAGAGTTGCATGGACGAGCAGCACAACCCGAACTGGGAACGTCAGGTACTGGAAAAACTGATCCATACCACGCTTCGCGAGCAGCGTAAGACCCGCAACTGGAGCATCTTTTTCCGCTTTGTCGGTTTCGGCTGGTTGTTCCTTGTACTGGCGGCCTTGGTGGGTCTGTTTCATGGTGGCGGCAGCGAGTCGGCCAAGTTGGGGCCGCATACCGCGCTGGTTGAGATGAGTGGCGTGATTGCCCCAGGCAATGGCGCGAGCGCTGACAACGTCATGGAAGGCTTGCGGGATGCATTCAAGGACAAGAACACCAAGGGTGTGATTCTGCGCATCAACAGCCCAGGCGGTAGCCCAGTGCAGGCAGGTCAGATCAACGACGAAATGCATCGCCTACGCAAGCTGCATCCTGAGATCCCGCTGTATGTGGTGGTGGATGATATCTGCGCCTCGGGCGGCTACTACGTTGCGGCGGCGGCCGACAAGATCTTTGTCGACAAGGCGAGCTTGGTCGGCTCGATCGGTGTGCTGATGGATGGCTTTGGGTTTACCGGTGCGATGGAGAAGTTCGGCGTCGAGCGGCGTCTCTTAACGGCGGGTGAAAACAAGGGCTTCCTTGATCCCTTCTCGCCGCAGAACCCGGCACAGGTCGAGTATGCGCATCAGATGCTCAATGAGGTGCATCAGCAGTTCATCAAGGTTGTGCGTGATGGCCGCGGCAAGCGCCTGAAGGAGACGCCGGATATGTTCTCCGGCCTCGTCTGGAGCGGCGAAAAGAGCATTCAGATGGGCTTGGCGGATGGCTACGGTAGCGCCGACTCGGTGGCGCGCGACCTGATTAAGGCTGATGAGATTGTCGATTTCACGCCGCATGAGGATTGGAGTACGCGTATTGCCCGCTCCATCGGTGCGAGTGCCGGCGCGAAGCTCGGTAGCTATTTCGACATGAAGATGCACTGAGCCGTTGAAGTTGCATGACCCGCACTGCGTTGGCTGCAACGCAGTGCGGTTTTACCTCCCGGAATCAGTCGGACAAAACCATGGCGCGAAAACGGAAGACGGAAGATCACGACAATCACGAACGGTGGCTGGTGTCCTATGCCGACTTCATTACGCTCTTGTTTGCGTTCTTTGTTGTGATGTATGCGATTTCCCAGGTGAACGAAGGAAAGTATCGCGTGCTGTCCGATTCGCTGACCGTGGCATTCAATAAGCCTGACTCCTCAAGCAAGGTACTGATCAAGTCCGACCCCAGCGGCACCAATACATCCGTGATTCCCTTGCCGTATCGGGAGCGGCGCGAAGTGCAGCAAGCCGAGCAACTGGTGCAGCAGCAAGTCAAGCAGGCGGCGCAGTTGAAGCAAGTAGAGAGTGAATTGAAGCAAGATCTCTCGTCGCTGATCGATCAGGGCCAGGTGAGGATCACCGAGAACAAGCGCGGCGTGGCGATTGAGGTCAATGCCAATTTGCTGTTCCCGACCGGCTCGGCAACCCTGGATGCGAAAGCGGCTGGCGCGCTGACCGATATTGCGAAGAAACTGGTGTTGAGCCCGAATCTGATCCAGATCGAAGGACACACCGACAATGTGCCGATTTCATCGCCGCAATTCCCGTCGAATTGGGAGTTGTCGGCATCGCGTGCGGGTACTGTAGTCAGGTTGTTTGAATCGAACGGCGTGGCGGGCTCGCGCCTAGTCGCGCTGGGTTATGGCGACAATCGTCCGGTCGTGTCAAATGACGACCCGGCGGGCCGCTCTAGAAATCGCCGCGTAACGGTGCAGATTTTGACCGACGACAAGCCTGAGGTGGCAACGCTGCCCACTCAGGCGGGCGCAACCGTGCCTTGAGCCGCGTTCCGCGGCAAAAATTTCCTTTTTACCTGATTGCGGCGCTCAGGCTTTGCCGAGGGAGCCGGTGCGCGTCGAGAGGCGCGCTTGTCCGTAGGCATCGTAAGACAAGACCGACGCGGCGCCGGTGCTCGCTTGAATCAGGGCCATCATCTGCTGGTTCTGTTGCTGGCGCGTATCGATCAGCTTGCCGTTGGTCTCATTCAGCGCATTCGCCTGCCTTGCTAATTGCAAGAGCTTGAGCCACATAGCGGACAGCGTAGGCAGATGCTCGGCGGCTAGGAATTTTGCCGCCACGATCTCGTGTGGCGGGTGCGGCGAAATCTCGACCCCGTTCAGTTCCAGCAAAGGTTTGCGCTTGATGGCAAGGTCCGACAGCGACTGGGCCAGTGCATTCTTCTGTTTGACCAGCTCAACGAGGTCGGAGAGCGTATTGTCGATCAGTGCGCGCTGTTCCGCTTCGAGTAGCCGTATAAATGCTTCGACGTCACGTTGCTCGATTTCAAGATGGGTCAACAAAGGAGACTGGGACATGATCTTATTGAGTGGCCAGGTCGGCGAAGCTGCAGAGGGCTCGGCACGTGGGTGGTAAGTGGGGATGGCCGATGTGTTGGCCGCTCAGCGCGAAGGCGCTGATATAGGTCGATTTTGCCCCAAATCATCCCGGCGTTGGCAAGTGTTCGAAATGATTATTTCGTTCGTAGCCCGATGCGCACCGTGGCACATGTTGTGGATAATGTGCTTATCGAAAGCACAAATAGCGCCAACCCCGTTAGGGCGGCGCTATTTTGAATACTGCGACGCGAATCAAGACTTCTTCGAGAGCAAGTCCTTCACATTTTTCACGAGTTGATCTGCGATGGCCTCCGGATGAACGGTGAAGCGTCCTTCCGAAATGGCCTGGCGAATCTCTGCCACCTTTGCATCATCCACGACGGGTTGATTGGCAAGGGTGCTGGTCAGCGATTGCAGCCGTGCGCTGAACGTATTGACGTCCACGCTGTCGCTGGATGCGGTCGACGTGTCCGCACCACGCGCTGCCGATTTGGCGGCAGAAGGTGACTCCGCTCGTGAAAGCGTCGTGCCGAGTGGTTTCCCTGTGTTGTCGATCTTCATGGCGATCCTTTCGCCGATTTTTTGTTGGCGTGGGTCCTGTCATCCCCGCTTGGAAAACGTACGCACGTGCCTGAATTGGCTTCCAGGCAGGTTTGCAGCGCTTCCCTACGCTCAACATCGGCATACTTGAGGGAAACTTTAGGGGAAATCTGCAGATATTTGTAAACATTCCGTGCAAACGGTCGGATTCAGGCCTCAGTGCTGGCGATGCTGCTCGATTTCAGCTAGATTGAGCCGAACTTGAACTCATCGGAGGCTATGCGCCCATGCAGATCGTCACCCCACAGTTTGGTGCCCTGGACATTGATGAAGATACCATCATTACGTTTCCAGAGGGGATGCCTGGCTTTGAAGATTGCAAGCGGTTCAAGCTCTTGCATGAAGATGGCCCAGCGCCGCGCGTGTTGTGGCTGCAATCCATCGATGCGCCAGAGCTTGTGATGAGCGTGATCGACTCCAGTCTGTTGGATTTCCACTATCAGTTGAATCTCAGCGACGAAGAGCGCGCTTTGATCGACTACGCAGATGATGCGGAAATTATCTTGTTGCTGACCCTGGCGCGGGTGGGTGGTACGGGTGCAGTGCAGCCCAATACAGGCTCGCCGATTGTGCTGAATGCGGCCCGCCGCAAGGCTTTGCAGAAGCATGGCGTGCGTGCGAAAGTGGTCTTTACCGACCGTTGATCGCGATTATATTCTGCCTGACGGCTGCTCGAATCTTTGGTATGTCAATATTGCGGGTCGCCAGCGTTTCGCTATGATGGCGCGACTTTTGTAGAACTTCGTTGATCCGGAGTGACACGTTACTCGTTAGGGAAGTACGGCGAACATATCGGAACCGGTATGGTTCGCGGCTTCCCTAGGTACCTTATTCGAGCATGAAGACCACTTTTCTAGACTTTGAACAGCCGATCGCCGAACTCGAGAGCAAGATCGAGGAATTGCGTTATGTGCAGGATGACTCGGCTGTCGATATCTCGGTTGAAATCGACCACCTGCAGAAAAAGAGCCAGGAGCTGACCAAGACCATCTATGCCAAGCTCACACCTTGGCAGATCTCCCAGGTTTCCCGGCACCCGCAGCGTCCGTATACCCTTGATTACATCCGCGAGATCTTTTCGGATTTCGAAGAGCTGCACGGTGACCGAGGCTTTGCGGATGATCCAGCCATTGTGGGCGGGTTGGCCCGTCTCAATGGTCAGTCGGTCGTCGTAATTGGTCATCAGAAGGGGCGCGATACCAAGGATCGGCAATACCGCAATTTCGGTATGCCGCGTCCCGAAGGCTATCGAAAGGCTTTGCGCTTGATGCGTTTGGCTGAGAAGTTCAATCTGCCTGTCTTTACCTTTGTCGATACGCCCGGCGCGTATCCAGGCGTGGGGGCAGAGGAGCGAGGTCAGTCGGAAGCCATTGGTCGGAATCTCTTTGAGATGGCCAAGCTGCGTGTGCCCATCATTGTGACGGTGATCGGCGAGGGCGGGTCGGGTGGTGCGTTGGCCATCGCCGTGGGCGATCTCGTCCAGATGCTGCAATACGCGACCTATTCGGTGATTTCGCCAGAAGGTTGTGCATCGATTCTTTGGAAAAGTGCCGAAAAGGCACCAGAAGCCGCTGAGACGCTGGGTATCACCGCAACACGATTGAAGACGCTGGGTTTGATCGACAAGGCGGTTGCGGAGCCGGTTGGCGGCGCACATCGTGACCCGCAAGCCATGATGCTGACGCTGAAGAAGAGCCTGCAGGATGCCTTGAAGAATCTGCAGGATAAGCCAGTCGATGCCTTGCTTGACGCACGTTTCCAGCGTTTGATGAGCTATGGCAAATTCAAGGAAGTTAGTGTCGATTGATCCGGACGCGCTCTTTGAGCGCTTTCGGCAATTGGTTGAGCCTGTCTTATCGCCCGAGTACCGGGTTGCTGTAGCCTACTCGGGCGGGCTCGATTCCACTGTACTGCTGTTGTTGTTCGCCCGACTCAGGGCGATTACGCCATTCCAATTGACGGCTTGCCATGTGCATCATGGCCTGAGCCCGCACGCCGAAGATTGGCAGCGGCATTGCGCTGAGCAATGTGCGCGTTTATCGATTCCTTTTCGAACAGAGCGCGTTGACCTCGCCGTTGCTGACGGTGAGGGCGTTGAGGCGCGTGCCCGTCACGCCCGCTATGCGGTGTTTGAGCGCTTGCCGGTCGACAGCGTCGTCATGGCGCATCATCGTGACGATCAGGCCGAGACCGTGCTGTATCGGCTCGCGCGTGGGGCTGCGCTGCGCGGCGCGGCGGGGATGCCGGCGCGCCGCCGCTTGGGGGTGGGTCCGGTCCAGCTGTGGCGCCCTTTGCTTGCCGAATCGCGCAATGCGTTGCAGGCGTATGCCGAACAGCATCAAGCTGTGTGGATTTGCGACGAGAGCAATGCGTCGACTGCGTACGATCGTAACTACCTGCGCCATGAGGTGTTGCCACGCCTGTACGCGCGCTTTCCGGCGGCGGCAACGACAATTGCGCGTACCGCCACGCGGTTGGCTGAGGCGGCGGAGCTCGTTGATGTTCTTGCTGAAATCGACGCAGGCGGGTGGTGCCCGCAGTTGGCGCTGGATAGGTTGGTGGGTCTCTCGGAAGCGCGCCAGCGCAATGTGCTGCAGTGGTTCTTGGGGCGCCATGGAATCCGGCCTGAGTCAAAACAACTTGCACTTTTACTTGATCAATTGCTGACGGCCAAGCAAGACGCCAATCCGTGTTTGCGGCTGGCTGATGTTGAATTGCATCGCTTCCAGGGGGCGTTGTGGGTGGCGTGCCATATGGAAGCGCCAGGCGTGACGCGCTTGGTGGATTGCCCGCACGAACTCGCGATCGCGTCCTGGGGTGGGGTGCTCAGGTGGCAGCCCGCTTCTCTGGGGGTGGCTCCGGATACCTTGCGAGAGATCGAGTTGCGACCGCGCATGGGTGGTGAGGCGCTGAGGCTGCGGCCCGATGGGCCGACCAAAGCAGTCAAGGCTTTGTTTCAGGAGGCTGGGATTCCGCCCTGGTTGCGAAAGCGCTGGCCTTTGCTGTGGTGGCGCAATGAATTGATCGCCGTGCCGGGGGTGGGTGTGGCGGCTGCTCATCAGGTGTTGGGCGGCCTGTGGCCGCGCTGGCAGCCAGAGGATTGGCCTGAGGCGCCTTGATAACTGCTTGTTTATTGTGGGGCGGGGCCTTGCATGATCGGTGTTACGCCGAGCTCGCGCAGGCGCCGCATCATCATGTCTGCTTCATCCTTGTTATGGAATGGTCCCACTTGGACGCGCGTCTCCAGTCGGGCGGGTATGCCGGCGGCGGAAAGCTTTGCAATGAGCTTTTCCGCGTTTTCGCCACTTTGGAATACGCCGGCCTGCACGGTATACCCTTTGCTGCCGATTGGGAGTACGCCAGCGGCAAGCGCAGCAATCGTCTGTTCGGGGGTTGGAACGGGTGGCGTTGCAATCGTGGCGGGCTTTAAAGGCGGTGGTAGGACCAGTGATGCATTCTTCTGCGCCATATCTTGTGCGGCGCGTGCGGGTGCGGGCGTGACTGGTACGGGTACGGCTGGCTGCGCGACGACGGGGGCGGCGGGCTTAGCGACTGCATGTGCGCTGGTGGCCTTGCTTACTGCTGGCTCGGCTACGGGTGCGGTTGCGGCAGCTGGGGTGGCTTGCTCCGTGTTTTGCGTAACTTTGCTGGCGGGCTTAGGTGCAACCGTATTGACGACATTTGAAGGGCTTGGCTTGGTGGCTGCAACTGTGGCGGGCTTTGCGCTGTCGTTATTGGCTGGAGTGGGGCCTTTTGCGGTCTCGGCCGCAGGGGGGGTCTGGGGTTGCGCGGTTTCTGCTGGCAGTGTGGCAGTGGGTGGCGGGCTGGCAACGGCTGGCTCGGTCTGAGGTGCAGGTTGTGCAGCGGCGGGCGCTTCTGCTTGCGGCGCAGCAGTGGGCTCTGCTGTGGGGGCGGGTGGCGTAGTCGGCGCGCTGGCGGCAGGCTGGTCGGCTTGCAGCGGGTTGATTTTGGGTTGGGCGACCTCGAGCTTCGGCTCGCCTTCCATTTTGTTCAGCAGTGCAATGGCAATGCCCACGCCAATGATCAGGCAGATTGCAATCGCCAGGCGCTGGATCAGTCGCTGCCGGATCTCTCGCTGTTCCGCCTGTTCTTCGGGCGATGGGGTGGGGTTGCTGCCTTGGCGTGGCGTGGGACGTATGGCTGTCATGTGGATGTGTTATGCGCTCACGTAGAATGGCAAGGTGCATCGCAGTCGGGGCGGTTGTGCGTGATGATCATGCCTTATCTGGCCGGCGTCCAGTTGTACAGCGTGGTAGGCGATGTGCATGCCACGTTTGGTGCCAGCAATGCCGGTCAATTTAAAGGCTGCGGCCGCGATGCAATTATAAATGGTAGAATGCTAGGTCATTTTCGTGGCAGGTCGCCGTTTTCACCCAAGTGAACGGTCCTTTGGCCCGAAAACTTATTTTTTCCAACTTTGTCCCTAAGTCATTTTCGGAGTGATTCCATGGCTGTTGAACGTACCCTCTCGATTATCAAGCCCGATGCCGTTGCCAAGAACGTAATCGGCCAAATCTACTCGCGTTTTGAAGGCGCTGGCCTGAAGGTGATCGCTGCGAAGATGAAGCATCTGTCCCGCGCCGAAGCTGAAGGCTTCTATGCTGTCCACAAGGAGCGTCCTTTCTTCAAGGATCTGGTCGACTTCATGATCTCCGGTCCGGTCATTGTGCAGGTGCTGGAAGGCGAAGGCGCCATGTTGAAGAACCGTGAACTGATGGGCGCAACCGATCCGAAGAAGGCAGAGAAGGGCACCATCCGCGCCGACTTCGCTGACAGCATCGACGCCAACGCAGTACACGGCTCCGATAGCCTCGAGAACGCAGCGATCGAAATCGCCTACTTCTTCCCGGCTTCTGAAGTCTACGGCCGCTAAGCGAGCTGAATACCATGTCCGTCAATTTGCTCGATTTCGATGCTGAGCGATTCGCCACCTTCCTCGCCGAGCGCGGGGAAAAGCCGTTTCGCGCGAAGCAGCTGCTGCGCTGGATTCATCATTTCGGCGAAGCTGATTTCGGCAATATGACGGACATCGCCAAGGTAACGCGCGAAAAGCTCGCTGCCGAGGCCACGATTACACCGCCCGCCCTGATGATGGAACAGAAGGGCGAGGACGGTACGCGCAAATGGCTGCTGGATGTCGGTACAGGCAACGGCGTCGAGACTGTGTTCATCCCCGAGGATGATCGCGGCACGCTGTGCGTGTCGAGCCAGGTGGGCTGTGCGCTGGAATGCACCTTTTGCTCGACCGGTCGCCAGGGCTTCAACCGCAATTTGACGACGGCCGAGATCATCGGCCAGTTGTGGTGGGCCAATAAGGCGCTGGGGCGTGACCCGAAAGGAGATCGCATCGTCTCGAATGTCGTGATGATGGGCATGGGCGAGCCACTGGCCAACTTCGACAATGTTGTCGCGGCCATGCGCCTGATGCTTGACGACAATGCTTATGGCTTGAGCCGACGCCGTGTCACGCTGTCTACGTCGGGCATTGTGCCGGCCATGGATCGCTTGCGTGAGGCATGCCCAGTTGCACTGGCGGTGTCGCTGCATGCACCCAATGACGATCTGCGGAACGAAATCGTTCCAATCAATAAGAAATACCCGCTCAAGGAACTGATGGCAGCCTGCCTGCGCTACCTTGAGAAGGCACCACGCGACTTCATCACTTTCGAATATGTGATGCTCGACGGCGTCAACGATACGATGGAGCATGCGCGCCAATTGCTGGCGCTGGTGCGTGATGTGCCATGCAAGTTCAATCTGATTCCGTTCAATCCCTTCCCAAATTCCGGCTACGATCGCTCGAAACCTGACGCGATCAGGCGTTTCCGCGACCATCTGATCCAGGCGGGCTATGTCGTTACCGTGCGCAGGACACGCGGTGACGATATCGACGCAGCCTGTGGGCAGCTGGCGGGGCAGGTGCAGGACAAGACCAAGCGGACATTGCGACTGGCTCAGGAAGGCAAGGGGTCGATTGTCCAGCCCATTCATTTTGACAACCGGGAACGTAGAGCATGAAGAAGCTTCTGCTGCTTGCTTTGGTTGGATTCAGCCTGTCGCCGCTTGCGCAGGCCGAGACGCGTGAACAGGAAATTGCCCGGCTGCGTACGCAGCTTGCCGCCGGTTACTACGCTCGTGGTCAATACGGCGTGGCGCTTGATGAGCTTAAAACCGCCATTCAGGCCGAGTCGGACTATGCGCCTGCCTACAGCGTACAGGGGTTGGTCTATAGCGATCTGCGCGAATACGACAACGCTGATCGCAGTTTCCAAAGGGCCTTGCATCTGATACCGACTGATCCGGACGCCAACCACAACTACGGTTGGTTCCTGTGCAACAAGGTTGGGCGCTATAAGGAATCGGTCCAGTATTTCATCAATGCAGTGAAGAACCCGCTCTACACGACGCCGGTGAAGTCATTGCAGCAGGCGGGCCTGTGTGCGATCAAGGCGGGTGACTACACCGCAGCTGAAGACTACCTGCGCAATGCTGATCGTGCAGAGCCGGATAACCCGGCGACCTTGCTCGGCATGGCGCAAATTGCCTACCGTCACGGCAGCTTTGCAGATGCACGTACATTGATCACCCGTGAGGGGCGGCTTGCAGCGCCAACGGCTGAATCACTGTGGCTGGCTGCGCGCATTGAGCAGAAGCTTGGCGGACAGGATGCTCAAGCGGCGTTCGAACGTGATCTGCGCAGCAAATTTCCAGATTCGGATGAAACCCGGAAGTTGTCTGCCGGCCAATACGATTAACCTCAAAATAAGCCTATCCGTCGCTGTTGCGCTATGAGCCAGAATCTAGAGCAGTCCCTGTCGGATCAATCCGGTGTGTTTTCCAGTGCGCTGACCGCTGGTGCAATGCTGTCGGCTCAGCGACAACGGCTTGGCCTGTCGCTGGAAGACGTAGCCAGCAAGCTCAAGCTTGCCAAACGCCAAATCGAAGCGTTGGAGGCAGATCGTTTCGACGCTTTGCCTGGCAATACCTTTGTGCGTGGCTTTGTCCGTAATTACGCTCGCCTGCTTGAGATCGATCCACAGCCGTTATTGGACGACTTGGCCAAACACTTGCCGCCGGAGGCTGTCCAGGCGGCATTGCCACGTCTGCAAGACGAAGCCATGCCGATGCTACGGCCTCGGGGTGCAGGCAAGAATTCCTCGTTTTTTGTGGCCTTGGTCATTGCGCTTCTGGTGGCATTGGGGCTTGCAGCGGCTTGGTTCTATTTCAACGGCAAACACGAGCCCTTGTTGACATTTGGCGGTAGCTTCGGCGCAGCTGAGCCGACCACGCCTGCAGCGGCAGAACATGCGGCTGTGACGCCCATGCCCACCAGCGATACGTCGCCAACCAATACGGAAGCGCCGGCAGCTGATACGGCTGTGCACAACGACAGTGCGGCTGCGACGGCGTCAGACGCGGCACAAGTGGTGCCGGCGCCTGCCGCTAACCTGACGCCCGCGGTCACGACACCCACGCCGGTGCCAGCGGTTCAGCCTGCCTTGCCGGCGCCTCAAGCTGCGCCGCAACAGGCGGCCAAGGCGCCAGCGCAAGTGGTTGTGCCTACCCTTCCGACCCAGGAAGTCAAGCCAAGTGCCACTTCGTCCGCCAATGAGGTGACGGTGGTGGCGAAAGAAGACAGTTGGGTGCAGATTGTGGATGCCTCGGGCAAGCGCCTGGTCGGCGAGATGGTGAAGGCGGGTGACCGCCGCACGGTGACCGGTAAGGCGCCTTATCAAGTACGGATCGGCAATGCGCATCACGCGGAGCTGTTCTACAACGGCCAGCCGACCGATCTGACCCCGCATATTCGGGTCGACGTCGCAAACATTGAATTGAAGTAATCGAAACTGGTACGGATTTGTCATGAGTCTACTTCCTCGTCGACCCTCTCACTGTGTCATGGTGGGCCATGTGCCTGTCGGCGGTGGCTCGCCTGTAGTGGTGCAGTCGATGACCAATACCGATACCGCCGATGCAGCCGGGACGGCTCAGCAGGTGTTCGAGCTGTGGCAAGCCGGGTCGGAGTTGGTACGGATCACGGTTAATTCACCCGAGGCGGCAGCTCAGGTGGCGGAGATTCGCCGCCTGCTGGATGCCATGGGCTGCGATGTGCCGCTGATTGGCGATTTTCACTTCAACGGTCACAAGCTCTTGGCGCAGTACCCGGACTGCGCCGCTGCGCTGGCCAAGTACCGCATCAATCCTGGCAATGTAGGCAAGGGTAGCAAGCGTGACGAGCAATTTGCGTCGATGATCGATGCGGCGATTCAATACGGTAAGCCGGTGCGGATCGGTGTGAACTGGGGCAGTCTTGACCAAGCCAAGATGGCCCGGATGATGGACGAAAATGCGCAACTGACCGAGCCACTGTCGGCCGATGCGTTGATGCGTGAAGCCTTGATCCAGTCTGCGCTTGAAAGCGCTGCACAAGCAGAGGCTCTGGGCCTGCCGGCTGATCGGATCACGATTTCCTGCAAGGTCAGCAATGTGCAGGATCTGATCAAGGTCTATCGCGATCTGGCGACGCGCTGCGCCTACCCGCTGCATCTGGGCCTGACCGAGGCGGGCATGGGGTCGAAGGGAATCGTTGCGTCGACTGCTGCATTGTCGGTACTGCTGCAAGAAGGGATCGGCGACACCATTCGCATTTCGTTGACCCCCGAGCCCGGCGAATCGCGCACCAAGGAAGTAGTCGTCGCGCAGGAATTGCTGCAGACCATGGGCATTCGTGCCTTTACCCCGCTGGTGACTGCGTGCCCTGGCTGCGGTCGAACCACCTCGACCTATTTTCAAGAGTTGGCGCAGAAGATCCAGCGGTATCTGCGTGAGCAGATGCCAGTCTGGCGTGAGACCTTCCCCGGTGTCGAAGACATGAACGTGGCTGTGATGGGCTGCGTGGTGAATGGACCGGGCGAATCAAAGCTCGCCAATATCGGCATCAGCTTGCCTGGTACCGGCGAAGTGCCGGTTGCGCCAGTTTATGTCGACGGCGAAAAGACGGTGACGCTGAAGGGCGACCACATCGCCGAGGAATTCCAGTCCATCGTCGACCACTACGTCAAAACCAATTACAGCGAGGGTGGTCCGTTGCGCCGCAATGCTACCCGCGTGATCGCCATCAAGGCCGTGCAAGGCCGCTAACCCTGTTGATCGACATGGCTGACAAGTTTCAAAGCATCAAAGGCTTTTACGACATCCTGCCCGATGAGAGCACGCTCAAGCACCCGACGAGCGCGCTGTGGCGTGTATTGGAAGAAACGGGCCGTCGCGTGCTAGGCCAATACGGCTACCGCTATATTGGCCTGCCACTGGTCGAGCCGACCGGGCTTTATGTGCGTGGCGTAGGTGAACACACCGACATCGTCGAAAAAGAGATGTATGCCTGGACTGATGCGCTCAACGGCGACAAGCTCGCCTTGCGCCCGGAAGCGACGGCTGGCTGCGTACGTGCCGTCATCGAGCACAACCTGACCTATAACGGCCCGCAGCGCCTGTGGTACACAGGCCCCATGTTTCGTCATGAAAACGTGCAGAAGGGGCGTCAGCGCCAATTCCACCAGATCGGCGCAGAAGCCTTCGGCATGGCCGGGCCGGATATCGATGCTGAAATGATCATCGTGCTGGCGCGTCTATGGCGCGAACTGGGGCTTGCCGATGTTGAGCTGCAGCTCAATACCATTGGTGACGCAGATGAGCGTGCGGCATATCGGCAGACCTTGATTGCCTATTTTGAACGCTACAGCGAGCTGCTGGATGAAGATGCCAAGCGCCGCCTGCATGCCAATCCATTGCGTATTCTCGACAGCAAGAACCCTCGCATGCAAGAGATGATCGAAGCCGCGCCAAAGCTCTTCGATATGCTGGGTGCCGAAACCCGCGCGCATTACGACGGCTTGTGCCAGCGACTGAGCGATGTGGGAATCGACTATGTCTTGAATACGCGGCTGGTGCGTGGGCTGGACTACTACAACCGGACCGTGTTCGAGTGGGTTACCACCAAACTCGGCGCGCAAGGTACGATTGCGGGTGGTGGTCGTTACGATGGCCTCGTGGAGATGCTGGGCGGTAAGCCGACGCCGGCGGTTGGCTTTGGCATGGGCATGGAACGTGTGCTCTTGCTAATGAAGGAATACGGCATTGCGGCAACCGATGCACCGGACGTCTACCTTGTGAACGCTGGGGAGGCGGCCGAACGGCAGGCGATGCCACTGGCCGAGCAGCTACGCAATGCTGGGCTGTCGGTGACGATGCACGCCGGCGGTGGTAGCTTCAAGTCGCAAATGAAGAAGGCCGATGGCTCGGGCGCCCGTTTTGCGGTCATCGTCGGTGACGACGAGGCTGCCGCCCAAAGCGCCGTGCTGAAGCCGCTGCGTGGCGAGGGTGAGCAACGTACCGTGCCACAGCAGGAACTTGTTTCGACACTCCAAGGCTAAGACAGTGGACGGCGAGCCAAAACTGAGGCTGTCGCGTCGCCTGTTTGCCTTGAATATCTTGGGAGCTGTGCTTGCCGCCTTGGGCATGCTCGGTTACACCGGGGTGATTTTTGCGGGTTTGCCGTCTTGGACGGCGATCCTGATCAGTACGATTTTGTTGGTGGTCGGCTTGGGCCTGATGGCCTGGTTTATGTTCGACCTTGTCAAACGCATCCGCACGCTCAACCGTGAGCGTGCACACTCCTTGAATCGGTAAGGAAACGACTAGATGGCTGCTTTCGATTTACAAGAGCAAGAGCAAATTGCAGAAATCAAGGCCCTGTGGGCCAAGTGGGGTGCGCTGCTGACCATCGTGGTCGTCGCGATGATTGCGGGGTACCTCGGGCGCCAGGGCTGGG
>Ga0213872_10001355_pt1 | contig 16158 bp, 13 predicted proteins | sample VelepicomBERX_R2_FD_160071 | JGI IMG/M metagenome (GOLD analysis project Ga0213872, IMG submission 160071) | Rhizosphere microbial communities from Vellozia epidendroides in rupestrian grasslands, the National Park of Serra do Cipo, Brazil - RX_R2 | ecosystem: Host-associated > Plants > Roots >...
CAACCCAACCGCATTCGCGAATGGCGCGCCCGGCGCAGGATGTCGCTTGCGGAATTGGGCGAGACGGTGGGCCTGAGCCGATCCGAGATCAGCAAGCTGGAGAATGGCAGCCGCCGTGTGCGCGCCGAGCATCTGGTGATTCTGGCCAAGGCGCTGAAAGTGCCGCCGGAAGAGCTGATGGATCGCGACACCGTGCGCGACATGCTGGGCGAGATCCCGCAACTGGCCCCCGCCCCTGCTCCCATGCCCGTCACGGTTATGCTGCCCGTGCGCCAATGCCGCCGCCAGGGCGGGATGGTGATCGTGTCCGAACAGGAAACACCGGGCATGAGCATCGAGGCGCCGCCGCAACTGGCCCATGTGCCGGGCGCCTATGCTTTCTATATGCCCGACACGTCCTATGAACCGCGGGTTCCGGTCGGCGCACTCCTGATGGTCAACACCGTGCTGCCGCCGCGCGCCGGCGACATCGCCGTGGTGCTTATGGAGGGCGCCGAGCCCTTCCTGGCCGCCGTCGAACGCCAGGGCGACCGGCTGGTCGCGGTGGCCAACAAGGATACCGCGCCGGTCGATCTGAACGGCCCGCATGTGGCCCGCACCCACCGCATAGCGGGCGTGTGGTTCGCCTGATCTTTATCGCCGCCGGCGCCAGCCGGCCGGCGTTTCCCCCACCATCCGACTGAACACCCGCGTGAAATGACTCTGGTCGGCGAAGCCGCTGGCGAGTGCTACGTCGGCCAGGGACAGATGGCCCGCGGCCAGCAGTTCCTTGGCCCGGTCGATGCGGCTGCGCTGGCGCCAGCGATGCGGCGTGGTGCCGGTGGAGATGCGGAAGGCCTTGGCGAAATGGCCGCGCGACAGGCCGCATTGTTCGGCCACCTCGCCCAGTGTCGGATCGCGGTCGAATTCGGAGGCGAGAACCTCCTTCGCCCGCTGGAGCTGATAGGGCGACAGCCCGCCCTTGATGAAGGCGGCCCCCGCACCCGCTCCGCCATAATGGCGCATCAGATGGTCGAGCAGCGCGCCGACTACATAATCGACGAACAGCGAGCCTGCGTGCCTGGGACAGGCCAGCGCCGGCAGCAGCGACGCCGAAAGATGGCGCACCACCGGATCCATCAGGCCGGGCGGACAAGCCAGTGTCGGGATCCGGTCCAGCCCGGCCTGCTCGGCTGCTTCGTCCAAGGCCGCGCGCGGGATGTAGAACGAGACGGCCTGGTGCGTGTGGGTGATGCGCGCCGAGAACTCGTCCATCAGGTTGACGATGCGCATCGAGCCGGCATCGTAGCCCTGGGCGATCTTGGGCCGGCCGCGGCTCAGCAATTCATGGTGCGGCACGTCGGTCAGGTAATGGGCCAGGATGAAAGTGTCCTCGGCCGGCACGCGCGGCGACAGGCCAAGCTGCGCCCGCCCCACCGAAAGGCGGCTGACGGCGATTTTCGACGACGACAACCGCTGCGTGAGCAGCCCGGGAGGTGATGCAATATTAAAGCTGTGGGCGATCACGTCGCCATAGGAACGAGTGGTAGTCATCGATCGACCTTAACGCATGGATCGGCAAAAAAGCTGACTAATCGTCAAGACGGTGAAGCCCCCGGAAAGCACATTCGTCCAATCGACGCCACCATCGCCAAAAGGGGAAATCACCATGGCACCCAAGGCTAGCCCGGTTCCGGGATCCAAGCTTCTCTCGCCCAAAGACCACACCCTGATCATGATCGACTTCCAATCGCAGATGTCGTTCGCCACCAAGTCGATCGACGCCGTCAATCTGCGCACCAACGCCGCCCTGGTCAGCCAGGCCGCCGCCGGTTTCGGGGTTTCCACCATCCTGACCACCGTCGCCGAGAAGAGCTTTTCGGGTCCGATGTTCGAGGAAATCACCCAAGCCTTTCCGGGCCAGAAGCTGCTCGACCGCACCTCGATGAACACCTGGGAAGATAAGGCGGTGATCGACGAGGTCAACCGCATCGGCAAGAAGCGGCTGGTGTTCGCCGGCCTGTGGACCTCGGTCTGCATCGTCGGCCCGACCCTGTCGGCCCTCGACCAGGGCTTCGAGGTCTATGTGATCGCCGATGCCTGCGGCGACGTCTCGACCGAGGCGCATGAGCGCGCCATGGAACGCATGATCCAGGCCGGCGCAGCACCCATGACCTCGCTGCAATATATGCTGGAACTGCAGCGCGACTGGGCCCGCACCGAGACCTACGAGCTGACCACCGGCATCGCCAAGAAGCTGGGCGGGTCCTATGGCCTCGGCATCATCTACGCCAAGAGCATGTTCGGCGCGTCCGAAGGTCACTAAGGGCAAAAGGGGAGGTTGTGATGCGTATTTATCTGTTGTCGCTGGGCGCCGGCTTGCTGGTCGGGCTCCTCTACAACCTCCTCAATGTCCGCTCGCCGGCGCCGCCTTTGGTGGCGCTGGTCGGGCTGCTCGGCATCCTGGCCGGCGAGCAGGTCATTCCGCTGGCCAAGCAGATGCTGGGCGGCAGCGAAGTAACCCAGGTCAGCGAGAAGGACAACCAACCATGAGCGCTACTGCCGACGTGATCCTGCATCACGGCCTGATCACCACCCTGGACCGCGCCAATCCCAACGCCACCGCGATCGCCATCGCCGGCGGCAAATTCCTGGCGGTCGGGCACGATGCCGAGGTGATGAAGCTGGCCGGCCCGGAAACGAAGGTGATCGATCTGAAAGGCAAGCGCGTGCTGCCCGGCCTGATCGACAATCACCTGCACATCATCCGCGGCGGACTCAATTTCAACATGGAGCTGCGCTGGGACGGGGTGAAAAGCCTGGCCGACGCCATGGCCATGCTCAAGGCCCAGGTCGCCATCACCCCGCCGCCGCAATGGGTGCGCGTGGTGGGCGGCTTCACCGAGCATCAATTCGCCGAAAAGCGCCTGCCCACCATCGAAGAGCTGAACGCCGTCGCCCCCGACACGCCGGTCTTCCTGCTGCATCTCTATGACCGGGCGCTGCTGAACGGCGCCGCCTTGCGCGCCGTCGGCTACACCAAGGACACGCCGGAACCGCCGGGCGGCCAGATCCTGCGCGACGCCGCCGGCAATCCCAACGGCCTGCTGCTGGCCAAGCCCAATGCCGGCATCCTCTATTCCACCCTGGCCAAGGGGCCGAAGCTGCCCTTCGAGTATCAGGTCAATTCCACCCGCCATTTCATGCGCGAGCTGAACCGCCTGGGCGTCACCGGCGCCATCGACGCGGGCGGCGGGTTCCAGAATTATCCGGACGATTACGCGGTGATCCAGAAGCTGGCCGACGAGAACCAGCTGACCATCCGCCTCGCCTACAACCTCTTCACCCAGAAGCCGAAGGGCGAGAAGGAAGACTTCCTCAACTGGACGAAGAATTCCAAATACAAGCAGGGCGACGATTATTTCCGCCATAACGGCGCCGGCGAGATGCTGGTTTTCTCGGCCGCCGATTTCGAGGATTTCCGCCAGCCGCGCCCCGACATGGCACCCGAGATGGAAGGCGATCTGGAAGAGGTGGTGCGCGTGCTGGCCGAGAACCGCTGGCCCTGGCGCATGCACGCCACCTATGACGAAACGATCAGCCGCGCGCTCGACGTGTTCGAGAAGGTGAACCAGGACATTCCGCTGGAAGGGCTGAACTGGTTTTTCGACCATGCCGAGACCATCTCGGAGCAATCGATCCAACGCATTGCCGCGCTGGGCGGCGGTGTGGCCGTGCAGCATCGCATGGCCTATCAGGGCGAATATTTCGTCGAGCGCTACGGTCCCGGCGCCGCCATGGCCACGCCGCCGGTCGCCAAGATGCTGGAAATGGGCGTTCCGGTTTCCGCCGGCACCGATGCGACCCGCGTCGCCTCCTACAATCCGTGGGTTTCGCTGTCCTGGCTAGTGACCGGCAAGACGGTGGGAGGCCTGCGAATCTATCCGCGCCAGAACTGCCTCGATCGCGAGACGGCGCTGCGCATGTGGACCGAGAACGTCACCTGGTTCTCGAACGAAATCGGCAAGAAGGGCCGCATCGTGGCGGGCCAGCTGGCCGATCTGATCGTGCCCGACCGCGATTTCTTCGCCTGCGCCGAGGACGACATCGCCGACACCAGTTCCCTGCTGACCATGGTTGGCGGCAAGGTGGTCTATGGCGCCGGCGATTTCGCCAAGCTGGACGACAGCGCGCCGCCGCCCGCCATGCCTGACTGGTCGCCGGTGCGCCGTTATGGCGGGTACGCCGCTTGGGGTGATGAGAGCCAGCAGGGGCAGACCCTGCACCGCGCTGCGGTTTCCTCGTGCGGCTGCGGTTCTTCTTGCGGCGTGCATGGCCATTCCCATGCCTCCGCCTGGACCGCCAAGCTGCCGATTTCCGACCTCAAATCCTTCTGGGGCGCGCTCGGCTGCTCCTGCTGGGCCGTCTGACATCCAATCCGAGAGGAAGAACCATGAAATTTATCGCCGCTGTTCTCGCGCTGGGCATTTCCGGTGCGGCCCTCGCCCAACCGTCGGTGTCGCCGCAATACGACACCACCCACGTCTATGTGGCGCCCGAGGATTTCGACAAATTCGTCAAGAGCCTGGTCGACACCTTCGGCGGCACGACCACCCCACAGGGCGTGTTCCAGGTGACGCCGACGCCCAGCCAGACCATGTCGCAGCTGGTGCTGACCCCGGCCGGCACGCTGTCGGTGTTCGGCTTCAAGACGCCGGTGCCCTTCCCCTTCGGCGCCGAGCGCACCGGCTATCTGGTCACCGACCTGGACAAGGCGGTCGCCGAGGCCTCGGCCGCCGGCGCCGACGTGATCGTGAAGACCTTCCCCGATCCGATCGGCCGCGACGCCATCATCCAATGGCCGGGCGGCGTCAACATGCAGCTTTACTGGCACACCACCCCGCCGAACTATCCGGCGCTGAAGACCGTGCCCGAGAACCGCGTCTATTTGTCGGAAGAACGCGCCGACACCTTCATCAAGGATTTCGTGACGTTCGCGAAGGGCAAGGTGGAGTCGGACGACAAGGCCGCGCCGGGCGCCGAGATCGGCAAGCCGTCGGAGACCTATCGCCGGGTGCGGATCACCTCGGGCTTCGGCCGCATGACCGTGCTGATCACCAACGGCACCGTGCCGTGGCCGTGGGGCCGCGAGATGACCGGCTATGAGGTGGCTGACCTGGCCGCCACCCTGGGCAAGGCCAAGCAGGCCGGCGCCAGCGTGCTGGTCGACGCCTTCGCCTCCGGCGGCCGCAACCAGGCCGTCGTGCAGTTCCCCGGCGGCTATATCGCGGAAATCCACGCCGCCACGGGCAAGTGACCATCCGGCATCGAGCCCTGCTGGCCGCCGCCTGCCTGATTTCGGGCATGGCGGCGGCTCAGGAGCGGCCTTCGATCGGCTTCAACCGCTGGCAGGAGGATTGGTCGGTGCTGGCCGATCCTCGGTTACGCACGGAGCCGTTCGATTCCCTGAAATATATTCCGCTGGGCGAGGATGGCTATCTGTCGTTCGGCCTCAATCTCCGCGAACGCTACGAGGCCAACGACGCGCCGAAATTCGGCACTTCGGGCAGTCGCGACCAGCATTATCTGCTGCAACGGGCGCAGATCCATGCCGACCTGCGCCCGGACCAGCATTGGCAGGTGTTCGTGCAATTGGAGGACGACGTCCAGGCCGGCAAGAAGCCGGTGACGCCGGTCGACGAGAACCCCGTCAATGTCCGGCAAGGCTTCGTCACCTACAACACCGATCTGGCCGGCGGCGAGTTCAAGCTGCGCCTGGGGCGCCAGGAGATGGCCTTCGACCTGCAGCGCTTCGTCTCGGTACGCGACGGGCCGAACGTCCGCCAGGCCTATGACGCCGCCTGGACCAATTGGACCAACGAAGACTGGCGGCTGATCGGTTTCTGGTCGCGGCCCGTGCAATATCGCGACACCCAGCCCTTCGACGACATCTCGAACAGCCATCTGCGCTATGGCGGCCTGCGTGTCGAGCGCAAGGATGTGGGACCGGGCGAGCTGTCGCTCTATTGGTCGCGCTATGATCTGGACGGCGCCAAATTCCTCGACGCCGTGGGCAACGAGCGGCGCGACAATTTCGACATCCGCTATGCCGGCAAAGCCTCCGGATTCGATTGGGATGTGGAAGAAATGACCCAGACCGGTCATGTCGGCACCTCGTCGATCCTGGCCTGGGCGGTCGGCAGCCGTAGCGGCTATACGCTGGCGAGCACTCCCTGGACGCCGCGCCTGGGCTTGCAGGCCGACGCCGCCTCGGGCGACGGGAAACCCAAGGATGGACATCTCGGCACCTTCAACCCGTTGTTTCCAAACGGCTATTACGTCACTCTGTCGGGCTATACCGGCTATACCAATTTCATCCATCTGAAGCCGTCGATCACGGTGACGCCGGATAAGTCGGTCACGCTGCTGGCCTCGACCGGCCTCTTGTGGCGCGAGACGACGGCAGACGCGGTCTATGTCCAGCCCAATATTCCGATCGCCCATACCGCCGGACATGGCGATATGTGGACCGGCTTTTATGAGCAGCTGCGGGTCGACTGGGCCGTGACCAGGAATGTCGCCACCGCGCTCGAAGCGGTACATTTCCAGGTCGGCGAGTCGGTGCGCGCCGCCGGCGGCCATGACAGCGACTATCTCGGCGTCGAGATCCGTTTCGGTTGGTAGGAGGAACGATGAAGATCCCGCTTTCCCCCACGCTCAGCTTCAATGCCGGTTATGTCGACACCGCCGGCTTCCTGGCGCTGAGCGGCTTGTTCACCGCCCATGTCACCGGCAATTTCGTCACCTTCGGCGCGGCGGTGGCGCAAGGATCGTCGGGCGCCTTGGCCAAGCTGCTGGTGCTGCCGGTGTTCTGCGCCGTCATCATCGTCACCCGCATCGCCGCCCACGGCCTGCAGCGCGACGGCAAGCCGGTGATGAAGATCATGATGGGGGTGAAATTCCTGCTGCTGGCGATAGCTGCCGCGATCGCGGTTCCGGCCGAGTCCTTCGCCGACGCGGATTCCGCCGCCGGCCTGGCGGTCGGACTGACCCTGGCCTCGGCGATGGCGATCCAGAACGCCATCCATCGCATCCATATGATCACCGAACCGCCCACCACCCTGATGACCGGCACCACCACCCAGATCATGATAGACGTCGCCGACCTGATCTCGGGCAATGCGGGCGAGAACCGCCCGGCGCTGCTGGCGCGGTTGAAGCGACTGTCGGCCAATGTAATATCCTTCGCCGTGGGTTGCGCTCTGGGCGCGACCGCCTGGAAGGAATATGGCAACTGGTGCTTCGTCCTGCCTCCGATCCTGGCGTTGATCACGCCGTTCCTCTCGCCGGCCGAAATCCACAAGGCCTGATCGCCCCCCTTCTCGCCCTGGTTTATGCGCTGGCTTTCATCGACCGCGCTTTGGTCGCGGTGGCGGGCGGCCCGATCAAGGCCGAACTCGGCCTGTCCGACACGCAATTCGGCCTGTTGGGCGGCACCGCGTTCGCCCTGCTGTTCTGCCTGGGCGCCGTGCCGCTGGGCTGGCTGTCCGACCGCACCGACCGGCGCCGCCTGATCGCTGCCGGCATCCTGTCCTGGAGCGCGATGACCGCCTTGTGCGGACTGGCCTCTGACTTTCACACCTTCATCCTGGCCCGGATCGGCGTGGGCTTGGGCGAGGCCTGCCTGATCCCAGCGGGTGTTTCGCTGATCCGCTCCGGCGTCGCGCCGGAGCGGCGGGGCCGCGCGGTAGCGCTGTTCCTGATCGGGGCGACTTCGGGCAGCGCGCTGGCGCTGCTGGGCGGCGGCTGGCTTCTGGGCGAGGTCTCATCCTGGCGAACCCTGTTCCTGGGCGCCGCGGCGCTCGGGCTGCCGGTCGCCGTTCCGGTGCTGATGATGCGCGAACCGGCGCGCGATCCCTGGCCGGGCCTGGCCTCGGCCGGACGACACATCCTCCGCCACGGCGCCGCCTATGGCTGGCTGACGGCGGGCACGGCGTGCAGCATCACCCTCGCCCAGGCTCAAGCCATGTGGATCCCGCTGCTGTTTACGCGCTCTTTCGGCCTGACACCGGGGCGTGCGGCAATCCTGGCCGGGTTGCTCTATGTGCTGTCGGCGCCGATCGGCCAATGGATCGGCGGCTCGGTGATCGACCGGTTGCGGCGGCGTGGCTCAGGCGCACCTAGCCATGTTCTGCTGGCGGCCTGCTGCGCGCTGTCCGTGCCGCCTGCCATCCTGTTCTGCACCGCGGGCTCTCTGGCGGTCGCGGCGCCGGCTTATTGGCTGTTCAATCTGGTCGTCTTCGCCTCCACACCGGCCGGCATGGCGGGTTGGCAACGCCTGACGCCGTCCGGCCTGCACGGATCGGTGATGGCGCTGCTGGCCGCCGCCGCCAATCTGGCTGCGCTGGGGTTGGGGCCGCCGGCGATCGGCGCGCTGGCCGACCGCTGGAGCCTGGGTTCGGGCCTGTTGGCGGTCTGCGCGGCGGCAGCGGTGGCGGGCACGATCCTGGCGCTGCTCGGCCGCATGTCGTTCGCCGAAGCAATCGGGCGGTTGGTCGAAGGGGCGGATTGACAGGATAGGCCCCTGCCCCCAGCCTAACCGCCAAAATTTTCCCTGAGGAGACGTTCATGAAATTTACCGCGCGGCACCTGCCGATTTTCGCGTTGAGCTTGATTCTGCTGGGCACCGGTGCTCAGGCCGCCGACAAGGCTAACACCACCCTGGCGGCCAGCAACCCCTTCTCGAAGGCCTCGACCCTGCCCTATGGCGCCGAGCCGATGAACGAGATCAAGGACGCCGATTTCTTGGACGCCATCGTGGTCGGCATCGCCCAGGAAGACGCCGAAGTCGCCAAGATCGCCAACAGCAAGGACAAGCCGACCTTCGAGAACACCATCGCGGCGCTCGACCATACCGGCGCCCTGCTTGGCCGCGCCAATACCCTGTTCCAGCAGCTGACCCAGGCCAACACCAACGACACGCTGGACAAGATCAACGAGGACGTGACGCCCAAGCTGCAGGCGCACCAGGACGGTATCCTGCTGAACGCCAAGCTGTTCAAGCGCGTCAAGGCGGTCTACGAGGCCCGCGAGACCTCGGGCCTGACCGACGACCAGAAGTTCCTGACCGTCGGCACCTATCGCCGCTTCGTCCATTCCGGCGCCGAGCTGTCGGCCGACAAGAAGACGCAGCTGACCAAGATCAACGAGCAGATCGCCAAGCTGGCCAACGACTATCGCACCCGCCTGCAGGCCGCCGCCAAGGAAGCCGCGGTGCTGGTCGACGACAAGGCGCAGCTGGACGGCCTGTCCGATGCCGATGTCGCCGCCGCCGCGACCGCCGCCAAGAAGGCCGGTCACGAGGGCAAGTACCTGCTGGTGGTCCGCAACACGACCCAGCAGCCGCTGCTCGCCTCGCTGAAGAACCGCGATTTGCGCCAAAAGCTGATGCAGGCCTCGGAGACCCGCGGCGAGCATGGCGGCAAGAGCGACGTGCGCGAGCTGATCACCACGATGGCGCACTTACGCGCCCAGAAGGCCGAGCTGATGGGCTTTGCCACCTACGCCGCCTTCACCGAAGCCGAGCAGATGGCCAAGACCGACGCCGCCGCCAAGAAGCTACTGCTCGACCTCGCCCCCGCCGCCGTCAAGAAGGCCAAGGCCGAGGCTGCCGAGATCCAGGCCGTCATCGACGAGCAAAAGGGCGGCTTCAAGCTGACCGCCGCCGATTGGAACTTCTATTCCGAACAGGTCCGCAAGGCGAAGTACAGCGTCGACAACAACGAGGTTCAGCAATATTTCGAGATCAACCGCGTGCTGCAGGACGGCGTGTTTTTCGCCGCCAACAAGATGTATGGGCTGACCTTCAAGGAACGTCACGACGTGCCGACCTACAGTCCCGACATGCGCGTGTTCGAGGTGTTCGAGGAAAGCGGCAAGCCGCTCGCCTTGTTCATGTTCGATCCTTGGCAGCGCCCCAACAAGAATGGCGGCGCCTGGTGCACCTTCATGAACGTGCCGTCGGGCATCGACAACCGTCTGCCGATCCTGGTCAACACCGAGAACTTCACCAAGCCTGAGGAAGGCAAGCCGGCGCTGATCTCGTTCGACGACGTGACCACCATGTTCCACGAGTTCGGCCATGCGCTGCACGGCATGTTCTCGGTGCATTATTACGGCGGCGAGAACGGCTTCAACGTGCCGACCGACGTGGTCGAATTCCCGTCCCAGTTCAACGAGCATTGGGCGCTGGAACCGACCGTGTTCGCCAATTACGCCAAGCATTACCAGACCGGCGCCGCCATGCCGCAGGAACTGGTCGACAAGATCAAGAAGGCCCGCACCTACGGCAAGGGCTACGCCACCACCGAATATGTCGCCGCCGCTCTCCTCGACTTGGAATGGCACAGCCTGACCGCCAAGGACGCCAAGGTGACCGACATCGACGCCTTCGAGACCGCCGCCCTCAAGAAGGACGGCGTCGACCTGGCCGAAGTGCCGCCGCGCTATCGCAGCCCCTATTTCCTGCACATCTGGGGCAATGGCTATGAGGCGAATTATTACGCCTATATGTGGGGCGAGATCCTCGACGACGACGCTTACGAATGGTTCACCGAGAATGGCGGCATGACCCGCCAGAACGGCCAGACCTTCCGCGACAAGATGCTGGGCCGCACCTACACCGCCGACCCGATGGACATCTATCGCGGCTTCCGCGGCCGCGATCCGAGCGCGGATGCCATCAAGCGCGAGCGCGGGCTGGAATAAGCAGCCAAGCTCAAATTGTTAAGGGGCGCTCCGCGATGGCGGGGCGCCCTTTTTCTTTGTTTCAACTGTAACGAAACGGTGATTTTTCTTTTTTGGTGCAGTGCGATAAAAAATGCCCGCAGACCAAAAGAACACGACAAAAATATTGTCATGAAAACGTCCAGTTAGTTCGCGATTTGAATTTTATCTGGAGGCATTCATGTTCAATAATCTCCGTCGTCGCGGCGCTATTGCCGCCGCTCTGCTGTGCAGCCCCGCCGCCGTGCTGGCCGCCCAGATCGAAGAGACCCAGTCGGTCCAGGTCCATTTCGACGACCTCAACCTCTCCAGCCACAGCGGCCGCGCCGCGCTGAACGCCCGCCTGGCCCAGGCCGCCGACGAAGCGTGCCAGAAGCCCGCCGCCCGCGACTTGGCCGCCCGCGCGCAGTTCCAGGAATGCCGCAAGCAGGCGCTGTCCTCCGCCGAAGCGCAGATCCAGCGCACCCTCGGCACCTCGATCGTCGCCCGCAACGATCTCTAAAAAAGAAATGGGCGCCCGGCGAACTCTCGCCGGGCGCCCATGATTATCGGACCTTATTCCGCGTCGGCGTAGATCTTGACCAGATCGGTCAGGAAGTCGCGGGCGACATAAACCGAACGCACGCCCTTGCGTTCGTTGAGGCCATGGACGCCGCCGCCATCGGGCTCACCCCAGCTGCCGGGCACGCCATAGACCGGAATGCCGACCGCTTCGAGGAACACGCCGTCGGTGGCGCCGGTCGACATCGACGGGATCAGCGGCACGCCGGGATAATATTTCGCCACCATCGCCTTGGCCGGCTCGATCACCTTGGGATCGAGGGGCGGCGGCACGGCGTCGGGGCCGCGCTGCGCATTGGCGGTGATCTTGAGCTTCGGATCGTCGATCACCTTGGCCAGGGTCGCCATGGTTCCGTCCACCGTCTCGCCGGGGAAGATGCGGCAATTGATGTTGACGCCGGCCCGCTGCGGCAAGGCGTTCTCGGCGTGGCCGCCGTCCAGCAGGGTGGCGACGCAGGTGGTGCGCAGCATCGAGTGATAGGCGCGGTCCTGGGAAACGATGGCGTCCGCCGCCTTGTCGTCGGGGTTCTGCGACAAAGCGATCATCGCCTTGCCCATCTCCCCTTCCCGCAGCTTGCCGGCTTCGGCGAAATAGGTCCGCGTGGTGTCGGTCATCTTGATCGGGAATTCATAGTCGCGGATCTTGGCGATCGCGTCGGCCAGCTCGTAGATGGCGTTGTCGCGGATCGGGATCGAGCTGTGGCCGCCCGGATTGGTGGCCTCGATGCGGTAGTTCTGGGCCTTCTTCTCGCCGACCTGGATGTTCTCGACCAGCAGCTTGCCATGGCCGTCGGTGCGGCCGCCGCCGCCCTCGTTCAGCGCGAAAGCCGCCGAAACGGCGTCGGGCTTGTTCTTGGCCAGATAATCGGCGCCATTGAAGGCGTCGGTGGTTTCCTCGCCGCAGGTCAGCGCCAGCTTGATGGTGCGCTTGGGGTGGTATCCGGCCTGCTTCCAGCGCGCCAGCATGTCGACCCAGATGGCGTCCAGCGCCTTCATGTCGGCGGTGCCGCGGCCATAGAAGTAGTTGTTCTCTTCGATCAGGGTGAAGGGATCGCGGGTCCAATCCTCGCGCTTGGCCTCGACCACGTCGAGGTGGCCCAGCAGCAGGATCGCCTTCTCGGTCTTCGAGGTGCCGGCCAGCGAAGCGGTCAGCCCGCCTTCCTTGGGATGCTGAGGCACCGAGAACAGCGCGACTTCCTTGTCGGTGAAGCCGGCCTTGCGAAGATGGGCCGCCATGCGCTCGGCGGCCAGGGTGCAACTACCGGCGGACAGGGTGGTGTTGGTCTCCACCAGCTCCTTGTACAACGCCCGGAAATTCGTCTGGTCCGGACGCAACGACTGGTCCATCGGCAGCTCCTCGGCCAGCGCCGGCGCAGCCGACAGGGCCAGGCCCGCCAGCAACAGCTTCAACCTTTGCATTACATCCCCCTTTTCCGATTTTGTCCCATCAACGATGAAAGATCGGACGGGGGTTGTCCATCCGGCAGAGTTGGCAAAATGAGCGGGTTCTTGCGGTTGGATAGATCCGATGGCAACCGTCAGATTTGTATATCCAGCGGATATACATTAGACTGGCGTCGGCAGGAGGAAATCATGCAGGCTCACATTTCCCGATGGGGAAACAGTCTGGGAATCCGGATCCCCAAGGAAGTCGCCAACCGCGTCGGCCTGTCCGAGGGCGCACAGGTCGAGATCGAGGCGCGCCATGGCGAAGTGGTGATCAGCCCGCTCAAGCCGCGGCTGCGCTATACCTTGGAAGAGCTGGTGGCCGGGGTCACCCCCGAGGAAGCCCATGCCAGTACCGCCGAGGTGGATTGGGGTCCTGATGTTGGCCGCGAGATCGTCGAGGAATGAGCTACGAGCCAACTGAAGGTGACCTTATCTGGACCGACTTCGATCCCCGCACAGGCCGAGAGCAAGGCGGTCGCCGACCGGCCCTGGTCGTGTCTCCGATCCCCTTCTGGCGGGCTTTCCGATTCGTGATCGTGTGTCCGATCACGTCTAAAATCCGCCCGTTCCCAACCAGTGTCGTGCTGCCGGAAGGCGGTAAGGTGGTGGGAGAAATTCTCACCCACCACACGCGCAGCATCGACGTTCAGGCTCGGCCCATCATCTTCACGGGCGAAACCGTCCCGGCAGAAATTCTGAGCGACGTTCGCATGAAGCTGGCAGCCCTAATCGGCCTGGAGAACGAACCAACCTTTAGGAACGCCTAGACCCCGATCAAATCGATCAGCTTGTCCACCGTCGCCAGCGCCTTCGGGAAGTCGTAGGACTCCGTCTGCTCGACCAGCTTCTTGCCCAGCGCCGCATGGTCGCGGGGCAGGACGCCGGCCAGTTCGCGGCAATGGCGGGCGGCGTCGGTGTCGGCGTCGGCCACCAGCATGCGCAGCATCTTGAGGCGGCTCAGCACCTCGCCCGGCGCGTCGATCTTGTTGGGCTCGGACGCGGCGATCGGGTTGTTGATCACCTGGTCGATCAGATGCAAAGACTGCTCCAGCGCCTGCAAGGTGGCGGTGTAGCTTTCGCGCACCCCCTCCTCGCCCTGCTCGTCGCGCACCGCGACCTCCAGGCGGCCGGCGACGGCCTGCAATTCCAACAGCCCGATGGTGCCGGCGATGCCCTTCAAGCTATGCGCCACGCGCTGCGCGCCCTCAACATCCTCGCTGGCACGCATTTCCTCGAAATTGCGCGAGAAATTGGGAGCGTCGGCCTGGAAACGCTGCATCATCTTGATCAGCAGCGCCATGTTGCCGCTGGCCCGGCGCAAAGCCGCGTCGAGATCAAGGGCGACCGGCGTCGGCTTCTCAGGGCCGCCTGGCCCGCGCTTGGGTTCGGCGGTGTCGGTGCCGCCGATGGTCCAGCGATAGACCACCTGGCGCATCTCTTCGGGCTCGACCGGCTTGGACACATAATCGTTCATGCCGGATTCCAGCGCCCGCTCGCGGTCGCCGCTCATGGCGTTGGCGGTCATGGCGATGATCGGCAGCTTGGCGAAGCGATCGGCGCGGCGCAGCTGGCGTGTCGCCGAATAGCCGTCGAGCACCGGCATCTGTACGTCCATCAGCACGCAGTCGACGCTCTCCTTGTCGAGCAATTCGACGGCTTCAAGGCCGTTCTCGGCGATCAGCACGACGGCGCCGGCCTGTTCCAGCAATTCGCGGGCGCAAAGCTGGTTGATGTCGTTATCCTCGACCACCAGCACCCGCACGCCGTCGAGGCGGGCCTTTTCGCCCCCCGTCGCCGGAGCCGTCATGCGGGTCAGGTCGGCGTCGGGCATCACGCTGATGATGGCGTCGAGCACGGTGGAAGCGCTGACCGGCTTCAGGAGCGGGCCGACGAATTCGTGCTTCTCGACCTCTTCGGAAATCTCCTCGACCGCGCTGGCGGTGACGATGATGATCACCGGGCGGCCGGTCTCGCCGGCGATCTCGCGGATCTGGCGACCGACTTCGATACCGCCCTCACTCTGCAATTCGTGATCGAGCACCACCACGTCGAAATCGGCGTCGTCGGCCTTGAAGGCATCCAGCGTCTGCTGCGCCGTCTCGGCCTGCACCACCTGGCAGCCGAAGGCCTCCAGATGGGTCGACAGCAATTCCCGCGCATTGGTCTGATTGTCGGCCACCAGGGCACGGACCTGCTGGAAGGCGGTACGCGAGGATTGCTTGGCGGTGGCGATGGTGCCGACCTGCAGCGAGATCTCGAACCAGAAGGTCGAGCCCTTGTTGATCGTGCTGTCGACGCCGAAGCGTCCCTGCATCAGCTCGACCAGCCGCTTGCAGATGGCGAGGCCCAGGCCCGTTCCGCCGAAACGGCGGGTGATCGAGCCGTCGGCCTGGCTGAACGGCGCGAACAGCGAGGCCTGCTGTTCCTCCGAAATGCCGATGCCGGTGTCGGTCACCGAGAAGCGCAGATTGACCTGATCCTTCTTCTTGCCGAGGAATTCGGCGCGGAACTTGACCTCGCCCGACGGGGTGAACTTGATGGCGTTGCTGCCCAGGTTGAGCAGGATCTGGCTCAAGCGCAGCGGGTCGCCCGACACCACCGGCGGCACCTTCGGATCGATGTCGAAGGTCAGCTTCAGCCCCTTCTCACCCGCCTTGACCGCCAGCATGGCGTCCAGGCTGCGGAACAGCTTGGAAAGGTCGAAATCCTCGTTTTCCAGCGACATCTTGCCGGCCTCGATCTTCGAGAAATCGAGGATGTCGTTGATGATTCCCAGCAGCGCGTTGGCCGAGGACAGGATCTTTTCCAGGTAATTGCGCTGCTTGGGATCGAGCGCGGTCGACAGGCCCAGATGCGACAGGCCGATGATGGCGTTCATCGGAGTGCGGATTTCATGGCTCATATTGGCCAGGAATTCCGACTTCAGCTTGTTGGCCACCTCGGCGGCGACCTTGGCCGCGACCAGCTCGCGGTCGCGGGCGATCTGCGCGGAGACGTCGGCGAACAAGGCCACCACGCCGCCATCCTCGGTCTTGAAGGCGGTCGAGCGGATCCAGCGCTCGTCGGGCAATTGCAGGGTCAGCGGCGAAGCGTCGCGCAGGTCGAACTGCTCGCGCCAGGCGCCCAGGCAATCCGCCAGAGCCTGATCGTGCTCGGTGCGGGCCGACTTGCCGCCCTTCATGCCGCGCAGCTTCAACTCGACACCCACTTCGGCCGACATGCCGAGCGACTGGGCGAGTTGGCGGAACTGGTCGTTGCACACCACGATGCGGCGCTTGTCGTCGAGCAGGATGATGCCGTCGGCGATGGCCGAGATGGCGCCCAGGAGGCGCGACTGGGCGGTCTTGATGCGGCGCTCGGCCTCGACGCGCTCGGTCAGATCGC
>Ga0213872_10001356_pt1 | contig 16149 bp, 15 predicted proteins | sample VelepicomBERX_R2_FD_160071 | JGI IMG/M metagenome (GOLD analysis project Ga0213872, IMG submission 160071) | Rhizosphere microbial communities from Vellozia epidendroides in rupestrian grasslands, the National Park of Serra do Cipo, Brazil - RX_R2 | ecosystem: Host-associated > Plants > Roots >...
TGCAAGCTGCGACAGTCTGTTCGCGCCAGCTCGTATCTCTCTTACTTTTCATATTTTTACCACCGCAAGCGGCTTCAGCTATATGCAAATACAATACCGCATTATATATTACACGTAACTGTGTATTTATTTTCTTCACAACTTACTGCGCTTTCTGATAGTGTTACACACCATTTGCCCCCTCAATTATTGTGACATAAATCTCCCATGCTTCGATTTCTCGATAAATACAGGTCTCGCGCGTTCTGTTTATCTTCGATTCATAACGCAGCACTTGAATCGCTTTGCGTCAGCACCATGATTGCAGACCCCGACTTCAACATCATCTACATGAATCAAGCTATGCGAGAATTTTTGGGCAAATATGAAAAGGACCTGCAGGCCGAGTTACCGCGATTCAGTCTATCGACAATCATTGGTAGCAATATTGATATTTTTCACAAAGACCCCGCTCATCAACGGCGCATACTCGAAAAGCTGGCGGCGCCGCATCAGGCGAGCATCCGCATCGGGAAGCTCGTTTTCGGCTTGACCGTCAAGCCGTTGATCGACCCTACCGGAAAGAGGATCGGAACATTGGTCGAATGGGCTGACGCTAGTCAGCTTGATTACGCGGGACAAGTTGCGGCGATTAACCGTTCCCAAGCTGTCATTCAGTTCAACATGGACGGCACGATTATCGATGCCAATGACAATTTCCTGAACGTGATGGGCTACCGCCTCGATCAGGTTCGAGGAAAACATCACAGCATGTTTGTCGAGCCCGATTTCGCGAACAGTTCCGAATATAAGGAATTCTGGGCGAGGCTTAACCGCGGCGAATACAAGGCCGCCCAATGCAAGCGCCTTGGGTGTGGCGGGAAGGAAGTCTGGATCGAGGCATCCTACAACCCGATTCTCGACCTCAGCGGCAGGCCCTTCAAGGTCGTCAAATACGCGACCGACCTGACGTCGCGAAAGATCGAGAACGCTCATCTGGCAGCCGAATTCGAAATCGGCGTAAAGGCGCTTGTCGACGTTCTGGCAACGTCGGCCGACCAGATGCAGGTAACGGCGCACACACTGGCGGCGGCCGCAGGCCAAACCAACGCCCAGGCCACAAGCGTTGCGGCGGCGTCTGAACAGCTCGCATCCTCGGTCAATGAGATCTCCAGGCAACTCTCAGAGGCCATGGTCGTGATGAATTCCGCGGTAAGCGAAGCGCGACGGTCCGATACGCTGGTCGGCGGCCTTGTCGAAAAGGCAGACAAGGTCGGCGAGGTCACCGATATGATTGCGCAAATTGCCGGCCAGACCAATCTACTGGCGTTGAACGCGACAATCGAGGCCGCGAGAGCCGGGGATGTTGGCCGCGGCTTCGCCGTCGTGGCCTCCGAGGTGAAATCGCTCGCCAGCCAGACGGCCCGCGCGACAGGCGACATCGGTGAACAGGTCAAGGGCATCCAAGACTCTACAAAAGACACCGCCGGATGTATCCGTGAAATCACCGGCGTGATTCAGAAGCTTAGCGACGTGAACATCGCCATTTCGAGCGCCGTTGAAGAGCAAACAGCCGCTACACACGAAGTGTCGGAAAACATCAATGGCGTCACCGCAGCCGCCAAGGCGACCGGGGATGCTGCGCTCTCCGTACTCAAGAGTGCCGAGAATTTGTCCGTAAAATCACAGACCTTGCGGGAAAAGGTACAGGATTTCCTGACACAAGTCCGGTCAATGTAACACTCACACCACCGTACGTTTTACCTGATACAAATTAGATAATTTATATAATTTCTAGGAGGCACCGCTTGTCGGAACAATTGCAATGCGAAGCGATAATTGAACGCACTCGATTCATGGGCGTGAACCAAGAGGCCGCAACGCTCCTCGCTGAGTTTTGGCCCAAGGTGCAGGCCGACCTAACTGATATCCTCAACTCATTCTATCGGCACGTTTCCTCCGTGCCGGCGCTCGAAAAACTCATCTCCGGTCAAACCTCACGTCTCAAGAGCGCCCAGGAAGCGCATTGGCAGCGCCTTTTCTCGGGACGGTTCGATGAAGCCTATTTCAACAGCGTGCGCATGATTGGGCTGGCGCACCACAGGATCGGGCTGGAGCCGAAATGGTATATCGGCGGCTATAACTATGTCCTCAATAGGTTGATCGCGCTTGCCGTGAAGCATTACCGCTGGACTCCTTCCAAAATGACGAAGGTAATAGCGGCCATGAACAGCGCCGTCATGCTTGACATGGACGTCGCTATATCGGTCTATCAGGATGCCTTGCTCGACAGGACGGAAAGAAGCCGCAAGCTCAATGAGCGCGTGAAAGAGTTCGAGATGACCATTACGGGGCTCGTCACCGATCTGGCCGCCTCGGCGTCGAAACTGCATGAAAACGCCTCGTCGATGTCGGCGACGGCGCAACAAACCCAGGACCAGAGCTCGGCGGTGGCTGGTGCCACCCGGCAGGCTTCCGCCAATGTGCAAGCCGTGGCGGGCGCGACCGAGGAAATGACCGGATCGAGCAATGAGATCGGCCGTCAGGTGACGAAGGCCTCGCGCCTGGCGGGAGAGGCGGTGCACGAAGCTGAAGCGACAGGGTTGGTCATCGACGGTTTGGCGCAGGCGGGCCAGAAGATCGGTGACGTCGTTGCGCTCATCAAGACTATCGCCGGGCAAACCAATCTCCTGGCGCTGAACGCGGCGATCGAAGCGGCGCGCGCGGGAGAGGCCGGCAAAGGCTTCGCTGTCGTCGCCAGCGAAGTGAAATCTCTCGCCAACCAGACGGCCAAGGCCACCGAGGAGATCGCGGGGCAGATCGCGGGCATTCAGGGGGTCACGGCGACGACGGTGAAGGCGATCAGGGGCATCGGATTGTCGATCGGCAATATTGACGAGGTTGCGTCGTCCGTCGCCGCCGCCGTTCAGGAACAGATTGCGACCGCGGCGGAGATCTCCGGCAACGTCCAGTTGGCGGCGAAGGGCACGGAGGAGATCACGCAAAACATTTGTGGGGTGGCGGAAGCCGCAAGTCAGACCAGCGAGGCCTCGTCCGCTGTCCTGTCGGTTGCAGGCGAACTCGCCAAACAGGCGGAACATCTGAGGTCTGAGGTGGACTGCTTCCTGGCGACCCTCAACGCGGAATAGCAGAATTTGATGCGCGCCCGTTGTGGCCCGGGGACGCTCTCTAATTGGCTTTCAAAACCGCGCAGGCGTCAAGCTTATCGAGCGCATCGAGAAACACGGATGTCGGCTCCGAATCTGCCTTATCGGCTACAGAAAAATAGATCGTTGGCGAGGAAAGCAGCTGCTTCCTCAACACGGGAAGAGCGAGCTGCTCCGTAACGCGGTAGAAGACTTTGGTTCCAGCCGCCGCATCTGGCTTGCCGTCGAAATGTATCACTCTGTCTGCGAATTCTTTTCCGGTCGACGTTGATAGCACGAGCGTAGCCGTCGCATTTACATCGCCGTTTTCCGTGCGTTTTCGCGTAAAAATCAGCCTGGCATGGATGGCGTCGAGTGCATCATCGCTGCGCGCCTGCAGCGGCCAGGCAGTGCAACTGGCCTCGTCCGCTGTCGCAGGATCGCCCTGGCTGATATGCCAAGCGGTGCCAGGCGGGATGTCAGCGGCCATGACAGCGGTTGTTGGCGCAAGCAACGACGTGGCCAGCGCCAGCATGACAAAGGTGTATGATGGTGCCGTTATGTTTTCCATATCACTACCCCTCTCGACGCAATGGCCTCTGAAAACAGTTACTTTATTGGATTATGCACGAGATAGCCTTCAGCATAGTAACTATGGTCGCCGATGAATTCTGGATTATAAAGTGTGTGCTCACCGTTTGAGACCCCCTCAATAGCGGTGACACGTCGTCCGTCGCCATGTTCATCTAAGATGATGTCGCCGACGTTCAATTTATTGACTCGAATATGGGTCATGTCTTCCCTGAATGTCAGGTCCGGATCAATCGACTTCAGTCCGTCTGTCGTGTAAAAAATATGTTCCGCAGTGACAAAAGCGGTCGAACTGCCGTTGATGCGGTACAGGGGCTCCGCGGATTTGCGAACAACAATTTTTTCGACGGGATGGGGGCCGTACCGCCCCATAACCCAGTCGCCCTGTCTAAGGTCGGATATGGGTTTGACGCTGTTATCGGCCATGGTCACGCGGACACTGCCAATGAAACAACCCTGGCCGCCGCCACTCCCTTTTGTGCAGGAAGTATAAAAGGGGCCTGCACAGCCGCTGTCGCCATAGTTGTCGGTACAAGTGAGACTCCCGGACGAGCTACAGGTTGTCTGCACAATTCTGGCTGAGCAGGCATAAGTTGGGTTAGGCGTATAGTATTCCCCCGCATTACTTGTCGGCCCAGTATTACATGCCTGTTGTCCACCCCAGGGCAGTGCGCAATTCGTGCAGCCTGCCGCCGTACAACTGGCCCCGGAATAGGCAAAGGCGCCGCTGCCGCCTGCGTTACAAGTGGCAGTCTCTGAGCCGGTATACCCCCCCGCCGTATTATTGACCGTTTGCGTGCCCCCGGCCGATGCCGCTGCGACAGTACCCGAGCACGAACTCCATGTGGTCGTCGTGGCGCTGCAGCCCGCCGTACAACTCCCGTAGCTATAGTTGTTCGGCGACAAGGTACCGTTAGAGCAGGTCTCGACCTGGCTGGTACATGCCCCTGTGGGGGCATTGCTGGCATAGGCTGTACAGGTCGAACCGCTTGAGATCGTGCCGCAAGGCGATGAACACGAAGCACACCCGGCGTTGGAAGCCGAGCATGATTGCGTATAACTGCCGTTCGCGCATGTCCAGGTTGATGTGCCGCCGCACGAACCTGCGTTATAGTTGCTGGCTGAACCTACGCCGCAGGTGTCTGCCGAACCGCCGCAGGTGGGACAGGCCGCGTTGGCAAGGGAGCACGACGCATTGGTGCCCCCGTTAGAGCCCAAACAGGTCCAGGTCGCGTTCCCGCCGCAGGCCCCGGCGCTGTAGCCGCTGGCCGTTCCGGAAGTACATGTGTTTGCCGAGCTGCCGCAAGAACCATAGACCGCAGATGATCCGCCGTTGCAGGCGCAAACACGGATTGCATAGGCGTTACCCGAATACCACGACGCGGCGCATGTCGTAGCGCTTGTATCAAGATACGGCGTAATAATCGTACCAAGAACAGGATCGGCCAAATCATCCATGTAGCAACCAACCCCATATCCTTCTGCCGAACCACTGACCGACGAGTTTGACCATTCACCGAGACCATACAAAATCGCGCCACATGGCGTCGAACTGGCCGCCGCCTGGGTACCGGCAGCGTTGCAGCCGCCGTAGTTTGTGCATGCCGTATTACAGGATGAGCCCGCACTTCCCATGTAATAACAATAACCATTGTACGAGTAGCCAGAACAGGCCGGCGCGCACGCGCTTACTGTGACCCCACTCCAAGGCGTACCGCTTGCTGTGAAAGTGGACCACTCCGCGCTTGAGCCGGTAAACACGCAAATTGACTGTCCCGTATTATTCGTCACTTGATGGCAATTGCTGAAGATATTGTAGGTAACGGTAGTGCCTGTGGCTTGAGAGGTGCATAGCCCCGTTTGCGCGTGGCCTGACGAGACGGCGAGGAACGCGAGAAAAACACCGAAAAGGAGGGCGCGTATACGCGGCATCGCCCCCCCTAACAGTCTGGTTTGATGGCTACATCTACCCATCCACCCCGATCAGGCTCGCAGACGCGAATAGCGCCCCCTTGACGAATACTGAACGTCAGCGCTCTGTCCGACTCACAGTTCGGCGGATTGTCGCCAAAATAGATCGCTCTCGAAAGCACGAGGCGATCACTCGGGAAACAGTAAGGTGATGGCTTTTCACTTTCCGTGAACGATGGCGGCCGACATCCGCCTATCACAAGACAAACGAGAAGAGCAAGACCCCCAACTGAAGCGCGTTTTTGCAATATCGATGTCACCATAGATATTTATATTACATATAATGATATCGTTTTTCTATAATTATGTATTAGAAATAGTATTTGACATATGATGCATAAAAAAATAAATGTATTGGTTTTCCGCGTGCGTTTGGGTTATTTAGCCACCCGCTATGGTAACCCTTTTGCAAATAAGAGCTGCTCGCACGCTTCTCGGCTGGACCCAGGACGCGCTCGCTGAGGCGGCTGGCGTTTCTCTGCCCTCAATAAACAACCTAGAGCGCGGGGTGTATTCGCCGCGCCCGGACACCTATCAGGCGATCGTCACGGCGCTGGAGAAAGGCGGGGTGGAGTTTATCCCGGGGAACGGGCTGCGCCTGCGCCAAGACGATCACGAGGTTACGACCTTCTCGGGCTCCGATTTTCTTTGCGAACTGGAAACAGATATCCTCTTGGTTCTGAAGGGCCCGGAGGATGAAATCGTGGGGTGTTCTTCGGATGAGCGCAAATGGATGGAGTATTGCGCGACGTTAAACCCCGTTTACTATACAATGCAGCGGCAAAAACGGTGGCGTCAACGGACCCTGATACCGAATAACGCAGATTTCATTTCCAACTCCCCTGAGATTTACCGGACAGTGTCGGCTGAGGTTATAGGAAATATGACCTACCGGGTCTATGGGAATAGACTGGCGCTGATCGAATGGTCGGCGATGCGCGTTACGCTCATAAGGAATAGCCAGATAGCCGATATGTTTCGTGGGCAGTTCGATGCATTGTGGACGCTAGCGAAACCAATAACAGCCAAACATTTAAAGAAAATCGAACGATTTGATAATACGCGTAAATACTCACAGAGTGTTGAGGCGATTTCCGGGTGTTTCAAGAATGCGTGAAATTATAGGCACTTGAAAAGTGCACTCGCCCCACCCAACCGCGGCGTCAAATGCGCGACAGCAAGACTTAACACGCCCATCCCTTTTTACAGGACAGCTGTCCATCTGACATTTTCCTGCCATTGACGCAAATATAACCAAATCCGGAAGGTTCGCACCAAGTCTGCCCATCACTGTAAAAATCTCCGCAAACACTAACGCAACCGTCCGGTGCCGGCGACGCATTGCAGCTTTGTCCGTCGCTGGAAAGCGCATATCCGCTATTACAATTAATAGAGCAGTCAACGGGGTTGACGGTGCCATTGGCGACAGAGGCCGGGTTACAGACAGGCCCGCAATTTTGCGGTCCCCACATTTCACCGATCCACCCGTTAGTATTTATAGTCGGACAATTCGACAGTGTGGATGGAAAATAGATACACCCTATGCTCGTGCCGTAATCTGGACAGGAGGAGCAGCACCCAACAGGGTCTGCTGCGCTACAGCTCTTGCCGTCACCGCTCAGGTTGTAGCCGCTGTCGCATGTGATTGAACAGTCGGCGTTGACCGTGCCGTTGGCGACGCTGGACGGATTGCAGAGGACGGGAGCGTTACACTGCTGCTTGAACCCGCACGACCATGTCCAATTTCCAGCGTTGACGGAAACCGTGGGCGTCGACCCATTTAAACAGAGATTGCTACTCGGCGCAGTGCCAGACGCCTCACCCTGGGCTGTGCCGCAATATGCGTTTGAGCACTGGCATGTTGTGGACTTGCCGCCATTGCTGCCATCGTCAAATCCTGTGACATGGCATTCCATCGTGTACGGCGCGGGACAACTGGCTGTGCAGCTTTTGCCGTCGGCACTCAGCGCATAGCCGCTATCGCAGGTAACGGTGCAGGTGGGCGACGAACCTACCGTACCGTTAGCCACCGTGGCCGGACTGCAGCCGGATGGGCTGTAGGGGGTTTGGCAGGCCGCCGGCGTGCCGCCCCCGGAACCCGCCGCGCAGGACCAGGTGAAGAGGTTGTTGGTCGTGTCGAGCGTGATTGTGGACGGAACGCCGACATGGCACAGGCCGGTTGTAGGCGCGGTGCTTGCCCCCGTGCCGCCAGCCGCTGCACCGCAAACACCATCGAAGACGGTCGAGATCCCGCCCCGCGTCGGATCAAGCGTCCAGCCGATCGACGGATCGCCGTCGGTCGCCACGGCCCCTATGTAGGAGCCCGTCACCGTCTCGGTGAACGCTGTACCATCCGGCGAAGCGCAGCTGTAGGTCACCGTCGGCGATGTCCAGCTGTTGAAGGCGGGCCGGTGATAGGGCGACAGCACCTGCTGCGGATTGGGCGTTGAGGTGACCGTCTCACATTGGTTGGTCGCCCCGACCGTGCCGTAAATAGCGGGCAGATTCACCAGCCCGCCGCGGATGCAGGAGACAAGCAACAATCCTGGGCTGCCCTTTTGCGCATTGTACGCGAACGCCTTCCATTCTGTCGGTGAATTGAACGGAACGAGGATGTTGTACTGGTTCGCCTTGTCATCTTTATCGATAAAGCGACACACCCTATCCAGATCGATTGGGTAGTTCGACGTTACTCCCGCTTCGATCTTCGCGCCTCGAAAATGACCGTCGGCGATGCCTGGCGTATGCCTGGCTGTAATCGCGCCCGCTCCAAAACACGGCGCTCTGGTGTTGCGACCCGTAATGGCGCACTCATCGTGTGCACCGGCCGCCGCGTCCACGCTTAACCCTGCATCCGCAGGATTCCCCGTACCGCCCACCACCACATCACTGCTTGCCGGGCAGGAGCCGTTTGCACAAACCGCAGTGGATGCGCCGTCGTCAGCGGCGTGGGCAACGCTCGTGAAAGCGCCAGCGGATGCAACCTGAGCCAATGTGGCAATCAATATCGCCACGCGCGAGGCAGGGTAGATATATTTGTAATCTGACATGGCGTAATCACAGATAGAATGGCGCAATAGTATCGCGCTTACTGTAAATATATTGTTAATACATAATATACAAGCGGCGTGATATGTATTTTATGCAATTCAACGAGATGTGCGCCCGGAATGAACATTTCGCTCGACTGTTCATGCCGCACAAGGCTCTTTGCGCTATTCTCGTTGGGGCGTTGCGGGGCCACCCCCGCAGAAGGGGTGACGGAGAACGGCCTGCCCACAGGTCGGTCGCAGGCAGGGGAAGGCCTTCCTCTTCAGGCCCGCCGCGCCCCACTTCAGCGCTCACCGAGGACTGGGTGCAACCGCCCGGCCGGAATGACACGGCTCCCTACGGATAGGTGCCCGCCCGCAACCCGGAAAAACACGATGTCACTTCAGCTACTAGCGTTCGATTGCGCACGGTTGTTTTATTGAAATCAAATAAAATATTGAATGCTGTATATTTATTTGACATATTTGCACATACAGTTGCTTATTATGGATAAATGATCACATGTCTCAAGCGTTTACATTCTTAGCCGCGGCATTTGCTCTTGTTAACAACCCGATTGGCATATCTATTATCGCGGTTTTAGGTCTATTTTCGGTTTTCGGATTCTGCCTCAAGGTAAATGAAATCTGCGAAGGTATAATGGATGCCCGGTACAAAAAAGAATATGAGCGGCGGCGACGCGTTCGGCAAGCCAGCGAACTTAGTCAATAGCTTCGCCTATCAGCAGCTCAGCGATCACGAACACGTTCGGCAAATAATACGTTTTCCCATGTAAAACGACCTATTTACCGGGCGATTATCGAGGTGTGAACACGCTTATTTGGGGGAGAAAAATGGGAATAAGAAAAGAATTTTTGCAGAATGCAGCGATGGTTGCCGCGGGAATATTATTGCTCTTTACGGGTATCGGCGTGTGCATTGGCGCAAGTATAGGCGGCGCTCCTGGGGCTATTGCTGGCGGAATATGCGGATTTGGTGTTGGGACCTTAGCCGCAGCCGTTGCCAACCCCATCTACGGCTAGCCATCAAGTCCTCTGACGGGGCGGTGGCGATGATAGCCGCATCGGCGACTCTCGTGGCGGCTCCTGCGGGCAGCTCTGCCACAAAGCCCGCCTGGCGAAGCAATTGAGATGGTGCCCCAGGAGGGACTTGAACCCCCACATCGTTGCCGATAGTAGATTTTGAGTCTACCGCGTCTACCAATTCCACCACTGGGGCCCGGACAGCGTGCCGCAAGATGGTGGAGCCAAGGGGGATCGAACCCCTGACCTCGACAATGCCATTGTCGCGCTCTCCCAGCTGAGCTATGGCCCCTTCTTGCTGCCGCCTTAAAAAGGCGAGGCGGCAAAATGCGCAAAACCAGCGGGAAAGACAAGAAAAAAATGCGCCAAGCCCGGGTTTGGGCCCAAATGCCTGCAATTATTTATGAAATCAGGCGTTTCTGGTCCTCCAAAGGCCGTATCAGCCGAACAAGGGTCCGTCCAGAATGGCTTCCAGGCTTTTGGCCATCAGCCGCGCAATCCTCATGCGCTCGGTCGGCAGGGACAGAATACGCTCGTCCTGCGCGTTGGATAAAAAGCCGGTTTCAACCAGCATGGACGGCACGTCGGGCGCACGCAAAACGACGAAATTCGCGGCGCGTTGCGGATTATCCAAAAGGCGCCATTGCTTGCCCACCATATCGGCGAACTGTGATTTCACGTGCAGCGATGTGTTATGTGTACGCCGTGACGCCAGGTCATACAAGATCGCGTTCACTTCCTTGTCGGAACTCGGCACATCGACGCCTCCCATCAGGTCAGCCTCGTTTTCATGCTGCGCCAACGACCGCGCAAACGCATCCGACCCTTTTTGTGACAGAGTGTATAGGGACAGGCCGCGCGCGGTGCGATCAGGCGCGCTGTCGGCATGGACGGAAATAAACATATCGGCGCGCGCTTCGCGGCTGATCGACACGCGTTCTTCCAAGGGAATAAACGTGTCGCTGTCACGCGTCAGTTTCGCCGTAACGCCCGGCTTGCCGGACAAGGCATCCGCCATATGCCGTGCGATATCCAGTGTGACTTCTTTTTCGTAAGTACCGCTAATGCCAATGGCACCCGGATCATGCCCGCCATGGCCCGGGTCGATCATCAACAAACGCGGCGCGCGCGGCTTGTGCCCCGGCACCGGATGCGCGGCATCGCCCGCATTATCCAACGCCCACGCCGGCAGGGATAGCGACAACCCCGACAGGCCAGCAGCCGCAGCACCCGTCATCGACAGGCGCAAAAAGCGGCGGCGCGTCAAAAGGCGTTTATCCGTGATCATGGTCGCAAATCATTGTTGAGCCTGCGCCGGATTCTATGCCCAGCGATGCATCAAAACAAGCGTGGAGAAGTGACTTATTTTGCCAGCTTTTGAACCTGTTCGGTCGCCATACGACGCGCGGCGGCATCCAGTTCGGCCAGCATGGTCAGGTCCGTCAACGTGGAAACCGGCAGTGTATGCAGTACATGCTCATTCACGCGCTCGATATCCAAGAAGCCGATGCGGTGATCAAGGAAAGCCGCCACGGCAACTTCATTCGCGGCATTAAGCGCGGCAGGTGCTGTGCCGCCCTTTTGCATCGCTTCGCGCGCAAAGCGCAAGGCCGGGAACTTAACCGGGTCCGGACTTTCAAAAGTCAATTGGCCCAGTTTGGCAAGGTCCAGCTTGGCGGCTGGTGTCGCCATGCGGTCGGGCCAGGCAAGGCAATAACCGATGGGTATGCGCATATCGGGCGTGCCCATTTGCGCCAGCAGGGAGCCGTCGGCATAGTCAACCATGCTGTGAATAACTGATTGCGGATGCACCAGAACATCAATTTTCTCAGACGGCATTTGGAACAGGAAATGCGCTTCGATAACCTCCAGCGCTTTGTTCATAAGCGTGGCGCTGTCGATCGAGATTTTGGCACCCATGCTCCAGACGGGATGCTTGATCGCCTGTTCAGGCGTCATCTTGGCCATTTCATCGCGCGTGCAAGTGCGGAACGGCCCGCCCGACGCAGTGATGATCAGGCGCGAAATGGCATCGCGGCGTTCAAAATCGAAAACTTGCCAGATGGCGTTGTGTTCGCTGTCGACCGGTAGCAGGGTTGCACCGCATTCGGCCACCAGTTTCATCATCAAAGGCCCGGCACAAACCAACGTTTCCTTGTTGGCGAAAGCCAGCGTGGCCCCACGACGTGCGGCGGCCAGCGTGCCGGGCAGCCCGGCGGCGCCGACAATCGCGGACATCACCCAATCGGCATCTGCCTCTGCCGCCTCTACAACCGCATTCGCGCCCGCCATTACCATAATGTTGGTATCGGCCAACGCGTCTTTCAGCACCTGATACTGGCTTTCATCGGCGACCACAACGCGTTCAGGGTTTAATTGCCGCGCCTGCTCAACCAGCAGCTTGATGTTCTTGTTCGCTGTCAGGGCGACGACTTCATATTTCTCCGGCGCGCGCGCGATCAAGTCTATGGTCTGGCAACCGACCGACCCCGTTGATCCTAAAATCGTCACGCGGCGTTTCTCGGCCGCCGGGGATGTATCACGAAGAGAAATAACGCTCATGTTCAACCTGCTGTTTTAAAATGAATGCGGTACGCTGAATACCGCCTGCATCAAGGCCAGAAATAAGGCGGCGGCCACCAACCCGTCCACGCGGTCCAAAACGCCGCCATGCCCAGGGATCAATCCACCGCTGTCTTTTACACCGGCGCGACGCTTGAAGTGTGATTTGAACAAATCACCCATCTGCGCGACCAGCGTCGTACAGGCGGACAGCGCCAGCATCAGCCCCGACGACCCAAACCCGAACGCTGATACCACAGCATATCCCAGCAAGGCCGACAAGGCCATGCCGCCCAACAACCCCGCCCATGTTTTATTGGGGCTGATGGTGGGCGCGAGCTTTGGCCCGCCCAGGAATTTACCTGCCAGATATCCGCCTATGTCCGTGCCCCACACACAGGCCACCATGTAGGCAGTCAATGCCAACCCATCATGCGCGTCATGCAGGCGCAGTGCTTCCAGCGCCAGACCCGACCCGGCCATATAGGGGATGCCAAAGGCCAGCCAGAACGCCTGTTGCGGGTAGCAAAAGAGGCACAGCAGGAACAGCACCGGCGTTGCCACAAGTAAAATAGTGGCTCCTTGCTGTGCAGATAAATAGCCGACCACCATGGTCGCCAGCAGGGCAAACTGGAAAAGGCCGCGCAGCGGCAACGGCAGAACGGGAACAATAAGCCGCAGCCATTCGCGAAGACCAAGCGCCACAATCAATGTGATCAGAAGCGCATAGGGAATACCACCGATGTAAAGCAGGATCAGCGCCAAAGGGCCCAGCGTGAAGCCGGACACCATGCGTTTTTTGAAATTGGAACTGGTCAAAAAGGCGGGCGTATTAAGACTGGCCACACGTGGCTCCATAACGACGTTCACGGCCGCGATACTCTTCAATGGCGGCGGCCAAATGTTCTGTATCAAAATCCGGCCATAGCGTATCGATGAATACGAATTCGGCATAGGCCGATTGCCAAAGCAGGAAGTTGGAGATGCGCTTTTCACCGCTCGTGCGGATGATCAGATCGGGGTCGGGCATACCGCCCGTAAACAGGAATGACTGAAACACATGTTCGTCGATGGCATCCGCACGTAACTGTCCACGCTCCACTGCCTTGGCAAGGCCATGTGCGGCAGCCGTGATTTCCTGCCGACCGCCATAGCTCAACGCCAATGTCAAAGTCAGGGCCGTATTGTCATGCGTCAGATCTTCAGCATGCTCGATCAGGTCGACAATATCGGTGGGCAGGGCTTTGCGGTCACCAATGATTTTGACGCGAATGCCTTCCTTGTGCATGGAAGCGAGCTCGCTGCGCAGGTATAGACGCAACAACTGCATCAGCTCGCCCACTTCGGCGGCGGGACGGCGCCAGTTCTCGGATGAAAAACTGTAAAGCGTCAGATGGCTGACGGGCAAAGCCTTGGCGGCCCTTAATGTACGACGAACAGCCTCAATCCCTGCCTTGTGGCCCAGTGTGCGCGGAAGTCCGCGCGCACGCGCCCAACGGCCATTGCCATCCATAATGATGGCAATGTGAAGTTTGTTGTTGCCCGCCTCAGCATCAGACATGCGAGATTTCTTTTTCCTTGTTCGCCAACGCGTCGTCGATTTTCTTGATGGTTTCGTCGGTCAGCTTTTGCACCTTGTCCGACTGCGTTTTGTGTTCATCTTCAGACAAATCGCCATCTTTTTGCGCCTTTTTCAGGGCGTCCATGCCGTCACGGCGAACATTGCGCACGGCGACGCGTGCGGATTCCGCATATTTCCCGGCGATTTTCGCCAGCTCCTGACGACGCTCGGCGCTCAATTCCGGCACAGGCACGCGGACCAACTGGCCATCAGGTTGCGGGTTCAGGCCCAAACCAGCGTCACGGATAGCTTTTTCGACATTCTTGACTAGGCCCTTGTCCCAGACCTGTACGGTCAGCAGGCGCGGCTCTGGCACGCCAACCGTGCCCACCTGGTTCAGGGGCATCATGCTGCCATACGCATCCACCTGTATGGGGTCCAACAGGCTGGTCGAAGCGCGGCCCGTACGTAACCCACTGAATTCCTTACGCAAAGCGTCAACGGCGCCTTCCATGCGTTGCTTGATCTGGTCTAGGTTCATGTTATCCCTGCCTGTTCTTTTTTCCGGATTTTCAAAGCGCCGGACAGTACCACTAACGCGGAAATGCGTCAAAGCGATTGCTTTCACGTCATGCCAACCGTCATAAAGGGGTCCCTGTTAACAAAGTCGCGATCCGGAATGACCACAAATACGCCTAACGCGACCCCGACCAGCTATAGCGCCTACCTCTTGCATGCCGTTGATCAAGCACAGTCTTTGGGGCTTTGCCAACCGGACAAATTCGATTTGTTGCGCCGCGTTTACGCAGGCGCGGAAAATCAGCAGAGCCTTGTTCGCCGCATAGCCGACACTGCGCGGACGGAAGATTTGCGACAGGATCAAATCGCGCTCCTGATCGCGGTTGCTGCACATGCGGGACAACCACGACAAAGCCCGCATTGGGGTACCCTGCTGCCAAGCGATGAGCCCTATGTCGCACATGTCATGCGTGTTGCATTTCGTTTTGCAGAAACCGAAGTCAACACGCGCGCCGTTGCTTTGCTGCATGACGTTGTTGAGGATTGTCATGAAAAAGGCTGGACGCTGGACGCCCTTGCGGTCTGCGGCATTAACGAACCCAACATACATTCGATTGATCTTGTGACAAAAATATACGGGCCCGGTTTTTCAGAAGACGCGTATTTCGCCGGTATCGTCAGCGACCCCGTCGCGCTGGATGTTAAAATTGAGGATCATCGGGATAACAGTGATGTGGGCGAATGGATCAAGGCTGGTCTTTTCCCCACCGATGGCAGCCCGCCCACCCCAATCCAATCAGACGATCCGGATCAGGTCGCACACGGTTTTGGCGTTATGCGTGCCTATGTTCGCAAACAGCAATATCAGTGGCGCCGCGCCTATATGGAGCGCTGCCAGAAAGAAAAGGGCTATACGCCCGCACTGCGCGCCGGTTGATGAGCGGCCCGGTCTTTATTTCTCGTCTGTGATGATGGTGAAGCGACCACGACCCTGCATCACTTCGGCAAACATGCCGTGTTCGAAAATGGAAAACACCAAAATCGGTATACGGCTTTGGCGTGCCAGTGAAATGGCCGATGTATCCATCACCTGCAAATCTTGCGACAAGACGTCAAGATAGCTCAGACGCTCATAGCGTACCGCATCCTTGACCTTGGCGGGGTCGGCCGAATAAACGCCGTCAACCTTCGTTGCCTTAAGAAGCGCATCACACTGCATTTCAGACGCGCGCAGTGCTGCGGCTGAATCCGTCGTAAAGAACGGATTGCCAGTACCGGCGGCAAAGATAACAACGCGACCCTTTTCCATGTGCCGAATGGCGCGGCGACGAATATACGGTTCGCAAACCGCCGACATAGGGATCGCCGATAAAACGCGGGTTTGCACATCTACTTTTTCCAGCGCGTTCTGCATGGCCAACGCGTTGATCACGGTCGCCAGCATGCCCATGTAATCGCCCGTGGCGCGGTCCATGCCTGCGGCGGCACCCGACACGCCGCGGAAGATATTGCCGCCGCCGATGACGACGCAAACTTCAACACCACGCGCAACAGCGTCCTTGATTTCTTCCGCCACGCGATTGACGACTTGCGGATCAAGACCGTAATCACGGTCCCCCATCAGGGCCTCGCCCGAGAGCTTGAGAAGAACGCGCTTATAGCGCAGGGCGGGAGCTTCGGCCGTAGCAGTCGCAAGGGCGGTCATTTAATATCCATCTATGTTATGTGTATCGACGGCATTATAGAG
>Ga0213872_10001357_pt1 | contig 16149 bp, 10 predicted proteins | sample VelepicomBERX_R2_FD_160071 | JGI IMG/M metagenome (GOLD analysis project Ga0213872, IMG submission 160071) | Rhizosphere microbial communities from Vellozia epidendroides in rupestrian grasslands, the National Park of Serra do Cipo, Brazil - RX_R2 | ecosystem: Host-associated > Plants > Roots >...
TCCATCGTCAGACCGCCGATATATCCTTGGCCGCCGGCATTGTATCCGTTGATGTACGGTCCGAGCGTGTAATCGAAGTTCCACGCATGCGTTGGTGCAACGGCACCGTTCGCACCGGCAGCATAGATCCCGACGGCCGATAAACCGCCTTGATTGTCGAGTTGCGTATCGACGAGCGTGATGATGCGGTTTGACGAGTCCACCCAAATGACGCCGGGATCGAGCGTCGTCTGCGAGACCGGATCCGTGAGAATGCGTCGCGCCGGCGTCGCATTGCCGCTTGCGGCGGGCGCATACACGTCAATTTCGTCACCTGCGTCCGGCGTAAACGTCGCATTGTCGTAATATCCGACGTAGACCGAGCCGCTTGAATCAACGGCGAAGCCCGCGGCATACAGCGACGAACTCAGTGCGAGGGTGCGACTCGGCGCAACGTTTCCGCTCCCGTTCGACGCGTACTCCGTAACGGTAGCGCCCGTCCCGGTTGCGCCGGCGTTCAAGACGTAGATGTCGACGGATCCCGGAGGCGGTGTACTCGTCGGAACGGGTGTCGCCGGAAGAACCGCAATCGTCGCGTTGCTCGTAAGCGTGCCCGACGGCCCCTGCGTCTGTGCTTGAACGCTGATCGCTCCGGGTGCGACGGACGGATTTCCGTCGTAAGCCACCGCGAGCGAAGTCGTCGGTGCCGTGAGCGCTAGCGCGCTTTGCGGCGATGGGTTCGATGCGGTGACGAAACCGAAGTCCGACGTTCCGTTCGTGAACGTCAACGAGATCGGCGACGTATAGGCACCCGGCCCGACGATCACCGCGCCTGATGCATCAGTCGCGTTTACGACGACATTCGCAGACGACGGCGATCCTATAAGCAGCGTCGACGGGCTTGCGGTCAGCGACAACGAAGTGATAACGCCGGAGAGCGTGAGCGAAACCGCATTGTTGATCGAAAGCGTGCTTGACGTCGTACCGATCTGCGCGGCGAACGATCCTGAGGAGAGCACGCCCCCCGTTCCGTTCGGTTGCGCGTACGCGGTCACGGAAAAGACATCGCTTCCGTTCGCGCCGGTAACGGTGCCCGTGCACACGAGCGACGATCCTGCCGGTGCGCAATTCGGCGCGCCTGCAAACGTATCGATCGTCGTCGATTGTTGCGATGGTATTGCGACGCCGTTCACCGACGTCAATTGCAAGACGAGCGATTGCGTGTTTGGTGAGAGATATGCGCGCGTTCGATGCTGCGCAGCGGCGAGCGGAATCGAAACGGACACGTTGACGGCTTGCGGCGAGAGTGACGCACCGGGAGCGGGAGACGGCACGTATCCGACGGTGCTACCGGACGGCGCGCCTCCGCCACCGCCGCATGCGGCCACGATTGCAACGAGCATCACAAGTGCGACGCGAGTCAGTTTCATGGATACGTACCCGCAAGCGCGTCGGATGTGGTGATGTCGGCCTGCCCGGACGTCGAGGTAATAACCGGCGATTGCGAGACGTTTTGCGGATACGCTGCTTCGAACGCCGGGTAGTCAAAACCGGCAGCGTAGACCGCATAACTCTGCCCGTGACATAACGTGGGCGTCGCAGCACCCGAGGTGGCAGGTGGTCCGAGCGTATCCGGCAGGGTGACCGATTGCGCGCCGATTCCACTCGCGCGAATCGTGTAGAACGACGTCGACGCGTGACTGAGCGTACACGAATCCGTAGCGGTCGAGTTCTGCGTCCCGATCGCTTGAACGAAGACGAGTGCTTCCATCGCTCCGGCGGGGATCGAAACGGCGACGCTTCCGCCACCGTTGCCGTCGCTTTGGAATGCGGGTGTCGCGAAGAGTGGAAGACCGCCCAATGAGGTAAGTTGCGCCGTCGCGGAGAGTGACGCGCCGGGATTGGTGTTCGGCGCAGTTGCATCCGGCGGAATAGCCACAGTCAAGCTATATGAACCCAGCGCGGGCGCTACGGCGAAATCAGTGAACCCCATCGAGTAACCGGTGAACCCGGCTTGCGCGATTTCCGGCGAAATTGCTGGAAACGCGGGTGGTCCGCCGTAGTATTGCGCGATACCGATCGTGCTGAGGACGGACGAGCCGCCGTAGATCGGCAGCGAGTACGCAACGTAGAGTTGCGGCGTACCATTGACCGGAGCGCTCGATGAATTGCAGGGGCAGAACCCGTATCCAAATGCGCCGGCGCTTGTCGCGGTCGTAGGAACGACGCTCGAGCCCGGGCCGCCGAAAAAGTGGATGTACTGGCCGTCGTCAAGCGTTGCTTGCGAGATGCGGTTCGTTCCGAAATCGGCGCCCGCATCGAGCCCGCCGCCCCCGCCGGCGGTTGCGGGCAGAGACGTTGCAACGAGCGGCGCATTTGCCGTCGTGCTAGTGGAGATCGAAAATGTCGTCGGCCCGGTAATCGTCGGTGCGTCGTTGAGCAATCCGGAAAGGCCGTCAGGTTGACGAAGCGTCTCGACGGTATTGAGCCCGTGCGAGATAACTGCACCGTTATTTTGCGAAATCGTCGCGATCCCGACGGCGAACTGCAACACGTTCGAACCAACCGGATCGACCCCTTGAACGGGCGGCGTCTGATTGCCGCCACTGGTTCCCCCGCACGCGGAAAGGAGCAGTGCGAACATAATCGCCGTTACGCGCTTCATACGCGCACCTGCACGTACAGATTGATGGTCAATGGTACGCCGTTCGGATAGACGACATAAGGATTGGTATTAAAGTTCGATCCGGGATTGGCGTACGCGGGAGCGCTATAGGTGCACGGAAGCGTGGTGTTGTGTATGCCGGTTGCTACCGGCGCACCGTAACACGTGTTAAATTGTGGAACGTTGTCGACGTAATTCGTGAGATTGTGAATGGCGACGCCGAACGTGATGTTGGTGTGCTTGGGAGGCGTGTATTCCGTCACTAGATCGAGATTGAAATAGGCCCGTGACAACAGACCGCCGGCGACGGCGGGATCGACGTTTCCGCGTGTTGCCGCGATATTTGGTTGGGTGCAGGTTCCGGGATTTTCAGGATCGACGTAATTGCCGGTCGATGGAAACGGCGTGGTCAGATCGGTCGACGGAACGATGACGGCTTTTCCACCACAGTAGACGGCAGTGTAATATCCGTTGCCGTATGGATATCCGACGTTATAGGCGAGGACCGGATTAATGCGGAGGCCGTACCGGTTCTTATATTGGACGGCAACGTTTAACTGAAACGGAGAGATGTCCGGAGAGCGGTACAACTGCCCCGCAGCGAGTGCGGCCGGCAGCAAGTATTCCCCCGGCGGTTCATTCCCGAATTGATTGATGTAGGTGGCGCCGATCTGATAGGAAAAGCCGAGCGGCCGATCGCGCGTGTAGAGCAATTCGACGCCTGTTGCTTCCTGTTGGCCGAGATTCGAATAGACGAGATTCCCGACGATCGACGCGCCGGTCTGAGGATTGAACCCGATGACCGACGCGGTTTGATCGATCACATCGTAGCCGCGGCGATAAAACGGCGTGATTTTGAGCGAACTTCCGTCGGGAAATTCGTGCGCCCACGAAAGATCGTAGTTGGTGAACGTGGCGCCGTGGAGCGGCTGGCTCAACGACTGCGCGCCGAAGCGATAATCGCGCGTTAACCAATAGAGCTGATCCGCATAGTTGGTACAGAGCTGATTCGCGCTGATCCCGCAGTACATTGCTGGGCCGCCCGTTGAGGCATCGTAGGACGGCACCTTTACGAAAGACGCATAAACATCTCGATCAACGTTTGCGCCTAGCTGCGAGGGAAGCGGAATCGCAAGCGTGCGTCCGTAGCCGAAGCGCACGAGATCGTGACGCCCGAACGTGTACGTCAGGCTTGCATGCGGCTCGTAGAGGCGCTGGTGCGCCGTTGCTTCAATGCCGGGCGGATTGCTCGGATCTTGCGGAATTTGGAAGTTATAGCCGTCGAGGCGTAGCCCGAGTTCGCTTTTCCAGCGGTCGCTGAAGGTCACGTCGTCTTGCACGTACGCGCCGTAGGTCTGTTGCGCGGCGGTTGGAACGTCGTGTTCGAGCGGCATGCGGACGCCGTTCGGAAAATACGAGTAAAGATAGCCGCAGCTCGGCACAGGCTGTACGATCAGCGCGCACTGAGCGGGCGTGAAAAAATCCATCTCGACTGAACCCGCTTGCGGCGTCGCCGGATTGAAGTTCGGCGGCACGGTACCAAGCGGGGCCTGCTGTCCATTGTGCGTGAGCGGATACATGACGAATTCCGGAGACGCGGTGAACGCGGTATAGGACGTTGCGTTAAATACGTCGCCGAACGGTCTCGAGAACGCGTAAATAACACCGCTCTTAATCAAATGTTTGGTTCCGAGCGATGTGACGAAGTCGATGCCTGCGCCGGTTCGCGTTCCACCGTACGGTGATGCCTCGACGCCCTGCGACGGAAGCTCTTGCTGCTGCGTCGAGAAGGCGCGAAAAAAGCGAGCCGTGATCAATGCGTTGCTCGAGAGCGAGTCTGCGTACTCGAATTTGTACGCGAGAAACGGGCTGTAAAGCTGATCGGGCTGCGTCACATACGAGTATGGAGCCGGCTGTCCGGGATACAACGGGATGATGTTGCAGGCAAGATTTTGGAGCACGGAATTTTCGTTGATATCTACGGGCGGTGGAGGATATTGCGCGCACGTTCCTACCTGACTGCCGGCGGCCGTTCCACCCGAGATATATTGAAGGTTCGAGAAGCCGCCGTAATCAAGCAGTTGATGGATGTCCTGGGTCTGAATGAAGAACTGAAGCCGCTCGCGCTGGTCGCGACCGAATCGCCACATGAGGTTGTCGACGAAGTCGTTTGACGAGAGAAACTGCGGGCTATAGAAGACGAGATTCGGGTCGACCGCCGACCCAAGCGTTGCCGCATTTGTTCCTCGCGGCCCAAGCGTGGCCGCGTCGGTGCCGCGATAGCCGTACTGATAGTCTTGCCGAATGCCGAGAAACGAAGCGTAGTTGGATATGCGTTGCTTCGGATCGGCCCAACTGGATTCGATGCCGAGCTGATGGCGAAACGGGTACACATACGTTTCGGCGTCGACGCGAGCATATGCCGGAAACGTGCCGTGCTTTGCCGTGAGGAGGACGAGCCCGGTACCAGAGTTACCATGAGTCGCATCGCCGCCGCCCGGAACCAACTCGACGCTGCCGACGCCGTTGAGCATGCTGAAGTTCGCGATGTTCTGCAGCGTGTTTTGCAGATTCGCGTTTGGTGTCGTGTAGTCGATACCTTCGAATTCGTACGCAGCTTCGAATGCAAAGCCGCCGCGAATCGCGACCGTGCCGCTCTTATCGATGGTCACGCTCGGAATACTGCGCAGCAGTGAGTTCTGATCGGGATTGAAGTCCTTCCCTTGGACCATCGTGATCTGCCGGCTCGTCACCGTGTACGTGTCGGCCGTCATCCCCGGCTGAAATGCGCTTCCGGCCGAGCGCGAGGACTGCACCGACGCGATCGTACGCAATTCGGTCGTAAGCGCAACATTTTGCGTTTGATTCGAACCCGGCAGAACGGTAATGCCTGGAATCGATACCGGTCCATATCCGCTCCGTTCGAACGAGAGCGTATACGTGTCGGGAATCACCGACAGAAACGCATAGACCCCGCGCGCATCCGTCATTGCCGAATAGGTGGCGCTTGGCGAGCGAGCCGTCACGCGCACGCTTGGGATAGGCGCGTGGGTTTTCTGGTCCGTCGCGATGCCCCGGATAACTCCGGCGTTCTCCGCTAGAGCATCCGGCGTCGAAATGTACGGGGCGACAACGGTGAAGGCAACAACAAAAAAAGCGCGTACCGGCCATAGCCGACAACTCACTATTGCTCCTCGTTACACTGTGCGAAGCCCGTCACCGCGACGGGGCTGGAGTTTAGAGTCTCACGACCGTGCTTGCGCAGAACATCCTGGAATCCACCATGCGCCTTGAGATTCGTTAATGTCCGACGCCGCGTTACTGCGGAAGCTGGTAGCGCGAGCGGAGATTTAACTTCGTGAAGATCGCTGTCAAATGTCGCTCCACCGTATGCTCCGAGATGTGCAGGTGTATGGCGATTTCTTTGTTGGAAAGACCGCGTTGTACCAGTGCGACGATTTCGGATTGCCGCCGCGTCAAAGGCGGCGGTGAATTCGACACGCGTGTGCGGGGGCGTTCCGAAACGATGAAATCCATCGCCTTGCGCGCGTAGAGGTCGTCTCCAATCGCCTGAAATTGACGCGTTGCGCGCTCGGCATGCGCCATGGCCTCGTCCGCGCGATCGGCTCGCTGCGCGGTAAATGCTCGAGCAAGCGCGGCAAACGCCGCAGGCGCCGGCGCATCGTCGTGCGCCGCGGCCGCATCGAGACGGGCGGACGCGATCGAACTGTGGCTGCTGCAACATTGTCGAGCAACAGTGCTGAGAAACGGCAGCGCCGCAAGGTCGCTAGAGAGCATGCTGATCGTTCGCTGTACGAGGCGGCAGAAGATCGTGTCATTCCATTCAGGCGGTTCAAATGACGCGAGATGGAGCAGCGACGCCGCAATCACCGGCTGCGCGCGATCCAATGCTTCGGATGCGAGCGCCGGCGTGGCATGGTGCAGCCGTCCGGCCATGTCGTCGAGCGCTGCGCAGAGGGTTGCGCGCGCGACGGCCTCTTGCGGAAAGATGTGCGCATCGGTTGCGATCGAGCGAGCGATGTGGAACTGAGCGCGTGCTTGCTCACCGCGGCGCGCGGCGAGTTCGCACTGGAAGAGCGCAATTACCTGTTGCCAATGCGGCAAGGTTGCCGTTGCTTCGGCGGCAGCAGCGTCAAGGTGTTGCGCCGCTTCGGCGTAGGATCCCCGATACAAGAGGTAGCGCGAAGTGTGTACCAACACAGCGAGGCTGTACGCCGGTTCAACTTCGATGCGACGCGCGGCTGCCTCGTGAAAAAGCTGAGTTGCGGTGCGCCATTCACCACGGTGCGCGCAAACTGTCGCGCGCGCGACGACGCCGGCTACACTTGATTCTTTGCGACCTTCGGTTAAAAGCGCCTCAGCATTACGAGGCATCGATGCAAATGCGCAAGCCGCCGCTGTTTGCGAGCGAAGCCCTTCCTTTGGAAGCGCAGCAAAATCCGCCAGCAGTTGCAAAGCGTACGTGGATAGATTTGCTTCGCGAAGCGCTCGGTGAGCGGTGTAGTATTGAGTGTAACTTTCACCGACGATCGCTGTGATGCGCGCTATTTCTCTCACCCGCAGCTGACCCTAAGGCGTGCGATACAGCGGTCAGTGTACGTGACGTCTCTTAAAGCAAAGTTATCAACTGAGAAAAAAAGCCCGCGCAAAGTTGCAGCAAATAAGCGGGCGCTTGTGTGCTTATTCGCTAGGGCTCTTTGCGGGTATCGGATAGCTCGCGCGCGTTCTCAGTGCAAAGATCGTGCCATGACCAGACCGCTCGATCAGCCGTTCTTTTTTTTCATACTTGCACTTGTGCTCATGTTGTTGGCCGCTTACGCCGGACGGTATGTCCGTGAGCGGCGCGGTCCGATGAACCGGGATGAACGCGAGGAGTTGAACCTCGTGCTCACGAGCTCACTTACACTGCTGGCACTGATTATTGGATTTAGTTTCTCGATGGCAGTCGGACGCTACGATGACCGCAAACGAGACGAAGCGACGGAAGCAAATACGATTGAAACCGCGTATTTGCGAGCGGATTTCTTGCCGGCGGCCGACGCAACGCGCGTGCGCGAGCTTTTGCGTCGCTATACCGGCGAGCGCATAGCGACATATGCGGCGGGTACCGAGTCTATTATAGAAGAGCATCGTTCGGCAAGTACCACGATTCAAAGCGAAATGTGGGCGATCGTTGAGCGCGCGGTCTCCGCGCGACAGAGCGGCGTCATGGCTCTGGTCGCTTCGAGTATGAGCGACGTGGTCGATTCCCAACGTTATGCAGCCGCCGCGTGGAACAATCGGATCCCGACGGAAGCATGGGTGTTGATGTTCGCGATCGCTCTGTGCTGCTGTTCGCTCATCGGGTACGACACGAGGCTGCGAATGGGCATCGTGGCCGGTCATTTCGTTCTGCCGGTGTTGATCGCAGTTTCGTTTTTTCTCATTGCCGATTTGGACAGCACGCATCAAGGGCTGATACGGGTCTCGCCGGATAATTTGATCCTGACGGCACAGTCGATTAAAGGCTAAAGAAGGAACCAGTAGGTTGTTTTACCACCGCGGATGGGAATGAGAACTCTAATGGACGTGCTAGGCCAATGAAGCATCGGATTACGCATGTTGCGGTGCATCAGACGGTACATCCCGTCGTGCATCATGCCGCGGGCGTGCAACACGTTATCGTTGACCGGGCCCAAGGGCCGATCCCGGTCTCAATCGTTAACCAGGATCCGATCGCACACGCGACGGCAACCATTGCGACGTGGGCGTTGGCGATTGCGGTGCTCACGTTAATCGCCGTTGCGTACCAAATTTACGTCGCGCGCCGATCGTTGAGCGCGATCAAACAAGACTTATACAATAACCGGCGCATGATCGACGACGCGCTGCGCACGCCGAAGTTCAGGGCAACGCAGTGGTCCGAATTCAAATACCCCTCCGACCGCCGGGACTGGATCAACGCGATGGTCGTCGTAAGCCTGGCAAATGAAGGCGACAAATTGACGCCGGCGCTGCTGCTCGAACTGCTGGTTCCACAAGATTCCGCGTACAACGCGTTACGTCCGGGCCACGCCGAGGGGCGAACCGTGAACGGCGTTTATTATCGCGTCATCGGCGCGCAGTACAATCACATCTTGTTTCCCAATGACATTGCTACAGAAATCAATCGCTTTCAGTTCAGCATCAAACCCGGTGTCCAAACGTTCACGTGTCTCTGGCGCGCGTACGATATTTACGGGAGGTATCCGCAAGAAGAGTATGGGCAATGGACGTTCTCGGTTCGGGTTTGAGAGACGCTAGTCGGGACGATCGCGTGCGAGGCATCAAAACTTTTCGCGCAGCCGGCAATTGTGCTCCTCAGCATGGAAGAAACGGCGTTTGCTTCGACGTGCTTCGAGAGCTTCAGTCGATCTTGCCGCTCGACGCACGCGTGGCAGGGGCCGCACTTCACAACAGCCGTATCCATGACGTCGAGCGTCTCGACACGACAGCTACGGTGACTTGCGGCTGGCTCGATCCGCGCACGGGAGAATGTTCGCTCGCAAATGCCGGTCACGTGCCGCCGTTGCTCGTGCAGCGCGGCGTGCCGCGGTTCGTATCGATCGGCGGAACTTTACTCGGCTTTCCGCTGCGTACCGGTACGTCGCGCGAATTTGTGATGAATCCGGGCGATCGCATCGTGCTGTATACCGATGGCTTGGTCGAGCGCCGTCGCGAGTGCGCCTTCGCAGAACTGCGTCCCGGCAACGTCGGGGACGACGTTGCCATCATGGCAATCCGGCGTCTCGAATAGAGCGGGGGCGGCTTTCCGCTGAAGCGAAGTGCTGCTTTCTGCCGGCGTGGGAGGCATGCACATGTGCGAGTGCGGTTCACATCGTCAAACGTTTCTGTTTGGTCTTCCAACATCCGGAAGTATGCGCCGATGTCTTGCCGGGGAACTTCCGATGCGACGGCGGGACTGGCTCGCAGCCGTTGGAGCCACCGCAGCACTGCTCGGGACAGCGCCGTCGCTCGTCGCGGCCAAGTTGTACGGGAAACCCGTGCAGTACGATTTCATTTCCTCGGGTGTCGTCAAAGGCTCGCAGACAACGATTGTCATGCCCAACGGCACGTACGACATTCGGTTCGCATTCACCGATCGGGGCCGAGGACCGGACCTACGAAGCCTGATCGCGCTTGATACGAACGGCTTCATTTCGTCTCTGCAGACGACCGGAAATAACTACTTGAAAGTGCCGGTAGCCGAACGATTTACGGCCCGAAACGGTGTTGCAACTTGGAAGAACGCTGTAGAAAACCAGAATGAAAAAACCCCGGCGCGGCGCTTTTACATCAGTGTCGACGGCTCGCCGGAAGAAGGTGCGATGATCGCTCGCGCTGCGTTGCGCGCGCACAACGGCACCGTGCCGCTGTGGCCCGGCGGCGATGCAAGCGTTCGAAAAGTGCAGACGGTCGATGTAACGAACGGCCAGCAGTCGCGTCGAGTGACGATGTATGAACTGCTCGGGCTCGACTTCGCTCCATCGCCGCTCTGGCTTGACGAAGACGGCGAACTGTTCATGTGGGGTAGCCAATGGGGCGCCGTCATTCCCGTCGGATGGAACGGCGCGCTCGAGAAGCTATTGGATGCGCAGAACGCGCGTACTGCCGACCTTGGACGCGAACTTGCGCGTACGCTGCCCCAGCGCAGTGCAACGGCGGTCGCGATAACCGGCGTCTCGCTCTTCGATTCCGAGAGCGGAACACTCGTTCCAAATTCAACCGTGATCTTCCATGGCGACACGGTAGCTGCCGTAGGCGGGAACGATGTGACGGTTCCAAGTGATGCGCGCCGCATCGACGGCACCGGGAAGACGCTGTTGCCCGGCTTGTGGGACATGCACCATCATCTTTCTGCAGAGTACGGCCCACGCATACTCGCTCAGGGCGTCACGACGATTCGCGATCCCGGAAACAATCCCGACTACATTTCGACGACGCAAAAACAATACGAAAGCGGCGAACTGCTCGGTCCACGGGTGATTATCGCGGGACTGATCGACGGAACGGGCCAGTATACCGCACCGATCGGTGTAACGACGAGCAACGCGACCGAAGCGATCGCGCGCGTGCGTGATTGGAAGAATCACGGTGCCGTGCAAATCAAGATGTATAGCTCGTTGGACCCAAAGCTCGTTCCGGTCATCGCAAAAGAGGCGCACAGCCTGGGCATGCGCGTGAGTGGGCACATTCCCGCCGGCATGATCGCGGAGGATGCGGTTCACGCGGGCTACGATGAAATTCAACACGTCAACTTCTTATTTTTGAATTTCATGCCGGACATTAAAGACCGCACGCAGACGCCGTTGCGACTCACGGCAGCGGCGGAACGCGCCGGTACGATCGATTTGCAGAGTCAGCCGGTAAAGGACTTCATCGCGCTACTCAAGCAGCGCGACATCGTCAGCGATCCGACGCTCGTGATTTTCAACTCGGAAACGGCGACGCGTCCCGGAGACATCGCTTCGACCGGATTCGCGGAGATCGCCGGTTGGCTTCCCTTGCAGATCCGACGCGGCTTGACGACCGGAGGATTGCCGCAGAGCCCCGAGCTCGTGAAGAAATACGACGCCTCCGTTAAAGCTTTTAGCGCGATGGTGAAGTTGCTGCACGACAGCGGCGTCCGCTACGTGGCCGGGACGGACGACATCCTTCCGGGGTTCGATCTGATCCGCGAATTGGAGCTCTATTCCGAAGCGGGAATCCCAAACGCCGCCGCGCTTGCGGCCGCGACGATTCAGCCGGCGCGCGTCATGCGCATGGACGACAAACTCGGCTCGCTCCGCGTTGGAAAACTCGCCGACGCGATACTCGTGTACGGCAACCCGCTCGATGATATAACGCAACTTCGCCGGGTCGGAACGACGATCAAGGGCGGTGTCCTCTACGACACTCGCGCTTTATACGCGACGGCGTCGGTTAAAGCACCGTCAGTGGCATAAGTCGCGATGCACTCGCGACGCGACGTCTTCATTTCTCACGCGTCCGAAGATAAGGCAATTGCGGATGCTGCGTGCGCCCGGCTCGAGGCAGCGGCGATCAAATGCTGGATTGCGCCTCGCGATGCTATCGCGGGTGTTCCCTATGCGCGGCAGCTGATCGATGCAATAAGTCAGGCACGCATCTTTCTGTTGGTGGTGTCAGAATTTGGAAATAAGTCGGAGCACGTCTTACGTGAGGTCGAAATCGCCGCGCACTCAGGCGCGATCATCGTTCCGATGCGGGTTCAGGATGTTTTACCGGACGGCGACCTGCGCTACTATATTGAGTACGTTCACTGGTTCGATGCCGTCGCGCCCCCGATCGACGAACGGCTGGACGAGCTTGCGCGGCTCATCACCGAACTGCTAGGCCACGCCGGCGAAGAGTCAGCCGGCAGTGCTTCCAAGGAATCGCCGTCAGCAGCGCTCGCTAGCGCTCCACGCACAAATTTGCCGGCGCGACTCGCGAGCTTTGTCGGCCGCGAACGCGACGTCGCCGCAATCGCCGATCTTATTGCGACCTCACGACTTGTCACGTTGAACGGTGCCGGTGGAGTCGGTAAGACCCGATGCGCAGTCGAAGTAGGGCGCGCGCAACTCAATCGTTTCAAAGACGGCGTCTGGTTCATCGATCTGTCCGCAATTCGCGAGAACGCGGAAGTGGCGGCAGCCGTGGCCTCCGTGACGAATTGTCCGGCATTACCAAGCGGCAACGCGCTGGACGCAATTCTCGCATATTTGAAGAACCAGCGCTCGCTTCTCATTTTCGATAACTGCGAACACGTCATCGAAGAGGTTCGCAAGGTTGTCGTCGCGTTGGAGAAGTCGTGCGAGCACGTCGTAATTCTAGCAACGAGCCGGGAGGCGTTGAATCTGTATGGCGAGCGTCTTTACCGGATGCCGGCACTCGATGGTCCTGACGCAGTAGCGCTCTTCGTAGATCGGGCTGCCGCTTCCGATGCGCGATTCGCGCTTACCGAGGAGAACGCGCCTTATGTTACCGAGATCTGCCGCAGGCTTGACGGGATTCCACTTGCGATAGAGCTCGCGGCTGCGCACGTAAAGATGTTGACGCCGGGCCAACTCGCGCGGCGTTTGCACGATGCATTGGAGTTCCTCAGCGGACCGGATCGTTTGGCACTCCCACGTCAACAGACGCTCCGCGCGCTCTTTGATTGGAGCCACGATCTGCTGTCCGAACGCGAGCGCGTGCTCTTTCGCCGGCTTGCCATCTTTGTCGGAACGTTCGCGCTGGAAATTGCAGCCTCTGTGTCCGCAGACGAACGCATTTCAGAAGAAGATGTGTTCGCGGTCATCGAGTCACTGGCGGACAAGTCGCTGTTGCAGGCAGAGATCGTCGGCGAAGAAAGCCGCTACCGGCTGCTTGAAACAGTCCGGGAATACGCGAGTGAAAAGCTGGAAGCCTCCGGCGAGAAGGCTGCCTTGAGAGCATCGCATGCTCGCGCGTACGCCGAGCTTGCCGAAGCTTCATATCAGGATCGGCCGTCGCTACCGGACGCCATCTGGCTCCCGCGAGCTGCATCGGACTTCGCAAATCTTCGCGCAGTCCTAACGTGGGCACTGAAAGAGCGCGGTGACGAGTTAATTGGGCAGCGCGTTGCGGGTGCGATGCGTTCGATTTGGTCGCGTCTCGCCGTTAATGAGGGGCGGGAGTGGCTCTGCGAAGCGCTCGATAGCGTTAACGGCGATACGCCGGCGGAAGTTATCGCGCGGCTTGAACTGGCAAAGGCGGAGTTGGATCTCATGTACGCCGACTACACCGCAGCTTTACCGGCAGCTCGCCACGCCTTGCAAATTTTTTCCGAACTGCGAGACGCAGGGAGAAGCGCGGAAGCACAACTCTTTGCGGGTGCCGCAAGCGGCATGCTCGGAGACTCGGTCAACGGGAAGGCCCTTCTCGAAGCAGCCCTCGATACGTTTCGAACGCGTCGTGCCGATCGTCAGATCGGATCAGCGTTGCGATACCTCGCGCTCGTGCATCTGCGCGAGGGCGATATCGAAGGCGCACGCGGGTTCTTCGCGGACGCCTTACAGATTTTGCGCGTCACTCCGGGTGGCGAGCGAGCTGCAAGACATCTCGCCGCCGCTCTGGCTGAACTTGAATTCCAAAGTGGTAACATCTTACATGCGATCGATCTCGCCGGCGAGGCGCTCGCCAAGGACCGCGCTCTCAAGGACGACGTCTTAGTCGTCTTTGATCTTTGCAACGTGTCTGCTTACTTCGTTGCACTGGGGCATTTTGACGAATCAATCGTTGCCGCGCGCGAAGCATTCGAACTCGCATGCCAATATCACATCGAGATCTGCAAGCTTTTCGCGTTGCAGCACTTTGCCGCAATTGCGGCACTGCGGCTCCCACAAAATGGCAACGACGGCGCTGTCGATGCCCGTATCGCCGCGCAACTCATCGGATTCGTCGACGCTCAGGTCTCGTCGGCGGGGACACAGCGCGAGTACACGGAGCAGCAAGAATATGAGAAGCTTTGGGAGCGGCTGCAGTCAGCTCTCGGCAACGAGCGATTCGAGATGTTGCGACTTCAAGGCTCGAAGCGATCGGAGTCCGAGGCTGCAGCTCTGATCCAAGATATCGTTGGGGGAACGCCATGATTCTGCGGCTTTTTGCGATTCTTATCGCCGTGGCGATTGCGGGCTGCGGACACGCGTCGTCTTCGTTACCGCCCGGACCAGCATCGTCATCACATGTGACGCCGGAGATTTTGCACGTCGTGCCGTTGATCAAATTTGCAGGCGGAAGTTACGGAGCTCCGCCGTCAGGCGCAGGGGCTGCAGCGTCGCAGTTTGCCGGAAGAGCGATTCCTATGCAGCCTACGGGTGGATGCATAGGCCTTTTTGGGAGTATTCCGGGAGGCCTTGGCGGTTTGATCGGGGATCCGCGCAAAGCGCTATTCGGCGTGTTCTCGTGCGGCGGCGTGAATAATTGCGGTGTCGTCTATGAACTTACGCCGACGAGCAGCGGACCGTATCCGTATAAGGAGACGGTTCTTCATACGTTTCTGAATGACCCGGATGGATGCGCGCCGACGTCCGCGCTTGTCATGGACCAGTTTGGCGCAATCTACGGCACAACAGCCGAAGGTGGGAACGGATCGGGTACCGTTTTCAAATTACGTCCGTCGCTCTCCGGTTACAACTACACCGTTATCTACCGGTTTCTCGGCGGCAGTGACGGTAGTACACCAGAAGCTCCGGTCCTCGTTTTACCAAACGGAGCTCTTTACGGAACGACTACCACCGGAGGCGGTACTAGTTGCCAACCGTTCGGCTTAGCATGTGGAACGCTGTTCGAATTAGTACGGCCACTTGGACCATTCAGTGAAACGTACCGGGAACGTGTCGTTTACAGATTTCAGGGTGGCAGTGACGGTGCCGAGCCAGAAGCCGGTCTCATTAGCGATTCAGCCGGCAACCTCTACGGTACTACTCAGCTTGGCGGCAGTGGAACTTACTATGGGAACGGGACGGCGTTCAAACTGACGAGAGCTCGAAACGGCTACGTAGAAACCGTCATTCAAATGTTTGGCGATACAGGTGTTGTACCAACGGCTTTGACGCTAGTCGGTACCGATTTGTTCGGAGCACTATTATCCGGGGAGCTTTTTAAACTCGCGCCGTCAGGGAGCACCTATACGATGAGCGCGGTCCACCTTTTTCAACTGCAAACCATTTATGATGGATTATCGCCGGATGCACCGTTAACATTTCGTGACGGAATTTTATACGGAACGACACTTGAAGGCGGCATTTACCAGAATATTGGCGGTGGCCAGTATATCTCCAACGGCACCGTGTTTTCCGTAGACACATCCGGGGCAAATTTCCACGTTCTCTACCGATTTAAGAATAATGACGCGCTCGGAAGGGTCCCAAGCGGCGGGCAGCTCTTGGATGTCGATGGCGTGCTATACGGAACGACGATCTTTGGCGGAGGCCCCGCGAGTGACGGCGCCGCGTATGCAATATCACCGTAACAGCCGTCCAGAGCGCACTACGCGAATACTTGCAGTCGTCGCCGCGTCTGTTTTCCCGGTGTGTTTTTCAATAGCGCAGATCGTAAATTATTACATCTTCCCGATAGGCCATTTTGGCATGAACTTTGACGGTGGTCACAACTTTACGATCACCGGGGTCTATTCGGGCAGCCCCGCCGACCACGCGGGCGTGAAGGCCGGCGACCGCATAGACATGGCGCGCCTGTACCCTATCCGCGACAGAACGTTGGATCCGGTGACGTGGTACCGCCCTGCGGGAGGTTCGCACATCACGCTTCCGATGATACGAGGCTCGCGCAATCTGATCGCCGGGATCACGCTTGGTGCTTCCCCGACGGCCCTTGGCGTCTTGGCAATTGAGATCGTCGGCATACTTTTTGTGTTCATGGCGTTCGCGATAGCGGCGTATGCAGTCGTGGTGCAACCAAATCTGATGACCTGGTCGCTGTTA
>Ga0213872_10001358_pt1 | contig 16138 bp, 14 predicted proteins | sample VelepicomBERX_R2_FD_160071 | JGI IMG/M metagenome (GOLD analysis project Ga0213872, IMG submission 160071) | Rhizosphere microbial communities from Vellozia epidendroides in rupestrian grasslands, the National Park of Serra do Cipo, Brazil - RX_R2 | ecosystem: Host-associated > Plants > Roots >...
CCGAAAGCGAGTAGCCGGTCAGCGGGCGCATTCAAAAGCGACCACAGGTCCTTAAATTCAGCCAGTAGTTCTTTTGCCAACGGCTTCACATCGCGGCGCGGAATTGCGGTGAACAGCAGCAATTCCAGCAGCTCGTAATCCTGAAAAGCATCGGCGCCTGCCGTAAAGAATTTTACACGCAAGCGGTCACGATGCCCATGATAATGGGGTTTGCCTTCCTTGGCCTGCACCGCGGCCTTAGTCATTGGATAGGGTATAGGGCGGACGGTGCAGCCCCTTGGGCGACAGCGTAAAAATCTCGCACCCTGTTTCCGTCACGCCGATGCAATGCTCGAACTGAGCGGACAGGGATTTATCCTTGGTCACCGCCGTCCAGCCATCCGCCAAAACCTTGATGTCATAGCGGCCCACATTGATCATCGGCTCGATGGTAAAAATCATGCCCGGTTGCAGCACCAAACCTTCGCCGGATTCACCGTAATGCAAAACGGATGGGGCTGTATGGAAAACGCGCCCAACGCCATGACCACAGAAATCACGTACAACGGAAAACCCTGCCGCTTCGGCATGGGTTTGTATGGCATGGCCAATGTCGCCCAATGTTGCGCCCGCCTTAACAACGCCGATGCCGAGCATCAGGCATTCGTAAGTGACATCAACCAGTTTGCGTGCCTTGACGCTGACTTTATCGCCGACAAAAAACATCCGGCTGGTATCGCCATACCAACCATCCAGAATAACGGTCACGTCGATATTGACGATATCACCTTCTTCCAGACGTTTGTCGCCCGGTATGCCGTGACAGACAACATGGTTGGGTGAAATGCAGGTTGCGCGCGGATACCCTTTGTACCCCAACGGGGCGGATATGGCGCCGCGTTCGCGTGTGTAGGCGTCGCACATATCATCCAGATCACCCGTGCGCGCGCCAGGCACGACATAAGGCGTTATGTAATCCAGAACTTCGGCCGCCAGTTTTCCGGCGCGATGCATCGCGGCGAAATCGGCGGGACCGTGAATGACAATGCGGGGATCGGCTTCGTGTTCCATCAACTGTTCCTGAGATAATGCGAGACTTAGATAGAGCCACCGGGTTTGAAATTGACCTGAACGCCCACTTTTTCCATTTGCGCCATGCTGGTCGCCAGCCCTTGCTGGGACGCCGCTGCCAACATCGCCTGACCATATTCCGTCGGCGCGCGACTGCTGGAGCCGCGTTCAGCACGCAACAGATTGCTCAAAATGCCTGGCAGGCCGCCATCAGCCACTTCGCCACTACGGATACCTTCATCCTGGCGCGATTTCGGGCCCCAAAATAATTCGGTCACGCGTGTGTCGCCCGACTTCTTTTTTTTCTTCTTGATCGGCAGGCCGGTATCCGGATCCAGTTCAGGTTGCGCCTTCGGATCTTCCCATTCACAGTCGCGCCAGTTGACCCCCAGAAAATCCTGAATGGCACTCGACATAAAGGGCAGGTTGACCAGCAATTCGCGGAACATGCCAGCCGCTTCGAAAATGGCGTCTTCTTCCAGTTTTTTCAGCTCGGACTTCTGCTCAGGTGTTTTCATGCCTTTGCGTGCCGCCATCACCGGCTTCATGCAATTGTCTTTCAGTTTCTTGGCCCAGTCGGATGCGACCGACGCGCGTTCCGGTTCGTTGTGTTCCTTATAAAGATCGGCGAGTGTGCGCAGGCGTTTTACAAGACATTCCGACCAGTACCACCAGTCGTTAAAGGGAGCGCGCTCGCTATATTTCTTTGCCATGACAAGCCTTTATTACAAATGACGCCCTAAAATGATCGAGTTCCGGCCCGCTGGCAAGAGGGATCACCAGCCCGGGAGGCTAAAGCTAAATGCTTAATATTTCCTGCTTATTCCATGCCGCCAGACGCCGACGAGCTTTGGCGCGTATGGTCTGTCCAGCGGCGGCGCAGCGCCGTATGGCGTATAGGGGTCGTATCTTCGGTGTCCCGCCCTTCGCCATCTTCACCATGGCGGTGCAGGGCCGAGCGCGGTTCCCGGCCTTCACCTACGGTTTCACGTTCAATCAAGTCACTCAGCACCTCAGGCAACCGCCCATGTTCAGGCAGGCCGGTCCCGATGCCTTCGCTGCCATCCGACTTTAACCCACGGAACATTTCCATCGCGGCGCGACTGGTCCAGCGGTCGTGCCAAGGCGATTTCATCAATTTCTGCATATCCTTGGAGACTGTGGGCAAGGCATCCAGCGTCTGCCGCGCCAGCACCATCAGGCCGGAAACAATGCGTTCGTCATGGCGTGCCACATCGGCCAGTGAATCTGTTGGCGTTTGCGTGTCGTCCGTCAGGGTATGAACACGGCGCAGCAGCTCGACACACTGCGCCGTTTTATCCTGTCTTTCGCGTTCGGACATAAATACATCATCAAAAGGCGGGCGTTTGTATGTATGCACCGCCTGCGTCAGACGATCAATGACCACCTGCATGGTGTGCGTCCAGTCGCGATGCGACGGTTTTCTGATCCCTGGAAGCGCCATAAATACTTCCCCTCAGTTATCTTCAATCAATACTACAACCACTGTCTTTTTACAAGGTAATTGAAGTTAAGATGTAGTGCAAAGCAGTATTACTACTATTGTTCAAGCACTTCTTGTGATTTTTACGTGAGAACACTACTCTGTGCCAGTTTAGTTAATTTATCAAGCACACGGGGCCATGCATGCGCACGCTAATTGTCAGTCAGAACGGACGCGAAAGCTCGCTCGCGTGGCGCATGGCGGAACACAGCACGTTGTGTGCGTTTATCGCACACAAGAATCCAACCATCATTCATCACGTTGAACGCACGGGCGGTGTGTGGGCAATCGGCAAACCGACCGACCCGCAAGCAGTATGTGACTTCGCCATAGCGCAGCAGATAGAGCTGGCCCTGGTCAGTTCGGATGATCCGTTAGCCGCAGGCGTTATCGATGCGCTGCGCGCCGCCAACATCCCATGCGTCGGCCCAACGAAGGCGGGCGCCGAAATTGAATGGAGCAAAACCTACAGCCGTGATCTGGTTCAAAAAGTGGCACCTGAAGTAAATCCATTTTTCCGCATCGCACATACGCCTGCCGAAATTGACGCCATCTTCGATGAAATCGGCACGATGGAAGTCGCCGTTAAACCGTCTGGCCTGACAGGCGGCAAGGGCGTCAAGGTTATGGGCCCGCACCTGGCCGACGCAGCGAAAGCAAAAGCCTACGCGCATCAGGTTATTGCCGATGCCATCGGCGGCGGTGCTGCGGTGATTATCGAAGAAAAAATCACCGGCGTTGAATTTAACATCCAGATCATCACCGACGGCGTTCATCTGGTTACGCCGCCCGCGACCTTTGACTATCCTTATCGCCTTGCCGGCGATACGGGGCCGGGCACAGGCGGCATGGGCTCGTATAACCTCAGCACACCCGCCCTGCCCTTTATGACACAAGCGCATTATGACAAGGCCATCGATATTTCACGCAAAGTTATCACCGAACTGCGCCAGCAAGGCAGGCATTTCAGCGGCGTTTTGTACCCCGGATTTTTTCTGACAAACAAGGGCGAGCTGAAACTGATTGAATTCAACGCGCGTTTTGGCGACCCCGAATGCATGAATATCATGATGATGCTGGAAGGGAATTTTGTCGATCTTCTGAAAGACATCGCAGCGCAGAAACTGAACCCAGCCGCCGTGCGTTTCAAAAACGCATGCTCAACCGTTATTTATCTGGTCGCCCCCGACTATGGTTATGGCCGCAAGAGCCCGCCGCTTGACTTTCATCTGGATGTTGAGGCGATAGAGGCCGCAGGGTGCCACGTCTTTTTCGCATCATCCGAACGTGTGGAAGGGGCGGATAAAACACTATTCCGCACGGTTGGCACGTCGCGTTGCATAGCCATCGGCACAACTGCGCCGACCCTTGAAGAAGCGCGCAACCGTATCAAGGACGCCATTACGGCACATACACACGGCCCACTGGAATGGCGCGAGGATATTGCGACCGAAGGAAATATTGCAGCCGCAAAGGCGATACTGAAAACAGCGGCTTAGGTTACTCCGCCGCCGAGGCGATGTAATCCGGTGCAGCCTCCGGCTTCCATTTCAAAATCGGCTGACGTGCCGCTGTCGTTTCATCCAGGCGCCGGCGCGGCGTGTGTTCGGGCGCCTGTTTGAACGGATTGGCGTTTGCGTTGCCTGTGCCCGCCTTCGCCTGCTGCGCCAGATCGCGCATGGTCTTGATGAACCCATCCAGCGTTTCCCTGCTTTCTGTTTCCGTCGGTTCAATCAGGAACGCGCCCGGCACAACCAGCGGGAAATACATGGTCATGGGATGATACCCGCGGTCGATCAGCATTTTTGCGATATCAAGCGTGGTGACGCCCGTATCCTTCAAAAAGCGGTCATCGAACAAGGCTTCGTGCATGCACGGTCCCGCAAAGGGTGCAGACATGACATCCTGCAGCCGCGCCAGAATATAGTTGGCGTTCAGCACGGCATCATTCGCAACCTGACGCAGGCCGTCAGCGCCGTGGCTCAGTATGTACGACAAGGCGCGAATGAACATGCCCATCTGGCCATGGAAAGCCTTCATGCGGCCAAAACTTTGGCCGGCGGCCTTATCTGCCTTACTTTCAATCAGACGGCAGGCTTCGCCTTCCTTCTGCACGAAGGGCAGCGGCGCAAACGGCGCCAGCGCCTTGGAAAACACAACGGGACCTGAACCGGGGCCGCCGCCGCCATGCGGCGTTGAAAATGTTTTGTGCAGGTTGATATGCATGCAATCGACGCCAAGGTCCGCCGGACGCACGCGCCCGACAATCGCGTTGAAATTGGCACCATCACAATAGAAATAACCGCCAGCACCGTGAATAAGGTCAGCGATGGCAATGATATCGCGTTCAAACAGACCACATGTGTTGGGGTTTGTCAGCATGATACCCGCAACATCGGGCCCCAACTTTGCCTTTAGCGCGTCCAGATCAACGCGCCCTTCAGCCGTCGCCGGAATGGCATCAACCGTAAAGCCCAGTGCCGCTGCCGTGGCAGGATTTGTGCCATGTGCCGACTCCGGCACCAGAACGCGGGTACGCTTTTCGCCGCGCGCACGAATGGCGGCCTTGATGGCGGCCATGCCACAGAATTCCCCATGTGCACCGGCGGCAGGCGCCAGCGTGACGCCAGCCATGCCCGTAAGCGTCATCAGCCAATGCGCCAGTTCGTGCATCAGCCCCAGCGCACCCTGCGTCGTTGCCGTTGGTTGTAGGGGATGCAGGTCGGCAAAACCGGGTAGACGCGCCATTTTCTCATTCAGGCGCGGGTTATGCTTCATGGTGCATGAACCCAGCGGATAAAACACGCTGTCGATACCGTAATTTTTTTGGCTGAGGCGCGTGAAGTGCCGCACAACCTGCGGTTCGGCAAGGTCGGGCAGACCAATCTGGCCTTGACGCGACGCACTGCCCAAACGTGATTTATGCGCTGGCACAGGCGGCAGATCGACACCGATGCGGCCCGGCGTGCCGCGTTCGAAGATCAAGGGTTCTTCAAGGATCATGCCGCGATGTTCACCTGTGTTGGCGTGACCTGTCGGTGCGGCGGGTTGTGTCGGACGTCCGTGCGTGTTCATGGTCATTGTGCAATCTCCTTCAGCGCGGCAATCAGCGCATCCATATCGGCATCTGTCGTCAATTCCGTCACGGTCACCAGCAGCAGGTTTTCAACGCCTGCCTGCCCGGGGTGCAGACGGCTGACCGGCACACCGGCCAGCAAAGGTTTCTTCGCCCAGACATCAACCAACGGTGCGGCGGCCTTGGGCAAGGCGACGGTGAATTCGTTGAAGAACGTTTCGTTCAGCACACTGCAACCGGCGACTGCATTGATTTTGTCAGCCAGTTGGCAAGCGCGTGCGTGATTGAGCGCCGCAAGGTGGCGCAGCCCCGTCTCACCCAGCAGGCTGAGATGCATCGTAAAAGCCAACGCGCACAAGCCGGAATTAGTGCAGATATTGCTGGTCGCCTTTTCACGGCGGATATGCTGTTCACGCGCCGAAAGCGTCAGCACAAAACCACGGCGCCCTTCGGCATCCTTGGTCTGACCGCACAAACGACCGGGCATCTGGCGCATATATTTTTCTTTGCACGCAAACAGGCCGACATAGGGGCCACCGAAATTCAGACCGTTGCCGATCCCCTGCCCTTCGGCCACTACAATATCGGCGCCCATCGAACCGGGGGATGCCAACGCACCCAATGAAATAACTTCCGTCACCACAACAACCAACAAGGTACCAACGGCATGACACGCTTCGGCGAGCATGCTGAGGTCCTGCGTGCGGCCAAAAAAGTCGGGGTTCTGCACAACAACGCATGAGGTTTCAGGCGTCAGTTGTTTGGCCAGATCTTCAGCACCCGCTGGCGCGGGCGGCAAGGCAGTCAGTTCAAAACCGGTCAGGTCGGCGGTCGTCACCACCGTATCGCGGTAGTGTGGATGCAGGTTGCCGGACAGAACCGCGCGGCTGCGTTTGGTCACACGGTTGGCCATCTGCACCGCTTCGGCGCAGGCTGTCGAACCGTCATACATCGACGCATTCGCCACATCCATGCCGGTCAGCATGCAAACCTGCGTCTGAAATTCAAACAGCATCTGCAGCGTGCCCTGCGATACTTCGGGCTGATAGGGTGTGTAGGATGTCAGAAACTCGCCACGCAGCAACAGTTGGTCAACACTGGCCGGCACATGGTGCCGGTAAGCCCCAGCGCCCAAGAAGAAAGGCGCCGCGCCAGCACTGACATTCTTCGCTGCAAGGCGGGACAAGTGACGATCCACTTCATATTCGGGCTGATGGTTCGGCAGGCCAGAAATCGGTGCCGTCAGGCGCGCGGCCTGCGGCACATCACGAAACAAGTCATCAACCGATGCGACACCCACCGCCGCCAACATATCAGTACGATCTTTTTCAGTCAGCGGTAGGTAACGCATGGTTGTTTCCTTATAGGCTTAAAGTGATTTCACATAGGCATCATAAGCGGCTTCGTCCATCAGGCTGCCCAGTTCGCCCGCATCGCTGAGCTTTAGCTTAAAGAACCAGCCATCCGTCATTGCGGCATTGTTCACCAGCGAAGGATCATTCACCAGTGTACCGTTAACCTCGACAATCTCACCTCCAGCCGGCGCGTAAACTTCGCTGGCTGCCTTGGCTGATTCAACGACAGCGGCCTGATCACCTTGCGCGTATTTCGCACCGGCTTCCGGCAATTCCACATAAACAATGTCACCAAGCGCGTGCTGCGCATGGTCGCTGATGCCGCAAACGGCGACATCGCCATCAACGCGCAACCATTCATGATCTTTGGTGAAGTAAAGACGGCTCATACTTAACTCCTTAAATAACGATGGGGGACAAAGGGTAGGCTGACGATTGTGGCCGGATGGTTCTTGCCACGAATTTGTAACTGCACCTGCGTGCCGACCTTGGCAAAGGCGGGGGGCACAAAACCCAACGCCACGGGGCCATTCACACTGGGGCCGAATGTGCCGCTGGACACAATACCGATAGTGTTGCCTTCCGTGTCCAGAATGGGTGTCTGTTCACGCGCAACAGCGCGACCTTCGGGGCGCAGGGCAACGCGTTTCTTTTGCACGCCATCCGCCAGTTGCGCCTGTATCTTGCGCGCACCAACAAACCCGCCCGCCGTGCGGCGGCGTTTACCGATGGCCCAGGTCAGCCCGGCCTCGATCGGCGTGATGTCTTCCGTCAATTCGTGACCGTAAAGGGAAAGACCGGCCTCCAGACGCAAGGAGTCGCGGGCGCCAAGGCCGATCATCATCACGCCATCAACCGTCAGCAGCAGGCGCGCGAACTTTTCAACCGTTGCCAAGGGCACGGAAATCTCAAAACCATCTTCGCCCGTATAACCGGAGCGGCTGATCCAGCATTCACCCATTTGCGCGATGTTGAATTTACCCGCACGCATAAACTTCAAGGCATTCGGCGCGTCACAGAAATGCGCCAGCGCGGCGGCGGCTTTTGGCCCCTGCAACGCCAGCAATGCGCGGTCATGCAACATCTCAACCTTCAGGCCCGGCAGGCCACGCTGCAACCGCGCCAGATCACCATGTTTGCATGAAGCATTGACGACAATGTACGCCTGATTTTGTTCATCGGGCGATGCAGGGCGCGTGACCATCAGATCGTCACACGTTCCGCCTTCATCGTTGAGCAGGAACGAGTAACGAACTTCACCCGGCACCAGTTCCTGAAAATCGCCGGGCATCAGTTTTTCAAGCTGCGCCAGAACATCGGCGACGCCCGTCACCAGAATTTGCCCCATATGCGAGATGTCGAACAGCCCCGCATGTTCACGTGTATGCTGGTGCTCCTTGATGATGCCTGCGGGAAACTGCACCGGCATTTCATAACCGGCGAACGGGACCATCTTGCCGCCAAGTTCCAGATTCAGGGCGTAAAGTGGCGTTCTTTCCAAAACATCAACCTTTTGCGCCTCTGCCCCTGACATGGTCACCTCATCATCAGTAGATTTAGATTGCCCGCCGAGCCTAACCGATTCGGCAAGCGGCGGGTACCCCTCACGAAACCGCTTATTTCCAGTCTAAAACGACTTTTCCGGCCTGTCCGGACAGGGCCGCGTCAAAGCCTTGCTGGAAATCTTCCATCTTCAGGCGGTGCGTAATCAACGGCTTCAGATTCAGACCGTTTTTAATCAGCCCGAACATCAGACGCCATGTCTCAAACATATGGCGGCCATACACACCCTTGATCGTCAGCGCCTTTAAAATGATTTTCGACCATTGAACGGGCATAGGTTGCGCAGGCAAGCCCAGCAAGGCCAGCCCACCGCCCATAATCAACGCACCGACAGCCTGATCAAAAGCCTGCGGACTGCCTGACATTTCAAGGGCGACATTAAACCCGTCCACAATACCTTCGGCAGCCATGACATCACGCAAATCTTCCTTGGTCACATTCACAGGGCGTATGTCCGCAAGCTTGGCAGCGAGTTGTAACCGGTAGTCATTGACGTCCGTCAGAACAACGGTACGCGCGCCAGCGCGACGCGCAGCAGCGGCGGCCATGATGCCGATGGGTCCGGCACCGGTGATCAGGACGTCTTCGCCCAACATGCTGAATTGCTGCACTGTATGAACGGCGTTGCCGAACGGGTCGAGTATCGACCCAATTTCGTCATCAACATCATCCGGCAACGGCACAACGTTAAAAGCCGGGATCACCAGATAGTCGGCAAACGCGCCCTGACGGTTTACACCGACACCCTTGGTGTCCGGGTCCAGATGGAACTGCCCCGCACGCGCGGCGGTCGAATGCAAATTGATAATATGCCCTTCGCCCGACACGCGTTGCCCGACCTTCAGCGGTCGCGTCACGGCTTTGCCGATTTCGACAATTTCACCGGCATATTCGTGGCCGGTAATCATCGGCACGGGAATGGTCGCCTGCGCCCATTCATCCCATTTATAAATATGCAGGTCTGTGCCGCAGATCGCCGTCTTGTGGATGCGGATCATTACATCTTCGGGCCCGCAGACGGGTGTTGGCGCCTCAACCTGCCAGAGACCCGTTTGTGCATGAAGTTTAGAAAGCGCGCGCATGAAATAACCCCTATGCTGCCTTGACTTGTTGGTAAGCCTGCGTAAACGCTGCAATCGCCTTGTCCACATGGGCAAAGCTGTGTGCAGCGGATAATTGTGTACGAATGCGCGCCAGACCGCGCGGCACGACCGGGAAAGAAAATCCGGTGACATAGATGCCAGCATCCAGCAATTGCGCGGCCAGTTGTTGTGCAAGGCGCGCATCACCCAGCATCACCGGCACAATCGGCGAAACGCCGGGCAACACTTCGAACCCCGCCGCCTGCATGCCTTCTCGGAAACGCTTGGTATTCGCCTGTAATTGTGCGCGTAGCTTGTCGCCTTCTTCCGATTGCGCGATGCGTATGGCCTCAAGGCTCGCACCACAAATAGCAGGCGCCAACGCATTGGAAAACAGATAAGGCCGCGCCCGCTGACGCAGCAACGCAATAACCTCGCGCCGCGCAGCAATAAATCCGCCCATTGAGCCACCGAGCGTCTTGCCGAACGTGCCTGTCAGAATATCAATACGGCCTTCGACCTGATGCAGGGCCGCAGTGCCGCGCCCGCCTGCGCCTATATGCCCCGTGGCGTGGCAGTCATCCACCATCACCAGCGCGTCATATTTGTTGGCGAGCGCCGTAATCTCCGGCAATTTAGCGATATAGCCATCCATCGAAAACACGCCGTCAGTCACGATGATAATATGCCGCGCCTTATCGGCACGCGCCGTTTTCAACTGCGTTTCAAGGTCATTCATATCACTGTTGGCGTAGCGATAACGCTTGGCTTTGCACAGGCGCACACCGTCGATGATCGATGCATGGTTCAGACTGTCGGAGATAATCGCGTCTTCTTCCCCAAACAGGGGCTCAAATACCGCGCCGTTCGCGTCAAAGCACGCGGCGAACAAAATGCTGTCTTCATGGCCGGTATAGCGGGCAATCGCTTGCTCCAGATCTTTATGAATGGCCTGCGTGCCACAGATAAAGCGCACGGATGACAGGCCACCGCCCCATTGTTCGGTTGCCGCCTGCGCCGCGCGTGCAATACGTTCATCCCCCGCCAGACCCAGATAGTTGTTTGCGCAGAAATTAATGGCATCAGTCACGCGCCCATCGGGACGGCGCACCTTAATATCAGCCCCCTGTCGGGAGACAATAATGCGCTCCGGTTTGGTCAGCCCCTGCTGGTCAATGTCGGCGAGCGTGCTGGATACGTGATCAAGGAAAGACTGTGACATGGGTTATCCCCCTGCAAAGTGAGGTGTCAGGTTAGCACTCAACGAAATTAACCGCCAGCCCGCCAAGCGATGTTTCTTTATAAATATCCTTCATGTCCTCACCCGTGCGCTTCATAGTCAGGATGACCTGATCCAGACTGACATAATGGGAACCGTCGCCCGCCAACGCCAGACGCGCCGCATCAATTGCCTTGATCGCCGCCATCGCATTACGCTCTATACAGGGGATTTGAACCAACCCGCCGACGGGGTCGCATGTCAGGCCAAGATTATGCTCCATGCCTATCTCGGCGGCATTTTCAATCTGGGCATTGGTCCCGCCAAGGGCAGCCGCCAGACCACCTGCCGCCATGGAGCAGGCGACGCCGACTTCGCCCTGACAACCCACCGCCGCGCCGGAGATTGACGCGTTACGTTTGTAGAGTGCGGCAATAGCGGCAGCAGTCAGCATATAATCACGACGCCCTTGCACCGTGCCGTTGCAAAAACGGTCATAGTAACGCAGGACGGCGGGCACAACGCCCGCACCGCCATTGGTTGGCGCCGTGACGACACGACTGCCTGCCGCGTTTTCTTCATTGACCGCCAGCGCCCAAACATTGACCCAATCCATCCCGCTCATCGGATCAACAACCTGTTGTTCAGCACGTTGCATCAGTTTTTCATGTAACGCCTTCGCGCGGCGCTTGACCTGCAATTTGCCGGGCAAACTGCCTGATTGACGCATGCCGCGGTCGATACAGGACTGCATCGCGCTGATAAGCGCATCCAGTTTCTGTTCGACTTCCGATAAAGGACGGCGCGCCACTTCATTCGCAAGCATCAGTTCAGGAATACGCAGCCCCGCCTGCTCCGCCATGGCAAGCATCTCGGCAGCAGACGTGAAGGGATAAGGCAGTGTATCCTGCGGCCCGGATTGTTCAGGCGCATTGTGCAGTATTTCCTGATCATCAAGCACGAATCCGCCCCCGATTGAATAATAGACTTTGTCGAACAGGGCTTCGTGCTGACCGATAACGGCGCTGAATTTAACGGCGTTGGCGTGTTGGGGTAGACGGACGTCCCCTTGCCACACAATATGCCTGACTTCATCAAAGGCAATGCGCGGTCCCTGATAGATGGGATGCATGGCGCCAAGCACCAAGGCCTTTTCTTCGCGCAGTTTGGACAATGCAACCTCACCCGCATCCGGGTCCAGCAAGGCAGGTTCATACCCCATGAGGCCCAGCATACTTGCGGTATCTGTTGCGTGCCCCTTCCCTGTCAAAGCCAACGAGCCATACAGATAAGCGGTAACCTGCGTCACGCGGCCCAACAGTTTTTCAGTGTGCAGCAGACCCAGAAAGCGAACCGCCGCCGTCATGGGTCCCATGGTGTGTGAACTGGAAGGACCTACGCCAAGCTTGAAGATTTCAAACGTGCTGGACACCATAGAGAACCCCATTGGCTTAAACTGCGCGGCAGTAAACCAGAATTCAGGTTGAGGCCCAATTAAATAAGTCGCTGCAGCGCAGCACATAATTCGTATAAATCCATACACTGGATTTTGTAATTTGTATCGTTTATATCATCTGGCATGAAATTTATGGAAACAAGGCCATGATGACACTCGCAGAATCCGTAAAAAAAGTTCCCCTGATCGCCGTACTGCGCGGAATCAACCCGACCGAAGCCAAGCAAGTAGGGCGCACATTGGTTGAAGCGGGTTTCACATGTATGGAAGTTCCCGTTCGCTCCAAGAAAGATGGTTTTAAGTCTTTGGATGCGGATGCGTTGGCCAGCCTGGGTATCCTGATGAAGGAATGCAGTGCTGACGCCAATGTCGGCGCCGGAACCGTTTTGGAAACCGGTGATATTGCCGCTTTGCAGAAAATCGGTATCCGTGACTGCCTTGCGCCTAATTTCAACGCCGCCGTCGTGACCGAAGCCAAACGTCTGGGCACCGACTTTATTCCCGGCATTGAAACAGTTTCCGAAGCCAAGGCCGCTTTGGCCGCAGGCGCCAGCGCGTTAAAGCTATTCCCGTGCGTCATGCGCGAAGCAGATGGCAGCATCACCTACCGCCACGCGCCGGCCTATGTCAAAACGCTGGTCAGCTTCTGCCCCGCACCGATTTACCCGAGCGGCGGTATCGACTGGACCATCGCGCCTCTGTATCGCGCGGCAGGTGCGGCAGGCATCAATATCGGCGGCGAGTTGTACAGCCCCGGACGTTCTCTGGAAGATCTGGCAGACCGTGCGCGTAAGTTTGTGGCCGCCGTTAAAGGCTGATCAGGCTTTCAGCAAAGCGGCGCCAATCATCTGCAATCCGCGCAGATAGGTTTCTTCTGCCGACAATTCACCAGCCAGCGGCCAGCCGACAATTTCAAGCGCGCGCACATACAGATCACGCTTGGCCCCCTTATCCAACACGAGCGTGAGCGGGTCTTTGCGCCCAAAGAAGCGCGTTGCCCCCATCAATTCATGGCCGATCAGGACGCCAGAGGCGTAGCTGTGGAAGCTTTTCGGCGGATTATCGCCTGATACATTCTGCGCGCGGATCATATGCAGGTCGGCCAACAGGTCGAACCCCTGCATGGCAATCGTGACGCCGCGTTCGAACGAAGCAAGGTCTTCAGCTTCTTCTGTGGGGATACAGGATGCAATGCAGCCATGCTTCAAGATGGTGTGGTAAATCTCACCTGTCATAAAGGTGCAGAAATAATCAATCGTCTGGCCGTCCAAATGCGTCCACTGACAATGCGTGCCCGGCATGGCCAGAACATGCCGCCCTTCGGGTAGCAGGCCGACTGCGCCAAACGACTTGCTTTCCTCACTGCGCATCACATGGCGGCGTTCGCCTTCCAGTGTCACCTTCAGTCCGCGCACAATATAAATCTTGCGGCTGCGCAGCGCACCAAGCTCCGTGTCCGGGATACAGTGCAGATTTTGCGCAACCGTTTCAACCGTCGCCGGGCATGACATATGTCGCGCCTCAGACCATCCTTCGTTTGTTCCGATGGCGCCGCCCATCAAAACCGGCATATCCGGATATTCATTCAACCAGTCGCCAATATGTTCCTGAGCCAGCGCGGCATACAACTCGCCTTTCGGGCGGTCTGTGCGCATGTAGTAATTCAACTGGTGAACGCCGCTGTGGCTCACAATGCGCTTTTCCCACGCACCGCCTACACTGCCGCGATAAAAACGTAAGTTGGTATTGCCCCAGTCTGCCAGAATAAGCGTCGGCTTGGATGAATCAGACATCAGTAACCCGGAAATTGACGAACGTAAGGGGGTGGTTTATGCGTTTCATAGGCATTCTGCAACAAGAACCACAACTGACCAAGCCCCGCCATGACAATTGCGCGCACGATTACCCCGCTGATGTCCAACATGCCCCGCTGCATCTTAGGCGAAGGGCCGCATGTTGATGGTGATAATAACCGCCTTTTGTGGGTGGATATTGAAGGCAAAGCCGTTCACATCTATTTTTTTGCATCGCAACATCACACCGCGATCCCCACACCCACGCGGGTGGGCTTTGCCGTTTTGGCCGGGGACGACTCGATAATCGCCGGGCTGGATGACGGCATATATCGTTATCACGACGGCACATGGAATCTGTTGGACGGATGCAATACCGACGCACGCAACCGCTTTAACGATGGCAAGACATCCCCGGATGGACGCTACCTGTTTGCAGGCACGATGAATCTGGGCACCGGCGTGGATGGCAAGCGCGAGCCGACCGGCGCGTTCTATCGCATGGACACGCATGGGCATGTTACCCAACTGCGCCAGGGTGTTTTTACTTCAAACGGCATTGGCTGGAGCCCTGACCAGAAGACGATGTATTACATCGACACCGGTCTGCGCAAAATCATGCAGTTTGATTACCACGTCGTCACCGGTACGCCCAGCCATGAACGTGACTTTGCAACCGGCAAACGGTTCGACGGTCTATGCGTTTCCGATGACGGCCATATTCTGGTTGCTATCTGGGGCGAAGGCACTGTTGAAATCTATACGCCGGATGGCCGACTGGCGCACAGCATCGCCCTGCCCGCACCACAGACAACCAGTGTCGCACTGGGCGGAAGGTCGGGCAATACATTATATGTAACCAGCGCCAGCCAATTATCAGAGGCTGAGTTGACCGCACATCCGCTGGCGGGACAGGTGTTTGTGGTAGAGGGCCTGCCCTACCACGCGCAAAAGGCGCACAAGTTTAAGTGGCAGGCGTAACTACTTTTATTCGTGCCAGCAACGACCCGACCGCTTCACCAGATCATCGCCTGACTTCGGGCCGTGGCTGCCAGTCACATAGGTTTCAGGCTTCATGCCTGTGGCCTGCCAACCCTCGATGATGCCATCGACGAATTTCCATGCAGCCTCAACCTCATCACGACGCACAAACAGCGTGCGGTTACCCTTCAGGGCATCCAACAGCAACCGTTCATAGGCAATGCGCCGGCGCACATGCGCGTCTTCCTGTAAACTGAGGCTCAACGGCAGGCCTCGCAGATGCATGCCATCCTGTGTCAGGCCGGGCGTCTTATTAATAAGGCGCAGCGATATTTCTTCATCCGGTTGCAGGCTGATAACCAGCCGGTTCGCGGGCGGCGGCGACGGGAATATCTGATGTGGCGTCTTTTTAAACTGCACGATGATTTCAGTACAACGCCGGTCAAGCCGTTTGCCCGTACGCAGATAGAATGGCACACCATGCCAGCGCCAATTGGCGATTTCTAACTGCATAGCCACAAAAGTTTCCGTGTTTGAGGGTGAACCCTTTTCAGCCTCATACCCCTTGGTTTCGCCTTCGTTGTTTTTGCCAGCGCCATATTGGCCGCGCGCCGTCAATTCCTGCACATTGGTTTTGTTGATTGCCTTCAGCGAACGCAAAACTTTCAGCTTCTCATCGCGCAGCGCATCGGGGTCAAGGCTCGACGGCGGTTCCATGGCAAACAGGCAAAGCAGTTGCAACATGTGGTTTTGCAGCATGTCACGGATGGCGCCGTAATCATCATAGTAACTCAGGCGCTCACCTACGCCGATTGTTTCCGCAACCGTTATCTGCACATGGTCGATAACCGTATTGTTCCAGAGCGGTTCAAAGATCGCGTTAGCAAAGCGCAGCGCGATTAAATTCTGCACTGTTTCTTTGCCCAGATAATGGTCAATTCGGAACACGCGGCTTTCGTCAAAAGCCACTGCGACAGCGTCATTGATAACCTTGGAGCTTTCCAGCGAGCGCCCCAGCGGCTTTTCGATAATCACGCGCGCAGGTGCCGACGAAAGGCC